>FWPV01000080.1_pt1 | contig 330881 bp, 275 predicted proteins | sample 2228371 | NCBI WGS metagenome assembly FWPV01 (sample SAMEA103939776, study PRJEB20133) | metagenome | reverse complement strand
GCCACAAAAAAACAACTTAAACGCTGTTGTTTCTTCCACAAATTTCAATAGTTTTACCATGCAAAGTGTGAATCAGTTTTTTCACACTCTGACGTTAGCAAACATTGCATGACAATCGTTGATAATGATAATAATACTGTCAAAAAAGAATCGATTTTGAAAATATGGAACATTATTTAAGAACTGATTCGAGAATTAAATTGATCGAAAGCCTTATTAAGCCATTCCAACTACAATTAGAGGCTATTTTTGAAAATAGCAAAAAAGAAGGTCACATTTATTGGGATAGTGTATATGCCGATGACGTAGAACATATTGTCGGAACAGTTTTTATAATTCTTCAAAACTATATAAACAGCAGCATTTCAGACCTATATCCTGAATTATCTAAATTGTATACAAAATATGAAATGGACAAAAAAATAAATAATTCAAATTCGACTAGAATTGAATTGATCATTTCAATTGCTAATTATTATAAACATAGAGATTTGCCAACTGACTTACGTAAGGATACGGTTAAACACTTTGATAATTTAGGCATAGAATACAAATATTTATATGATTCAGAAAACGGCAAATATTTTCATAAAATTGGTGCTGATTCTCCAGTTTTTAGTGGCTTAAGTTGCTTGTCAGACTCTTGGAGTTTGAATAATTTGATTCAAATTGTATCTGAATGGCGAGAAAATTTATGGTTAAATGAAAACGTTTGCTAACACACGTAGCTGTTGCACAACTCTGTTTTAAAAGATAAAGTACCCTTTCAGTTGCGTTTAAAGGCTCATTAATTTTTAAACAAAATTTGTTGTATGAGATGCGTTTTTAGTTTGAAAATTTCTTTACCTGATTCTTATTTTTTCAAATCTCCGGTTATGTTATGGTTGATTAAATTATTCTTTAATCACTTATAAAACAATAAATCGAACAAAATTCGGTTAACTTAAAAACTACAATTTATGGCAGCGATACATCAAAAAACTTTACACCATGTTTTAACGCCTGTTGTTGTAATACTATTCTGCTTGGGTTTATTTTACATCGACAAAGAGACACGACACATTTCTGATTTATTTAAACTTTCAAACTTATTCGCCTTAGCCATTTACTCCATCCCAACATATATTATTTGCATTCTGTTGCAAGGAGTTTTCAAAAATCAACCACACAAAAAAAGGTTTTTCTTGGCATTAAGCATAGGAATACCTCTGGGGTTTATTTTGGTAATGGTGATCCTTGCTCTAAATATGGGGCGTATTTAATAAAATACTATCTGCTTTATTCATTTCATAAAGGCGTAATTAGGTAATAAAGCTTGTACGACCCAAACAACCATAATTGGTATTATGCTTCAAGGGCGCACAAGTTTATAATATCATTTACAACCCGTTAGCGAATAACCTCTTTATCTCTCATTTTACAAGTCAAGGGTAATTTTATCAAAAAAAATTTGGTGCTTTAACTTAATATTCATTACTTTGTATTACAAAGTGCTTTGAATATGGACAAAAATAATTATGCAGAAGACTTAAGGGAAATCAAAAATATCATGTCCCGAACAACCAAATTCATCTCTCTTAGTGGGCTTTCGGGTGTTTCAACCGGACTAATAGCATTGCTTGGATTATCCGTTGCATACCAATTGGTTTTTAAGGATCAGAAATATTTGGTACACCATCCTGTTGAACTGAGTTACGACAGCATTGTTCGTCTTGTAATGATTGCATCAGGCACCATCATGCTCTCCGTTTTTAGTGCCGTATTTTTTACAAGCCAAAAAACAAAGGCCCAAAACGAACCAATTTTGGATATGAACACCAAACGTCTGCTCATAAACTTGCTGATTCCACTGGTGTCAGGCGGACTGTTGTGTGTTTTGCTGCTATTAAAAGGTTTTGTTGGCATGTTGCCGTCAATTACACTCATTTTTTACGGCCTTGCACTTGTAAATGGCAGTAAATATACACTTCCCGAAATAAGAACATTAGGCATCATCCAAGTAATAATTGGCCTTCTGGCATTTCAGTTTATTACCTATGGCTTGTTATTCTGGGCACTTGGGTTTGGTATTGTACAAATGGTTTACGGTTTGATTATTCAACGAAAATACTAGGCTGTGAAAAACGTTCTTAAAGATTTAGACAAAGCTTTTGAAAACAGAATTCGTTTGGGAATCATGTCGGCTTTGGTTGTTAATGACTACATGGATTTTAATACACTAAAAGAACTGTTAGGCGTAACTGATGGGAACTTGGCAAGCCATCTAAAATCGTTGGAGAAAAGTAATTATATCACCTACAAAAAAGAATTCTTGGAGCGTAAAACCAATACTTGTTATTCGGCTACAAAAGAAGGTACAACAGCCTTTAAAAAACATTTACATGCAATTGAAGAACTAATTAAACAAGCTTAATTATGCAAAAAAACAACATCAAACAACTTCGCATCTATCGGGCATTATGGATATTGTTCACCTTTTTAAGCATCTGCCTGGTTTCGTATATGGTTATTGCAGAAAGCGAGCCCGGCCTACTTCCTATTTTGCTGGTAATAGCGGGAACTATTGGGCTATTATATACCCAACGGAAAATTAAAAACCACACACTTTAAATTCATACGTTATGAAAAACAAAAGACTAATTATCATTTTGGCATCGGCTTCAACATTATTGTTGATTCCACTACTTGCCATGCAATTTACCAATGAAGTAAATTGGAGTGTTTCAGACTTTATTATTATGGGCGGTTTATTGTTTGGAACCGGACTGTTGTGTGAACTCATCATGAGAAAAGTAAAAAGTGTAACAAATAGGATGATTATATGTGGTGCTGTTCTCTTTGTATTTTTCCTTATTTGGGTTGAGCTTGCAGTGGGTTTGTTCAATACGCCTTTTGCCGGCTCATAGTGTAAAGACACGATACATTTAAGTTTTTGCAACCACTTATAAAACTACAAAAAGTCATCATTAACTTCATTTAAATCAGAAATGATTCAAACAAATAATGTAATCAATGGTCGTTCACAAATTAAACACTACGTTCAACAATAGGCAGCAATGAACATCAACATTCAACCCATATTAGAAAACAACAATGTTATTCTTTACCCATTGTTAGAAAGTGATTTTGAGGAACTATACAGCGTTGCTTCAGACCCTAACATTTGGAAACAACACCCCAACAAGGACCGTTGGAAAAGGGAAGTTTTTGAAGGTTTTTTTGAAGGTGCCATAAACAGCAAAGGCGCTTTTAAGGTGGTAGACAAACAAACACAAACCATATTGGGCTGTACACGTTTTTACGATTATAGCCCAGAAGACAAAAGCATACTAATTGGGTATACCTTTTATGCCACAGCATATTGGGGTAAGGGTATTAACCATGCCGTAAAACGTTTAATGCTCGATTATATTTTTCAGTTTGTTCCAACTGTTTATTTTCATATTGGTGCAGAAAATATCAGGTCACAAATTGCCATTAGCAGATTGGGCGCTATAAAGATTAACGAACAAGAAATTGCCTATTTTAATGAGCCACCCAAACTTAATTTTGTGTATGTAATTACCCGTAGTCAATGGAGTTAGTTTATTGATAAAACTATTCGTACCGACTCTTGAATAAAATTTAGTAGTTTTATCGTGGTGTTTTGCTGTAACGCATAATTTAGTTTTTATATGCCATGTTAGTGCCAATTACTGCAAACAACAATCAAGTAAATATTGAACCTTTAAAATAAAAATTTATGATTTGGGGGATTCTGTTAGGAGTTGGCATTACTTTTATTACCCTTATACTTGCAGGGGTATTTGAAAGCAAAAAGTAATGAACTTGTATTGGTAAGCAAATTAATTTTTGGTTTTTATTGTATTGGTCAAATCTATTTTAATGTTTTTTTGTTTAAATACTTATCTGTTGAGTATTCACAAAAATTATTTCCGGTGAAAAAAGAAACCTCATTAGCAAAAGCTGATCCTATTCTACAAAAAATCATTGAGCAAGCACCAAGACCTGTCATTGAATCAACACAAAACGTTTTTCATGATTTAATGAGTTGTGTTATTGAACAACAAATACACTACAGAAGCACCAAAAAGATTTTTTATAACATGCTCCAGGCCGCCAATCTTATCAGATTGACTCCACAAAATTTTGATGCATTTGAAAAAATAGCCTTGTCTAAAGCTAAATTGTCTATAGGCAAGCAAGAAACCATAATGCGTGTTTTGTCCTTTTTTAAAGAAGACCAAACATCCTGGCATTTGCTCAGTGACGAGGATGTGATTTCGAAACTATCTTCTATTAAAGGAATAGGAAAATGGACAATTGATATGATTTTACTTTATACCCTTAAGCGGCCAAACGTATTTCCGTACGATGATTTTCATCTGAAACAAATAATGGTTTCACTGTATAAACTTGATGCAAAAACTAAACTAAAAGCACAAATGATTGAGGTTGCCCAAAATTGGGGTGAACACCAATCGTTGGCAGTGCTTTATTTATTGGCATACAAAAACTATATTAAAGGGAACGGTTAATGTTAATTTCATCTCTGATCGTTGGTTTATTTAACGGTAAAGCATAATTTGCGCAAGCAAATTTGCTTTAAAAAAACCAAGATTTAAGAGTTACATGAACGCCAATACCGCAACCAAAACTATTCTTTTTATACTCGCTGCAACAGTAATCTTTCATGTATTAATTGTAGTTAAAGTAATACCTTACAATATTGCTTGGGGCGGACGTTTGCAATCTGATCAAGACATGTATGCTTTTGAAACTGTTTCTATTTTGGTAAATGTTTTTTTGGCTTTGGTGTTATGCATTAAAGCGAGTTATTTAAAGCTAAACTTACCCAATAAACTCATCAACTTTATTTTGTGGTGCTTTCTGATTTTATTTTTACTCAATACCATCGGTAATATTATTGCAGTTACTGCCTTCGAAAAATCTTTTGCGCTGGTAACTTTAGCATTGACCTATTTACTTTGGGTGATACTTAAACCCCGCAAAAATTTACAATAACACAACTTGCTATCTTTATTATTGTCGGAGTTCTAAAACAACATCAACCCCAATACATGAAAAAACTTTGTGCTGCCGGTATTGCGTTTTTCCTGCTTAAAAGTTTGGCCTTTGCACAAACGATAAACTTGGGCACGTGGAATATTGTTGGTGTACAATACAACTACAACCCTAAGCTTACTTTTTTTGGTGAAGCACAATTGCGCTCGTTAAAGTTTTATGATGATTTTCATTATTACGAATACAAAGCCGGAGTAATGTACAAAGCAGCCAAAGATTTTAGAATTGGACTGGCTGCCGGAAGTTACCAAACCTATAAAGAAGGGGGCGATTTTGTTTTACCTAAAAACAGTGATGAATTTAGGATATGGCCACAAGTTATTTTAACACAAAACATTGGTCATGTAAAAGTTGAGCAACGTTACCGTGCCGAAATGCGCTTTACACAAAACGGCTACCGCAACCGATTCCGTTACAGGTTGGGTTTAACTCATGCTTTTGGTAAGTTAACAGATAACGTAAAACCATTTTTTGTTGGGTTGAGTAATGAATTGTTTTTCACCAACAACGAACCTTATTTTGAGCGGAACAGATTTTTGGTTTCATTGGGTTACAAACCCTCCAAATCATCAACCATACACGTGGGTTACCTGCACCAGTTTGATTATAAAATAACAGACGAAACGGGCATGGACTTTTTTCAGATTGGTTATTTATTTGATTTGAGCAGAGGAAAGTAGTTGTATTGAAACCCATACTTAACCACCAAAAAAATCGTTAACGGGTTTTATGTTTACTTGCTTATGAGGTACAAAATATTTTTATGCATTATTTTTTTGGTCAATGTCTATTATGAAGCAGTGGCACTAACCCATGCTGATACACTACTAATAAAACAACATTTAACAGCCATCACCAAAACAAAAACGTTTCGTACACACCAAAACATTGATGCATTAAACAAAACTGCCGCATACATTAAAGCTGCTTTTGCGTTGTATGCCGATACCGTTTATGAACAATACTTTTTAGTAAACGGAAAATCTTATAAAAACATTATTTGTTCGTTTGGTACACAACACACCAAACGTATTGTTGTGGGTGCGCATTATGATGTGTGCGATGAGCAAGAGGGTGCAGACGATAATGCATCGGGTGTAGTTGGCTTATTAGAACTTTCAAGACTTTTAAAAAACAAATCCCTTAAAAACAGAATTGATTTGGTGGCTTACACTTTAGAAGAGCCACCTTATTTTAGAACAGAATACATGGGCAGTTATATACATGCAAAATGGCTTTACGATAACAAAGTTGATGTGTTGGGCATGGTGTCGCTTGAAATGATTGGGTATTTTAAAGACGAACGGAAAACACAATCGTACCCTATTGGCGCGTTATCACTTATTTACGGCAACAAGGGTAATTATATTACGTTGGTAAAAAAGTTTGCAGCAGGAAGTTTTACCCGCAAGTTTTGCAAAAGATTTAAATCAACAAAAAGTATAAAAACCAAAAAGTTTAGCGGCCCAAGGGCTTTACCCGGTATTGATTTTTCTGATCATTTAAATTATTGGAAATTTGGATACAGCGCACTCATGATTACCGATACAGCTTTTTACCGAAACAAAAACTACCACGAAAGTACCGACACCATGGAAACTTTAGATGTTTATAGGATGGCCAAAGTTATTGATGGGGTGTTTGATACATTAAGTAGTTTTTGAATTGATTTTTACTACTTTTGATAGTATCAAATGATACTATCAAAAAAATGAAACCACCATACGATATAACGCCATTAATATTACAGTTAATTAGCGAAGTGTCTAATAAAATTGGGGCATTACAAGGAAACGTATTGGTGCGCGAAAGCCCTAAACTACGTAAACAGAACCAAATAAAAACCATCCATGCCTCCTTAAAAATTGAGGGAAATACCTTAAGCGAAGAACAAGTAACAGCGGTGTTAGAAAACAAGCGCGTGCTTGGCCCCGAAAAAGATATTAAAGAAGTAATTAATGCTTTGGCGGTTTATCAGCAATTAAAAAATTACAGTTACACATCAGAAAAAGACTTTTTAAAAGCGCACCAACTGCTTATGCAAAGTTTGGTTGAAAGCCCCGGAAAATACCGAACAAAAGGGGTTGGTGTAGTTAAAGGAAAACAAGTGGCACACATGGCTCCGCCTTATTTACAAGTAAAACCACTGATGAAAAACCTTTTCCGCTACTTGGCTGATAAAAAAGAATTGGCGCTGATTAAAAGTTGTGTTTTTCATTACGAAATGGAGTTTATACATCCGTTTATGGATGGCAACGGACGTATGGGTCGCTTATGGCAAACCATGATATTAATGCACCATTATCCGTTGTTTGAGTTTTTGCCTTTTGAAACCTTAATTGCCAAAAATCAGCGAAAGTATTACCTAGCTTTAGCTGCTTCTGATAAGACAGGAAAATCAACCCCATTTATTGAGTTTATGTTGGGCATCATTAACCAATCGTTGGCTGATTTATTGCAACACCAAACCCAACGATTAAATGATACAGAACGCTTGGTGCTTTATTTAGAACAACAACCAGAAGCTTTTACCCGAAAAGATTACATGAGTTTTTACAAAGAGCTATCAACAGCAACAGCTAGCCGCGATTTAAAAAATGGCACCATTTCGGGATTGCTAAAAAAGCACGGAGATAAAAAGAATACTTATTATGAGAGGGGGAAGTAGGTTTGAATTACTCCTTCACAAGCCAAGTTTTCAGATTGCCTTGCCTATATCGTTATAAAGCTAATTATTATACTTGCATATGGTTTCTTCAACCAAATTGAATAGTTTTACCAAGCAAAGTGTGAAGGTCTTTTTTATACGATGGCGTTAGCCGAAATTAAAATATACCCATTGATTGAACAAATACATGAATGAAATACTATTTAACTTTTTATCAAAATATATTTCTTTGACAGAAGAAGAGAGGAATGTTATTGTCTCTTTGAACTTATTTCGTTCAGTAAAAAAAGGGACGACTTTACTCAAAGAAGGAGAATATTCAAAAGAAAGCTACTTTGTATTAAAAGGTTGCATTCGGACTTATTATGTTTTAGATGGTGAAGAAAGAACTACTAATTTTTATACAGAACTAGAAGTATTGATACCCCATTGTGTTACCAATAAAACCCCTTCAAAATATTATGTATCTTGTTTGGAAGACACGGTTTTGGCTGTTACAAACTCTGATATGGAAGCTGAAATCTTTAATAAATTTCCAAAACTTGAATCGTTTAGTAGAGTTTTATCAGAAGAGCTTTTAACAAAACAACAAATTAATTTTGACGAGTTTAAGATTTCTTCGCCTGAACAACGTTACCTAAACTTACTAGCAAAAAGACCAGACCTTATTCAGCGTGTGCCACAACACCAGTTAGCGAGTTATTTAGGCATAATACCTCAATCATTAAGTAGGCTAAGAGCAAGAATTTCGGAAAAAAGTAGAGATTAAATTATTTCTTAGCTTAAGTTAACGATTTTAAATCTTTTAACTCTTCACCTTTGTGCAATAATTCAAAAAAAGCAGGATTAAATATGCAAAAGAAATTTTTCTTTATTGGTTTTGTCTTATTAATCAAAAACGGCATACAAGTAAAAGCACTATATACCAAACAAGACAGCGCTTACAAAAATTTTTTGTGGGAGACCCCTTCATGTTAGCCAATTTTTTACCTGATAATAACTCGCTTAACTTTACCTCAATAAATAGTATAAAAATGAATCAAACTATCTTTGGTATGTCAGCAAACGAACATTCACTTTTGATTTTTGGACCTATTTTATGTATTGCAATATTCTACGGACTTACAAGCAGTTTTAACCGATTAGCAATACCAAGGTAATATAACATCTTAATAGGAAAATAATTAAAACATGAACACACCAATTTTAATGGCGAACATTTTGACACTTTTTGCTTTTGTAATCCACACTTTTATTGGCGACAAAGAACTTAAAGTAATCGAACCGACAAATGATAATGACCAAAACTTTCAAAAAAGAGAAAAGTGGACAATGGCAAGGTGTGGTTGGCATTGGATTTCATTTGATCTGTTTTTTGCGACAATTGGGCTTACTTTAATAAACTTCACCGACTATTTAGACAACGAAAAAACATTACTACAAATATTAACAATTTACTTCTTGAGCTATTCTATTGTTTGGGCATTGACGATTACAATTTCTAAACAGTTTCCAAAAAATTATTTGAAACTTGCCCAGTGGATTTTATTGTTGCTGATTAGTGTTCTTATTTTCATAGGGTTTTGAACTTGGAAAAATTGTTATTGGCCAAATATATACCTGAATTTCAATTCAATGAAATTCATAAAATAGTTGTAAATGCAAATGCTTCTGATGCATATAAAACAACAATGGAACTTGATTTATCAAAATCAAGAGTAATTAAAATTCTTTTTAAGCTTAGAGGTTTGCCTTTTCGTAATAAAAGATTTACAACGATTAATAGTGATATGCGATTTACTCTTCTTGAAGAAATTCCCCCTTCAGAATTTCTTTATGGCTTTTGGTTTTCTGGAAAAACTGAATGGGTAGTTGATTTGAATGAGTTTATCAATGATAGGACAAAATATAATGCAAAAGTAGGTTGGTCTTTTTGTTTCAATGAAAGAACGGATGGTACAACTGAAATTATAACAGAAACAAGAGTTTTATGTTTGAATAAAATAACCAAGTTTATATTTTCTATTTATTGGTTTTTTATCAAGCCATTTAGTGGGCTAGTCAGACTTGAAATGTTAAGGCTCATTAAAAATAAATTGATAAACCATAATAATTAAATTTATGCTCAAATTTGGAGGGTATATAAATATATTGATTGCAACTGGACATATTATTGGGCTTATTTTCGCTGATAAAATGTTTGAAGTAACAGGAGTTGGAAAAGAAATGACCGAACTTGCTCAAACTCATTCTTCGTTACCCTATTTGCTAACTATTTTTGTATCAATCGTATTTTTCATTTTTGGTTTATATGGGCTTTCCGCAGATAATAAATTCAAAAAGTTGCCATTCTTAAAACCCGCAATCTTCTTAATAGCAGGAATATATTTATTGCGTGGAATTGGAGAATTAATTGCGGACAGTTTGCAGGGAACAAACTCAACGAATGAAACAATTTACTCATTATTTGCATTGATAATTGGACTTTTGTTTCTATTCGGTGGGTTGAAAAAATGGAAACTGACGTTCCCGAAAAAATAAAATAACCTTTGGGGTACGTTTATAGCAATATTAATTTTTAAAACTAGATTTTTAAAGTTGAAAAAACTGGATAGCATTCGCCCGACAGACACATGAACTAGTTTTAAAATTGATTTGATCTTATCAAAGAAGAATCAACACTGTATTGCTTTCTTAAGATGATTTAGTTTAGATATTGTCAACAAAAAACCCGTCCCAAAGCTACGTTCGGGACGGGTTTTCTATTTTTGGTTAAAGCAAATTACTTACTCAAGTACATGCTCTTTTCTTTAATCCATTGGCGGAAAATTGGGTCTTGCAAATCTTTAATAAAGCGAATGGCTTCACCGGTTGATTTCATCTCAGGACCTAATTCTTTGTTCACACCTTCAAACTTGTTAAACGAGAACACTGGTTCTTTTATCGCGTAACCTTCTAGTTTTGGTTCAAACTTAAAGTCTTTTAGTTTATGTGTACCCAACATTACTTTAGTAGCTATGTTGATGTATGGTATTTGATGTGCTTTGGCAATAAACGGCACCGTACGCGATGCACGCGGATTGGCTTCAATCACGTACACCTTTTCGTTTTTAATGGCGAACTGAATGTTTAACAAACCAATAATGTTCATGCTGGTTGCAAGTTTTCTGGCATAATCTTCCATTTGTGCTTTTACATTTTCGCTTAAGCTAAATGGTGGTAACACCGCGCTCGAGTCGCCCGAGTGAATACCGGCTGGCTCAATGTGCTCCATCATACCTACAACTTGCACATCCGTTCCATCACAAATCAAATCTATCTCCGCTTCTTCAGCCCTATCCAAGAAATGGTCAATCAATACACGGTTGCCGGGCAAATCACCCAACAAACTAATTACTGCATTTTCCAATTCTTCATCATTAATTACAATCTTCATACCTTGTCCACCCAATACATAACTTGGGCGCACCAACACCGGATAACCCACTTCGTTAGCTACAGCAATGGCTTCATCAGCATCTTCGGCTACACCGTATTGCGGATAAGGGATATCCAGTTCTTTCAATAAATCTGAGAACGAACCACGGTCTTCTGATAAGTCCATGCTTTCGTAATCTGTTCCTATAATTTTAATTCCATGTTCTTTTAGTTTTTTAGCCAATTTAAGCGCTGTTTGTCCGCCAAGCTGCACAACCACACCTTCAGGTTTTTCATGCTCAATAATGTCTAACAAATGCTCCCAGAAAACAGGCTCGAAGTATAATTTATCTGCTGTGGTAAAATCTGTTGATACGGTTTCCGGATTACAGTTTAACATGATGGTTTCGAAGCCACATTCTTTTGCGGCCAACAAACCGTGTACACAACTGTAATCAAACTCAATTCCTTGGCCAATGCGGTTTGGGCCTGAGCCTAATACTATAATCTTTTTCTTATCGCTTACTTTGCTTTCGTTTTCGCCATCATAAGTTGAGTAGAAATAGTTGGTTGGTGATGAGAACTCAGCCGCACACGTATCAACTGTTTTGTAGGTACGGATGATGCCCATTTCTTTACGCAAAGCACGTACATCATCTTCGGTAGTATCAGCGCCAAGTAACCAAGCAATTTGCACATCGCTATATCCTTTTTGCTTTAGTTCCAACATCAACTCGCGCGGCATATTTTTTAGGTTGAACCTGCGTGTATCGCTTTCAACCCTAACCATATCATTTATTTGCGTTAAGAACCAACGGTCAATTTTGGTAATTTTCTCAACCGATGAAATGGGCACACCTAAACTCAAAGCATCTTTAACAGCAAATAACCTGTCCCAACTTGGGTTTTTCAGTTTATCTACAATCTCTTCTAAATTTCTGTTTTGATATCCATCAGCACCTAAACCATTACGTTTAATTTCTAACGATTGACAAGCTTTTTGTAAAGCCTCGATAAACGTACGGCCAATACCCATTACTTCGCCAACAGATTTCATTTGAAGACCCAATGTTTTATCGGCACCTTTAAATTTATCAAAATTAAAGCGAGGTATTTTTACAATTACATAATCTAATGCAGGCTCAAAGTATGCTGATGTGGTTTGTGTTACCGGATTTTTCAATTCATCAAGCGTATAACCAATAGCCAACTTTGTAGCAATTTTTGCAATTGGGTATCCGGTTGCTTTTGATGCCAATGCTGATGAACGCGATACACGTGGATTAATTTCGATGGCAATAATGCTTTCGTCTTCCGGATTTACCGAAAACTGTACGTTACAACCACCATTAAAGTTACCAATGCTACGCATCATGTGTATTGCCATATCGCGCATGTGTTGGTAACAGCTGTCACTTAAAGTCATGGCAGGCGCAACAGTAATCGAGTCGCCTGTATGAATACCCATTGGGTCAAAATTTTCAATCACACAAATTACTGCTACGTTATCATTTTTATCGCGCAATAATTCCAACTCATATTCTTTCCAACCAAACACGGCTTTTTCAACCAATACCTCATGCGTTGGCGAAGCTGATAAACCGCGTTGTAAAGCAGCGTCTAACTCTTCTTTCTTCCACACAAAACCTCCACCGGTTCCACCCAAAGTATATGATGGACGAATCACTAGTGGAAAACCTATTTCTTGTGCAATTTCTTTACCTTCTAAAAACGAATTTGCTGTACGAGATGGAGCAACACCTACACCAATTTCGATCATTTTTTGGCGGAACGCTTCACGATTTTCTGTGGTTTCAATAGCTTTGGTATCTACACCTATCATACGTACTCCGTATTTTTCCCAAATGCCTAACTCTTCACACTCTATCGCTAAGTTCAAAGCAGTTTGACCGCCCATTGTTGGAAGTACCGCATCAATTTTACGTTCTTGCAAAATCTTTTCGATGCTAGCCGGTTCAAGTGGCCACAAATAAACGTGGTCGGCTGTAACCGGGTCTGTCATAATGGTTGCCGGATTTGAGTTGATTAAAGAAACTTCAATTCCTTCTTCTTTTAACGAACGAGAGGCTTGACTTCCTGAATAATCGAACTCGCAGGCTTGACCAATAATAATGGGTCCACTTCCGATAATTAATACTGATTTGATGCTTTGATCTTTTGGCATGATGCTGAGGTTGTTATTTTAACGTTGTGCAATTTTTAACCCCGTAATGGTATAGCTAAAAATTGGGCAAAAATAAGAGAAAGCCTCAGTTTACAAAATTTAATGCACCAAAAATATGTCAGCCCAACATGTAATGTGAGTGTTTACAGCCGTTTTAATTTTGTAAAAAGAAGTTCGCTTGTTCATCAACCCTTATAAACACCACCTTTGTTTTAACCAAGAAGCTTTGACAGCACCTCTTTTTTTATTTCGTGGCCTCCATCAAACTCAATAATTTTTGCGTTGAGTTCTCGCATCAATTCATAAACTCTTTGGTGTTTTTCGGGTGTAATAAACGGGTCATTTGTGCCTGTAATATATATTATGGGTTTGCTTTTAATTGAAGCTGATATTGGATTGACCAACTCTGCTGCTATTTCGCCAGCATAAATAATAAAAGCATCTATTTTTTGGTTGGTATGATGAATAAACCTTGAGGCTGTTGCTACACCCTGCGAAAAGCCCAAAACCTTTACTTTTACTTGAGAAGGAATGTTGAATGATTGATACAAAACTTTCAGGTAGTTGATATAGTCTGCAATTTCTGCTTCTCGGTCCTCGCTTGTCATCCAAGTTGCAACAGGCTTACCTCCAAATCCACGGGCATAAAACTTATTCAAACCTTCGGGTGCTATAATAAAACGTGTTCCGTCATTAAGCGCCTCAAAATCTTGTATAAACTCGGCCGCCAACTGGGCATATCCATGTATTACCAACCAAACCTCTTGTGTTTGTTGGTTTAATTCGCCCAGTGTAAAAAACCTGGCGGTTTTAGTTACTTGTATGTGTTGCTGTATCATTAAGTACAAATATGCACTTATTATATTTGGGGCAAAAAAAAACCACCCCAATTACGGGGTGGCTTTTTTAACTACACTACCACTATTTAACAATTTTAAGCGTTTGCTTAAGGTTGTTCGATTCTACTGTAATAAGATAGATGCCTGAACTTAATCCATCTAATCCTATTAATTTTGTTTTACCGTTTTCAAATACTACATCCTTACTCATCAATTCAACCCCCTGTAAGTTTGAAATGGTAACTTTAGCTTTTAAATCACCAATTGCAGGAACATCAACCTCTACCTCATTAATAAATGGATTTGGATAGACCGTTGCACTTACATTGGCTAATTCAGATGTACTTAGCTTAATTGTTTTGCTATAAGAAACATCACCGTTTACATCAACAATTTTTAAGCGGTAATACAATGCGTTCGAAATTTCAAATGCATTTAAATGTTGGCTGCTGTATTCAACTTTAACTGCACTATTACCTATAGCCTTTACAGTATTGGCAATACTAAAGTTTTTGCCATCGGTTGCATACTCAACTACAAAATAGTTCGTATTTACCTCGCTGGCTGTTGCCCAATATAGTTGTGCATGCTTACCATTTACTTTTCCGCTGAATAACATTAACTCTACAGGAAGTGGTGAACCAACATTCTCATCAGCACCCATGTATGGCGCTGTTGTATTACGTGGTTGTAGATCAAAGTCAACCGCAACCATTGGTAACGGAGTACCGGCTAAATCAAAGTCGCCAATACTCGATCCGGCCAAGTGTAAATCACCTGTTGTTGGGCTTACAAACTGAACATCTTTACTTTTGCTTTGTGCATCATTTAATGATGCTGTTTGCCAGGTTGTAATATTATGTGAGGCAGTTCCTCTTAAAGCTATTTTTGTTGTATCAACGCTGTAAAGTAGGTTATAATTAGAAGAACCCGTTGCAAAATTATTTACATCTTCCAAGCCTATAGCATAATGATTACCGGCCGAAACAACCTTATTGATTAAAATATTATTTCTAAGGTTAACAGGATGGGCCGATGCTGCCATTGGATTTATATCGCCACGGTGGAAAGCAAATGAACTTACGGTGTTACTTAATGAAGGGTTAATGATAATGGTATTGTGCGCATAATTATGTGTGCCGCCACCTGTACCCGAAATAAGTATACCGTTTATTTGAACCGAGTCTGCGTTGCCTTCACCTAATGCAATCATGTTATTATAAACCAAACTATTGCTGTGGAATCTATTGTACATACCTGTTGCTGATGCCCTAAGCGGACCAGGATTGGTTGCATTATTTTTTACATTTAAAATGGTGTTGTTGTAAATTGAACCTGCATAGTTTGAAGATGCCAAACCCGTGCTTATGGTTTGCGTGGCACCGGTTGTGGTTGCAGTAATATTGCTAATATTGTTATTGGCAATAATACAACCCGGGCGATAGCTTTGATTAAATGATACAATACCGGCCACGGCAATTACATCAACCCCTAGTACTACTGTTGCTGCTGCACAATTAAGATTTGTTACTGTATTACCCGTAATGTAGTGTAATACTGAAGCGCTTTCGTTAAAGTTTACTGCTATACCTCTTAAACGAGCACCTGTACCTACGCCTGTTGTGGTAATATTGGCAACGGTGTTGTTTTGAATAAATGCCGTATCTACTGTTCCTGATGCGTTAGTTACCTCAATACCAAAGGTTGTTGAAGATCCACTGTTGTTAATAGCGTTTGGTGTAATTAAATCACCAATGGTATTGTTGCTAATTACAAATCTTCCTTGAGTTGCTCTTATACCGGTAAACGATGCTCCACCTGTTGCTGTTTTTGTAATATTTTTAATCACATTACCCGAAACAACAGACGGAACCAACGTATCAAATCCAACAATGATACCTGCAAATAGGTTTGAACCTGAGTTTGTCCAGGCAGCTCCGGTTGCATTTATTGCACTACCGCCAATGGTGTTGTTTGTAATGCGGTTTCCATTAGATTCTGCAACGAAACTGATAGCAGTTTGTGCAGCGGTTGCTGTTGGTGTTTGCTGGCTGTTGTAATAAAACTGGTTATTGTTAATATGCCAGTTACCCCCGTTTCCGGTTGCTGTAACCGAAATACCGGTGTTGGTAAAGTTGGTAATGGTGTTATTAATAATCGCATTACTATCGTTTGGATTTGCTGCTGTTCCGGCAGAATAAACACCAACAGCAGGAGTAGTGCGTGTGGTATCTGTTCTATCTTGTAACAACGAGTTTGATAAAACATTATAGCTATTACCAAAACCTGCAACAGTGCTGGTTGAGATATGTAATAAACCTGTGGTTGTACTGGTTGATTGGCTCTCTAGTGTTAAATAATTAAACACATTTCTTTGAGAACCATTGGCAAGCCTGATAACAGAGCCATAAGTAGTTGCTGTTCTTCTGTTTCTTATTTTCCAGTCAAGGGTTGTTCCGGTTGCACCTGCACGTCCATCAAATGTTAATCCGCTAATACCATCTAAAAGAATTAGTGCATTACCCGAACCAGGATCTCCGCTGGTTTCAATACCCGTTACTCCTGAAGCAGGATGAATAGTTACAGGGTAAGGTAAAACCCTGCCCGGATAGGTGAATGTAATAGGGAAACTTTCATTAGATGAAGTGTAAGTATTTAAAAGCTCAAATACCACATTGCCGGAAATTACCCTATTTAATAATGCTGCAGATACCTCTGTTAAATTATTAAAATTACCTCCTACTCCCACAGTGTATGTTCCATTTAAAGGAGTATTAGATTGTATAATAACTGTTGTTGTATCGTTTGTTCTGTCTAAGTCTGTTGCGCTAAAATTAATGTTCTCTGTCCATGCCTTTAACACGTTATTTCCTACAGGCATATTAATTGTTGCAATGGTTAAAACAGTGTCTTTGCCCGGGGCAATGTTTCCGTTAAACTGAACAAAAGAACCTGCAACACCGTTTACACTATGATGAATATCGGCACTTGTTAAATTAACAATCCCATTATTACGCAGGCGAATTGTAAGATCTTGGTTTCCACTTGCGCTTACTAAGTTAGGTGCCAAAATATCCCAAACACCACCATCTCCGCTTGAGGTAGTAAGAGCAGTTGCTCCTTCGCTTGCACCTTTGTATACGAAAGTTGAATTTCTTGGTAATCCATCAATATCAGACAAAACACTGCTTATTGGAGTACAAGCTAGAGCAAAATTACCTAATGATGCAGCTGCAATACGCAGGTTATTTGACGAAACAAAGCTTGGCGCATATCTTGTAGATAAAGAATCTTGACCGGTTGCTCTTATCCAAGTTTTCATGTCATTGGCAATACCTGTTGTGCTACCCCATGTGCCAATATTACTTCCATTGGCTGTTATCGCATTAAAGTTAAAATTAACCGTATTTGCTGCTGCGTTTGCCGGCACATAATACACATATCCGCTTCCCAAGTTTAATAAAATGTTGTTTTGTACCAACACATTTTCATTGGTTGATGTACTTGTACCCGACATGCTAATTGTACGGCCCGCAGTTGCACTTGTGTTATTAACCACTACTGTGTTATGAAATACATTAAGGTGGTTAACATTGTATGACGCGTTACTTTCAATGCTTATTCCATACAACAATGATGTTGCCGCAACCGAGCCATTAATCATGTTGTTAAAAATATTAAACTTATTTTGTGCCGTTCCGCCTGAACCCACAAGTCTAATTCCATAACCTCTATCAAAATTAATGATGTTATTAGATAACCTAGTAGACTTGTTATTCTCCAAACTAAAGCCAAAAAAGTCGGCAGCAACAGTTGCACCACGAGAAATGTTATTATTATTAATAAAACCGTTGTTGTGGTGTTTTAAGAAAACGGATGCATATGATACATTAAATATGTTGTTCTCAATTTTTATGTAGTTTGATGGTGTGGTTTCGTTACTAAAAAACCACAAACCGTTTGAGTTTAAACTAAATTTAGAGTTTACAACTATTGTGCTGTCCTCAGTATTTACATCATCAGAGAATATAGCCGATTGCGTTCCTGTTGAGTTTGAAGAGGTAAACGTTGGGCCATAAAAATGAATAGCATTGAATGAAACATTTTGCGTACTATCCATTCTTATAATGGTTGAGTTAGCCGAAGAACCTGTTCTTATAAAAGTAAGGTTATTAAATTTAATGTTTCTGGTTTTTTCGATATTAACAATGTAGTTTGATGAAGCTGACGCTCCTGAGGGGTGCTGTATAATAACTTGTGCCGAGTCCTGAGCTGCTGATTGAAATACAACAGAGTCTGTTCCATTAATTTTCGGGAACAAACTAAACTGGGTATTATAAGTTCCGCTTGCAACATTAAAAACTACAGAGCCTGTTATTCCACAATTTACGGCTCCGGCTGCTTCTTCAAAAGTTTGGAAGTTACCCGAACCTGTTGGTAAGGTGCTATTAATTGTATATGTACCTCCTGCCATTGGTGTGTTAACCACAACCAACACCGGAGTTGAGTAAGATGTTATTCCGCTGCAAGTAATGGCACATCTGTAGTATGTAGATGTAGTTACGGTTGTATTAAAAACAGGCAATATGCTTGATGAGCCTACCGTGGTATAAGGACCACCGATGTTTGCTGATTGCTCCCATTGGTATGTTTGGCTCGAGCCAAATGAGTTGCCATCCAAACTTAGCTCAACCATGTCTCCATTACAAACAGGTAAACTTGGGTTAGATGTTGCGTCACCGGCAATTGGAGGAGCTGAGCATGGACCAAGGCTAAACTCATAAGCACCCGGATCTGGATTGGTGGTACTTCTTGGCGAACCTGTAATATCAGAACTTACACCTACCGGAACTCCCGTATTATTTACCAATCCATTTGTAGGAATAAAGTTGCCTGCATATGGGCCAACAAAACCCGGGCTTAAACTAAGACTTTGTTGGTCGTAAATGCCACCATTAGCGGTTTTCCAATCGTTAAGCGTGGTAAAACTGGTTGAGTAATAACCAATGCTGTTTGTTGCCGGATTATTTGGTGTTACTAAAATATTATTGTTGCTAACTATGGTTGATGCCGCAGTTCCAAAATATAAACAATGCTTTAAACCCGTACCCCTTCTGCTAACCGAAATAATATTATTTCTTAAAATAATGTTACTTGCTGTTGTAGTTTGATAGAACCCTCTTGCAATACCGGCAGTAGAAAAAGTATCGTTTAACACTACTGTGTTATGTAAATATTTAACCCCGTTTGATGATGAGTTGTATAAACCATATTGCGTACCTGTTAATGAGTTAAAATTATAAATCAAGTTGTTTGTTACAACGTTTTCTGAATCAACAGGAGCATCGCAACCGTTAAAATAAATCCCGTAGGCCGATCCTGATTGTGTTGAAGCGCTGTTATGTGTATCATGTATTTTGTTAGCGTTTACTGTAACGTTTTGATTTCCGCTTCCCACCTCAATACCTGCAAATGTTGTTGTTGCTGTTCTGTTAGCTCTGCTAATGTTGTTAAAGCTTATGTTAGCTCGATTTTGGTTGGTAACCTCTATTCCGTTAGCATAAAAATCTTCAATAATATTATTGGTAATGGTGTTTGATGTATTCAAGTTTGAAGAAATACCGGCTAAAATTATACCTTGGTATGCTCCCTTTAAGCTATTATTAGCAATGTAGCAGAAGTTTGCATTATTACCGGTGGTGGTAACAGTTGTTGTAGACCCAGATGCAACAATACAAGCATTATAGCTTTGGGTTGTGGTGCTTGTAGCTGAAGACATATCGATATTGCAATCAACAATAGAATCAAACCTTGCATCGTTGGTTAAATGAACACCCCAGCCATAATCAGTTGCTAAGGTCTTTATGTTAAATCCTTTCAGTGTAACAAAGTCTGCACCATCTAATCTAAAAATGTGTCTGCTTGCAGAAACCGTAGTTGCTTGTACAATTGCATTATTACCAATAAACCTAATGGTGTTGGTTGCACTTGCGCCTTGTATTTGAGGTATAATAACTTGCTCGTTATACGGGCCGCTGGCCGAATCAACCAAAAAAGTTATAGGACCAATTATACCGCAACCCATAGCTGCAACAGCACTATTTATACTTTGAAAGTTGGTTGAACTTGCCGGCAAAGAAGCGTTAATGGTATACACCCCTGATAAACCAGGGTTTACCTCAACCAAAACAGGGGTTGAGTAAGTTGTTTGCCCGCTACATGTAACAGCGCATCTGTAATAGTAAGATGCTGTTGGGTTAATCTCTCTCAATGGCGATATTGTTGCTGCACCTATAGATGTATATGTCCCTCCTAGTGTTGTTGATCTTTCCCACTCATAGGTTTGTCCGCTCCCTGAAGATACACCACTAAGATTTAAAAGAACAGATGTACCACTGCACACCAAACTGTTACTTGCCAATGATGTACCGGCTGTTGGTGGGGTTGTGCATGGTGTAGAAGGAACAAATGTAATTCTGGTATTAGGTCTAAATTTGTAAGCGGCTGTTGTCCCATTAAGTGTAGTCCCGGCAGATGCAACACCTACAATTTTTGTTACAGGTATGGTATCTGTGTATTCCCAAGCAAAGTTATCCGTTGCACCACCGTTACCAGCCATAGCAAGATCGGTTGCAATCTCAAGCGACCCGCCCGTATAAACAAATGGTGTAGAAAACACAATTGTTACCCAACCTGCTGCACTTGGCACATTAAAGTTAGTTGACGAAAATACCTGCGTATGTGTGTTTTGAATTGACGCCCACGTGAGTGTTGTGGCCAGTGATGTGTTACTTGTGTTTGCCGCAAACACCCTAAATGTAGCCGGGGTAACAAAATTGGCTACGTTAGTTTTGTTAAACTGTAACGACAAAATAGTTGCGCCATTGGTTATTCCTACAGCAGCCAATTCATTGGAGGTAAAAACAATATTCGACCTGGCAGCCGTAGTTGTAGAGGTGGCAGAGAACCTGTAAATTGGGCTATACAAAGTCGTTGGAGATACATCACTTTTTAAACCAATTTGTACAGTTGTTTGTGCAATTACCTGCAAGCCCAAAAAGCAAAGCAAAGCTAACAACACTGATAGTTTGTTGAATCCAGATTTTATCATAAAGTCTATTTTAAATTCAAAATTATTAGAGATAGACTCCGGAAATTGAATTTACGCCTATAAAACTTTACTAAAAAAAACCGAACATGTAAAATCTAGCACCGAGCATGTAAGTTTTGTTATTGATTAAGCCACCCTTTAAAATCTGAGGCACGCTCAACGCTTACTATTGTGTTTTGTGATGTTTGTGGTCGGGTTTCTAACCTTACCCTTCCCCTACTTTCATTATGCATTTTTACAATACTTGTTTTGGATACAATGAATTGTCTGTTTATTCTAAAAAATAGTTTGGGGTCAAGCTTTTTTTCCAGATGTTCTAATGATGAGTCGTAACTAATGTGGGTTCCTGTACTTAATTGTATAAACACATGCTTGTTTTTTACATACACAAAACCAATATCCGTATCATTAAACCTATACAGTTGTGATGCCCCTTCAATAACAAAGGTTCTTTGAAAACTATTGTCTGGAGTTAATACCCTTTGTTGTGTGGCATAAAGTGCCGAAAACTTAAGCAGTGCTGAATTGAGGTCATCTTGGTCTATGGGCTTTAATAAATAACCTAGTGTATTTAGTTTGAAAGCATCAATAGCATACGATGAAAACGTGGTGGTGAAGATGATGGGTGTGTTGACTTGTAATGCTTCAAAAATTGAAAAACTGTTACCATCGGATAAGTGTACGTCTAAAAAAATTAAATCAACTTTATTGGCCTCCAACCAATTTATTGATTCTTTTACCGAGCCAATTTTCGCAACCACGGCCACATCAAAGTTGGAGTTTTTAATCAAATATTCCAGATTGTTTGCGGCATATGCCTCATCTTCTATAATCAAACATTGTATCATGATTCTACAATTACGGGTATTTTTGCGATGTAGTAATTATCTAATGCTTCAAAAACTGGTGTCTTAACAGTTAATGATTTATACCGCTCCATAATATTCTTCTGACCAATACCTGTTGAGTGCTCTGCATAATGCTTCTTTTTTAAATTGTTTTTTATGGAAATATAATTTTCATCAATTGTTATGTTAATGGTTAAGGCGTTTTCGTCCGAAATTTCGTTATGTTTAATCGCATTTTCAACCAACAACTGAATTGCAAACGGAACAACCATTACGTTTTTTGCATCATCATCAATAATAAGGTTAACATGCTTAAATCGAATTTTTTGAAGAGCTACATATTCTCTTACAAAGTTCAGTTCTTCATTTAATGTTATGAGTTGTACATTGTCCATCTCCAATATGTATCGATATAATTTGGCAAAACGCGTAACGTAATTATGCGCCTTATTTGTATCAGTAATAATTAATCCTGACAGTGTACTTAACGAGTTAAACAAAAAATGTGGGTTAATTTTAGTTTTAAGCACTTCGTACTTTGCCGATATATTTTCAAGCATTAACTCTTTATTATAACCCTTGAGTAACTCGTTCTGATGTTCAATTTCTTCCTGTTGTTTTTCAATCTCTTTATTTTTCTCGCTCAATACCTTGTTCACCTTTTGTTTTAAGGTAGCATTTCGTTTAAGCACCAATGCAATAATTAATACCAATAAAAAACCAACCAAAAAAATGTTTCTGTATAGTTTTTCATATGCCAATTTTCCTTCTGCAATCAATTTGTTTTTGTTTAACAGCTCAATTTGTCGGTCTTTTTGTTCCGACTCATAAACGGCTTGCATCTCACTTATGTTTTTCGTATTTTCTTCGTTATATAAGGTGTCATCAATCGCATCATATAACTTTAAATATTTAAGTGCTTCGGCCGGCTTGTTTTGTAGTTCAAACATCCTTGAATAATATTTGTAAACGTGACGTACAATCGGTTTTATTCCGGCAGTGGATGCGGTTTGCAAGGCTTGATTATAATACCATTCAGCCTTATCGAACATTTTTAGATTGGTGTATATCTTTCCTAAACCAAAATAAATTTGTGCTTTATGGTGCACATTACTTAGCACCCCATCCTGTGCAAGCGCCAGCCCATAATAGTTTAATGCTTTTTTGTAATCTTTTATGTCAAGGTATGCCTCCCCAAGATTCATCAGTGCAATGGTACTATTCTTTTTATCTTGGTGTTTTTGAGCATTTGATAAGCCTTGCTCATAATAGTTGATACATACATAAGGACTATCTTGATGCATTTTTACGTTGCCTAAGTTAATGTATGTGCTACTTAACTCTTTGGTTGCATTACGTTCTTTTTTAAGTTGTACGGCCTTTAAATAATACGTCTCCGCCCGTTTGTAGTCTTTTAAATTGCTGTATACTGCTCCAAGATTGTTGTAAGCAAAAGATAAGCCTCGCTTATTATCAATACGCTCAAACAAACCAATGGCAATAAAGTGATAACGTAACGCTTGTTTGTAAGCACCTAAGCTTAAATAGAGGGTCCCAATTAAATCTGCTGAAGAACCGGCACCGTAGGTGAAGCTATTTTGTAAGGAAATGGAGTATGCCTTTTTTGCGTAGTCAACAGCTTTTTGAATGTCTGTTGTGCGCAATTCTTTGGCAAGCAAATTTAAAGTGCTAACCCTTGTTGTATCATGATGAGGTTTTTCAAGTTCTTGATACAAGCTGTCGATTATATTGTTAGCGTTACCACTAAAACTAATTAGTATAAACACCAAGAATAATATCCGTTTTTGCAATTTATTTAACATGGGCTTTATGGCAATAAAACGGATTACCTGTTAAAATAATATTAAGCGAGGTTTCCTTCTTTCAAACGTTCAGTGTTTTCGGCAATTTGAAGCTTATCAATAAACTCTTGAATATCGCCATTCATTACATCAGGTAAGTTGTATACTGTTAAACCTATACGGTGGTCGGTAACACGACCCTGAGGATAATTATAGGTGCGAATTTTTGCAGAGCGATCGCCAGTCGACACCATTGTTTTACGTGAGCTTGCGATTTTTTCGTTGTGCTTTTGTAATTCCATTTCGTACAATTTAGTACGTAACATTTGCATGGCGCGAGCGCGGTTACCCAATTGGGTTCTTTCAACCTGGCATACCACTACAATTCCGGTTGGCTTGTGGGTTAACATTACCTTCGACTCAACCTTGTTTACGTTTTGACCACCTGCACCACCAGAGCGTGCTGTTTGCATTTCTATATCAGCTGGATTAATTTGCACATCAACCTCTTCAGCCTCCGGTAAAACTACTACAGTTGCTGCAGATGTATGCACACGGCCTTGGGTTTCGGTATCGGGTACACGTTGCACACGATGCACACCACTTTCATATTTTAAAGTTCCATATACATCTTCTCCGGTAACTTCAACAACCACCTCTTTGTATCCTCCGGCTGTACCTTCAGTAAAATCAATTAACTCTGTTTTCCATCCTTTCGATTCGCAATAACGCATGTACATACGGTACAAATCACCTGCAAAAATACTGGCCTCATCACCACCGGTGCCACCACGTATTTCAAGCACAACATTCTTTTCGTCTTCCGGATCTTTTGGTACCAACAACATGCGAATTTCTTGCTCCATGGGTTCAACCAAAGGAATCATTTCGTCCAATTCAGCCTTGGCCATTTCACGCATTTCTTCATCCTTTTCGGTACTTAATAACTGCTTGTTGTTATCAATGTTACCAACTAAGTTGCGGTACTCGTAATACTTATCTACAATTTTTTGAAGCTCTTTATATTCTTTGTTCAGTTGTGTAAAACGTTTCATATCTCCAACCACATCCGGTTGAGATAACATGTCCTGAACTTGATCAAACCTAACTTTAATTGACTCTAATTTATCTAGCATTTTGGTAATTTTATCGAACTAAACCTTGTTGGTTTAAAGGAATTTACATCACCCATCAAACCAAAAAGGTGGGCGAATTTCGTACTTTTTTAGCACATCACCAACCTAAACTAATACGAGTAAATGTAAATGCTGTCGGGTTTTTGAATGTACAGCCTTTCTTTTTCAATACTAATTTTTTGTACGCGTGAGGTATCAGGTAGCTGAAAATTATTGGCCAAAGCTGTTTGCCAGTTGTACTGATTTAGTCGGCCATCATTGTAATAATAAATGTTTTTAGTTGAAACTTTAATATCTCCAATGCCTTTGATAGGAATTGTTTTGATGTATGATCCAAACACATCAAACAACAAAATACCGTTAATAGAATCGAGTACGAAAACCCTATCGTTGTTGTCGTAAACACCACAAACTGCAGCATCTCTATTGATGTATTGCCTTACGTTACCACTTGTTTGCTCTACCTGATTGTCGTGGTTAATTTTTTTGAGTTGCAAATCACCAATATCAAAAACCCATAAATGATTATCGTAAGCACGGGCAATGCTACCGGCTTGTATTATGTTTGATTTATTGAGATCTATTTCGCCACGATAAGCCAAGTTGTTATCTAAATAAATTACCTTATTTAACTCGCGGTAAAACACAAAAATTTGCATGGGATTGGTCACATCAATATTAGTGATGTTTCCGGTGTAATTGTAATTTAACGTGCCTAGCAACTTACCGTTTCTTCCGTATTTGTTTAGTTGGTTGGTTTGAGTAACCACATACATGTTTCCTAAATTATCGGTTTGAATAAACTTTGCATTTATTTTTAGGGCAGTAAGTGGTAAAAAGTTGGGACCACCAACTTGCTTTGGCACAAATGCCTGAAGCACCAACATCAAACCTACAATAAATATAAACCTATACATTATTCGGTAAACGTTTTCAAAGTTAATTCATTGCCATCAAAAACAGCATAAGTGTAATAACCCATCCAGTCGCCTAAATTTACGTAGGTGCTGCTCTCGTTTATGGGCCTCATCATGGGTAAATGCCTGTGGCCGAATATAAAAAAATCTGTTGGTGTGTGTGTTAAATACTGTTTGGCGTAAAGCATTAAATATTCTTTATCATCTCCATAATACACTGCGTTTTCGGTAAAGGTATGTTGCTTGCTACGTGCCGAAAACCAGTTAGCAATACTGATGCCAATATTGGGATGAAAAAAAGCAAACAACCTTTGGAAAAAATAATTGCGGTAAATGCCCAATATAAATTTAAACCAACGCTGTCCGGGACCTAGTCCATCTCCATGCGCGATATGAAATTTTTTATTTCCCAATACCACATCAATGGGGTTGCTGTGAACTGTGCAGCCCAACTCTTTTTGTAAGTATCCAAACTGCCACAAGTCGTGGTTGCCATGAAAAATATGTAGCTCTACTCCGGCATCGCTTAGCTCGGCAAGTTTGCCTAATAACCTGGTAAACCCTTTAGGGACAACGGTTTTAAACTCAAACCAAAAATCAAACAAATCGCCTACCAAATAAATGGTTTTTGCATCGTGTTTAATGCTATCAAGCCATCTTACAATTTTTTTCTCACGCTCTAAGCTACTCGCATAATCAGGAACACCCAAGTGAAAGTCGGAGGCAAAATATATGTTGTTACGTGTATTCAACTATTGTTTTTTTGGGTTTGATGCTGCAATAATACATATTGACTATTACAAATAACCACTAGTGGTTGTGGTGCTGATCGTCAATTAAAAAAACAAACAGCTCTCTGGGACCATGTGCGCCAATAACCAATGTTCTTTCTATATCGGCTGTTCTGCTGGGCCCTGTAGTAAAACTCAGCATGCTTGGGGTATTGCGGCCGTATTTGTTTTTTACAACTTGCATGGCCTCCTTCATTTCCATGGTAACTTGAGAGGTATAAGCAATTACAATATGAATCTGAGGAAAAATAGTAATTGCTCTGCCGTTTTTAACAGAACTTAATAATACACTTCCGTTGCGCGCCACCAATGCTTCGCAAGTGGTTATACCCACAATGGCTTTGTCTATTTGCGTTTTATCTGCTTGGTAGGCAATTCCACTGTCTTTAAGTTGATTTTGCAAATCATCTTCCCAACAATGAATCTGTTTCAATTTTTTTCGTTCAATAAGTGTAAGTAACTTATCAATAAAATCAAACTTGTTATCGCAGTATACAAACTGGCCTTGCGCCTGGGTAAAGTTTCGGGCAAAGGTTTCTAATAAAGGTTCTTGCTGTTGGGGTTGAGTGTACACATTACTTTCCAAATCAATGTTGGCATACATTGCTTTAGATTTAAAAATAAGTGCTTGACGAACTTTTTTTAAAATTTTTTCTTTGGCTGTAGTTGTGTTTTGTTCAATTGCCACTGCAAGCAAGTTAAGTAATTTGTACAAATATAGAAATTACAACAATAAACACATCTTTTGGCCATTTAGCTATGATTTTTTGAAGGTGCTTTTCTTAGCAAGTCCAACTTTATCTGCTACTTTCTTAAGTGTGGTAATTGTTTCCTCGTGGTCGTAATTTATTAATACAGATTGTATGTACAACTGGAATTGCGACTGCATTTGATGCTTTTCTTTATTACGTTTCATGGTTTATTTGGTTTAACGGTATGTACGTAAAAAATATTGAAGTGGTTTTATTACTTAACAGAGCTAATAGCAATTTTTTGCCAAAACCGCCCATCATTAAAAATGATGAGCGGTCTCAAAAAATAAAATCTATCTCGCAATAATCAACTTATACATTCCGCTTTGTCCGTTTACATTAATGCGTATAAAATACATTCCCGAACCAAGTGTGTTGGTTTCAATCTCTTTTTCAATATTACCTTGGTTTGGTAAAACATTGTACACATATACACTTTGCATCATGGTATTTAACAATTCAATTTGGGCAGTTTTATCACTTTCAAAACTTACTGTAACGCTGTTATTTGCCGGGTTCGGATAAATTTGTAGGTTAGGTAATGTTGCTTGTTCTCCCAATCCTGTTGGTGGAATTATTTGTACTTGTTGGTTTAACTCAACATCCGCACAGTTTGGGTTTCTGGCAATTACTTTTATGTTTCCAACGCCTACATTTCCCCACAATACTGTTACACTGTTTTGTGCATTACTTTGTATTTGCCCTCCGGTAATTTGCCAAGAGTAATTGTGGTAAGGATTTGCATTCGTTGTATAGGTTTGTGTGGTATTTTTTATAGGGGTTAGGTTGCCACTTATTGAGGTTAATTGGGCTGTTGGTACAACTGAATAAACAAACGTATCCGTGCCTAAACAAACCATATTGCCCATATTTACGGGTATCTGGTAAATAAACTTGTTTTCTTGTGGTAATACGGCTGCTGTTGCAACATCAAAAGTGGTTACCTGCTGTTGGTTGGTGTTGTAAAAAACGCCCCCTGAAGGGTTTACATTCTGTTTATTAGCAAACGTAATAATACCACTACCACAAAAGGTTTCGTCTAATCCGGCACTCACTGTTGGTGTAGGATAAACAATGTAATAAACACTGTCCTTTACTGCACAACCACTCGAGTCTTCAACAAACCACAATTTATTTACAAAAGGAAACTTGGCTGCTGTTTGAATATTAAAATAGGTGATTGGGTTAAACAACGAATCGGTAAATATTCCAGGAGTAATTATGCCTTGTTTTAGTCTAATATCTATCATCTCGTTCATTGAGCAAAACTCTTGGTTGGCACCTGCATCAGCCCAACCTTTTGTTATATTTATGGTAACGGTGTCGCTTTGGCTGCACGATAAATTATTTACAATTTGTGATTGGTTGTACGTTTGCGTGTAAACATACCTTAACTTATTACCACTTGGATCTATGTTTGCAGCTTTGGTATTAAAAGTATAAGTGGTTAGACTTGGCGATACGTTATTAATCACAAGTCCATTACCACTTACCAGGCTCCACACACCAATTTTTCCTGTAGCATCCTTAGGTTGCTGATTGTGGTTTACCATGTTCGTCAATCCGTTTTCGTAGCAATAAGCGGTATCGCTTCCGGCAGTAGTTTTTGGCAATGCAAATACACGCACCAAAATAGAATCTTTAGCAGCACAACCGCCCGCACTATTTGGTGCTGTGTATTGGTAGTTAATATAGTACCCGCGATTGGCCGCAGCCACATTTGTTCCGATGTTGGTGTAGAAAGTATCTTGAGGTAAATTCTCTAATTCGCTTATGTTTAATGTTGTGCCATTAATTGCATTAGGGTTTGATGACATGGACCAGACACCTGTGCCGCCTCCCAAATTACTTGGGGTGATGGTTCGGCTTGGTAAGTTAAACGTTTGCGTTGAGGCGCAAATATTTGAGGGTGATACACTGACAATAACAGGCCTATTACTCACTACTACATTTACAACCGAAGAGGTGTCCTTACATCCATAAGGAGAAGTTATTACAAAACGATATCCTCCTGATGTTGTGGCCGAGTGATTTGGTGCTGTTTGACCATTAATTATACTTCCATTTTTAAACCATTGATAGCTGTGGTTAGCTGTTGCTTGAGCTGTAAAATATGTGGTATCACCTGCACAAATAGTTGTATCAGAATGGTTGATAACTGCAATTGGCCTTGGGTTTATGATAATATTTTGTATGGCGGTATCAACACAACCTTTACTTGATGCAGTGACCAATTTTACCTGATAAGTTCCGGCATTGGCGTTGTAGTTAAATGTAACAGCCGAATCTGTTGATGTGGTATTATTCGGTAACAACCAAAAACGGGTATATGGTTTGGTTATTTTTGATGTATCAACAACAGTAAAACTATTTTTTGTTGACAAACACTGCACCGGGTTTATGATTCTGAAAGAAGGCCTCGGATCTATTTTTATTATCATAGAATCTACTACCGTACAATTATATCCGCCTTGAACCCTAACAAAGTATTTTGTTGTTATCGAATCTGTTGTTTGATAGGTTTTGGCTGTAGTACTTGGACCAAAAACGGGATTGGTGTTTAGGCTGTTTTTATACCAAGTATACGTAAGTGTATCAGCACCCGTTGTTTGAGCAGCAATATTAACCGCACTGTTTCTGCAAACCAATGTGTCTTGAATAGAAACCGTAATCAGGCTATCAATAGAAATGGTATCGTTGATGATTCTAGAACAAAACTGCCCGGGCAAAGCGCCCGGTGTATTAACTGTAATCCTTACAAAATATTTACCCGGTTTAGGGTAACTAAACGTATCGGAAATAATAACCCGCGGTGTATCTAAAGGAACACCCGTCAGCGCTGCCGGGTTGGGCTGTGCTGCGTTTGTAACACGCGAGCCACTTGCAAACGTAAAATCATTGGGTTGGTTGGCAATTTGAACTGTCGCGCTTGAAAACAACTGTTTGGTATTGGTTTTTCTAACCTTGTAAACCAGCCTATTGCATTGCAGCAACTCTTGTTGCTTATCAAACGCAGCACCAGGCAATACTTTAATAGAAAATGTTTGGGATGTTCTGCCAATCCAAGGACAAAAATTATCTGCAGCCGTAACCGTAAATTGGTAAGGCAAACTACGCGCATCAGCATCTTCTGTTTGCCAACAAAATTGCCATTGGTCTAGCCTTTGTCTATTCACGGTATCAATTCTACCAAACGTCAATTTACCGGGTCTTACAACGCCATTGTTCCAACTTAAAGTGGTGGTATCAGTTCTTGGTATATTTGGATAAAAATCTGTATCATGTGCAGTAACTGTAAAACACAGTTGCTGTCCGGCACAAACGGTGTAGTTTACTATTGGCGTATTACCGGTGTTTGCCGGTATCGTTCTTATTTGTGGCGGGTTGTTTCCGGGCACAACAAAAGTATAATATTGCAATTCTCTCTGGGTAATACCAACCAACAAGGGATTGTTTAAACTGTCGTAAGTCCATTGTTTGATGACTAGATTTAATACGCCAGAAATATTATAGGGTGTGTTATTTAATGCATTAAACCTAATGTCTCCGGTTGTCGAGTCAATAATTACGTATGGGCCAGTAGGTTGTGGATAGTAAACATGTGGTGGACTAGTAGAGATCAATGGAAATGGTATATTCATACCCAAAGGGGGTTGATAAACAACCGGAGTTCCATTTTCTTGCTTGGCGATTTCGATTGTGTATGTTAGTGAATCTCCGTCAGAATCAATCGCCCCTAATGCAATAGATTGTGGAGTACCAGACGGTATTAGCATAACCGCCTCGTTAGTAAGCACGGGTGAGTTGTTTTTAAGCACACCCTGCGAACGATTAAATATGTTAATAGTGGCTGATAAACGTATACCCTGACTAGAAGAATTGGCTAGGTTCATAATTCCAGTGTTTCTACAACAAAGGTCCCAATATACGTCCCAGTATACACAACTACTGTTATTCAATGAAGGAAGGTTCAGGTTTAATACCCCTTCAAAAACATATTTTTCTATAGATGGTGTATTGGTCCCAGCTGCAACTTGTCCAATGTTTGTACAGCCATTTTTAAAGGTTGGACAAGCTTGTTTTCTGAAAGACTCTGCATCTTGCACACTGACAAGACTCAGGGTAAAAGAAACTTGATTTGGTGTCGCCACACAACCCGGAGGGTTTAGGCCCGCATTTGGTCTTGCTGTCATGGTTAATGCGCATCCTGATACGCTTCCACAAAGTGGCGCTCCTGAACAATCCCTATATATGGTTAACCTTATTTTCCATTGGCGAGGTCCAATGTTTTCGTATTCAATGTCACCACCCGCAACGTGAGAGGCATTGGTGTAAAATGGGGCTAACAACAACAGCACCCAAAAGTATTGTTTCACAGATAAAAGTTTAAACATTTTTGCAAGATGTTAAAATTAGATTTAAAAATAAAGCATTAGCCTACAACCACTTAACATTTAAGTTTTTTTAAGAGTAGGATTTCAGTCCTCAGAGAAAAGATATCATCATGTTATTCATCAACCTAAATACACAAAACAAACCGCCAACAACAACGTCAACGGTATTTATTGGTTCAACCCACTGCTTTTAGAAAAAAAGCCTACCTTTGCAGCGCTTTTTATGCATATCGAAGTATTAAAATCTAAAATTCACCGCGTTAAGTTAACTCAAACCGAGTTGCACTACGTAGGTAGCATTACCATTGACGAAGCGTTAATGGAAGCTGCTAACATGATTGAAAACGAAAAAGTTCAGGTGGTAAACGTTAATAATGGCGAACGCCTCGAAACCTACATCATTAAAGGTGAGCGCAACAGTGGTGTTATTTGCCTTAATGGTCCTGCTGCGCGCAAGGGTTTTGTTGGCGATTATTTGGTCATTATTTCTTACGCTTCTATGGATTTTGAAGAGGCAAAACAATACAAACCAATTGCCATTTACCCCGATAACAACAACCGCTTAACCAGTTGAGTAAACAACTAAAAACCATAGCACAAACAACTTTAATTTTTGCCATTGGTGCTGCTTTTTTATACTTTGTATTTAAGGGTACCAATTGGGCAGATTTGTGGTTAAAGTTTACCCAAACCAACTACAATTGGATTGCCATAGGCTTGTTAGTTTCTATTGTTAGTCATTGGCTAAGGGCTTACAGGGCAACCATGCTATATAGCGCCATGAATTACACGGTTAGTACGGCCAATAGTTTACATGCCGTTTTTATAGGTTATTTTATTAACTATTTTATTCCGCGTGGTGGCGAGGTTTCTCGTTGTGCCGCTTTAACAAAAACCAATAACCTACCGCTCGAAAAAGGCTTAGGTTCAGTAGTTACAGAGCGCTTGGTTGATATGGTAATGTTGCTTGTAATTCTTGCAGCAGTTTTTGTTTTGCAGTTTGATGTAATTTTTAACTACATCAATACCAACCTTGGTACAGAAAAAACAACCGAAAACAGCCATTTAAAATTTTACTTATTAGGAGCAATTTTTATACTAAGTGTAGCCTTGTATTTAATGCGCAAACAATTGGCAGCTATGCCCATTTTTGCCAAGGTTTTGGATAAACTTAAAGGCTTTGCACAAGGGCTTACAAGTATAAAAGAAGTTAAACAACCTGCACTTTTTGTTGCCTTGTCGGCAGGCATTTGGGTGTGTTATATTTTAATGATGTACTTCTGCTTGTTTGCTCTACCGGCTACATCGCATTTAACTTTTACCCAATGTTTAACGGTGTTTGCCATGGGTACCATAGGAATTGTAATTCCTGCACCCGGTGCCGGTGCCGGTACTTACCACTTTGCAGTAATGCAAGGTTTATTGCTGTTTGGTGTAGCACAAGAAGATGGTATTGCCTACGCGACCATCGTGCATGGTGCTCAAATGGTGATGTTTATCATATTGGGTGCAATCAGTTCATTGGTGGTTTTAAGCAAACACAAACAAAACGCTTCATCATAAAAATACGGTTATGTCGCATCACAAAAGCATTTTAGCTAAAGTTTATTCATCAACCCAAACCCTTGCCCAACAAGTGCAAGCATGGCAAAACAATGGACAAAAAGTGGTGTTTACCAATGGTTGTTTTGATTTGTTGCACCGTGGTCATGTAGATTATCTGGCTAAAGCTGCCGATTGCGGACAAAAGCTTGTTATTGGTGTAAACACCGATACATCGGTAAGTAAACTAAAGGGGCCAAACCGACCTATACAAGATGAACAATCGCGTTTGCAAATATTGGCTTCGTTGCAATGTGTTGATGCAGTTATTTTGTTTGATGAACAAACGCCTTACGACTTAATCAAAGCACTTCAACCCGATGTGTTGGTTAAAGGCAGCGACTACCAGCCTGAAAACATTGTGGGTTATGATATTGTTACGGCCAAAGGTGGTGAGGTTAAAACAATTGATTTTATTCCCGGCTTTAGCACCAGCGCGATTGAACATAAGATAAACCCAAGTTTGCGTTAGAAGGCGAAGAATGAGCCGAACTATCTGCATTAATTGGGTTTACCCCGTACCGAAGCCTCGGTATAGAAAATTAACTTTGGGGTGAAGTGTAACGGATGCCCAAAGGCTTGATTTTCTTACATCGTTTATGCTATTTGTATCCCAAATGCATAATCTGGGGTAAAAAACAGCTAGTTGGCCTAAACCATTAAAGGCTTCGCTTGTTTTAGTGTTATAATGACTTCCAATCCTGTTTCTATTTTTTGGCACCGCAGAGACCTTCGTTTAGAAGACAATGCCGGTTTGTATCACGCACTTAAAAGCGGTTTACCTGTTTTGCCCATATTTATTTTTGACAAACACATTTTAGATAAACTCGAAAACAGGTACGATAAACGCGTTGATTTTATTCACCAACAACTTGCCGAAATAAAAAAACAATTGAATGCCTTGGGCAGTGATTTATTGGTTTTTTACGGAACTCCGGAAGAGGTTTGGCCAAAAATTACCAATCAATACAACGTTAAAAAAGTATACACCAACCACGATTACGAGCCTTATGCTAAAGAGCGTGATGCTTGGGTTACCAACTTTTTCACATCAAAACAAATTACTTTTAATACCTACAAAGACCAATGTATTTTTGAGTTTGATGAGGTTTTAAAAGATGATGGAAAACCATACACTGTATTTACACCATACAGCAAAAAATGGAAAGCTAAACTAAACGATTTTTACCTACGTAGCTATCCAGCAGAAAAGTACTTTTCGGCTTTTTTAAAGGTTGATGAAAAGCAAGAGTTGATCTCGTTAAAGGTCATGAATTTTAACGCAACCGGAGCTGGTTTTCCATCAAAACAAACGGCACAAGGTATTATAAAAAACTACGATAAAACCCGCGATTATCCTGCCATTTTAGGCACATCTCGTTTAGGTGTACATTTTAGATTTGGTACCATTAGCATTAGAGAAAAAGCACGTAGAGCCAAAGCACTAAACGAAACTTTTTTAAACGAGTTGATTTGGCGCGATTTCTACATGATGATTTTGGCACATTTTCCTCATGTGGCCAAAGGTGCTTTTAGAAAAGAATACGACAACATACAATGGGTTAACAATGAGCAAGACTTTGCTGCTTGGTGCGAAGGGGTTACGGGTTATCCGATTGTAGATGCCGGAATGCGCGAATTAAATGCAACAGGTTACATGCACAACCGTGTACGTATGATTGTGGCCAGCTTTTTAACCAAACATTTATTAATAGACTGGCGTTGGGGTGAAGCCTATTTTGCCGAAAAACTTTTGGATTTTGATTTAAGTGCCAACAACGGTGGATGGCAATGGGCAGCAGGTTGTGGTACAGATGCTGCTCCTTATTTCCGAGTATTTAACCCACAGTTACAAACTGAAAAGTTTGATAAGCAATTGCAATACATTAGAAGATGGGTGCCTGAATATGGTACGGCCAAACAAATACAACCTATTGTTGACCACAACTTTGCCCGTAAACGTTGTTTGGAAGTATACAAAGCCGCGTTAAGTAAATAGCCTCACTTAAATTAGTTTATTAAATACGAAAAGTATCGTATGGTTTAGCTGATGATTGTATGCTTTGTTTGCATATATCAATTGGCCTGTATAAAATTACCCCCTAATCCTTTTTATACCCCTTGTTTTAAAAACGACTCCTTGTGGGTCGTTTTTTATTTGGGTTGATAGGCAACAAAAAAGGCGCGCAGCTTCGCTGCGCGCCTTCCAAATATCTTTCTAGTTTACTACAAAGGCCACATAGCCGCTTTCCACGGAATACGAGACAATATCAAAACAAAACCAATGCTAAAAAACACCAATGCCTTTTTATGTTTAGCCATGGCTTCAGTTTGTTTTTTGCTTAAGGTTCTTCCTACCTGAATTAACACAATAGCAATTACCATGGTGCTAATATGCTCCACTGCCACAAAACGCGTAGCAGGGTCTTTCATGGCTGCTCCCATTCCGTTTGCCAATGCTTGGTCAACCACAGGGCTAATAAAATATAATATCAAACCCAAAACCAATTGTAAATGGCAAAAACCAACAAATAAAGCATGTGCCATGTTTTCTTGTTTGGTAAAATCGCGTTTGTGCATTATACCTAAAACAGATTTTGTTATGGCGTACAAACCGCCTAATAATACTGCCCAACGCAATAGGTTGTGCACCGTTAATAATGTTGCGTACATAATTGTGTTTTTAATTTAGGTTGCAATTTAATCACCCCAAACCACATTTTTATTTTTAAATATTCCACATAAGTTTTAGTTTAGTGCTTCCATTAAACATTAACCTAAAACTGTATAACCACTTATGCAACACTCCTTTTGGCATAAGGTACCCATTGTGCGCATTTTGTTTGCATTTGCTGCAGGCGTTGGTACATCTATGTTTTACGCCATAAACCACTGGATATCTTTATCGTACTTTGCGTTTTTTTTGATTGCTTTTATTGTTTTGCCGCGCATTTTAAGGGCTTTTCAACAGCGTTGGTTTGCCGGTTTTGCTGCATTATTCATGTTTTACTTTGCCGGCATTTTGGTACACACCTATCAAAATAACTTATTTCATGATACCCATTTTAGTTACGTACCACATGCAAAATCTTATTTAGTTAGGGTTGATGAAGAGCCCATTCAAAAATCGCACTCGTATAAAATGCGTGCAAAGGTTTTGCAGTGTACAGATACATCAAACCAAATAAAAACCACCACAGGCAATGTGTTAATTTACATCAGCAAAAACGAGCTGAAATCATTGCCTAATTATGGTGATGTGTTGTTGTTAAATGCCAACGATGTTAGAGAAGTTCCTCCACCCAAAAACCCATACGAATTTGATTATAAAAGATACTTGGCATTTAACCACATTCATCATCAAACCTACTTAAAACAAACGCAATTAATTTATACCAACATTAACCAAGCAAACCCCGTTTACAAAACAGTTTATGCTATACAACACTACTTCCGAAAAGTATTGCACACGTATGTAAAAACGCCTGCAGAAATTGGTGTTGCGCAAGCCTTATTATATGGTTTTGATGACGAGATTGACGAAGAAACCATGAGTGCTTATGCCAACACCGGAACCTTGCATGTATTGGCTGTTTCGGGTATGCACGTGGGCATTATATTTTTAATTATTAGTAAGCTGCTTTGGTTTATGGATAAAAGCAAAAAACTACTGCTTGCCAAACGGTTAATTATTGTGGTTTGCCTTTGGGCCTATTCGGCTTTGTGCGGTTTATCGCCAAGTATTTTGCGTGCTACGGTAATGTTTACATTCATTATTACTGCACAAATTTTAGAGCGCAGAAGTAACATTTACAATACACTGGCTTCATCCTGTTTTACACTTTTAGTTGTTGATGCAAATATGCTGGCAAACGTGGGTTTTCAGCTCAGTTACATGGCAGTTTTAGGCATAGTATTTATTCAACCCATGATGTACAAATGGTATGTTGCGCCCAATTGGTTTGTTGATCAAATTTGGAAAATTACAACCGTATCTATTGCAGCACAAATTGCAACTAGCCCAATTGGCATTTTGTATTTTCATAAGTTTCCCAATTGTTTTTTGTTTTCAAACCTGCTTATTATTCCGCTTACCACGGGCATTTTATATGGCTGTATTGTATTGTTAGTGGTATCAAAAATAACCTTGCTTGCAACGTGGTTAGGTGTGGCCATTAAGTACACCATTTTGTTTACCAATAAACTGGTAATGTTAGTGGAAGATACACCTTATGCTTATGTAAACGGTTTACAAATAAGTATCTTCCAAAGTATTTTGTTGTACGTACTGTTTTTGAGTTTGATATTTTATTTCATGTATCAATATCCAAATTTACTGCGCATCAGTCTATTGGCCTTGTTGTATTTTGTGGTTTTGTTGGGGGTTGATGCCTACGCACAACATCACCAAAAAAAGTTGGTGGTATATGGTGTAAATCAAAGCAATGCCATACAGTTAGTGCATGGTAATACATCAAAACTTTTATTAGACGACAACCTGCGCTACGACAAACAAAAATTCAGGTTCCATTTACAACAACTCATTTGGCAAATGGGATTACAACAAATAGATACCTTGAGCATAGGCAAACAGTGGCAATTAGTCAGCTTTTATGGCCAACGCATTTTAATTTGTGGCAATGAACATCATCCTGAATCAACCCCGAATATTGATGTATTAATTATTAGAAACAAACTTAAACCCGAGGTGCTACAACAAATTAATGCCAAACAAGTGCTGATAAGTGGAAGTGTGAAAAAATACCATGCTGAAAAAATAAAAGCCTATTGTTTGCAGCAAAATATTCCGGTACACGATGTGCTATATTCAGGCGCATTTCAGTTATCATTGTAGCGCATGAGTAATTTAGTATTATACGAAGTAAAAGACAGGGTTGGTTATATTACCCTAAATCGTCCGGAAAAACGCAATGCCTTAAGCTACGAAATGGTAAGCGAAATTAAACTCGCTTTTATGAATGCCGAAGCTGATAAAGATTGCAAAGTGATTGTGATTAAAGGCAGTGGAGAAGCATTTTGTGCCGGTGCAGATTTAGCTTATTTACAACAACTTCAAACCAATACATTTGACGAAAACCTGGTCGACTCACGCCACTTAATGGAGTTATTTCAGTTTATATACCACAGCAACAAAGTGGTAATTTCGCAAATAAACGGACCGGCATTAGCTGGTGGTTGCGGACTAGCAAGTGTATGCGATTTTAGCTTTGCTACTCCCGAAAGTACTTTTGGTTACACTGAAGTAAAAATTGGTTTTGTACCTGCTATTGTTATGGTATTTTTGGTACGCAAAGTTGCTGAGAAAAATGCCCGCGAAATGCTGTTAACAGGTGATGTGTTTAAAGCAGACAAAGCCTTGCAATATGGCTTAATCAATTACATGGTTGAGCCTGATGAGTTGGAAGATGCTGTGTTTAAATTCGCTCAGAAATTATGCAATCAAACCTCGTCACAATCATTGGGATTGGTTAAAGAAATGTTAGCTAACGTGCAAAGTATGGACGTAAATAAAGCATTAGAATACGCTGCACAAACAAACGCAAAAGCACGCGCAACAGACGACTGCAAGCGTGGTATTGCTGCTTTTTTAAACAAAGAAAAACTAAGCTGGTAGGCCAGCATTAACAAAAACTATAATGAAAAAAATCGTTAACATTACTTTGCTGCTTACGGTTGTAAGTGGTTTGTTGTTTTCTTTTACAGCACAACAAAAAATTCAAGAGGGTTTAATTGAGTTTGATATTACTTTTTTGGACCTATCACCAGAAATGAAACAGGCAGAAGCCATGCTCCCTAAAAAAATTAACATGTATTTTAAGGGCGAAAACTCAAGAACAGAAATGCCAAGTGGCATGGGCAATACCATTACCATCAGCAACAACAAAAAGAAGGAGTTTTATTTGTTGATGGACATGATGGGGCAAAAAACTGCCATCAAACAAACGGAGGCTGAAATGAAAAGTCAACAAGAAAAATCAAATGTGAAAGACATTAAGGTAGAGGAAATAAACGAAACCAAAGTTATTGCCGGTTACAAATGTAAAAAGGCCAAATTAACTTACACCCTTGATGGCAAAACAGAAACCGTTGAATGCTTTTATACTCCCGAATTACCTCTGCTAGGCCAAAGCAATACCGCCCCTGGATTTGATAAAATTAAAGGGTTGATGTTGGAATACAGCATGAACATGGGCGGTATTAAAGCGAAAATTTCGGCAACCAAAGTAAGCACACAAAAAGTTGATGATAAGTTGTTTGAAATACCAAGCGATTACACCATACGCACTATGGAAGAATTAGGAAACATGGGACAGGAATAGTATTAACTTCTGCTCTACCAAAATTATGAGCAACGTACCATTAACTAAAATATTTAACAAAATAACTCCTGTGCTGGGCAATAGTTTATACCAACTATTGCCCGGTTTGGTTAATCAGGTGCTTGCCTTTTTTGTTATTAAACAAAGTGGCGCAACAAATTGGGGTCAGGTGGTTTCGTTGCAATTGGTGTATTACATTGCTGCACACATGGTGTCTTGGGGAAATAAAGATTACCTACTACTGCAATTCAGCAAACATCCCTCAAAAATTAATCAGTATTTACAACAATCAACCCTAACGCGTGCGTTGGTTTTATTGTTGCCAACAGTACTCTTAATTGTGGTTTATTATCCGTTTCAAACAGCAATTTACCTAGTCGGTTGGATTGTGTTAAGGTTTATTGCACAAGCACTGGAAGCTGTTATTGTTTTCGAAAAAAACTTCTCGTTGGCCTTGCGTTCAGAGGCTGCTGCGTTTGTGTTGTTGCTTTTCGGTTTAACCTTTTGGCATCACAACTTATCTTTTGAAGAAGCTTTGCTGTTAGTTTTGCTATCGCATATCGGCAGGGTTGCGTGGCTATTGCCCGGCTTATTAAACAAGTTAAAGGGGTTGAGTTTAAAACAGGTTGAACTTGCTCATTTGTGGGTTTCTGTTCCTTTTTTGCTGATGGGTTTAATTGCCCTTCTTCAACTAAAAGCCGATTTGTATGTAATGAACGAACTGAGCACAAAATCAATTACCGGAAGCTATCAGGTGCTCATGAGTTTTGTGGCCATGTTTTTAGCTGTTCCCGGGTTTATCATCAATCCGTTTGTTAAAAACGTATACCGTTTACAAGCCAATCAACTTAAATCATTACAATATAAATTTATGGGTTTAGGAATGATGATAAGTATATTGGCTACTCCTATTTTATGGGCTGTGATGCATTATGTTTATCAACTTCATTTTTCTGCTGTAACATACATATTAATTGCAGTGTTGATGTGCTTACCTTTTATGTATGCTTTTGATGTATACAAACTTTATAAAGCCAATGCACAAAACAAGGTTTTATTGATTAGTGCCTTTGGTATAGCCATCATATTTTTATGTTGTTTTATGTTTATTCCACTTTGGCCAATTAATGGAGCTTTGATGGCACAGCTACTTGCACAGATATTTTTAATATTGTTGCTAAAACAACAAGCAGCAAAACTTCATTCATGATTATTTATCCGCTGTTCAAAATATTGGTGCGATTTGGTTTTAGGTTTTACTATCGAAAAACTCTGGTAAACTACATGCAACAAATACCTGCAACCGGACCGGTTTTGTTGGTGGCAAATCATCCAAATTCGTTTATGGATGCACTTTTAGTTGCTGTATTTGCCAGTAGACCCATGCATTTTTTAGCACGTGGCGATGCATTTAATAATCCAATTTTGGCTGCCGCATTCCGATCGTTTTATATGCTGCCCGTATACCGCATAAGCGAAGGAAAAGAAAACCTGGACAAAAATTTTGAAACCTTTGATGCCGTGCATGAGGCCCTTGCCAAAAACGAAATGGTATTGATTTTTGGTGAAGGCATAAGCGAAAACAATTGGGATTTACGCAAGCAAAAAAAGGGAGCGGCACGCATTGTACTCAGGGCTTGGAAAAGTAATACTCCTGCAAAAAACACTACCATCGTTCCAGTTGGTTTAACCTACGAACACTTTAAAGGAGCAGGAAAATCTGTTGTGGTAAATTACGGCAAAACACTACATCAAACCGATTTTAATACACAAACCAACGCAGCAGATTTTGTTCAATTGTTTAATAACCGAATGGTTCAAGAGTTGCAACAATTAGCCTACATCAATCCAAATATAAAACAACAAACTTTAGAACACCTCAATCTTATAAAGGCTTGGCAACATGCCGAATCAAACCAAAAGGACATTTTACATGTGCTTAAGCATGAGCATTGGTTAACATCAACCCAAAAAACACCTAGTTTATTTGAAGCCAAACACCCTTTGTTATTTTGGCTGTGGCCACATTACAGAGTCATGCAAATCATTACACAAAAAGCTACCAATGGCAATATTTTTTACGATTCGGTATTGTTCGGGTTAACGCTGTTGTTAGCTCCGTTTTACATAGCAACACTTTGGTTTCTGTTACGCACTGTTTTTTAGCCACAGATTTAATAGATTACCAATTGGCTGAAATACCGTAATGCCAAAGGCACAAAAATCTGTGTAATCTGTGGCTACATCCTGACATTAAACCTAGTCGTGAAAACCTTTGCCTTGCAATATTTTGGGCGTATATTTTTCAATGCGCGATATCCGAGTTTGGGCTTGTTTAGCTGACGAAAAGTGTAAAACCCAACTACGCTGCCTGCCGGGTGTCAAAGCAAAAAAAGCACTTTTAAGTTCCGGGTTTTCTTCCATGGCTTGCTTAAATTCATCAGGTATCGGCTCAGGATTAGGAATTGTTTCCACCTTTAGTCCGGCCTTTTCAATTTCTATTGCCTGTTTAATGTATTGTTTAATGGTTTTTTCCATGGCCGGAATGTCACTGTCTTTGGTAAACTTTATCAGCCTGCCATGTTGCGAATTTTCTCCGGCCTTATCTAAAATAGTTTTGCTGTCGTTGAGCAGTGCCCCTTTAAAAAAACTAATAAAGCAATAGGCTTTAAATGCACCCAGCATCAATACATTTTTATTGTTGTAAGTATAACAAGGACAACTCCATTTCACTTCCTCTGTTAACCCGCAATCCAAAATAATTCCGCGCAGTAAAATCAATTCCTGTTGCCAAGTAAATACTTTACATTTTGGTGTTCCAACCAAATCGCAACGGCCACAGCCCTCGGCCAAATAATTGTCAACGCCTTTATTCATCATTTTAATTGCTTGTTTTTTCTTATCTAATCACCACTCAAATTAAATATTTTTCGCTGAAAAACATCATTTGCTAATCAATAATATCATTCCATATTTGCTGCTTAACATCAAACCCAAAGTTTATGGAAGAAATAGTACAAGCAGCCAATTACCTGAAACAACAAGGCATCACACAGCCACAGATTGGTATTGTTTTAGGAACGGGATTGGGCCACTTGGCATCACACATTACCGTTATTAAAGAAATACCCTATCAAAACATACCCAATTTTCCGGTATCAACTGTGGAAAGCCATAGTGGTAAATTAATTTATGGTACCTTAGGTAACAGAACCGTGTTGGCCATGCAAGGGCGTTTTCATTATTACGAAGGTTACAGCATGCAACAAATTGTATTACCTATTAGGGTAATGAAGTTGCTTGGTGTTGAGTTTTTATTGTTATCAAACGCGGCAGGTTGCTTAAACCTAAATTGGAAAAAGGGCGATTTAATGTTGATTGACGACCACATCAACCTGCAACCATCTAACCCATTAATCGGTAAAAATTTGAATGATTTAGGGCCTCGCTTTCCGGATATGAGTACGCCTTACCATGCACCAACCAATACTAAAATGGAAGCCATTGCTAAACACTTAGACATTACTTTGCGCAAAGGTGTGTATGTTTCCGTTCCAGGACCCATGTTAGAAACCCGCGCAGAGTACCGTTATTTAAAACACATTGGTGCAGATGCGGTTGGCATGAGCACGGTGCCTGAAGTAATTGCTGCACACCACATGGGCTTACCTTGCGCAGCAGTCAGCGTGTTAACAGACGAGTGCGATCCCGACAATTTAAAGCCGGTTGATATCAAAGAAATTATTGCCGTTGCTGCTGCATCAGAGCTAAAGTTAACCAACTTATTTGTGGCTTTAATAAACGAGCTGTAAAACTGTTTAGGATGATGCCTTGTTATACTTCAAACTTTTTTCTTGTTTGAGAAACTATTTTCAATAAGTTTGAAATAAATAAGCACGCTATTAAAGCATCATCTCCATATCAAACCGAACAACAGTTGGTGGTAGCCTTGCAAAACAAGGACCGCTCTGCATTTAATTATCTTTACGATAATTATTCAGGTGCATTGTACGGTGTTATAAAACGAGTGGTTGAAGCAGAAGAGATAGCCAATGATGTATTACAAGAGGCGTTTGTTAAGATTTGGAAAAACATTGGGGGTTATGATGCATCAAAAGGTTCTATTTTTACCTGGATGATGAATATTTGCCGCAATACTGCTATTGATGAGGTGCGCTCTAAAAACTTTAAGAAAGAAGCACAAAACCAAAACATTGATGACTTCGTAAGTATTGTTGATAACCAAAATAAGGTGGAGCAGAAAGTAGATCATATAGGAATCAAAAAAATTGTTCAAAACCTTAAACCCGAACACAGAATATTAATAGATAAAATTTATTTTGAGGGATATACACAAGACGAGGTTTCAAAAGAATTAGACATTCCGTTGGGAACTGTAAAAACGCGTGTACGTGCGGCTATGACGCACCTCAGGGAAGTAATGAGTGATATAAAATAAGTTGAATACGAGCGAATACATATCGAGTGGAATTTTAGAAAGCTATGCACTAGGCTTATGCAACGCAACTGAGGCTGCGGATGTAGAACGTATGTGTGCTTTACATCCAGAAATTAAAGCTGAGTTGGATGCCATTCAACTTTCATTGGGAGATTATGCCCAAGCCCATTCTTTAAATGTTCCAGCAAATGTTAAAGTTAATATCTTTAACCAAATTGATGAATTAGAAAAAGGTGAAAACATTGCTCACCCAAAACAAGAGGCTAAGGTAATTTCAATTGCAACCGACAAATCAACCAATAATATTTATAAATATTTTGCAGCTGCAAGTGTTATTCTATTAGGGTTGAGCGTTATTGGGAACATTGTATTTTATGGCAAGTGGAAACAAGCCAACGAACAAGTTATTGCCTTAAATAACGAGAAAAACGTACTTGCCGATGGCTTAAAAACCAATACGGTTAAACTTAATAACATGCAGCAAAGTTTAGCTGTAATGAGTAATCCAAATATAAGTAGGGTTACGATGAAAGGCGTTGAAAAATCTCCTGAAAGTTTAGCCGTAATTTATTGGAACAAACAAAGTAAAGAGGTTTATGTTGAGGTTAAAAATCTTCCAAAATTAGAAGACGGAAAACAATATCAGTTGTGGGCTATTGTTGATGGAAAACCTGTTAATGCCGGAATGCTTCCATTAAACGATACAGATAGCACCATGATAAAAATGAAAGACTTTGAGTCAGCTCAAGCCTTTGCAATTACTATCGAAAAAGCCGGAGGAAGTCCATCACCAACTTTAGAGCAAATGGTGGTTATGGGTGCTACAAACGGGTAAGCTCGCTCTTATTTGCTTTTCGGTACCGTTCCCACAAAATCTTTCAGGTAAAACGGCTCGAAATAAGCCGTATCTTCAAACTTTTTTTCTAAAAACAATTGGTAAGCCGGTTTACCCAAACCCAATGCAGAGCACTTAACATCATCAACAAAAACCGCATTGCTGTGGGTTATGGTTGATTTGCATTTAGCCGCACCGTTGCCTATAAATATAATTTGTCCTTGGTTGAGTTGCTCTTCAAAACTATGCTCATCAATAACTATCGCTTGGGTTGGGTTGATTTCCTCTAAATTGCTGTTGTAAATAGCTGCATACACTTCCATCCTACGCGCATCAATCATGGCACAAATAGCCTCTTTATTATCAGGATTTCGGTGCATATAAACACCTGCCATACTTTTAAGGGTATTTACAGCCAACAAAGGAATGTTTAAACCAAAACATAAACCCTTGGCAGTTGATACACCTACACGCAAACCTGTGTACGAACCTGGTCCTTTACTTACACAAATGGCATCAAGCTGATTAATCGATAATCCGGCATTTTTCACCGTTTTTTCTATTAAACCGGTAAGCGCAGAAGCATGCATATTGCCCTCGTTAATTTCGTTTAAAATCAACAACTCGTTTTTATTAAACAAAGCAACCGAGCAAACTTCGGTAGCTGTTTCAATGCAAAGTATAAATGCCATGCTGCAATATTAGACCAATTAGGGCCATTATAAAACTTAGGCCATTTTTAGCCACTTACAGAAGAGTATCAAACAATAGCCTTGCACAGTGGTTTTAATAGTTGTAAATTTGCAAATCTAAAATCATCTTATATATGATTACAGTTACAGAAAAAGCAAGCAAACGCATTGCAGAATTAAAAATAGAACAAAACTACTCGCCAGAACACTTTTTACGAGTGGGCGTAGATAGCGGAGGTTGCTCAGGTTTATCTTACAATCTTGATTTTGACAACCAACCCAAGGAAGGTGATCAGGTGTTTGAGCATAACGGAGTTAAAGTAGTGTGTGATGTGCGTAGTATGCTTTATTTATTTGGCACCGAGTTGGATTTTTCTGATGGTTTAAATGGTAAGGGTTTCACTTTCAACAACCCAAATGCCACACGCACATGCAGTTGTGGCGAAAGTTTTGCAGTTTGAGGATAATTTTTATTGAAAAACTTGATTTTTAAAATATTGCCTTATATTTGCAGTCCTTTTTAAGAAAAAACGTACAGAAAGATGGCTAATCATAAATCAGCAAAAAAGAGAATTAGAGCTAACGCTGCGAAGCGTTTAAGAAACAGATATCAGGCTAAAACTACCCGTACTTTAATCAAAACTGTACGCACAAGCACTGATAAAGCAGAGGCACAATCACTATTCAGCAAAGTTGCATCTTTGTTAGATAAATTGGCTAAGAAAAACGTAATCCACAAAAACAAAGCTGCTAACCAAAAAAGTAAGTTAGCAAAGGTTGTGGCTAAAATTGGAACCGAAACTAAAAAAACCGCTGCAAAAAAATCTGGCGCAAAAAAGAAATAATTTCTTCACACAATATTTAAAAGGCTTTCCCATACGGGAGAGCCTTTTTTGTTTGGGTTTGTTGCTTATGTTGCTTATGTTTACCGCCTAAGTATTTAACCCCTTGGAAAATTTTTGGGATATTTTTAAACCAAAGGCCTTGGTTGACTTTGGTGGTTTAACATTAGTATTGCTGGTTATTTTTATTGAAAACGGATTGTTTTTCGGCTTCTTTCTACCAGGCGATTCACTGCTGTTTACCGTTGGTTTACTTTGCTATCTGGACGTATTAGATATAGAACTGGCTAATCTAATTTTAAGTATTGCCACTGCAGCATTTGCCGGATATTATGCAGGATACTTTTTCGGTTTCAAAACCGGACAAAACCTTTACAAAAAAGAAGACTCTATTTTTTTCAAAAAAAAATACATCTATACCGCTGCAGAATTTTACCAAAAACATGGTGGCATAGCTTTAATTCTAGGCAGATTTTTACCAATAGTGCGCACGTTTGCTCCAATATTGGCCGGGGTGGTGAGGGTAAATCCAAAAACATTTTTTCTGTTTAATATCATTGGAGCACTGATTTGGCCTTTAACTATTACAGGTGCGGGATATTATGTGGGCTCTATTTTCCCAAATGCGTTAGATTATTTAGATTTTATTGTAATTGGATTTATTGCAGTAACCTCCATTCCAATTATCAATAGCTATTGGAAAAAACGCAAAGACAAAAAATCAGTTTAAAACAGCCTGCTTTGCACGTTTAGCAGGGTAAATGGTGGTAATGTAACCCAGCACCAAAACTGTAGCAAAAACAAGTAGTACATCGCTCCAAATCACATGTACGGGGTACGAACTAAATAATGCATCTGATGATGCTTGTAATGCTACAAAACCATATTGTTCTTGCAGGTAACAAAATATCAAACCTAAAACAATACCAACGGTTCCTCCTACAAAAGCAATAATCAAACCTTCAATTCTAAAAATATTTGCCGCTTGGTTTTCGGTTAACCCCATACTTCTCATTATGTGTAAATCACGCTTTTTTTCCATCACCAAAATATACAAGGAGCTGATGGTGTTTGATGCGGCAATCAATAAAATAAATAATAAAATAATGTAGCTGATGGCTTTCTCAGATCGCATTACTTTAAAAAACGCATCATGTTGTTCAAACCTGTTTTTGATGGTGAAACCATCACCCAAAACCTCTTGTAATTCTGCTTTTACTCTGTCAGCGTTTTGGCTTGGTGTAAGTTTAATTTCTATGGCTGTAAAAGCATCGTCTCGCCCCAATAGACTTTGTGCAAACTCAAGCGGACAAATCACATATTTGTTATCAACCTCTTCTTGAACAGCAAATACTCCGCTGGGCACAACAAGTGCTTTATTAAACGCATCATCCGGGTTTATAATGGTTTGTACATCTCGTTTAGGAACGTAAATGGCAAGTGCTTTAAACAAATCGTTTGGGTCGATAGACAAACGATAGGCGATACCTTGACCGGCAATGGCGTATATACTGTCTTGACGAACATCTACATAACCACTTACCAACATACTGTCGAAGTGCGTAACATCAACGTAATTTCTATCAACGCCCTTTAAAGTAGCAATGCTTTGCTGGTTGTTATACCTCAACAACACATTTTCTTCTACCACTTTACTGTAGGTTTCAATACCTTCCGTTCTTTCAAACTTAGCCCAGTTTATTTGCTTTGGGTCTATTATTTTGCCAACAGTGGATGTTACTCTTAAATCACTATCGAAATTGGTGTAAAGTGAAGAAAAAAGCTGCTCGAATCCGTTAAAAACACTCAGCACAATTACCAGGGCCGCAGCACCTACCATGTAACCCAACAACGATATGCCGGAAATAACGGTTATCAAACTTAAACCGCCTCCCCGTTTTCTGGAAAAGAAATATCGTTTTGCTATGGTAAATGGCAGGTTCACAATGTTTGCGTTTGATTTTGATAACCTACAGTTACCGCACTCTTTTAGTCTTTCCAGGCTTTAACAATAAGCCCTGTACCGGTTTTGTGCGTTGTATAAGTATCAATCCAATTTAAAATATAGGCAAACGGATAAGTTACCAAATAGTACACCGGTAATAATATGAAGAATGCTTTAGTAACATTTAATATACTCATTGGGTATTTCATGCTTAGCTTCCATGCAATTTTTCCGGGAGTACCATAAGAGTATAAAATCTCGGCTTTGTTGAATCCGGCTTGTTTCAATTTATCGCGCATCTCCTCTACGGGATAGCCATCACGCACATGTTCACCAATAAATGATTCACCGTGCTCATCAGCATTACTTCCGCCTTGGTCGCTTGGTGTTGAAATCAACAACATCGCACCATTTTTCATACTTTGGTTAAAGTGCTTAAACACATCAACATCTTCTAAAATGTGTTCCATTACATCCACACACAAAACCAAATCGTATTTGTTTGTAGCATGTGGCTTGGTTAAATCACCCACTGCAAAATTTACATTGTTAATTCCACATGCCTTAAAAAATTGACTACAATCTGCAATTTGATCATCTTTTACATCAACCGCATCAATTTTACATTGGCTATTTCTGTTGGCAATGTAAAAACTGTATTGCCCAAAACCCGAGCCGGCATCAAGCATAGTAAACGCCTCTTTAAACTTCGGCCAAGCGCGCAACTCGCGGTGTATGTGCCAAGTGCGAAGCAATAATAAATCAAGTAGTTTATAGAAAAGTTTGCGCAAAAAAAGCGACTTGTTAAATACCGTTCCGAGGTCTTTTTTAATTGGATCGTATTCCATGTGATGAATCTACTGCGATGGGTTAAAATTAAAGGGGCAATATAGCGCATCCGGTATAAAATATAAAAGTATCCTTGTATTTATTATTTTAGGCTTGATGCCACGCTTCTGTTGTTCGGTTTGGTTTGTTTTTATACATTTGGTGCGTGAATTATATCAAATCATTCCGAATCTGGATTAGGCGATACCCATTTGTACACAAATTTATGAAATTTGGATTTGTGGGCGTAGCCAGTACCATTGCCAGTTTAATGGTTTTTTGGTTGATTACATTACAATTCCCTCAATACAACTTAATAGCCAAAGCCATCGGTTATATCATGGGCTTTTTTGTTGGATTTGCGCTCAATAAATTATGGACTTACGTAGACCAAGCAGAAGATGGAGAAAAGTACCTTTTAAAGTATGTTGTTGTTTACGCGTTTACTTTTTTCGTTTATCTGATATTTAATTACGCTTGTGATCATTATCTGCACCCGGAGAGAGTAATTGGTCCGGTTGTGCAATGGTTCGGGTTTAATGATGTTGGTGCATGGTTATTAATAAACGGTACTTTTGTAAGCAACGTTTTATCCATTGGAATTAACGTGGTCATTAATTTTTTAGGCACAAACTACTTGGTATTTAAAGTACCATCGCCACAAGAATTATTTGAAGATTAGTCTTTGCGTTTTAACTTTTTCTTCTGACTAGCACTCATGGTATTGATACGCTTATAATAACCCGTTTTGCTTTGCTTAACCCATATAACAAGTTTTTGTCCTGCACGTAATTTATCAGATTTAAGCTTATTCCAGCCTCTTATTTCACGTGGTGTTACATCAAACCAATCGGCAACATCAGACATAAAATCACCCTTTTTTACCGTATAATACACCCGTGTTTTATCAAAAACGGGTTTGGGCTCTGTACGATTTACATTGGTATGATCAGACTTATTTACACCCGCTCTATTTGCTCCGGGAGTATCTCCGGGAACACGTTGAATGGCAACAGGGGCAAAATCTCCCGGATTGATAACCGGCTTGTAAACACTATCGTTTAACAAATGAAATTGCTTACCTTTTGATTTAGGTAATTTAACCAGATAACCTTCCAAAGTATATGGAATAACGTCTTTTTTAAAGGTTGGATTGAGTTTGCGCAATTGTTCAACAGGCACGTCTAACGTGTTTGATATTTGCTGAAATGACAACCATTTGTTAACCATGGCACTATCTGTTTCGTTAAAAAGTGGAGCCGGTGCAGGTTTCAAACCATGATCTTTATAAAAGTTACAGATGTATGCAGCTGCAATAAATTTAGGATACATTTCTCTTGTTCCCTCAGGAATATAAGGATACAAATCCCAAAAATGCATACTATTGCCTGCCTGCCTTATGCTTTTGTTTAGCATAACCGGTGATGAAGTATATGCTGCAATTACCAGCGACCATTGGCGATAAATTGAAAATAAATCTCTGAAATGGGTTGCTGCGACATTGGTTGACTTCAGCGGATCCTTGCGCTCATCAATGTATGAGTTTACCTTTAACTTATACATTTTAGATACGTTGTAAGGCATCATCCAAATTCCACTGGCACCGCTTGGCGCTTGAACCAAAGGGTCAAGTTCTGCTAATGCTACAGCTAAATACTTCATATCAATGGGTACATTTTTAGCCCGCAACGAACGTTCTATCATCGGAAAATAAACCTTGCTTAAGCCAATAATTTCGCGGGTTCGCTCTGGATTGGCCAAATATGCATCAATGTGCTTTTTTACCGCAGGGTTGTAGGTCATTTCTACCTGCGATTTTAAGGTTGATAATCGTTGAATATAAACTTGTTCGTTTTGCGCAAATGCAGTTATTGTAAACAATAAAACAATGCCCAATAATATTGTGTGTGCCTTTTTCAAATCTTGTTTCTTGTGTTATAAATTAGCGCTTAATTAGATGGTTGCGGCCAATTGCATCATTTCTCCTTCGCAAAAATGTTTAGCCATTAACTGAACGCCCATAGGCATGCCGTTAGTATGTGTTCCCATTGGAACAGATATAGCAGGATTACCACTAATATTGGCATGTACCGTAAAAATATCAGCCAAATACATCGCTATCGGATTGTCTGTTTTTTCGCCAAACTTAAATGCGGTAGTTGGCGTGGTTGGCGATAACAAAAAGTCATATTGGCTAAATAGTTCGTTTGTTTTTTCTTGCACCAAACGTCTTACTTTTTGTGCTTTGGTATAATAAGCATCATACGAACCTGCAGATAATACAAAGGTTCCAAGCATGATTCTGCGCTTTACCTCAGTGCCAAAACCTTCGCTACGCGATTTGCGGAAAGTACTTTCCAAATCGGTTGCATTAGCGCTTCTATGCCCGTGTGTTAAACCACTAAAACGAGATAGGTTTGAAGAAGCTTCGGCTGTTGTTAATACGTAATAAACCGGAACTAAATGATCTAAATACGGGAAGCTAACTTCAGCCACTTCATGACCTTGTTGTTTTAATTTTTCTATCACATCAAGTGTTGCTTTTTGCACTTCGGGATCAATTCCTTCATGAAAAACACACTCTTTGATGTAAGCTATTTTTTGCTTTTCCGGAGTTGGCGTTTTGCTATACTCAGGAACCGGTTTTGAAGAGCTGGTGGCGTCTGCATGGTCTTTACCCGAAATCACTTCCATCAACAATTGCATGTCGCACATGCTTTTTGTAATCGGGCCAATTTGGTCGAATGATGAAGCGTAGGCAATTAAACCGTTACGTGAAATACGTCCATAAGTTGGTTTAATACCAATTGCGCCACAAAATGCAGCTGGTTGACGGACAGATCCACCGGTATCACTGGCGATGGTAGCCTGGCACATATCAGCCTGAACAGCTACGGCTGCACCACCTGACGAACCACCTGAAACACGGGTTTCATCAAATGCATTTTTTACCGAGCCGTAGGTGGATGTTTCGTTAGAAGCGCCCATGGCAAACTCATCGCAATTTAAACGACCAATAATAATGGCATCTTCCGCCAATAATTTTTCTACAGCAGTAGCGCTGTATACCGATTCAAACCCGTTTAAAATTTTTGATGATGCGGTAACCTGATGACCTTTGTAACAGATATTATCCTTTAAGCCAATCACCATTCCTGCTAATTTTCCGGCTTTACCTTCCTTTATTTTTTGATCGATAATATCCGCTTGTTGCAACGCTTCTTGCTCAAACACTTCAATAAAAGCATTTAAGTTTTTGCGCGCATTTATGTTACCCAAATAATGCAAAACAAGACCACGCAGGGTAGTCTTGTTTTGTTGAATATCGGATTGTATGTGTTTTAGTGAGTTGTAGTTTTCCACTATTCTTTAGTTGTTGATGTAGGTTGGTTGTCTTTCTCTTTCATTCCTTCTTCAATGTGAGATTTAACGTTCTTTTTAGCATCGTTAAACTCGCGGATGCCTTGACCTACGCCACGCATTAATTCCGGAATTTTTTTACCTCCAAACAATAACACTACAACTAAAATAATAATAATCCACTCGCCACCACCTAAATTACCTATAAACAATAATGTTGTGTTCATAATATTAACATATAAAAGTACGCAAAATTAAATTTTATTTCGGTAAAAACTACTTCATCTGAACTAGCTTTTTTAGTTTCTTGATTTCCTTATCGTCTAAGTGTCTCCACTCGCCTCTGTCTAAGCCTTTTCGCTCCATTCCGGCAAATTCTAACCTATCTAATTTATCAACCAAATAGCCCATTGCTTCGAACATACGGTGAATAATACGGTTACGACCACTATGAATTTGTACCCAAACCACATTTTTTTCGCTTGCACTCGGAATTCCAACTGCATCTGGTTTTATTGGGCCATCTTCCAACTCAACACCGTTGTTACTTAACTCTTGTAAATCCTTAGGAGCAAAGTTTTTATTCAGTGTGGCCTTGTATATTTTTACTACGTTGTATTTAGGATGGGTTAAACGTTGAGCAAGTTCGCCATCGTTGGTTAAAAGTATTACGCCTGTTGTATTTCTATCTAATCTACCAACTGGATAAACCCTTGGTAAACGTGGGTCTTTAATTAAATCCATGATAATTTTTCTGCCTTCAGGATCATCGCTGGATGTGATGGTGTCTTTCGGTTTATTCATCAATAAATAAACTTTCTTTTCCCAGCTTAACCTTTCATTGTTATAGCGCACTTCATCACCAGGAGCAACTTTGTAACCCATTTCGGTTACAATCTCACCGTTAACCGATACCAAGCCTGCTGCAATTAAATCATCAGCCTCTCTGCGGCTGCAAATTCCTGCATTAGAAATGTACCTGTTTAAGCGCACAATTTCAGGAGCAATAGACTCCATCATTTCTTCGCTTTTGGCTTTTATATCGCGAGCTTTAGCTCCTTTAACCATGTACGGACGACCAGATTTTCCGGTTGAACGCGCTGGTCTGCGGTCGTTATCTTCTTCTCTATCAAAGCGGCTGCTTCTATCGTAACTTCCTCCACGAGTTGATGGTCTTTTATCTCCTCTGTCACTTCCAAATCTGCTTGGGCGTCTGTCTTCACTTCCACCTTCTGTTCTTTTGCCATAAGAGCGAGTTGATGGACGTCTGTCTCTTGATTCTCCTCCATCATCACTGCGTTTAGTATAGGTTCGTTTTGCAGGTGTCCTTCTATCGCTGCTATCTCCACTAAATCTGCTCGAACGTCTATCATCGTTGCCACCTTCAGTGCGTTTGCCATAAGAACGAGTTGATGGACGTCTGTCGCCACCTTCATTACTAAATCTACTTGTACGTCTTTCGTCACTTCCACCATCTGTACGTTTTCCGTACGAGCGAGTTGATGGACGTCTGTCTCTTGATTCTCCTACGTCATCATTACGTTTGGTGTAGGTACGTTTTGCAGGAGTTCTTCTTTCGCTGCTATCTCCACTAAATCTGCTCGGACGTCTGTCCTCGCCTTCACTACGCTTAAAACTGCGCTTGGCAGGTGCATCACCGTAACTTGATCTTTTTGCCCCTGACGAGGGCCTATCCTCTTTACTAAATCTTGATTTACCGCCTGATTTTGCTGCTCCTGAGCTGCTTTTAGGAGCGCTGCGTTTGCCACCTTTTTCTTCGCTGTATGGCCTTTTTCTTAATCCCATTTGTGTCTTATAATTCTACAAAGGTATTCTTTAATTTTAAAACATAGATTTGTATTTGCGAAATAACCAATAAATAAAAAAACTGTAACTCGATTTTAATCACACACATGCGCATTTTTTTAGCTTTTATTTTTTGTTTTTTGATGTTAGCCAATTCATATGTTAATGCGCAAATATCAAACACCAAAAGCCGACCAAAAATTGGCTTAGCGCTCAGTGGTGGAGGTGCTAAAGGCATTTCGCACATTGGCGCTTTAATGGTTTTAGAAAAAGCGGGGATTAAAGTTGATTATATTGTTGGCACATCAATGGGCAGTATTATTGGTGCTTTGTATGCCATTGGCTATTCGCCCGATAGCATTGCTTACATTGCCAAAACAGAGAACTGGGATCAATTGTTAGCTAACAACCCGGGTTTAAGACAAATTGCTATTGAAGAAAAGGCAGACTTTAATCGCTATATTCTAGAATTACCTATTGAGGGCAGAAGATTCCGTCTTCCTCGTGGGGTAATTGATGGACAAGAACTTTCGATAGAACTTACGCGTTTAACTTTTCCGGTTTACAACAGAAAAAAATTTACTGATTTTCCGATTCCGTTTAAATGCGTTGCCACTGATATTACCAATGGCGAAGTAGTAGTTTTAGATAGCGGAAATATTGCCGAGGCCATCAGGGCCAGTATGGCCATTCCTTCTATATTTACACCCGTAAAATACCAAAATAAATTGCTGGTTGATGGTGGTATTGTAAGAAACTTCCCTGTTGAACACGTAAAGGAAATGGGCGCTGATATTGTTATTGGCGTGAATTTAAGCAAAGGTTTTTTGCTTGAAAAAGAACTCGAAAACATTATTGATATCTTGAATCAATCAATGTTTTTAAGTGATGGTGAAGACACCAAAAAACAAAGAGAGTGGTGCGATTTTTTAATTGAACCAGACTTAACGGGCTACCATGCCGGAAGCTTTAACTCAGCAGATTCACTTATTAAAAGAGGATATGATGCGGCCATGGAATCGTTTAATGATTTACAAAAATTAGCGCAAAAATTAGATGCTCTTTATGGCCCGAAAGAAACCGTTACGATACCCAAAATTGATTCGGTTTTACTTACAGGGTTTGAGGTTGAAGGTATCAGTAAATCAAACCAAAATTTAGTAATTGATAGGTTAGATTTAACACGAAATCATTGGTACACCCCTGATGTTTTTCCGGAGGCCATGAAGAAAGTTTACGGCACACGATATTTCAGAAAAATTGGATACGAATTGTTTAAGTATGATGATGGAACCCGCATCAGACTTAAAGGAAATGAAAACCCACCAACATTTTTTAATGTGGCGCTTAACTACAATAGTTTCTCAAAAGCTGCTTTAATTTTAAACCTAACCTCACGTAATATTTTAGGCAAAAACACAAGGTTTTCATCAACCCTAAACATTGCTGATATGCTGCGTTTTAAAAGTGAATATTTTAAGTATTTGGGTAACGCAAAAAATCATGGTTTGGGGGTTTCGTTTTGGTTTGATAATTATGATTTTCCAATATATGAAAAACTAGTTCGCCTGGCCTTATATAAACAAAGATACACTGCATTAGATGTGAAATATCAGGTAGCATCTTTAACAGTAAATACAGCTGGTTTAGGGATTAGAAGAGAATACGTTGTGTTTACGCCAGATGTATATGGAAGTAGCGAAAATTTTGATGGCAGTATTGTTCAAGATCGTATCTACGCAGACTTTAATTTAAACACATTAAATAGGCATTATTATGCACATTCCGGCTCGAAAGTAAACATGAGTTTGAGTTATTTTTTTAACAACAACTCGGATTTTAACATAGTTAGTCGTGATTCGTTAAATGGCGGTTTTGTGAGCAGAAACATGACTTCTTCTATTTCAGATTCGTTGATTACAAATAGGTATTTACAATTTAAATTATTATCAAACAGATACATTCACTTAAACAAAAAAAGTACGTTGGTTTTAGGTTTATATGGTGGTTTTACTTTCAATCCATTCAACCCAAAATCTGATGCCAACACCATGTTTAATAATTTTATGTTGGGTGGGTTGATTCCGAATTTCAGAAATCAAATTCCTTTCGTTGGCCTAAGCGATTTTCAAATTAGAACCAATAATTTTATCGGTACCCAAATTGGTTATCAATACGAACTTTCAAAAAATCTGTTTGTGATTCCTAGAATTAATTTGGGTTATCACAACAATAATTTTGTACGCTATTTTACAAGTGATGATGTTTTAAAACCATCAAACCAATTATTTGGTTACGGAATAACCGGTGGATTTAATTCTGTAATTGGTCCGTTAGATTTTACCGCAATGCGAAATACCCAATTGAATAGTTTTGTGTTTTATGTGAATTTGGGCTACAATTTTTAGTAAATGCCTGATTTTGTGCAGCTAAAAAACGACCTTTTTAAATAGTGTCTAATAAAACATCTCCTTGTGGGTAAAGTATTCGGTCAACTTTGCGTTAAACGAGGCTTATAGCGCATCTAAAGGCTAAATTTGTTGTTTATTCAACAAAACAAGCCCATATTTTGATAAATTATACCGAATTTAAGCTGTCAAACGGCTTAACCGTCATTCACCATCCCGATCCAAACTCTAAACTTTGTGTTTTAAATATTTTATACAAAGTTGGATCAAAAGATGAAAATCCTGAAAAAACCGGATTTGCACATTTGTTTGAACACCTCATGTTTGGGGGTTCGGTTAATGTTTCTGATTTCGATAATCAGTTACAAATTGCAGGTGGCGATAACAACGCTTTTACCAGCAACGACATTACCAACTATTACATAACACTTCCAGCCAACAATATTGAGACCGCATTTTGGTTAGAAAGCGACCGCATGCTTAGTTTAGATTTTAGCCAAAAAGTGCTGGATGTACAAAAGGCCGTTGTTATTGAGGAGTTTAAAGAAAGATACATCAATCAACCTTACGGAGATGTTTGGCTTAAACTTTTGCCACTAGCATACAAGGTTCACCCATACAATTGGCCAACTATTGGAAAGGACTTTTCGCACATAGAAAATGCCACACTCGATGATGTGAAAGCTTTCTTCTATTCGTTTTATGCGCCCAACAATGCGATTTTAGTTGTAAGCGGAAACATAGATTTAGAAACCACAAAAACACTTTCCGAAAAATGGTTTGGCCCAATTCCGGCCAGAGAAATCAATAGGCCGATTTATCACAGCGAGCCAGAACAAACCGAGAAAAGAGTTGAACATGTTTACAACGATGTTCCGCTTGATGCGATAATTATGGGTTACCACATTTGCGAAAGATTACACCCAGATTATTATGCGGTAGATTTAATGACCGATATTTTAGGTGGTGGAAAATCGGCAAGGTTGTTTAATGAACTGCTTAAAAAGCAAAAGTTATTTAGCGAAATTGACTGTTACCAAAGTGGCGATTTTGATGCCGGTTTGGTAATTGTTGAAGGTAAATTGGCCAAAGGTGTTACACACCAACAAGCCGAAGAAGCCATTGAAAAAGTACTTGACGAATTAATTACCAAAGGCGTAAGTGAAGTTGAACTTGAAAAAGTAAAAAACAAAACCGAAACCAACATCAGGTTTAACGACATGGGCGTTTTAAATAAAGCCATGAAACTAGCCTACGCTGCATACTATAGAGATATTAACTTGGCCAATATGGAAGTTAATCATTACCTGGGTGTTACGGCACAAGACATACAAAGGGTAGCTCAAACCTATTTAAAATCAAGCAATTGTAACATTCTTTATTACCACGCAAAACATGAATCAGCTGAATAGAACCCAAGCACCCGAAACACAAAAAATAAACCAACTGAACTTTCCTGTTTGTGCTGAACGAACAGGGAATACCGGTGTTATGGTTTATCACTTAAACGCGCCCGTAAACGAGGTTTTGAGAATAGAGTTTGTATTTGATGCAGGTATAGCCAAACAAACACAAAAACTAATTGCCAGCGCTGTAAATAAGCTTTTGGTTGAAGGAACTCCAACCAGAAACGCAGAACAAATAGCTGATGGTTTAGATTTTTACGGCAGTTATCTTCAAACCAGGTGCGCGGTTGATGATGCCCAAATTACCTTGTATTGCTTGAAAAAACACCTAAACAAATGCTTGGAAATTGTTTTAGATGTAATAAAAAACGCTCATTTTACTGATAATGAAATAGATATATACAAAAAGAACAATAAACAACGTTTAAAAGTTCAGCAACAAAAAACCTCGTATTTGTGCCGAAAAACGTTTTACGAAACACTTTTTGGGGAATTAAGCCCAATTGCATCATACTCATTACCAAATGATTATGATAATTTTTCACGTGAAACACTCGTACAATTCCACCAAAAATATTATGCTGAAACTATAAAATATATAACCATTGCAGGCGATGTTGATGATGTTGTTCTGTCATCACTAGCAACATTTAGCGAATCATTTAAGCCTGCTCAAACCAAAAATTCATATCAAAATACAAGTATTACACCCGTAAGTAAAACGGTAAAAAAGGATAAAGCTGCTCAAGCCACATTAAGGGTTGGTCGTAAAATTATGAACCGCGCTCATCCGGATTTTAGAAAACTACAACTCGTAAATTTAGTTCTAGGTGGATACTTTGGCTCACGTTTAATGAAAAATATTCGTGAAGACAAAGGCTTAACCTATGGTATCTATTCTGTTTTAGAATCGTATTTAGATGATGGTTGTTTTTATGTAGAAGCTGATGTAAACAACGATAAAGCCAAAATTGCCATAGATGAAATATACAAAGAGATAAATATTCTTTGTACAGACTTGGTCCCGGAAAAGGAATTACATACAGCTAAAAACTATCTTTTAGGGTCGTTATTAAGAAGCATTGATGGGCCATTTACCATCATGGATAGGAATCGCATCTTGTTAGATTATGGCTTTAGCAAGAATTATTATGACGAATTTATTGACATTATTAATACCACAACAGCCGAGGAAATAAGAGATTTATGTAATAAGTACTTAAAGCCTGAAAACCTCGTTGAAATTGTATGCGGTGGATAGTTGTTATATTATTACTTGTTTTAGGTCAAAATACCTTGTTTGGTCAAGCACCAAACTTAAGAAGAATATGTCCAAATGGATCAGATAATACCCTGTATTGGTCTAATCCAAACTACACCTGTGCTAATTTTAGCTTTTACATTATATGGGAAAGAAAGGGAAATGTAGGGCCATTTTTACCTATAGACACCATCTATAATCAAAATGAAGAAACTTACTTACACTTAGATGCTACTCCCCCACTTAGCGAACCAAATTCCTATTATTTTATAGAAAGAAGAGATTCTTGCGGCCCGGTTTATAATCATTACAGCGATACCTTATTGGTGGATGTTTTACCACCAAACATTACTGAATTGGATTCAGTTAGTGTAGATATCAATACAAACCGTGTTGTTTTGGGTTGGCAAAAAAATTCATCACCAGATTTTGATAAATATTTATTGTATGTTTTTTTAAATGGTTTCTTTACTGCAATGACTCCATCTGAAACACGTGATACCTTTGCTACAGATTTAGGAGCTACAAATCCAAGTACAAGTAGTTTCACGTACAACATAAATACTAGGGATAGTTGCGGCAAATTACCGGCATATGAAAAAAGACATAGTACAATCTATCTAACCTACTCAAATGACACTTGCGAAAAAAACTACCGGTTAAGTTGGACACATTATGTAGGTTGGAATGCAATAGAAAAATATTACATTTTTAGAAAAACAAATACAGGTAAATTTGAATTGATTGATTCGGTTAATGGAAACGTAAACACTTATCTATCGAAATTTACTACAGGAAACAACTATGAGTTTTTTGTTCGTGCCAAAAAAGACACTGGTATATTAGTTACGAGTTCGTCAAATAAAATTAGCTTCAGTTCCAGATTACGACAAGATCCAACTTTTATAGATATCACTTATGTAACATCCGGAATTCCGATAGACGAATTTTTACACATCAACTTTAATACAAACCCTACAGATGAAGTTTCAAAATACGAGCTTCATATTTTAGATACAAGCCTAAATAGTTTATCTGTAACCGACCTTACAAAATCTGATATCAACAAAAAAATCAATTTAGGATTGAGTGATAAGAATAGGTATTTATTCTACATTACCTCCTTTGATGTTTGCGATAAAACATCATTCGTTTCCGACACCAGTACAAACATTGTTTTAACAGGAAACGACAAAAACAATCAAAGAACTTTAGGATGGAACTCCTATTTCACGTGGAACAATGGTGTGGAATCATATGTAACTTACAGAGGATCAGGAGAAGATGGAGTGTTTACATTAAATCCGTGGAATATAGGTATAGATACTGTGATAGTAGATACAGACTCAAACCTAACCGTTTTAGGCGAAGGTATCTGCTATTATATAGAAGCAAGAGAGCTTGGTAACAATACAAATTTTAGCAGATCTAACCGCATTTGTTTATCAGCTACATTTAATATTCATATACCAAATGCATTTGTGCCCATAGGAATAAATAACAAATTTAGACCGGAAGGAACGTTAATTGACTATACAAAATCAACCATGAAAATATATAACCGTTGGGGTCAATTAATCTATGACAAACCAATAAACGATGGTTGGGATGGATTAGACAATAATGGACAATTATGCGAACAAGGTGTTTACTTTTACAATATAGAAATTTACAGCACAAAAAATGACAAGCAAATTAAGCAAGGAACATTTACCTTACTCAGGTAAAGTAATATTTAACGATATTGACATTAAAACATCTTTTAAAGATAGAACCAAAATTAAAGACTGGATAAATCAAACTATCAAAAAAGAAAAGTTTAGATTGGGTGAGTTGAGCTATAATTTTTGTTCCGATGAATACCTACTACAAATCAATATCGAACACTTAAATCATGATTTTTACACTGATATTATCACCTTTGAATTGAACGAAGATAGAACGATTATCGGTGATGTTTACATTAGTATTGATCGAGTAAAAGACAATGCCCAACAAAATAGTAAAACTTTTACCAACGAGTTGATGCGTGTTCTTATTCATGGTGTTTTGCACCTCTGTGGTTATAAAGATAAAACCAAGAAAGACGCAGCTACCATGCGTGAGAAAGAAGACTATTACTTATCTTTGCTGTGAAAATTTACCAGATTTCACGTGAAACATGTGAAATATATATAAACACCTGATAATCAAATGTTTATTAAATATAACGTTATTGTAGTGGGTGGCGGACACGCAGGATGTGAAGCTGCTGCTGCTGCTGCCAATTTAGGCTCTAAGGTTTTGCTCATTACCATGGACATGAACAAAATTGCCCAGATGAGCTGTAACCCCGCTATGGGTGGAGTTGCTAAAGGACAAATTGTTCGTGAAATAGATGCGTTGGGTGGCTACTCAGGAATTGTTTCTGATAAAAGTACCATACAGTTTCGTATGCTTAACTTAAGCAAAGGCCCTGCCATGTGGAGTCCAAGAGCACAAAACGACCGTATGTTGTTTGCTCAGTATTGGAGAGAAATGTTGGAACAAACTCCTAATGTAGATTTTTGGCAAGACATGGTGAAAGAGATTATTGTTGAAGATGGAAAAGCATGTGGTGTAGTTACCGGAATGGGTCAAAAAATATATTCAGATGCTGTGGTGCTCACCAATGGAACGTTTCTAAATGGAATCATACATATTGGTACCAAACAATTTGGTGGTGGACGAATTGGTGAAAAAGCAGCAAGCGGTATTACCGAACAACTTATTAATTTAGGTTTTGAAAGTGGTAGAATGAAAACCGGAACACCACCAAGGGTTGATGGAAGAAGTTTGGACTATACTAAAATGGAAAGACAGGATGGGGATGAAAATCCTTCTAAGTTTTCATACAGCCCGGAAACTACACCTGTTAAAAACCAAAGACCATGTTGGATTACCTATACCAACGAAAATGTGCACGATGTTTTAAGAACTGGCTTTGATGAATCGCCAATGTATGCCGGAAGGATTCAAGGTTTAGGCCCAAGATATTGCCCGAGTATTGAGGATAAAATAAACCGATTTGCAGAACGCGAACGTCACCAAATATTTGTTGAACCGGAAGGATGGAATACCGTTGAGATCTATGTAAATGGATTCTCTACTTCCCTACCCGACCATGTTCAATTTGAAGCCATCAAGTTAATTCCTGGTTTTGAAAATGCAAAACTATTCCGTCCGGGTTATGCCATTGAGTATGATTATTTTCCTCCTACTCAATTAAAATTAACCTTAGAAACACACTTAATAGAAAATCTATTTTTTGCAGGACAAATTAATGGAACAACCGGTTACGAAGAAGCTGCATGCCAAGGATTAATTGCAGGAATAAATGCACATCAAAAAGTACAAGAAAAAGACCCGTTTATTTTAAAACGCAGTGATGCTTACATTGGTGTTTTAATTGATGATTTGGTAAACAAAGGAACTGACGAACCTTATCGTATGTTTACATCAAGAGCGGAATACAGAATTTTATTACGACAAGATAATGCAGATATTAGGTTAACCGAAAAAGGTTACCAATTAGGTTTAGCCAAAGAAGACCGTTTACGTGCCGTAGAGAAGAAAACTAAAGATACAGATGACATCATCAAATACTTTAAAAAGACATCGGTAACACCAGATCAAATCAACCCAGTACTTCAAGAGTTAGGAACTACAAGTATCCCTCAAAATTATAAGTTAGATGCCATTTTAAGCAGACCACAAGTTGAATTAAAAGACATCATAAATGCACTTCCTGATACCCAAAGTTACCTAGGTGATTTTGATGAAGAAGCGCTTTTACAAGCTGAAGTTTTATTGAAATATGAAGGTTATTTAGAGAAAGAAAAACAAGTGGTTGAAAAAATGAACCGATTGGAAGATGTTAGGATTCGTGATGACTTTGATTTCTCAACCGTTCAATCTATTTCTAAAGAAGCCCGTGAAAAACTGAATAAACAAAGACCAAAAACATTAGGACAAGCATCCAGAATTAGTGGAATTTCTCCGGCAGATGTTAGTGTTTTGATGGTTCATTTGGGAAGATAAAACTTGTAAACACCCTGTATAAAACCAATTAATAATTATACCACTGTAAATAGTTTATTTGCTATAATGGAAAACCTTAATGCTTGTTTGGTATGCGGAAATGCGCAGCTTAGTAAAGAATTAACCTGCAAAGATTTTGTGGCTACCGGCCATCAATTTGATTTATACCGCTGCTCAAGCTGTTCGTTTTTATTTACCAATCCACGCCCATCAGCTGCAGAAATTAGCCCGTATTACCAAAGCGACAGATATGTTTCACATGCAGGCAATAAAAAGGATTTTAGTTTTATGTATAAGGTTTATGATGTTATACGCGACTACAGCATCAAACAAAAACTAAAACACATAAAGCAATACCAACCTACAGGAAACTTAATGGATTTGGGTTGTGGTTTGGGCTATTTTTTAGATGGCGTAGTAAAAGACGGAACATTTAAAGCATTAGGTGTTGATGTGAGCCAGGAAGCTGTTGATTATGTGAAACAAAAGTTTGGGCATGATGTAAAAAATGAAACCGAACTAAATCAATTACCTGAACACGGTTATGATGTGATTACACAATGGCACGTTTTAGAGCATGTTCATGCTTTAAATGAGCGCATGCAACAATTAAAAAAGTTATTGAAACCAACCGGAACAATGTTTATAGCCGTGCCAAACAGCAACAGTTGGGATGCCAAACATTACAAAGAGTTTTGGGATGGCTATGATGTGCCAAGACACTTATATCACTTTAACCAAAACAGCTTTAATTTATTAATGGAAAAGCATGGTTTTAAAGTGGTTGAAACCAAAAGTATGCCTTTTGATGCGCCTTACATCAGCATGAGAAGTGAGGTTCATAAAGGTAATAAATTTGAGTTTGTTCGTGGTGCTATTTCTGGTTTAAGGTCTACTGTAAGTGCATGGAATAAAAACGACCACAGCAGTTTATTATTTGTAGTAAAACATGCGTAAGTATTTAAATATTTATGTGGTTTTATTTGGGTTGATGTTGGCTTCGTGCGCACAAATAGTGAACCCAACAGGTGGAGAAAGAGATTTTAAAGCACCTGAAATTGCCAATGTTTCTCCTAAAAACTACACCACAAACTTTGATAAAAAATCAATTGAGATTAAGTTTAATGAGTTTATACAATTAAATAATCCAACCGAACAAATTATCATTTCTCCACCACTTGAAACCAAACCGGAATTTATTAATAAAGGCAGGTTATTGGAAATAAAGTTTAAAGAAAAACTTCAGCCCAATACCACTTACACCATAAACTTTGGTAATGCCATTGGCGATAACAAAGAGAACAACTTGGTTAAGGATTTTATTTATGTGTTTTCAACCGGTAGTTTAATTGATTCGAATTTTATTGCAGGTAAAATAGAAAATGCATTTACCAATCAACCTGAAAATAATGTAACAATTGGATTGTATCATGTGAATGGTTTTGATGACTCTACAACCATAAAATACAAACCGGTTTACATGAGCAAAACCAACGAAAGTGGAATATTTAGTATAAATAATTTACCTGCTCAAACCTTTAAATTAATTGCATTTAAAGACGAGAATAAGAATCTTAAAAAAGAAGTTACAGAGCAAGTAGCATTTTTAAATTACAATGTTAATTCAACAGATAGCAATAACCATAAACTAAACCTTAAACTATTTAAACCAGATTTGTATAAACATGGTAGGGTAATTGATACTTTTAATCGAGAGCCGGATAAGTTTGTTTTTGTGGTGTATAAACCTAAAAGTGTTTTTATTACAGAAAATAAGGATAATAAAACGTATCAAAACCACATCAAAACAAACACCGGAATTGATACTTTTTATGTGTTTACATCAACCCAAAAAACAGATAGTTTAATATACTTTAATTCAACCATTAACGGAAAAACAGATGTTATTTCGGTTAAACAAAAAGTATTGTTTAAAGCATCAAAACCCACATTTACCATTAGCAAACAAATAGAGCTTAACGATACCATTAAAATTAACTTCAACAGTCCGTTATTAAAGTTTGATACCAGCCGTATTGTATTAACTAAAGATTCTGTTCATCTTAACTATAAGCTGATTAAGAACGATGATTTTGAACTACAATTAATTTACCCTTGGGAGGAAAAAACAACCTATCGTTTAAATATTAAAGACAGTGCTTTTGTTGATTATTACAACCAATACAATAAAGCTGAGAAGGTTGTTTATGCCATGAAATCATTAAAAGATTATGCTAACCTATTACTTCACGTAAAAGTGGGTAAAAAAGCTAGTTATCCATACTTATTACAATTGATTAGCAGCGATGAAAAGAAAGTATATTATCAATATAATATTACTAAAAACCAAGACATTAACATACAAAATATATTACCAGGAACATACAAACTAAAGGTAGTTTTTGATGAGAATAACAATGGTATTTGGGATAATGGCGACTTTAACACCAATACACAACCTGAGAAAGTTAAATATTTAACCGAACAGTTAATTTTAAAAGCATATTGGGACTTGGAACAGAGCGTGTTAATAGAGTAGTTAACATACAATGTGGATTGCGACATTTTATCGTACCAAAACAGGTTGATAACTATTTATAACAGATCATCAACCTAATAAGTGCGACATTATAAACAAGCTAACCCAACCTTGTACCCAATTATTGTTCATTAATCTTATCACAAAAGTGGTGTTAATTCAGCTATCAACATGTGTTAATAAAACACTAATTATACAAGAAATACAGCCACTTAGTATGTTAGTTTAATGTTAACTGAAATAGAACAACGATAAAAACAAATAATTAAAAATAAGTTATACGCCAAATTCACACGCTAATAATAAAAACAACCTTTTATTTAAAAGTTATTTAAGATTAAACGTGTGTGAATAGGAGTTTAAATTGAATTGCTTAGTTTTGGACTTGAGTATGATTGAAAAATTAAAAGCAGTAGAGAAAGAATTAGAAAGTATTGTGTTGAACAATGCTGATGAAACCGAACAATTTAGGTTGAAATATTTAAGTCGTAAGGGTTTATTAAATGATTTATTTGAAGAATTTAAAACCATACCAAACGATCAAAAAAAGGAAGTTGGTAAGGTAATGAACTTGGTAAAACAAGCTGCACAAGTAAAATTTGATGAGGCGCAGGCTAAGTTTGAAGAAACAGCCGGTGATAATTTTACCGATCAGGATTTAACATTACCGGGCGAACCTTTAAAATTAGGTTCACGTCATCCGTTGGTTTTGGTTGAAAAACAAATTGCAGATATCTTTTCAAAATTAGGTTTTAGTTTATCATACGGCCCTGAAGTAGAAGATGATTGGCATAATTTCTCGGGATTAAATTTTCCCGAAAATCATCCGGCCAGAGATATGCAAGACACTTTTTTTATTGATAAAGAAATCGCACTTCGTACACATACATCAAGCGTTCAGGTAAGGTTAATGGAAAATCAAAAACCACCTTTACGTGCAATTATGCCGGGACGTGTTTATCGAAACGAAGCGATATCAGCCAGAGCACATTGCTTTTTTCATCAGGTAGAAGGTATTTACATTGATAAAAATGTATCGTTTGCCGACTTAAAACAAACGCTTTATCACTTCGTAACAGAAATGTTCGGAAAAGAGTTTAAAATACGTTTCAGGCCAAGTTATTTCCCATTTACCGAGCCAAGTGCCGAAATGGATATTTCGTGCATTATATGCAAAGGAAAAGGCTGTAATGTTTGTAAACATACCGGTTGGGTTGAGATATTAGGCTGCGGTATGATTGACCCTAATGTTTTACAATCAAACGGAATTAATCCTGATGAGTTTAGCGGATTTGCTTTTGGTATGGGAATAGAGCGTATTACCATGCTTAAATATAATGTAAAAGACTTACGCGTTTTCTCTACAAACGATGTGCGTTTTTTACAGCAGTTTGAAAGCGAATAACTTTTAAAAAAATTTCTCCCCGCTTCGCGGGATAACAATAAAAAGCCGAGTAAAGGATCAATCTTACTCGGCTTTTTTTCTTATGTTTTTATCGCATCATAGCCATTAAACCAGTACCTAAAAACATCAGTAGATAAATACCAATTAAAACAATGGTTGATATACCCGAAAATTTAAAAAGTGATTTTAGGTTTTTAAACGACTCTTCAACATTAAGTTCATCTTTATTGATAATACCATATTTAACTTGCGTTGAAAACCTGTGTAAGTAGGTAACAGGTATCATATACAAACCAGCTAGTAAAAGATATAAAGCGCCAAAACCTAGCGTAAGAGAACCATTTGTGTTAAAGCCGGGAAAATACTTTGAAGCCAACATAAAAACGAAGGCAACAATTACCATTAAACCCACAAAAATATAGCCCATAATTGCCAAAAACTGTCCCCATTTGGCAGTTTCTAGTAAATAACCTTTTACGTTTTGGTTGATGTGAAGGTTGTTATTTTCTTGTTGCGGTTGATCCGAAAAATGTTCCATAGGTATAATTGTTTAAAATTAATTTAAAGCAAAATAATCAAAACCAATTAAAAACAAAGTTTATAAACTACGATTTAAGCGTTACTTCTTCCTTTTCTTCTTATCTGCAGCTTGAGTTAATGCAGATGCAGCAACACTTTTCACTTTTTTAGGTGTTCTAGGATCTTGCAAAAGTTTGCCAGCAGCGCTTGCCACTTTGTTTGAAGTTTTTTCGTTTTTTGCCATGACAGTAAATATTAATTATAAATGATTAATAGGCACTCCAACCACCATCAACAACAAGCACAGCTCCGTTAACAAAACTTGCATCATTACTCGCTAAGAACAGTGCAGCATTTGCAATTTCAATAGGCTCTCCTGTTCGTGGATTAAGCGCCATGCCTGTCATTACCCTATCTTGAACCATTGGTGTAATTTTGGTCATATCAATGGTTTCGCCAATACTTGTGGCAACTGCACCCGGGGCAATAGCATTGCACCTAATACCTGATTTTGCATACATGTTTGCAGTGTTTTTGGTTAAACCAATTAAAGCATGTTTACTGGTTGTATATGCGGCACCAGCAACACCTCCTTTTATTCCGCCAATGGAAGCAATGTTAATAATGTTGCCACCTCCTTTTTCTAAAAATATTTTGATAGCGTTTCGCATGGCTTTATATGGGCCATCAACGTTAATTTTCATTACCCTTTCCCATGTAGCATTATCAACTTCTCCAACCGGTTGAAAATTATCCATTACACCGGCATTGTTTACTAAAATGTCTAAAGTGCTGTATGTGTTTTTGGCTAAATCAATCATGGCGTTTATATCGTCTTCGTTGTCCGTGTTAGCTTTTATGGTAGTAATATTTCCACCTGCATTTTTAATTTCAGTTTCTAATGCGCGCAAACGATCATCGTTAATATCTGCAGCAACCACATTGCAGCCGTTCGCAGCAAAAAGTGTTGTAATTGCTTTTCCCATTCCTGCACCTGCACCGGTAATTACTGCAACTTTGTTTTCTAGTTTTTTCATAACAGTACTTATTAAAATTACTAAGCACAAGTTAATCACAACGTTTGCATAAAAAAATGACATTTAATAGTTAAGCGATAATAAAATTGCTTAACAAATTAACCCTCCATTGCCCTGTATAAAAAATCGTTTAACGGGTACATAGCTTTAAAAAGGTCTGTCATTTTCTTTGAAAAATTAGGATCTAACAACTCCTTGTCGCTGAGCTTATGTTCGGCAATAAAACTTTTGTGTTTGATGAACTGAATCATTGGATTATCGGCTTCGTAACCTTTGGGCGGACGTTGTAACACTTCGCCACCTATAGTACCAAAATTGGTTTTAAATGATTTGTGTGTAATGATATCAACAAACTCTTTGGCGTTATAATCAATTTCTTGACGGATAGCAGCAAGTTTTTCGGGCATGGGCATATACGACCCTCCGGCAACAAAGCTAGCACCAGGCTGAATGTGTAAGTAGTATCCGCAAAAATCATCGCGCTTACCGCCTTTGCTTAAACTCATACCAAAGTTGGTTTTATAGGGCGATTTATCCTTACTAAACCTAATATCACGATTAATTCTAAAAATGCAACTTTTGGGCTCAAGCATGGCAACATCTTTATCAAACTTACCCACCATTTCAATTGCATCTGCTGTAAATGCAAGCCATTGTTTTCTGATGTCTTCGTATGTTTTGCGGTTAGCATCAAACCATTCTTTGTTATTGTTTTTTTCTAAGCCTTTAAGAAAAACGAGCAACGATTTAAAATCCATAGTAAATAATTTTAAAGCAATTTAGTTATTTGATTATTTTCGCCACAACATTGGTAAAAAAGTTGAGGAAATTGATAAAAAATTACACATCAAACCAATAGCTTAACCAACAACAATTTTTATGGCAGACAGAGAAAGACCAAGTTTTGAAGATAGTAACAACGTAACCGTACAACGTTGTTTTTTTGCATACGAATACGCTAAACCTTTTGTTGAGGGAAAAACCACAGCCGATATTGGTTGTGCTGATGGTTACGGAACACAGTATTTAGCCGACTTTACCAAAACTACAGTTGGGGTTGATTACAGCGAAGAAACCTTGGTAGAAGCTAGAAAAAAGCATACCGCAAAAACCAATTTAACATTTAAATCAGGTTCGGTTCCGCCAATTCCTCTGGAAAGTGAAAGTGTTGAAGTAGTTACCGCATTTCAGTTTATTGAACATATACACGATAGGTTAGGTTTTATAAAAGATGTTTACCGTATTTTAAAACCGGGAGGCGTATTTTTATGCTCTACACCAAACATAAAAATGAGCATTGCGCGCAATCCTTTTCATGTGCACGAATACACATTTGATGAAATGAAAAGTGAAATGGCAAAAGTATTTCCCGACTTTGAGATAATGGGTGTTCAAGGTAATGCAGCAGTTAACAAATACTACGATGATAATGCCAAATGGGCCAAAAAGATTTTGCGTTTAGACCCATTGGGTTTACATAAAATCATACCCGCAAGTTGGTTGGTTGCGCCATATAATTTTTTAACCACCATTATGCGCAAAAACCTTAAAGAGCAAAACAATGATACGCTAAATATTACCACAAAAGATTTCTTTTTAACCAAAGAAAACCTAGACAACACGTGGGATATTTTTGTGATTGCAAGGAAAAAATAACAGGGGGAAAATTCGAAATATTGTTATCATAAATGTATGCGCTGAACTTATTTCTGAAAACGAATTGACTCAGCTTAAAAGTTAATAATCCAATAACCAATTAAGTAATAACGAAGTAGAGCGTAGCTGAAGCCGATGTTTAGTTTTTAAGAACAATTAAACGAAACCTTGAACACCAAACCAAGAATCTTAAACCATCTTATCGTTCCAGGTAGTACCTCAAACTTTCCCAGTAATGTATTGGCCAAAATTGTTTAATTTCTTCCTCAAACTCTTGTGGTATGGCTGTGTGAAATAACTCAACCGTGCAGGTTCCATCAGGGTTGTCTGTTAGTATAATTGCGGCTTCACTAAAATGATTGTTGGGCCACTTTTCATCAAGCCAAACCAGGCTCCAAATAATTTTTTTGCCACGTTCCAATATCACTGATTTGCCAACAATTTTACCATCAACCAATACAATTTCTTCTCCTTCTTTTTCGCTTACTTTAACCAATTCTCCGGTAAAAGAAGCATGTCTGCGCTCATCAGTTAAAATGGTAAAAACATCAATAGCACTGGTGTTAAAGGTTTCTGTAAAGTATAAGTCAGATAATAACATGAGTCAAACATAATGTTTCTAACCCAAAAGCCATTTACCGACCGCACAACTAGGTTTACCTATTATGTGATAAAATCTATCTAAAATCAACTCAACATATAAGTATCCCGCCTAAGTTTGTAGTGCAAAACATAAACAATGAATAATAATTCAAACAACATAAATAACGACAAATGGGATCACATGCACAGCACCAAAGGCCGCATATTTAGCGGGATATTGGTGGTTGCGGTTGGGGTTGTTTTGTTGTTAAAACAATTTGGAGTAGCATTTCCGGGTTGGTTATTTACTTGGGAAGCACTAATCATACTTTTGGGTTTATATGTGGGTATTAAACACAATTTTAAACATGTGAGCTGGCTAATTATGGTACTTATAGGTAGCGTGTTGATAATTGATGATGTTTTTCCCGAAACACAATTAGAACAATACTTATGGCCAATGGTTGTAATTTTTGTTGGTTTGGTAATGGTAATAACTGCCGGAAAACGCAAAGAACGCTGGAAAAATTGGCGTGAAGGATGCAGAAGAAATAGTATTGTTGAAAGTAACGAAAACATGTTAGACACGGTTTCTATCATGGGCGGAATTAAAAAAAATGTAATAACTAAGGAGTTTAAAGGTGGCGAAATCACTTGCATTATGGGTGGTTCAGAAATAAACCTGAGTCAGGCTGATTTTACAGGAAAAGTCATTTTAGAAATCACCCAAATATTTGGAGGCACGTTACTCATAGTGCCATCAAACTGGGAAATACAATCGGAGAATGTGGCCATTTTGGGCGGTATTGAAGACAAAAGAGACGTGAAAGAAATAAGTACAGGCAACGAAAAAATATTAATTCTTAAGGGTGTTACCATTTTTGGTGGCATTGATATAAAAAGCTATTAACCACAACTAACCCAAATACCTAATACCATGAAATGGTTTATAACAAAACTCGTTTTTAAAGTAATAACCGGCAACGGAAACCACACGCCACAGTTTGATGAGCAAGTAAGACTAATTGAAGCAAGAAACTTTAACGAGGCTTTTTTCAAGGCACGTTTTATTGGTGGGAGAGAGGAAGATGCATTTATGACAGAAGACTTAAACGCTGTGCGTTGGGAGTTTATTGATGTGTTTGATTTAAACGAGCTTGACGAGTTAAAAGATGGTATTGAATTACACTCGCGGATACACGAAACCGAAAGTGCAGAAACGTATATTAATTTTGTGCAACATCGTGCACAAGTAATTGAACAGCAAACCAAACGACAACTGGTTTCGGCATGACAAACGACTTACAAGGCTTTACATTCAACAGGTTTGTTCGAATTTATCTTACAATAGGGGCTGTATTTACCATAATGCAGGCTTATATACTTATTACATTTAATATACCCGTTAAGCAAGCGTTGGTTGATGCATCTATTAGTAATGTATTAATTCTGTTGGCCGGAGTTGGTACTTACAATATATTAAGATATTACAAACCAATAAGGGAGAGCATTGTTTATCCGAGAATTTGGGCACTATTACAAACGGTTATCATTACTGTTATTTTTAACGCCATAGTCAGGTCAATATACTTTGATGACGAATACTACCTTAATTTTTTAAATGCATCAAAACTGATTAGAGGTGTTTATAACTTATTAAACATTGCACTGATGAGTGTTTTTGTGTTTTTGTGGTTTTTTTTTAGTGATGAACAAAAGAAACAACAACGCATTTTAGATGCCGAAAAACTAAACCGCGAAGCAGAGTTAGTAAGTTTACGCCAACAATTGCAACCACACTTTTTGTTTAACAGTTTAAATAGCATTAGTGCATTGGTTGGTGCCAGGCCGGAAGAAGCAAGAAAAATGATCCATCAGTTAAGTGATTTTTTACGTGGTACATTGCGTAAAGACGAGCAGGAAACCATCTTATTAACAGATGAAATTAACCACTTAAAACTTTATTTAGATATTGAAAAAGTGAGATTTGGACACAGGTTAAGCACTAATATTTTGGCTGATAGCGAGGTGTTAAAATGCAGGATTCCACCACTAATTTTACAACCATTGGTTGAGAACGCGATTAAATTTGGGTTATATGATGTTGCTGGAGAAGTAAACATTAGTATTGTTTGCAGTTGCAATACACAATACCTTACTGTAACTATTACCAATCCTTTTGATGATAAAACATCATCACCTCAAAAAGGTGCAGGCTTTGGTCTTTCATCGGTTCAACGCAGGCTTTATTTGCTTTATGCACGAAACGATTTAATGACCACTACGCACCAACATAACTTATTTACTACCGTAGTTAAAATACCACAAACCGTATGATAAAATGTGTGATTATTGACGATGAGCCATTGGCAAGATTAATTGTTAGAGAATACTTGCAACAGTACCAAGAGGTAGAGATTTTACAAGAGTGTAACGATGGGTTTGAAGGTGTTAAAGCCATTATGCAACATCAACCCGATTTGATATTTTTAGACATACAGATGCCTAAGATTAATGGGTTTGAAATGCTTGAATTAATTGAAACACCACCTGCAGTAATTTTCACCACGGCTTTTGATGAGTTTGCCATGAAGGCATTTGATAACAATGCGATAGATTATTTATTAAAACCATTTAGTAAAGATCGTTTTGACAAGGCTTTTGAGAAATGGTTAAGCAAAAGAAATACGCCAAGTGACATAAATGAACAACTAAATGAAAACAGACAGCGCACGGCTGACGAAAACAGCAGGGTAGTGGTTAAAACGCACAATCAAATACGCATTATACCCATTCACGATATTATTTATTTAGAGGCTTATGACGATTACGTAAAAATGCATACCACACAAGGCATGTTCTTAAAAAAGCGTACTATGAGCAGTTTTGAGCAGGGGTTAAACCCAAATGAGTTTGTGCGTGTGCATCGTTCTTACATTATTAAATTAGACCAACTAACACGTATAGAACAACCTGAAAAAGACGTACACGTAGCGCTCCTTAAAACCGGAGCCAAAGTTCCTTTAAGCAAAACCGGTTATAGCAAATTAAAAGTGGTTTTAGGGATGAAATAGGGGATAAGTTACTCAGTTTTGTAATAGGTGAGACAATACATCTGCACCCTGATAGTGTGTGTTAAAAATCGTATTGGTTAAATTATATTACAAATAAAGTTAATCTAAAAAGGTGTTTGCCAAAGCCTAACTATCCCAACTGATAATAAACCGCTAACGCCAACAACGCAAAAAACAAAATTTCTTTTAGGATAAACCGCCTGTCGCTAATAAAATAGTAGGCCACAACAATACTTACCGGTACACTTAAATAAACCAAGGCGTATAGGTAATTTACGTTTTCAAAAAATAATCCGGCAAGCCCGAAAAACAACATTAAATAAATGCTTTGAATGATCCTGCGGGTTTTTACTTTGTTGCGGAAAAAGTTTTGCTGTAAGTTAAAAACAGATACCACGGTTATGGGTAAAATAATAACCCAAGGCAGTAAACGAATCCAGTTTGTTTCTATGGTTTTAAGCTGTTTTTGTTCAAAACTTTGTACAATATATACCAACAACTCATCGTAACGGTTGGTTACATAAAAATAAATTCCGGTAAAGTATAACGGTATACAAATACCCAAAACAGAAATTACCAAGTAGCGTAAATTAAATGAGGTAAAAATAATTACACTGATTAAAATAAATGGTAAAAAAAGTAACAAGTCGTAATTGAATAATATACCCACACCAAGGTACAATCCGGCATCCAGTACTACCAATAAAGGGTTTTTAGACTCGTATAAATAACATAAACGCTGCAAGAGCAACAATACAAATGTGTTTGAAATAAGCTGTGGTGTTAACTCAGTTTGTTGTATAAAAAAGCTATTCAAAACAATGTAAATCAACCCAGGCAAAAAAGAGTCTTTGTACAAAATACCCTGAGAAGAAACAATGTAATTGATAAAAACAGCTTGTAAAAAAATCAATGCTGTGGCAATAATCAAACTCCAGAAATAAGGGTTTGGCAAATTGGCAACAAACCCAAATGCCAAGCGGGCAAAAGGTGCGTTTTGAATAAACTCATACTTTGGCAATGCAGTTAAAGCAGGTAAACGCAACAATACTGTTATGATAAACAGCATAATACCTGCCAATAAAGTATTTTGTCTAAATAGGTTTAACACTCCTTAAAATTTACGGTGCAAAATATGTTAAATAGCGGCATTATTCATAGTTGGGTTATAAAAATATTAACCAGCTAAAAATTAAGCCTCATTAAACAAAACCTACGGTCTTTTGATGTTGGAATAATAACCGAACGAGCCGATACCTGACGCGACTCCGGTGGCATAATGGTTACAAAATAACTCATCGATTTAATCAGCACTTTATAATCTATTTCGCCCTTTTTGCCAATTGTAGTCAGCAATACATCTCCTTCATTAGCCACGTCTTGATTGTAAACAATGCCAATTTTATCGTTACTCAATACGGTAATAAACGATGAATAATATCCCGCATCGTTCATACTGGTTTGGTTCTTTTTAATAAAATCTTTAAAACGATCGGAGCCATCAGCATTTTTGGCGATAATTACCACCTCATCATAATTGTATACCGTTTTGTAGCTGGTTTGCGGAAAGCCATTTAAGTTGTAGGTGTAGGATTGTTTGGTTTCGTAATACTTTTCGGCAAGTATGGTACAGCCGCCATCGCTATTTGGAATAAGCTTTCGCACATACATATCGGTAAGTATAGGCTTGCGTTCGTTTTGCATAATACCGGCAACTTTGCTGCTAAATCCAATGTCAATGGCATCAAACTTTTTTACGCTTAAGTTGGCGTTGGGTATATCTAATTTACAATAAACGGTACCTAGTGCTTTGTTGTCTGATTTATCGCTGTAAAAACCGGCAACATTTACTGTTTTAGCGTAATTATTTACTACCAAAGCAAGGTCGTTTACAAACACCGAATCTTTACTAATTGGAAATTCAAGCATGTTGTCGTTTGCTGTAAAATAGGCATACAAAAAATAGTTACGCGGACGATAATCGCGCGGCTTTTTGCCATCTTTAGGAAAATCAATTAAGGCAAAAGCATTTCCTTCGTTATCACATTCTACGTTATTTACATACACATCATCCGCAGCATAATCAAGCCCAAACCTGCGTGTAAATTTTGGGCTGAGTGTGGCATCAAACCCAAATACATTTAGAATACATTTGTTTTTGTCGCTACCTTGGGTAATAAACAAAATGGTGTAGTACTTTTTATCAGATGATGCACGTATGAAAATACGCTTATCAGCACTTAAATTTCCGTCAACCGATATAAGTGTTTTGGTACTGAGTAAATTAATGTTGTTATCAATAACCAGAAGTTGTAGCTCAACCCTACCCGAAATACCTTTTAACGTGCTAAATTGATACAAACCATTTTCGTGAACAATGGCACGTTCAACCCAAGAGTTTTCGGGTTGAGGCAAATCTTTTACAAAATCTAATGCAAGGTTGTTTTTATACTTTTCAATCTGTAGGTCTTTTCTAAACTCGTTGTTGCGAGAACGGGCCAAAAATATGCCGGAACCATTTTCGCCTAACACCTGTGTGTAGTTGTATTTGGCTTTTGTTTTTTGCTGATTACCCCACTCGACTGTCTGTGCTTTAAGTTGCACAAATACGAGTAGCAGTACACAACATGTTAAGGAGATAGAATGGTTTTTCATGCCTATGCAAGTTAATAAACCGTGTTCACTTTTTGTTAGTTCTTCAACCATAATTCAGGGTTTTGTTTTTCCTGAACCTTCCAAATCTCAAAATGAACTTCGGTTTCATCTTCATCGTTAGTAAGCACGGTGCCAATGGTTTCGCGCGTATCAACGGTTTGCCCTTCTTTAACGTTTACCGCACTTAGTTTAGCATAAGCTGTATAGTATTTACCATGGTTAATCAAAACAATTTTACCCATTCCAGGAATAGAGAAAATAGACTTTACAGTTCCTTTAAACACACTTCTAACAGGGCTTCCTGGTTGGGTTTGAATATCAACCCCGTTGTTATTAACCATTACGCCTTTAAGTGTAGGATGTGCATGTGTACCAAACTTTTCGGCTAAAGTACCACGCTCTACCGGCCATGGTAAATTATTTTTGTTGCTTTCAAAATCGTTCGATAAACGCTGTGCCTCGGGTGTTAGATACATTTCGCCAGCGGCAGTTTTGGGTTTAGCAGCCTCTGTGGTTTTAGGTTTTGTTCCACCGGTGGTAGTTTTAGGTTTTGATGCCGCTTCACGTTTACGCGCTTCTTCTTCTTTTTTGCGTGCCGCAGCAATTTCTTTTTGAATCAAATCGGCAATGGCATCGTTTAACTTTCGAGCCGCGCGTTCGTTTTCGGCAAGCGTTCTACGTAGTTCTTTCTCGCGTTCTTGCAGTTTAACCAATACCTCACTTTCTTCTTTTTTGTCAACTTCAAGCTCTTTTTTCTCGGCTTCTTTTAGCACAATCAAACCTTGTTTTTCGCTTTTGGCCGCAATAATCTCATTGAGCTCTTGTATAATTTGTTGTTGGGTATGCTGTATCAATTCTGCTTGATGCTTGCGGTAATCTCCCAACTGATTAAGGTATTGAATGCGTTTAATGGCCTGATTAAAACTTTGTGCAGCAAAAATAAACATCACCTTATCATACACGTTGCGCTGCTTATATGCACCCAATAAACTTTTGCCGTAATCCTGTTTTAAGCGGGTAATATCATCACGTAAATTGCTAATTACCACTTGTTGTTCAATAATCTGTTTTTCGAGCATGGCAATTTCATCGGCAACGGTATTAATTACCTTTTCGCGGTTCTCAATTTGTCTGCTAATTACCTGTAAATCGGCAAGCGTTTTGTTCTGTTTTTTGCGGGTTTCTTCCAGTACTTTTTTAGTTTCCAGAATTTTTTTAACCAGTACCTTACGCTGATTTTCAAGTGCTTTACGTTGGTTGGCAAAGTTGCCTTGTTGGCCACTAACACCAATTACCAAAAGGCTTAAAATAAATATAAATAATGTTTTATGGTTTAACCACTTCATATCCCGATGGAACTGTAAATTGAACTTCGCGTTTTTTAGTAAACACAAAGTTGCTCAGTTCAAAGGTACATTCTACATTTTTTTCTGCCCGTATGTTAATATTCATGGCGGTTGGATACTCATTTTGGCTAAATGTACCGTATGTTGGGTAGGTAATATTTAATTGGCGCGATTGGTTTTGCTCAGCTATTAAAGTGCGGCTTACCTTGTAGTTAGTGTTATAAAAGGTGGTTTGCTTTTGCGAATTTATTAGGGTTGAAACCGATAATGTACCCAAAATAGTATCCACTACACTTTTTTGTACACTGTTGTTAAAAACGGTATTTCCTATGATAAGATTTTGAAGATTATTGAGTTTTAAAGGCACATTGCTCATGCGTTGGATATAATCAAAATCGGTAGCAATGTATTTGCGATGGAGCCTATCTAATATCTTTACACTGTCGGCTGTAATCATAATACGTGCCACTTCAATTCCCAATACTGCGGTTACACTCATCCAAATGTATTGGTCTTTTTCCATCATCAGGTTTATATCCAACTCCACTTTCTGCTTATCGTCTTTATAGTTAGCTTTCGCTCTACTTTGGTAAAACGAGAAATTATTGGTGTTGGCATCAATGGTATTTAAAACCACCTCGGTTGGGGTTGGTCCTTGCTGTTGGGGAAACTTAGTTTCTATTGGTGTTGTACTCACCACCTTTTTACTTTTGCAACTGTTAGCCGCAATAACTAATATTAAACAACAAAGTACCCAATACAACTTTTTACTCATACCACTTTCTGTCTTTTATTTTCTTTTCAATTAAACTGTTTTCTACGCCCAAATCGCGCGCTTTTATCCATTGTTCAACAGCGGTATTTGCATCACCTAAATGATAAAGCACATCACCGTAATGATCTAAAACTTCAGCATTTTTCGGTGATAACTCTATTGATTTTTCTATTTGAATTTTAGCCTCGCTATATTTTTTCTGCATAAATAAGATCCAACCGTAGGTGTCGTAATATGAGGCATTTTCCTTGTCTAATTCAATAGTGCGCAAACTCATTTCAGCGGCTTTGTCTAAGTTATTTTTGCGTAAACTTAAAAAGTAAGCATAGTTATTTAGCGCGTAGGCGTTATTTCTATCTATTTTTAGTGCTGATTCAAATGCGCTATCGCTTGTGCCATATTGTTTTAAAAAATGTGCAGCATCGCCAATAGATACATACAATTGGGTTTGAATAGTAGATTGTCCTTCGCTAATTTCCAGACCTCTGCGGGCCATATCAATAGCGGCCTGATACTGTTTTAACTGTTGTGCAGAAAATGTGTAGTAAGCATAAAAAAGCGCTTCGTTAGGAAACAATTCAATGGCGCGTTCGCAATCTTTTAACATTTGTTCGTTGTCGCGTAACTCGCTGTTGCAAATTACCATTTGTCGCCAAATACTATAATTACCCGGCTCAATAATAGCTGCCTTTTCATATTGTTCGTGTGCTTCTTTAAATTTGGTATCTTGTGCATACAAATCGCCTAACAGCATCCATGTCGCAGCCTCATCAGCATTGGCTTGTGTAAGTGCTTTTGCCAATTGGTAATTTTTATTTTTTTGTTCGTCACCAAATTGGTTGCTCGATATTACTTCAATACAAGTGCGTAGTTTAGACTTTACATCCAGCGTTGGACTTTTAGCCGCAGCCAAGGTGTAATTAAACCACTCTGCATAATTTTTTTTGTTTCGGTAATCGTCTGCTAAGGCAAGCAATGCATAACCGTTATCCGGTTCAATACTTAATATTTTACGATAAAGTTCGTTTGCTTTTTCTTCTTTTCCGTTTGATAAATAAATATCGGCCAACTGACCAATATAACGCGTATTTTGTGGGTATGCAGTAGTTAACTTTTCGGCCTCTTTTATGGCTTTATCAACCTTGTTTTGAGCAAGAAAAATACTTTGTTTTTGTTTTACAATGTCTTCGTTTAAACCAATAACCTTTTCGGCCTCGGTAAGTAGTTTTAAAGCTTTATCAAGTTCGCGCGCCATTACATACATGTAGGTAGCATCATACAATGCGGGCAATGATTTGGGATCTTTGCGGTAAACAGTTGCGTATAAATCGCCCGCCTTTTTGTACTGCTTTTGCGATTTATAAATTTCGCCCAAAAGCTTGTTGTACCAGGTATTTTCGGGTTCTAACTTGGTTGCTTTTAGCGCATACCTTTCGGCATCAATCAATAAACTTTTTTGTAAATAAATTTGAGCAGCTAAATAATTCAATGCACCATTTTCGGCATTAATGGCCTCTGCTTGTTTAATTTCTTTAAGCGCTTCGTCCGGTTGTTTAACCATTAAAAATTTGTTGGCATTAATAAAATGTTGATCAAACTTTATTTGTTGTTCTTCGGTTAATTTTGGGTTGCTTTTTTGTGCATAAATCATTTGTGTTGATGCAATAAACATCAACACAAATGCTGCAAGTACACTTAGGGTACTTTTATATAATTGTGGTATAATCGCCAATGCTTAGGTCTTTTTGTTCGCCTTGATATACAACGTGGCTTCCCAACATGGCATTGTTTATCACAGCATTTTTAATTTTGGTATTGCTTTGAATGATGCAGTTCTCAACTACACTTTTTTCAATTACACAATCCTCGCCAATAGAAGCATAAGGTCCAACAACAGCATTTTTAATCATCACGTTTTTTCCAATTAAACTTGGTTGAATAATTTGTGAGTTTACAATGTTTGCTGAGTCGTCAATCATTTTCACGCCATCATCATGCATGTGCTGCAATACGCGTGAGTTGGTGTACACAGTTGAGTTTTTATTGCCACAATCTAACCACTCTTGTACTTTGCCGGGCTCAAATTTTAAGCCTTTTGCTTTCATGTTTTCAAGTGCATTGGTTAGTTGATACTCGCCTTTTTCCTTGATATCGTTGTCTAATAAATATTGCAATTCGTTGCGCAAGTTTGCACCATCAGCAAAATAGTAAATACCAATAATAGCAAGGTCGCTTACGAATGTTGTTGGCTTTTCAACAAAATCGGTAATTACACCGTTTGCATCTAATTTTACTACACCAAATTGGCTTGGGTCATCAATTTGTTGAACCCAAATAATACCATCTTTACTTCTATCTAATTTAAATCCTGCTTTAAATAAAGTATCAGCAAATACAATTAACACGTTGCCATCTAAAGCTTCTTTTGCACACATAATAGCATGCGCAGTTCCAAGTGCTTCGGTTTGGTAATGAATGGTTCCTTTTGCGCCTAATTTAGCAGCCACTTCAACCAATTTCTCTTCAACAGCTTTGCCAAAACTTGGGTGAATAATGTATGCAACCTCTTCAATACCCTCGCCACAAACATCCTTAAGGTCTTCAATAATTTTTTGTACAATTGGTTTTCCTGCGACAGGAATTAATGGTTTTGGAACAGTTAGGGTATGTGGTCTCATGCGTTTACCCATACCTGCCATTGGTACTATTATTTTCATTTCGTTTTATAGTTAGCGACTATTGCTGCTTTATAGTTAAGGTTTACAATTTATTTTCCTGTACTGCCGTATCCGCCTGCACCGCGAGTTGTTTCTCCTAATTGGTCAACAACCTGCCAGTTTGCCGTTTCGTGTTTGGCAATAATCATTTGTGCTATGCGCTCGCCATGTTTTATTTCAAATGGTTCGCTACCTAGGTTAATCAACAACACTTTAATTTCTCCGCGGTAATCAGCATCAATCGTTCCGGGTGAGTTAAGCACGGTAATTCCATGTTTAAATGCCAATCCGCTTCTGGGCCTGATTTGCGCCTCATAACCTAAGGGTAACTCCATAAACAAACCGGTTGGAATCAGTATTCGTTGCATAGGCGCAAGAGCTACTGTTTCGGTAATATTAGCACGTAAGTCCATTCCTGCAGCATGCGCTGTTTCATAGGCAGGTAATGGATGCTCCGATTTGTTAATGATGTTAATTTGCATAGTTGATAACCGCACGAAAATAGTGTTTTTATTCAAAAATGGCATTAAGCTTTTATGTGCCTGATTATTTGGTTGTTTGATGATAGATAGCGCTCATTTAATCGGTTTGAGGTATAAAAAAACCGTGAACCACCCAGTTGTGATTCACGGTTTCAAAAATGAATTTATTATCAGCTATTTATTGATCGCTGCGGTCATTTCTTCACTTTCCGGTTTAACTGACGAAGGGAAGTAAGCTTGTAAATTACCTTTCTCGTCAATTAAAAACTTATTGAAGTTCCATTTTACTTCATAATCGCCAACATTGTTATTGCTTTTTTGGCATAACCATTGGTATACCGGATGTTGGTTTTTGCCCTTCACATCAATTTTTTCGGTTAATGGAAAAGTAACGCCAAAGTTCTTTTTACAAAAGGTGCTAATTTCTTCTTCAGTACCTGATTCTTGTCCCCCAAACTGATTGCAAGGGAAACCAATTATCACCAATTTATCTTTGTACTTTTCACTTAACTTTTGCAAACCATCATATTGTTTGGTGTAACCACATGCTGATGCTGTGTTTACGCACAATATTTTTTTGCCTTTGTAATCGGCAAAATTAATGGTGCCTTTGCCATCAAGTGTTTTAATTTTTAACTCGTAAAACGATTTTCCCATAGGAGCGTGTGTAACGGTTTTTGCTTTAAAAATAAAACTGTAAGCCAACATGCCAAGTGTTGCAATTGACGACAGAATTAATATTTTCTTTTTCATATTCATAAACTCAATATTGCTTGTTTTACATCTTCCATTTGCCATTGTGGTGTTGATGTTGCACCACAAATACCAATGGTATCGCCTTCGTTAAACCAACTTTTATCCAACTCTTCTTTACTACTTACAAAAAAGGTGTTCGGGTTTTCTTCTTTACACACATCATGCAAAACCTTTCCGTTCGATGATTTTTTACCGGCCACAAAAACTACCTTACTATAACGCTTAGCAAACTTGCGCAACTCTCCATCTCGGTTACTTACTTGTCTGCAAAGTGTATCGTTAAAATCAACTTCAACTCCTTTGCTTTCTAATAACCCTTTTAATGCATAAAGGTTTTTGGTGCTTTTGGTAGTTTGACTAAACAACTGCACTTTTTTAGGTAAAGTATGTTGATCTAATTCTTCAAACTTCTCAATAACAATGGCATCTCCGTTGGTCTGGCCTTTTAATCCATCAACCTCTGCGTGGCCGTGTTTACCATAAATAATAATTTGCTCATCATCATTGTAGGCTTCTCTTACACGGTTTTGAAGTTTAAGTACCACGGGGCAACTCGCATCAACCAACTCAATATTGTTATCCAACGCCAACTTGTAAGTTTCGGGCGGTTCGCCATGGGCACGAATTAAAACACGCTCGTTGGTTAATGTTTTTAAGGTTTCGTGGTTTATAATTTTTAAGCCCTTTTTTCTTAAGCGCTCTACCTCTTCATCGTTATGAACAATGTCTCCAAGGCAATACAAATGACCGGTTTCGTCAAGTATTTCCTCGGCCATGTGTATGGCATAAACTACACCAAAACAAAAGCCCGAATTGTTGTCTATTTCTACGTTTACATTCATAGTGATTGCAAAATTAACCATTTAAATCACATAATTGTTTGCGCATTGTAAAACGTTTTAGGCAAACAGGTGTTAACTTTGCATGGCTAACATGACAGAAGAAAAAGAATTTGAAAGTTACAGCGGTCCCGCATCCCTTTCGCCAATACCTTTAAGTGTAGGCTCGGTACCTATTAAACCGGAAGATAAGGGTAAAATTAGGGCTAATGCCGTGGAGGCCATGCACCATTACGCACAGCAAGAAATGGATATGTTGCGCAAACAAGCGGATTTAATTATGCAGCAAGTGCGCGAGATTGAAGATAGGCTTAAAATTTCGGAACAAATCTATCAGTCGGAAATGCGTTTTACCCCGGTAATTAACCAAATTTATCACCTGTACGAAAAAGGCGATCATTATGCCATTTCACTTATTGCACCAAACGAATGGGGCAGAAGTAAAACGGTGATGAAACATGTTGCCACCATTCGTTTACTTGGCGACCACAGTTGGCAAGTCATCAGCAAAAACAACGATAATCAATAATTTAAACCTTATTGTTTGTCTCGAATTAAAGTAATGGTTCCGTTTTCTTTACGTTGGTAACCATTAGCCTTTTTAATGGTAATAATGTAATAATAAACACCCTGTGGAATGTTTTCTCCTCCTTGATTTTTTCCATCCCAACACCAACTTCCATCTGTGTTTTCATAAACCGGAGTTCCCCATCGGTTATAAATTAAAATGTGGTATTGATCGCATTTTTGGTTTACACCCGTAACTTGATAACAATCATTAATACCATCATCGTTTGGTGTAAATACGTTCGGTATAAAAATTTGTTGCGCGCTGTCGCCATCAATAAAATAAGTATTTTCGGCAGTGTCGGCACAAAAAGTACCCGGGCTGTATATAAGTTGAACTTTATAAGTACCTGTTACATCATAACTGTGCATAGGACTAAATTCGTTGCTGCTGTCTCCATCACCAAAATACCAAATTAAAGGAACGCTGTTACTACTGCTCAAATTATTAAATATTACATCAAGCGAACAACTATCGCGTTGCATTACAAAATCAGCTACCGCACTTAAATTAACAACAATGTTTTTGTCTACAGTATCGCGCACCTTACAAGTGTTACTGTCTATTACAACCAACCTTATGTTGTAATTCCCTGCCACTTTAAGCGTGTCGCTAAATGCTGTATCGCTGGTGCTTACCAAAACATTATTTACATACCAAAAAAACTGTTTGCCATTAGTGCTTGTGTTGCTTGCTTTAAAAAACGCAGGCGCACAAATGGTACTATCCGTAACTACAAAATCGGCCTTTAAAATATGGCTGTTTACTTTATAGGTTAGGTTTGATGTGGCTGTATCTGCGCATGGTGTGCTGGGGTTGGTAATTAAGGTAATTTGGTAAGTGCTGTCTGTTACATAAACATGTGTTGGATTGGTTTGGGTTGATGTTTGTCCATCACCAAAATCCCATAAATAATTGATTGGTGTTTGGCTATTACTGCTTGATAAATTGGTGAAAATTACTTGATTGGAGCAACTGTCTTTTTTAACCGTGAAAGCGGCAACAGCAGCCGGATGTGCAGTAAAACTTTTTGAAACAGTATCGTAAACATTACATGTAAACTGATTGTATACAACCAATGTTAAATCGTAATTCCCACTTTGGGTTATGGTGTCAATGTAATTGTTGTTCAGGCTATCAACAAAAGTTTGGTTTAAGTACCAGTAACTTTTAGTTGGGTTGATGCTGTTGTTGGTTGCAGTAATAATTATAGGTTCGCAAACAGGTTGTGGTGTAACATCAAACCTGGCTAATAAAACCCTGTTATTGGCATCAACCCTAATTTGTTTTGATGTAGTACGCACGCAAGGAAAACCATTGTTTGTGGTAAGCGTAACGGTATACCAACCGGTATCTGCATACTTGTGTGTTGGGTTTATTTGGGTTGATAATAAACCATCGCCAAAATCCCATATATAGCTTATGGTATCACCAGGTAAAGTATTGGTTGTGTTTGTAAACCTAACCCTTAACGAGCAACTGTCTAACTCTTCAGTAAACACCGGGAATCGCTCGCTTAATGCAGAAAATGTTCTCTCGGAAGTATCAAAAACTTGGCAAGTTGTGGTGTCTCTAACAACAAGTTTTATGTTGTAAATTCCTGCATCAACAATGGTATCAAAACCCATATTTTGTTGCGAGACCAATTGGTTGTTTACATACCAAAAAAACTGCTGACCATTTTCGCTGTTGTTTCTTATTTCTATAATGTTTGGCGCACACCTTAGCGAATCAAGCGGTAAAAACGAAGCATTTAAATTACGGCCTAGGCGGCTGTAGTTTAAAATATAAGAAGCAGTATCCGCACAATAACTTCCCGGGTCGGTAATTAAACGAATGTTGTAAATGCCATTGCTACTGTAAAAATGTACGGGGTTCATAAGCGTGCTGGTATCGCCATCGCCAAAATACCAAATGTACGGAACCGGTTGGCCATTGCCGCTTGTACTTTGGTTAAACATAAACACTGCCGGTCCGCAGCTATCTTGTGTTATGGTAATTTTTGCATCAGATGAATTTTGCACCGTAAAGGTTTTTATGATTGAATCTGTTTGGTTACAAGCCGAAGCGTTTTGCACAACCAGCTTAACGGTGTATGTTCCTAAAACCGTAAATGTATCTACATAATTCAGGCTGCTATCAACCAACACATTGTTTATGTACCAATAGTTTTTAGTGGCATTGTGCGAGTTGTTAATAAACTCCATACGTTTATTTCCGCAGCCGTTTCTTGGTTCTATTTTAAAATCAGCAGTTAATACATTGCCCTGTCTAAAATCAAATTTAAGTGTTGCATTGCTGCACCTAGGGCTTTTGTTGGTTGGCGAGTAACTACCGGGCGTGGTAGGGAATGTTCCAAACACACCATCGTTACAACTTGCACAAACAGATTGGTACATAATACCTCTTTTATCAAATCTACTTGTTCCGCCATCAACATGATCTGCTCCAAATAACTCACCAAAAAACGTAGCATAGTTTAAACTATCAGCATTGGGGCTCAACACAAACAAATAAAAATCGCTACCATCTGTGGAGGGTTGAAAAGCATTGGCCGTAAAAGGCATTCCGTTGGTACTGCTGGCAAAACCTGCCGGATTTAAAGCCCTGTATCGCGATTGAAAATTTACAATTCCGGCCCAAACCGATCCGTAAATTCTTCCGCAAACATCAACCATAAACGCACTTGGTGCAAGGGCATTGTTTGCCGTGCCGTTACCAATTTGGGTAGAGAAAATAACACTATTTAAACTTGGCGAAAACTTACTAATAAATAAACCACCGCGGCCGTTGTAAAATGTGCCAGGTGTAACCAATATACTATCGTAGGTTTGTCCCATTATTAATACATTTTGTGCCTGATCTAATTTTACAAAATGCGCTTGGTCGTAGCTTCCGCTACCCCAATAGCGCAAGCCTAAAACAGTGGTTAAAGATGCACTAATTCGCGCAACAAAAGCATCACTTATTCCTCCTCGGTAACCCGGTCCGCTTGTGGGTGTAAAACCTAAACTTTGTGTACCCCCGGCAATGGCTAAATCACCATTCGGGTATACATCTAACGAATATAAAGCATCATGTCTTTCACGCCCAAAATAGGTGCAATTTTTTACTTGTGTAAGTGCCGCATCCAATTTAAAAATTACGCCATCTTGTAAACTGTTTTTGGTGGTTTGAACGGCACCTAAACTTACCGGTAAATTGGTTGAGGTGGTTGAGGAAACTAGAACTACATCGCCTGTTGGAGTCAATTGAATTTCGCCCCTAAATTCGTCAGAGTAATTCATACGTAAGGTATCGGCAATGTTTATTCCATCAACACCGTTACCACCTAAATAGGTACTTCCAACTAATGCACCACCACTTGCTGTAAAACGCGTAACCGTAATGTCAAACGAATCTGATTTGGTTTGGTACGCACCATTAAAACTCACCGGAAAATTAGCAGATAACGTCACACCCAATACCAAAAGCTGTTCGTTGGCATCAGCAACTAAACTTAATGGATAATCGTTTTTGTCGCCACCCAAATATGTGGCGTACATTAGTGCAGTTCCATCATTGTTGTATTTGCTAATGGCTATATCGCAAGGAAAGCCGTTTTGTGGCCAGCTTCCTGCACCACCACCCCAAACTGTTTGAAATGCGCCAGTTGTAGTTGGGTAACGGCCATTGGGAAAATCAGTTGCGTTGCGTGCAATGCCTGCGGTGTAAAGGTTTCCACTGTTATCATATGTAGCGGTGTGGCCAAAATTATCAACACTGCTGCCGCTGTATGTACTAAATACTAATTCAGGGTCTATGGTTAATTTGTAATTTGGGTTGTAATCGCCCAAAGTAAAAGAAACCACATTGTCTTTCAAAACAAACGCACACGCTACCTCTTGTTTAATGCCATTTATGGTTTGGTAGGCATAAGGTTTACTTTCTATAAACTCATTAACACTCGTTTTTATAATTAGGTTGCCGTTTCGTAGTTTTACTTTACTGGCACCTTGATATTTCATTTTTATTTGTTGGGTTGATGTTTTAGGCGACACCACAAAGTCGTATTTTAAGGCACCTTGTTCATTGGTATAAACGTGTAAAGCCACACCCGGATAAAGTTGTGGGTTGATGATTTTTCGGAAAGCAGGCACTTCACCTTTCCATAATTCGGGATTGTTTCCGTTAATAAAATTGTAGTAATGTGGCAATTTGTCTTGTCCCCAAATTTGGCTAGTTAAGGCATTTTCAAACTCAACCCTAACCGCATGCCTATTTATGGTTTGTGCTTTAAATAAATGTGGGTTTAGGCTATGGCTGAAATAATTGGCCACATCTTGTTCTCGTTCAAAAAAGTATTGAAACGCTGTTGGTTCAATAAAAACTTGTGCGCCTTTTAGGTTAATTAAATACTGCGAAGGGTTGAGCCACTGACCTTTATTGGCAATAAAACCGGTGTTTGATTTTTGCACAGCGGGTTCGATATGCGCAAAAACACGCAGGTATGTTGTGTTGAGTAACAACAGTAAGATACTGTACAAAAAATGTTTTTTTAACAAAACTGCCGACTACAAGTGGATTGCTAAGTTAGATAAATAATGCATTACTTGCGTTGCATAAAGATTTTTTTAACTTTTTGATGTGCCCTTGCAACCCTAGGGTACCAATTATTCATCTGCAAAAGCAACCGGTAGAAACGTGAATAGACAAAACGAGCATGAACTTATACAGGAGTGTTTGAAAGGCAATAGGTTAGCGCAAAAAGCGCTGTACGAAACTTATTCCCGAACGATGTATGGTGTATGTTTACGTTACAGCAGCAATGCTGATGAGGCGAAGGATATTTTACAAGACGGGTTTGTAAAGGTTTTTACCAAATTGGGGCAGTTTAGCTTTGCGGGTTCTTTTGAAGGCTGGATGAAGCGCATTTTTGTAAACACGGCATTAGAGTTTTATCGTGTAAACAAAATGCACATGTACCACAGCGATGTGGATGCAGCTTATAACCAAGCGCACAATGATTTTACGGTTGAGCGCATGAGCCAAAAAGAAATTTTGGCGGCCATTAATGGTTTGGCTCCAGGTTATAGGGCAGTTTTAAACCTTTATATTGTAGAAGGTTATAGCCATGCCGAAATAGGAGACATGTTAGGCATAAGCGAAGGAACCTCAAAATCGCAGCTAAGTAGGGCAAGGGTGCAATTGCAAGAAGCGTTGCAACAAACAAAAAAGAAAAGTTAATTAAATGAATAACAAGATAAACTTAGATGATTTGTTGAAAGAGGAAATGGGGAATTTATCTCCGGAACCTCCGGCAAATTTGTGGCAAAACATCAGCAGCCAATTGCCCGATGTGGTTACAACATCATCTACTACCACTGCAGCGGCTAAAACCGTTATTGGTGTTTCTGTAAAATCGGCAGTAATTGCTGTGGCTACTATTGTTGTAGGTGCGGTTGGATATGTAATGTATACAACATCTAAAAATGCACCTTCAAACAACAAAGACAATTCTAGCATAGCTAAAAGTGAAACGGCTACTGTGTTAGAAACCGAAAAACAAATTCAAGATGTCGAAGGAGCAAATGCCATTGAACAGTCTGCAGGTTTCACAAAAAAATCCAAGGCAACATCAAATACCAAAACAACCAATACCCAAAGTATTACTAAAGTTGGTGGCGTTACTCCTGATGTTGAAATACCCATTGATTTTCCTGCACCAACACCAACCCAAAATAATAAAGATGAGGTTCAAAAAGATGAAACCACAGCATTGAATGTAGAGCAGCAGCGAGACCAAACAACTGCGGAAAAAACGCAACCAGAAAATAAGCAAATACCGGGCAATTCATCAACATCAAACACAACTAACGAAGAGTTTTTAAAACCAAATATTCCAAATGTTTTTACACCAAACAATGATGGCTATAACGATGAATACGTGATAACCATTGAGAATGAAGTGTTGTATGACTTAAAAATTACAGATGCTAAAGGTCATGTAGTTTTTGAAAGCAAAGATAAAAACAAACATTGGAATGGCACCAATCAAAAAACCGGAGATGCTTGTGAACCTGGTGTTTACGTAATGGCTTTCAGGTATCAACTAAATGGCATGAAAGAGCCCAAAGTAGAGAAGGGTCTTATACTCTTAAAATTATAGTTTGAAAATTTAAATATAAATACATATGTTAGCATATTATTACCAATTAAAAATCAAACCCAATAAGCCGGCAGAAGTTGGCTTTTTGCGGCTCAAAAAACATCAATTAAGTACAATGAGAAAACAAGTACTACAATTTTATTTGTTACTGTTACTGTCGCTGGTTGGCTATAAGTCCGCCCATGCACAGTCGTTAAACTTAACGCTTTCGTCACCAACAGTTTGTTTGGGTGATCAGTTAACTTTAGATGCAGTATTGACCGGTTTGCCCGCTGGTGTTAATGCGGTCAACTGCACATTCGACTTTAACAATGATGGCGTTTTAGAAACAACGATACCCAATAGTGGTCCAAATTACAGCACGCAGTATTTATACCCAGCTGGGGGCAACTTCATCATTAAGGCGGAGGTTAACCTTAGCAATGGAGGAAAAGTTTCGCAAACTATTCCCATAATTGTTTACCGTTTGCCAATTCCAAGGGTGGTCGTTAACGGTCAATCAACCCAGTGTTTCAGAAACAACTTAATAACCTTAACGAACTCCTCAATTAAAACAGACAACAGTATTTATCGCGTTGAAATTATATGGGGTGATGGTAATTTTGATGTTATTCCTTTTCCGGTAACAGGTCAAAACTATTCTCATTCATACAATATGAATGGACTGTTTGATATTGCGGTTAAAGTGGTTGATAGTGTTGGTTGTTTTTTGGATACAATATACAAAGACATGTTCACGATTAAGCCGAACATCACTCCTTCTTTTGATGTTCTTGGTGCTGCGGGATGCTTTTGTACTCCGTTTATGTTGAAAAACACAACCAATGCTTCAACTAACCCACCAGAAAAGCACGTTCCATTTGGAATGTTGCACAGCTATACATGGGATTTTGGTGATGGAAAACGAATTACACGCAGTCGTCCGTGGAAATTACCAATAGACTCACTCAATTATGACACCATTTGGCACACATACTGCAAAAACGGAACATTCTTACCTTCTTTAACTATTGAAGATACAACAGGCTGTATTGACAGTTTAAAGTATACACTTAATATGACGGCAAATAAGCCGCGTAACATTGTGGTTGATTTGAATCCAAGGCCATTTTTATCTATCCCTGACACTATTCTTGGATACAGACGAGATTCTGTTTGCTATGATAAACGAGGAATTAGAACACTCACTTTTGTGCAAAATCCTAATGACGAGATTAACCCGGCTAACGGTGAATTAATATGGAATTTTGGAGACCCGAACTCAGGGCCAAACAATGTTAATGTAAGCTCTTGGACCCCTCCCCACCAATTCACCGCTCTTGGTCCATTCGATGTAACGCTAACCGTTTGGCCACTGCAGCCCAATCCGGCTTGTAGAAAAGATACGGTCTTTACCATAGAAGTTCTGGGTCCACGAGCCAGAATTGAAGACCCTCAAAATCAAATATTACTCGACCCACTTCAACAAAATCAATGTAACCCAAATGCATCAGGAAATTACGATGTAGTTGCTTTTGTAAATACCTCATTGTATTACAAGTCTGAACATGTTTTTAGACGTTGGGATTTTGATGACGATGTAGCACCTCAATGTACCTCTTTTTTGGTTCCTAAGCCAGGTTTTCCACCTCCTGGAGGTTGGGCCACAGCTCAGGATATGTATAACAATAGTAACGGATATTGGCGCCAAGGGGGTAAAATATTTGAAGGAAAAAGATTAGATTGTCGATACTCTGCTGATACTTTACCTATGCACCAATACAAGGGGTGGAATGAAATTTACCGAAGGTATCGCTACGGTTATGATTTCATGCCATGGAATCCACTACAATATTCTACTAATCCTGCAGACACATTACCTACAGCAACACCAAGAAAGATTCTGGTTCATCCGAATGATACCCTCTGGTGGGGTAAGCCTGTATATCTAAATCCATTGACAGGGGTTTGGAGTTTAGTGCAAGGAAATGGCCCGGCCCCTTATGGTTTATGGCCTCGTATTGACACTATTGAGTCTTTTGACGAAAACGGACAAAGGAGTCCATCAGATTTAAGACCATATAACAGATTTAACTTACAAAATGGTGCTCCTGATCCAATTGCAGGTTTTTGGGGTAATACTAAACGTGGTGGATATGGGTTCTTCCCTAAGGGGTTTGTTGTAGATCCATTGAATGATTCTTTACTGGCCAAGTACACTTCGCTTCAGGGTGAAGAGATGAGACACTCGTATGAAGCGATGGTAGATCCAACAAGAACGCTTTACAGATTTTTATTCGATAAGGCGGTTCAAAAGTGTCACAGTGTAAGGCTGTTTCTAAAAGACTCATTAAATAATGTAGGAGAAAGGGCCTTTTTAGTTGAGGAGAATCTTGGCGGCCAGGTAGCAACTGAGTACGTGTTTTCAAACACGACAAACAGTTACACACCAATTACAGGTGGTACCGTTATTAGCGCAACCAATACTGATGATGATGTTAGTTATCCACTTCAAAACATAGGTTTTGGCTTTAATTACAATGGCGGAACATACAATGAAATCGGTATTCACACCAATGGATATATCACCCTTGGTAGAATAGCGGCAAATGAAAAGGAACAGATTTTATCAGAAACGCCAAGAACCATAGCCGCATTTGCCGGTGATCTTCATGGAAAAGGATTGCCTAATAGTAATATTCGAGTGGAGGTTTTAGGTACAGCCCCAAATAGAACCTGCGTAATTCAATGGAGTAATTTCTCTCGCTACCCTTATGATCAGTACCCTGACGATAATTTTAACTTTCAAATTAGGCTGCACGAGAATAGCGTTATTGATGTAGTATATGGTAGCGGTTTTGATTTGGATACTACCAAGTCAACAAGCCAAAGTTTTGTGGTAGGTATAAACGGTGATCAAACTTCTGATTTCAATGTTCGTACCGGTTCGTCTTTTGGTTCAACAAGTGCTGCTAGTTCTAACATTTCCGGAATTACAGTATCCAAAACAAACCTTCCTGCATCTGGATTAACATATACTTGGAAACAAGTGCCAATGACATTTGTATCAACAAGTTCAGTGCAAATGATTGACAGTGTTGCTAGAGGTTCCAAAGAAGAAGAGATATTAAACATAAAGGTGATAACAGATGGTGGTCTTAATCCGCTTAGAGCCACTTCATTCACATTTAACGCCAATGGATCAACCAACACGGCAGATATAACCGGAGCAAAGCTTTACTACACAGGTAGAAGTCGTTTATTGCATAACTCAATTACTCTTTTTGGTAACGCTGTATCTAATACTAGTGGAACATTCATTTTCAGCGACACTATTGCTCTTAATACTGGAGAAAATAACTTCTGGTTGGTTTATGATATTAGAGATAATGCTACGCTTAACAATATCGTTGATGCAGAATTCTTGTCAGTGGAAATTGATGGAGTTGTGCAAACACCAGTTTTATCAGCACCAACTGGAGGAAGAAGAATTCATATAAGTGACCTACAGGTTCTTGATATTGAAGAGGAAAGGCTTGATTGTGAGGATGAGGATCAAGTTTCGTTAAAATTAATGCGACCAGATGCAACAGGTCTTGGTATTCAGGGAAGAGAGTGTCCAGGCAGTATTACCGGTCCTGATCAGGCAGGTATAAGGTTTATGTTAGGTAATGTTGATAATACATTGGGTCAATATCCAGGTATCAGTCCTGATTGTGGTGCAGCTTGGATACGAGTGAATTTAGATTCTATGGCTGACAGAAGAGATCAAACTCCTTGTGCTTTGGATGGATTTATCAACTATACCGGTGCTACAGGACCTTCTCCTCAAACGGGAGGCGTTTTCTCTACAACACCCGGTGGTTTAACCTATCCTCCATTTTCTTTAAACGCAGATTACAGAGACTTCTTTTTACCACCAAATAGGTGGAATAACCCTGGGGGAACCTCTTTTTGGTACCACTATGGAACAAACACTAATCCTTTGCAGGCATCTCCTTTGAGTGGTGTTACTTTTATTCCTCCGGCAAACCCAACTGGTGACATCACTATTGGTTTGATTATAGGAACCGGTGACCCTAATAATCCGTGTATATCAGACACTGTTTGGTATCATAATTTGTTAAATATCACAGACTTAGATGGTCGCTTTTATGTAGATCCGGTTTACCATCCTATTACGAATGTTCCTACTAATGGCACTTGCAAGTACTACTGTAAAAACGACATGGTCAACTTTGTTTATTTAGATAGCACACAAGCATACATTCACAGCAGTACTATTAATTGGGGAGACAACTCGGTTACAGTTGATAGTTTTTATTACAGCCCTAAGCCAGGATTAACTGACGGTTACTTTGTTAACGGTTTCCGCAGGGTTCGCTATAATTACTATTTTGGTGTTTGTGGTGAAAAGTCGATAGGAGATTTAATTGATAGTATACCTTTCCCTAATGGTTTACCTGGTGTAAATGTTACTACACGATATATCGACAATTATACCATGCGTATCTACGACCCGGTTAACAACCCAAATGGATCATTGCAATATATTGGTGTAAATTCTACGAATGATACTGCAATTTGGAGTGAGTGTGGAGGACAATTCAAAGTAGCTCATACTGATTCAATTAAAGTGTTTTATAGAGCAGAAGAAATGGATGCGGCAAAGATGTTACTACCCGTAACACACAAATACTGGTCGAGCTCTTATGAAGCTGATTGCAAAAAAAGTGGATCCACCCCTAGGCCGGTTACCCATCAATTAATTAGCACGAAGGAGTGTAGAAAAGAGGAGTCAGACAATAAGTTATTGGTTCGTGGTGTTATTGACTCTGTGATGACGCGCGACTCAAAAGGTAACTTCGATAATATTTTCTGTAAAAATGAGCCTGTTCATTTTTATGATTCTGTTCGTTATTACAGAAAGGATTGTTCATTGTCAGACCCAATATTTAATCCAAATTTTGACCCTCGTAATAATACTGTTTACAACGACCCTTTTAATGGTTATCATTATGATACCATAGACTATTGGAGAGATGGCTCGATAGATATTAATGAATTCTATCCGAACGGAGATTACGTTGAGAAGGTTAAGTATTACTTCGGTGATGGTGATTCTGCTATGTGGACGAATCCCATTCACAAGTACAAGCAGGCTGGAAAATACACTGTAACAATGCTAAGCCGTGATAAAAATGGCTGTTGGGATACGGCAAACTGTGTAGTTTATATCTCAGAACCTGATGCAAGACCGGTTGTTAAACCCGGTATATACAATTGTGGGGATGCGGTTACATTTTATGACCGTTCTACCTTGGCTCCTATTCCAGGTTTCCCAAATAATCCATTTGATAGCATTCGTTTTGAGCCAAATGTTGGTCAAGCTGGCTTAGTGAATAGAAACTATTGGTATTTTGGCGAAAGAAAGCCTCCATCAGACACATTATTATCTGATGCACAGTTTATTGACACTGCTGTTTGGAATTACCGTGGTAATGGTGCATACAAAATCAGATTGGTAGTTGAAACAGCCCAAGGGTGTAAAGACACCGACTGGGTTGACATAAATATTTTAGGTCCAAGACCGCTATTTCATGTTTTATCAGATAGAGTAGGTTGTGCTCCATTCACGGTTAAAATTGTAAATCTAGCGGACGTTTTTGGTGCAACAGGTCCAAACGATAAACCTACAAAACGAACAGATTTCATCTGGGGTGATGCCAATCAGCAAACAACAGTAAGTTTAAACCAATACGATACAATTACATTTACCTATCCTGACTCTGGTGTTTTCTATATTTTTGCTAGAAGTGATGATGATAACCCACAATCAGATAACAACAACTGTCGAATTGTGTACTACCCAGATACTGTTGGTGGACTTAATGCTCCAATAAGGATTGATGTAAGAAGATCTTATCCAGCCGAGATTGAGATAGATAAACAGGTGGTCTGCGTTGATCAACCATTTACGGTTACGAACAAATCAGATACAGTTAGCTATACCGAATTTAAATATGAGATGTTTAATGAGGATGGTCAAGTGTTAATTGATTCGATTATCAAGAACAACATTGATAACAAATTTACTTACACGTTTGCAGATACCGGTAATTACAGTGTAAGGTTAACACCAACACAAGTAGCACCTGGATTACCATTCTGTAGGTTGTTTGATACTTTACCGGTTAAGGTGGTTAGACCTTTTGCTAGTTTTACTTTAGATACTGCGGCAAACTCATCTAAGTTTGGCTTTAAAAATACATCAGTTTCGTCTAGCGAGTATACTTGGACTGCAAGTAAAAACGGAAATATTATAGCCCAAGTTGATAAGGTTGAGTCTGATAGAGACTGGTCGTTTGATTTCGGAACAGACACTGGTGATGTAACAATCTGCTTACAGGCGTTTACTCCGGATCCGGAAAAACCAATTTGTATGGATAGTGTTTGTCAAATAATTTCATATCGTTTCACTGTAGACTTTGAGATATATAATGTGTTTACACCAACACCAGTTGACGGGGTTAATGACTTCTTCGATATAAAAATCAAAGGAGAGACATCATATGACCTAGTAATATACAACCGCTGGGGAACCAAGGTGTTTGAAAGCACGGATGCCAATTACGATTGGAACGGAACAAACATGAACGATGGAAGTGATTGTCCTGAAGGTACCTACTTCTATGTATTTAAATACGAGCTTCGGAACGGTAAGAAAGAGACAGTAAATGGAACTGTTACCCTGATTAGAGAGCAGTAATTCTATACCTGATAATCAAAGAGGACTTGCATCGCAAGTCCTCTTTTTTTTGCCGTTATATTTTAATTAGTTTTGCCAACTCAATTTTAAAACATCAAACCAAACAAATGAAAATTGCTGTTGTAGGTGCCACCGGGTTAGTAGGCACCGTAATGCTAAAGTTGTTAGCCGAAAGAAATTTTCCCGTAACTGAGTTAATTCCTGTTGCTTCAGAGAAATCTGTTGGTAAGGAAATAAGCTTTAAAGGAAAGTTGTATAAGGTGCACAGTATGCAACAAGCGATTGATAAGAAACCACATATAGCATTGTTTTCTGCAGGGGGAAATACTTCGTTACAGTATGCCGAGGCTTTTGCCAATGTCGGCACCTTTGTTATTGACAACTCCTCTGCATGGCGCATGCATCCTGATAAAAAGTTAGTGGTACCTGAAATTAATGCCGATGCTATAACTTTAAACGATAAAATTATAGCTAATCCCAATTGCTCAACAATTCAAATGGTATTAGCTTTAAATCCACTACACAAAAGGTACGGTATTAAGCGTGTGGTTGTTTCAACTTACCAAAGTGTTACGGGTACAGGTGTTAAAGCTGTTAACCAAATGGAAAACGAACGGAATGGAGTTAAAGGAGAGATGGCTTACGCACATCAAATTGATAAGAATTGTATTCCTCAAATTGATGTGTTTTTAGATAACGGTTACACCAAAGAAGAGATGAAAATGGTGAATGAGACCAAGAAAATTATGCGTGATGATAACATACATGTTACTGCTACATGTGTGCGTATTCCTGTAATGGGCGGACATAGTGAAAGCGTGAATGTGGAATTTAACCATGATTTTAATTTATCTGATGTTAGAAGCATACTTGAAAATACGGCAGGAATAGTAGTTAAGGACGATATTAAACAAGCCTTATACCCCATGCCATTAACAGATGCGCATGAGCGTGATGAGGTTTTTGTTGGAAGACTAAGAAGAGACGAGTCTCAAGCAAAGGCATTAAATCTCTGGATTGTAGCAGACAACCTAAGAAAAGGGGCTGCTACTAATGCTATCCAGATTGCCGAATATTTGGTTGATAGAAATCTTGTAATTTCTTAATCGCATTTATGGGCAATCATCCTACCTTTACAAAGGCACAATTGGCATTAAGAAATGGCCAAGATAAGGAACAAGTTTGGGTGGCATTTAAAGGTGTGATTTATGATGTAACCAAAAGTAGATTATGGCGAAATGGTAAACATTACGAGCATTGGGCAGGCCAAGATTTAACCGAAGAATTAAAAGATGCACCGCACAGCAACACGGTGTTTGATAAGTTTGATATTGTTGGATACTTAGAAAAATAATACATGAGCACTAAAGCGTTTAGTTTTGACAGTTACATTTTAAAAGGCATGACTTATGATGTTTACCTTGATTTGTTAAAGGATTTACTGTCAGAAGGGAAAACCACGGGTCCAAATCAGGATGCGGGTTTATTTGAATATGCAAAGCTGAACATACAACGTATGGAGCGTATTTATAAAACTGTTGTTATTACCGATGAGTTGGCTAATAAAGTTAAAGCCATAAACGACAAACAAACCTGGATTTGTATTACCGAGGGTTGGTGTGGTGATGCAGCACAAAGCTTACCATTATTTGCGCGCTTAGCCGAGCTAAATAGTAACATTACTTTAAAAATGGTTTTGCGTGATGAAAACCTTGAATTAATTGATAGGTATTTAACCAACGGTGGTAGAGCAATACCTATTGTAATTGCTTTGCAAGACGGAAAAGAGTTATGGAAATGGGGGCCTCGCCCGGCTTCACTACAAGTTATTGTTGATGAGTTTAAGCAAAACCCAACGGTTACTTTTGAAGAGTTAAAAACCCAATTACATACTTGGTATGCCAAGAATAAAACGGTAGATCAGCAAAATGAATTGCTTAAATTGATGAAGTAATTGCTGTATATAAAATAACGCATTTTAATAATTAAAGAGGTTGTTCTTAACGGAACAGCCTCTTTTGCTTTAGGTTCTTGTTGTTAAACAATTACGTATGATGTTCACATTTAAAAACGGTTTGGGGATAACGTTTTAGTAATGTGTATTTACTTGCAAGGCATGAAAACGCTGAAAACTTTATTTGCAGCCTTAGCCTTTGCCCCTTGTTTGTATGCCCAAGATATAGCCGGAATTTTACCAAATGAGCCGGATAAAAGTCATCCGGAAGAAGATGAAGTGGTAGAAGTATCTACTCAAGAAAAGCATTTTGCTAACCTACGCCAACTTACTTTTGGTGGCGATAATGCCGAAGCATATTTTAGCTTTGATGGTAAAAAATTAACCTTTCAAAGCAATAACCCAACTTGGGGTTTAAAATGCGATCAAATTTTTTGGATGGATATTGAGGAAGCGGCAGATAACCGCATTTATCAACCCCTAAACGTAAGTAATTTACAAGGCCGCACCACATGTAGTTATTATATGCCCGATAACAAACGCATTATTTATGCTTCAACTTTTAAGGCCGGTGCCGAATGTCCTCCAGCACCAGAAACAAGTGGTCGTTACTTGTGGTCTATAGACCCTAACTACGATATTTTTATTGGTGATGAAAAAGGCAAAGTGCTAAAACAATTAACCGAAGTTCCTGGATACGATGCCGAAGCTGTGGTATCGCCAAAAGGAGATAAAATTTTATTTACTTCAACCCGTGATGGTGATTTGGACTTATACATCATGGATATTAATGGTAAAAACGTAAAACGCCTTACCAATACTTTAGGTTATGATGGTGGTGCATTTTTTTCGCCCGATGGAACGAAGATTGTTTTTAGGGCAAGCAGACCACAAGGCGCTGACACTGTAGATTACAAAAACCTACTTGCCAAAGGTTTGGTAGCCCCAACTAATATGGAAATTTATACCATGAATGTGGATGGTAGCAACTTGCAACAAGTAACCAAATTGGGTAAAGCCAATTGGGCTCCGTTTTATCACCCAAGTGGTAATAAAATCATTTTCTCATCAAACCACCACAGCGATAAAGGCTACGATTTTCAATTGTTTATGATTAATACAGACGGAAGCGGTTTAGAGCAAATTACCTTTGAAAGTAAGTTTAATGCATTCCCGATGTTTTCGCCTGATGGTAAAAAATTAGTGTTTTCATCAAACAGAAACAACGGTGGAACCCGCGACACCAATGTGTTTATAGCCGATTGGGTGGAGTAACCCGTAATAAAGTTTAGGCTTTTGGGCTATTTTTAACTAAATTCGCACCACTTAAAATGACTAAACGCTGGCTCCCAAAAGAAGAACCCTCAAAAGATATCGTTGAAAACCTTTCATCGGCTATCAACGTAAACAAAACCCTTTCTGGTGTTTTGGCCCAAAGGGGTATCGTTACTTTTGAGGCTGCTAAAAAGTTTTTCCGCCCACAATACGCAGATTTACACGATCCATTTATCATGTTGGGTATGGCTGATGCCATTACCAGAATAGAACAAGCCATAGCTGCTAACGAAAAGATTTTGGTGTATGGTGATTATGACGTGGACGGAACAACATCTGTTGCAACGGTATATGCGTTTTTGATGGCTCGTTATCCAAATGTAGATTTTTACATTCCAGACAGGTACACCGAAGGTTATGGTATATCTGTTAAAGGAATTGATTGGGCTTCAGAAAATAATTTCTCGTTAATTATTGCTTTAGATTGCGGTATAAAATCGGTTGAGCGTGTGGCTTATGCCAAACAAAAAGGAATTGATTTTATTATTTGTGATCACCATTTACCTGGAGATGTAATTCCGGATGCGGTTGCTATTCTTAATCCTAAACAGCTTAACTGCCCGTATCCGTTTAAAGAACTCTCGGGTTGTGGTATTGGTTTTAAGTTGATTCAAGCATACGCCATCAAACATAACATACCGTTTACCGAAGTAGAACAGTATATTGATTTAGTGGCCATCAGTATTTCAGCCGATTTGGTTCCTATTTTAGACGAAAATCGCATATTGGTGCACCATGGTTTACGCAAGTTAAAATCAAACCCAAATAAAGGTTTACGCGCTTTGTTGGATACTTATGCCGATAAGCCGGAATATAGTGTAAGCGATGTAGTGTTTTTTATTGGTCCGCGTATTAATGCAGCCGGTCGTATTGCCGATGCAAAAGATTCGGTTCGATTAATGACATCTATTGATTATACCACTGCAAAAGAAATTGCGGAGCTGGTTAATCAACACAATACCGAACGCAGGTTATTTGATAGCGATATTACCTTGCAGGCTTTTGAAATGATTAAGCATGACGAGAAATTTGCCGATCGCAAATCAACCGTGTTGTTTAATAATGCTTGGCATAAAGGTGTTATCGGTATTGTAGCCTCACGTTTAATTGAAAAGTTTTATAGGCCAACCATCATTTTAACCGAAAGTAACGGACTTGCCACAGGAAGTGCCCGTTCGGTTGAGGGTTTTGATTTATACAGTGCCATTGAAGAGTGTAGCGATTTGCTAGAGCAATATGGTGGTCATACACACGCAGCGGGTTTAACATTAAAACTTGAAAACGTAAAACCATTTGCCGAAAAGTTTGAACGTATTGTTTCATCAAACATTGAAGAGCGCAGCTTAACTCCAGAGATTGAGTATGATGCCGAAATTCCTTTAAGGGCCATATCGCCTAAGTTTTTTAACGTATTAAAGCAGTTTGCTCCATTTGGTCCGGGTAACCAAAACCCGGTTTTTATGAGCAAAAATGTGTGGGAAGTAGGCGATGTAATGATAGTTGGAAACAACCACTTAAAAATGAGCATCACCCAAGAAGATGGAGGCCGTATTTTTAAAGCCATTGCATTTGGTTTAGGCGAGCATTACGACAAAGTATCTCAAGGTATATCGTTTGATATTTGCTACACTGTAGAAGAAAACCATTTTAATGGGCACGTTAACCTACAACTAAACATCAAGGATATTTTGTTTAGAAGCTAACTTAATTGTCCATTACAAAGAACCTACCGACCTCATTAAATTTATCATCCAACAAAAACACAATACTTTTTTGGGGGGGAATTCTCAGTTGGTAGTTTCTTTCAATAAATGTGAGCTTACTTTGGTTAACTGTTGGAACTGCAGCATTTCCTAAAACGTTAAACTCATCGTAGCTGAATACCAGTAAGTAATTGTAAGGTACGTTTTCAAGTTTGTTTTTTAGGTTAACAATAGTGTCTGTGTTAAAGATTTTCAATGAGGTATTAGGTATAACCACGTCAAAATCAAATTTGTCATTTTTGTCTTCAATCACATAAGGAAACTCATCTTTGTCTTGTGTATTTAAACTCCAATACCGCTTACTATTATATCTTTCAAAATGGTGGTTGTAGTGCAATGTTTGCCGTACACTTACGGTTGCTTTCCTTGTTATTTTTTGCAGGTAATGAGCAAAATATTTATTGGTGGCAGTGTCTTTTCTTCCATGATCATAGCCACAGTAAACAAACACTTTTGCGTTACTATCTACCGCAAATGTTTTAGTATATAAGTTTTGTGCTTGATTAAACTCTCTTGTTTTCCAGTTAATATCTGTAGTGTCGTCATAAGCAATTATTTTAAAACCAAGTTTAATAGCTTCATCAACTAGGTTAATGTAGTTACGCGACTGAAAGTAATAGCCTGAAAAGAAGGTTGGCATTTTTACTGAGTCTATTGTTTGTGGATTTAGAATACCTTCAACAGCAAAATAATTGTAGCCTTTTTCCTTCAACAAGGGAAGCAACAAACGAGCAATATCTCGGTTAACATTAAGGTGATGAGCCTCGTTTAAAATCAAAATTTTTGATTGCGATATTCGATTTAAATCAACAAAATTCGGTAAAGTGTATTTGATATAATCCTTGTCAAGATTTGAGTTTTTTAATAAATTTTCGTTGTTTGGATTTCTGTATTTTTCATAACGTTTTTCGTTGTAGTACTTGGCGCTATCATCCATTCCTAAAAAACTGTAATAGTTGGATATCAGCGTGTTGTTAATGTCCTCATTATCTTGATTTGTTACACTTTTTATAGCAGTAATTTTCGAGTAGTAGTTATATCCTTGAAAGAAACCTGTATCATTCTTTTGTTGTGTAATATGTTCGATATCGTTTTTTGTTGTTTTAAAAGATACTATTTGCGAAACCGCTTCATTATACAAATCGTTGGTAGTGTGTTGGCTGTTTTTACCAAAAAAGGTGAATCGGTGAAGCAAGACATTATCAAATAGGCTAATAGAAACATAATTGTAAAACGAGTCTTTAAACCAGAAGCTTCCTACACGTGCTAGTATTGATTTTTTATCAATCTCTTGATATTCCTTAAACAGATATTTAACGGTGTTGGTTTGAATGGAGCTGTCTTCCTTGAGTTCAAACGTTTCGGCAATTATTTGATAGGCATCTGAAGTTTTCTGGGTACAATAAAAATCAAAGTATTTGCGCTTATGTTTTGGGGAATAAGAATCCAAGCTATTTGTAACTGTTTTATAAAGGCTCATTTCTGAGGCATCTTTTGTTGGAAACAGATGGTAGTTACCGTTAAAATTTATGGTATAATTAAAAGTTTGATTTTTTATGGTACACACATAATTACAAGAAGATGTTACTTGTGCGCGCTTAACTGCATTACAAGAAATACAAACAAGGAATAAACCAATGGCGGCTAGTTTTTTCATTAGTTAAACGGGCAATGTTATTGCAAGATAACACATTACAACAAAAATGCTGAACAACGTAGCACCCTAAATTAAAGATTGAAGAAAGAGGTAAAGAGGGTTACTACATAAAAGCGCGTTAATTTCTGTTTTGCTTAGAAGTTAACGCGCGGTCTTTTTTATTTATCTATTCTTCTTCTCCACCCTGCATGGCCGAAAGCAACTTATAAGCACCTTCGGTAACAATATCTTTATTGTTTAAATCTTGGGTTGATGTAAATGCAGTAAAGCCGTTTTCTTCGCCAAGTTTCTCTACCTCAACACGCGTAAAAGTATAGCTGTCGTTTATTTTTTTACTCAACAAAAACACATACGATTTACCTTCAAAATCAACAAAAGCATTGCTGGGTAAAGTATTGCTTGTGCTGGCTTTTACATCAATATAGGCCGTTAAATACATGCCTGGTAATAAGTCTTTATCTTCTTGGTTTAAATGGCAATGCACACGCACGGTTCTGTCTTCACTAATTTCCCTGCCTATTAAATGTACCTTAGCAAAACGTTCTTGTGTTTCGTTGGCCAAAGTAAATGCTACTTTCTGACCAATTTTTATGTGGTGTATGTCTTTTTCAAACACACTTATTTCTGCATGTAAATGTTCAGTATCTACAATTTCAAACAAAACCGTATTGGCCGTTACAAATGCGCCAATGTTTACGTTTACCTTGGTAACATAACCGTTAATGGGCGATGTTAATGCAACCACTTTTTGCATGGTACCTTTCTCTAGTTTAACTATGTCAATATTTATTAATTCTAACTTAGCGCGCAAACCATTAACGCGGGCTTGCATTACTTCAAAATCTGTTTTGGCTTTTTGCAATGTTTTTCTGCTGTTAACCTCTTCTTTAGCCAACTCTTGTTGCCTGTCGAGTTCGTTTTTTAAATAGGTAAGCGTGCTTTTATTTTCTAAATAATCTTGCTGTAACTGAATGTAATCGGGGTGTTCCATTTGTGCAATTACCTCGCCTTTATGCACATGCATACCTTGTAACAAGGTTGTGCTTTTTAAAAAACCACCGTAAGGTGCAGATATACTCACCAGGTTTTGTGGTGGCACATCTAGTTTACCATTTGCTTTTATTTTTTGGTTGATGTTTTGGCTAACCGCTTTTCCCAACACAATACCTGCATTGTTAAATTGGGTTGATGTTAAATGAACAGATTCTTCTGCGGTGCTGTCTGTTGTTGTTTCGGCAACTTCGGGTTGATTTTTATTACCACAAGCTACGCCCAATAAAACAGTTGCAGCTATAAGTATGATGTTATATTTTAAATTTTTCATGATGTTATTTTTCATTAATTCCAGCCAAAAACTGTAGTTTAAAAATGGAGTTGTTATGGTTTTTAACGGCAAGCCAATAATCTTGTTTAATTAAAGTTGCGTTGCGTATTGCGTTTAAATATTCGGTGTAACTAATATCGCCTTGTTTGTACGATTTTTGGGCTTGATTAAGCACTAACTCTGCATTTGGTAAAGCACTGTTGATGTAATAATCTAAATTGTTTTTAGCTCGTTTGTATTCGGCAATAGCCGTTTTGTGTTCGTTGTTCAAACTAATTTCGTACTGTTGGTAATACTGCTGCGAAATGCGCGACTGTAAATTAGCCGCCTTTATTTTGGATGCATTTGGGAAATACCAAAGCGGAATATTTACACCCAACAAAAAGCCCTGAAAACGTGTGCCTGAAGTTGCAATACTTGCATCGCTGTAGTTTACCGAACCAATAAGTGTTTGGTTAAAATAACCCACTTTTAAATCGGGCAACGATTTGTTTAGCTCCACACTTTTTTGTTGTTGTGCTATGTTTATTTGTTGCTGCATGTAAGCCAGCATCGCGTTGTTTTTTATTTGGGTTGAATCAATATTTAACTGTGGTAAAACAGGTTTTAATTCATTTTCTTTCAATACAATTGAGTTGCCAGAATTTAACAAAGCCATCAACTGAAACAGGCTTGCATCTATCTCTAACATATTTTGTTTAAGTTGATTTTGTGCTTCCATTAAATGCATTTGTGCAGTAGATTTTTCAAGCAATGTTGCTTCGCCTGCCTCGTACCTTAGTTGTGCGGCACGCGCAAAGGTTTGGTATAAACTATCTGTTTTTTGTAACAAAGTTTGTTGTGCATACAAATACTGAAGTTGTGTGTAGGTTTGTTTTACCTCTAATGCCAAATTGTTTTTTACATGTTGTAGTTGCAACTCTCCAGCCTTTATTTGATTGTTGCCTAATTTGTTTTGTGCAATAAACAACGTAGGAAAAGGAATGCTTTGTGTAACGGTAAGGTTATTATCGTTTTTATAAAAGCTGTTGTATTGCCCCTGCATGTAAGTAAAATCTGTTTTAGGCAATTCGGTTGCGGTTCGTTTAAGTGCTTTTTGATAAGTAATATTGGTTTGATTTGCTGCTATCCCTGCATTATTACTCAAGGCTTGTTGCACGGCCTCTTGCATGCTTAAGTTTTGGGTTTTTTGTGCATCAGCATTCAACCCAAATAAAAAGATTAACGGTAACGCCAACGCTACTTTTTTGCTTTTTACGTAGGCTCTTTTTTCAAACAATAAATACAATACCGGTAAAATAAATAAGGTTAAAAACGTGGCCGATACCAATCCTCCAATTACTACTGTTGCCAATGGTTTTTGCACCTCAGCACCGCTACCATGCGATAGTGCCATGGGTAAAAATCCTAATGAAGCAACTAGTGCCGTCATAAGCACAGGGCGTAACCTGCTTGATGTACCACGAATAATAATCTCCAGTGGATTTTTGGTTTCGTTTAATTTAAGGTGGTTAAACTCTCCAATCAACACAATACCATTTAATACTGCCACACCAAACAAGGCAATAAAACCAATACCGGCTGATATACTAAATGGCATATCGCGCATCCATAATGCTACAATACCCCCAATGGTACTTAAAGGTATAGCAGTAAAAATTAATGCAGCCTGTTTAAACGAGTGGAAGGTGAAAAACAACAACATAAAAATTAATAACAAGGCGATAGGAACGGCTACAGCCAGGCGGTTACGTGCATCTTCCAGGTTTTTAAATGCACCGCCATATGTGGTGTAGTAACCGGGCTCAAACTTAATTTCTTTATCAACTGCTTTTTTAAGATTATCAACCACCGTTTGAATATCGCTGTTACGCACGTTAAAGCCCACTACAATTCTGCGTTTGGCATCATCGCGTTGTATTTGATTTGGTCCAACTTTTAGTTGCACATCAGCCAATTGCCTAATTGGAATTTGATCTCCTTTTGGTGTGGTAACAAATAAATTTCTCACGTCTTCAATATCGGTTCTATTGCTTGCATCAAGCCTAACCACCATGTCGAAACGTTTTTCATTTTCAAATACTAAACCTGCGCTTTCTCCGGCAAAACCTGCACGTATGGCCATGTTTACATCACTAATGTTTAAACCAAACAAAGCAATTTTATCGCGGTAATAATTCACTACTACCTGAGGTAAACCACCAACTTGTTCAACATATACATCAGAAGCTCCTCCTGTTTTTTGTGCAATGGTACCAACAAGTTTTGCGTAATGTGCAAGTTGATTTAAGTCTTCACCATAAATTTTTACCACCACATCTTGTCTTGCACCGGTCATTAACTCGTTAAAGCGCATTTGTATGGGCTGCTGAAATCCATAGCTTACACCAACCATATTTTCTTCCAGTTTATGTTGCATCTTTTCGGCTAACTCTTCACGTGTTTCGGCAGAAGTCCACTCGTCTTTTTCCTTTAAAATAACCATTAAATCACAAGCCTCAACAGGCATGGGGTCGGTAGGTATTTCTGATGAACCAATTTTACCAACTACTTCTTTTACTTCAGGGAAATTATCTAATAATACCTGCGCAGATTTTTGTGCAGCATCTATCGTTTCACTTAAACTACTTCCTGTCATGATGCGTGTTTCCACTGCAAAATCACCTTCATCTAACTGCGGAATAAACTCACCGCCAAGGGTCATAAACAAAACAATGCTACCTACAAAAATGGCTACGATTGTACTTAACACAACGGCTTGTTTACGGATCACCCAAACAAAAGAACCGTGATAAATTATTTGCAGTTTGGCAATCATTTTATCAGAAAAGGTTGGTGCATCACTAATCTTTTTACTTAACACCAAAGCACTCATCATGGGCACGTAGGTAAGCGATAAAATAGAGGCACCAATAATGGCAAAACTTACGGTTTGCGCCATGGGTTTAAACATTTTACCTTCTATACCAACCAAAGCCAAAATTGGGATGTAAACTATTAAAATGATTATTTGCCCAAAGATGGCACTCTTCATAATTTTGGATGCAGAGTGTTCAACCTCACTATTCATGTGGTGTTGGGTAAGCGGTGTTGTACTTTTTCTCAGTCCCAAATAATGTAAAGTTGATTCAACTATAATTACAGCCCCGTCTACAATCAAACCAAAATCAATTGCCCCTAAACTCATTAAGTTACCTGATACACCAAACAAATTCATCATGGACACAGCAAACAACATGGCTAAGGGAATTACAGATGCCACAACTAGTCCTGCCCTGAAATTACCGAGCATCAACACCAAAACAAATATTACAATGAGTGCGCCTTCTAAAAGGTTTTTACTTACCGTGCCAATTGCGTTATTTACTAATTTGGTTCTGTCTAAAAAGGGTTCAATAACGACACCTTCGGGTAACGTTTTTTCTATTTGTGCAATGCGCTCTTTTACGTTTTTAATAACTTGAGAAGAGTTTTCACCTTTAAGCATCATTACTACTGCACCAACTACCTCGCCTTCGTTGTTGCGCGTCATTGCACCATAACGGATAGCCGATCCTAACTTTACTTCGCCAATGTTTTTTATTAAAACAGGAATACCGTTTGAGGCGTTTTTTACTACAATGTTTTCAATATCTTCTTTATTGGTAATTAAACCTTCGGTGCGTATAAAATAAGCATTAGGCTTCTTATCGATGTAAGCGCCACCAGTATTTTGGTTATTAGTTTGAAGCGCAAGATAAACCTCGTTGATGCTGATGTTCAAACTTTTTAGTTTTTCTGTTTCAAGGGCTATTTCATATTGTTTGAGTTTACCACCAAAACTGCTTACATCGGCTACACCTTTTGTGCCTAATAATTGCCTGCGAACAATCCAATCTTGTATGGTGCGCAATTGCATGGCATCGTATCGTTTTTCGTAGCCGGTTTTAGTATGAATAACATACTGAAAGATCTCTCCTAAACCTGTTGTAAGTGGTGCAAGTTCCGGACTGCCCATTCCGGCCGGAATTTGTTCTTTGGCCATGCCAAGGCGTTCGTTAACCTGCTGGCGTGCCCAATAAATGTCGATGTCATCATCAAAAACAATGGTAACAACTGACAAACCAAACCTAGAGAAGGAACGTATTTCATGTATACCGGGAATGGTAGCCATGGTTTGTTCAACCGGAAACGTTACGAAACGTTCAATGTCTTCAGCACCACTGCTTGGTGCTACGGTTAATATTTGTACCTGATTGTTGGTGATGTCGGGTACTGCATCAATGGGTAATTTACTTAGCGAGTAAACGCCCCAAATAACCAATGTAAGCGTAAATAAGCCTACAATAAATTTATTCCGAATACTAAATCGGATAATGGCTTCTAACATAGTTTTACTATGAATAAAATAATTTGAATAAGAAAATAATGCGCGAGGATTATCGCGAAGAAAAAAGAACCTAATTAAGCAAGCTTAGGCGGTTGCCAAATAGATGTAGCATCGTTGCCAAGTATATGCTCATTAACTACAGCATAGTGTTCGGCTTTTGAGTTAAACTCTGGGTGCTGTATACGAATACCAAAAGTTGTTACTGCCACAGGAGTAACTTGTGCATGCTGGCAGTGTTGTTGTTTTTTCGTGCCGGGTAAATTTTGATGTTCGTGAGCATCTGTTTGCATGTGTTCGGTATTTCCGTAATGCAATTCTATAAATGCAATCACACCAATAGATTCGTGTTCGGTTAAATGATGATAGTAATGTGCAGCCAATGCAGGTAACCTTAACACCTGGTGCATTATAGCATCGGGTAGGGTAATACTTGTAGTAAGTACAAAAAGTAATATGTATTTAGCTGCTTTCAATATCTAAACAAAGTAAGGGTTATATTTTTATAAATACAATGACTTGTGATGCATGATGTTAATATAACATCAGGTGTTTTAGATGAATGGTATTATTGATTACTTGGGGTTGCACCCCAGACCCGCGATACTTTTTAACTCGTTATTATTAATTGTTTTTTTGCCTCGTTGATTGCTGCGCAGTTGTCTTGAAACAAAAAGTATCCAAAAAAATCAAGGCTCATGATATTTGTGCTACAAGTTACGCTTGTTGTATGCCCGCAATCCAAGTCATTTCGCTGCGCTTCATTTCAGGATTACTTACCATGCCCAACGCTATTACAACTGCACTCACTTGTTACGCAAAAATATCATATGCCGTATAGAGTCCTTCAAAGAGAATTCACCAATCACACATGTTTTTTAACACCTAATCAAAAAAACATGTTTAGTAAAAACTCGTCAGTGGTTTTTATATACTTCCATTCCATTTCCTCACAAACCACTCTGTGGTTAACATCAACATCAACAACACAAAAATCCATTTTAAGTCAATCCAGCTTTTTACATCTTGGTTTTGATAAATAATGGGCTTTATGCTTTCGTTCTTTTTAATGGCATCAGCCATATTTTGCATGTTGCTTAAGTAATACATTTCACCGCCTTGTTGTGTGGCAAGTTCATTTAGCAACTGATGGTTTGCGGTGGTTTGAGCAAACTCTACCTGTAACGGTTTTACAATAAATTGTCCTTTTGCTTTTTGGGTTTGTGTGCCAACAACTGTTTTAGCCTCGTAGCTGTATGTTCCGGCAGGTAATAAACCGGCATCAAGTGTGTAAGCATTTCCGGTTTTGTTAAATGTAAAAGTGTAGTTTTTTCCTTTGCTGTTTGTTACCGTCATGTTAACCTCAGGGGTGTTTATTAATTGGTAACTTTCGTTGTACAATTCAGCATCAAACACCACCGATTCATTTTCATCAATTTCCTTTTTGGTGTTTACCCTAAACCTACTTTGGTCTTTTTTGCTGGTAAGGTATTGCACCATACCGCCCCAGATGGTTGATGTGGTTTTTTGCTGGCTGATACCAAAGTCGTACATGCGCCATTTCCAGAAACCTTCTGCACAAAAAAATCCACTTTTATTATTGCTTCCTTTGGCAAAAAATGCCAACGGATACTCCGTTTTTACGTACCCGATTTGTTGCTTAAACAACACCTCCACTTCACCATTAATTTTATAGTTGCCAAAAGGCGACATTACCGGTGGGAACTTTTTAATATGCTCTTGTTCTTCGTTGCTTAAGGTAAACAAACTAAAGTTGTTGTTGTAAATAGGAGTAACTTCATTCATATTCCCCACACGTGTTCCACCAACTTGTAAAGTAGGTTCCAGTTGGTTTAAATAACCCGTATTGGTTTGAGCGCCCAGCACATATAAAATAGGAATGTTTTTATCTTTTAATTGTTTCAGTAAAACGGTTCCTTCACCGTTTAAACCCGGAAGTTGGTGAGCAATTATTAAACTGTACTGCTCTATATTATTTGGTGTTTGTTGTTGCGAAACAATAAAAGTATTGGTGCTGTAATTTTCTTGTTGGTTTAATGTTTTTTCAATTGCAGCAATATCCGGATGGGGCGTGTAGGCCAATAGTGCAATTTTTTGTTTACCATCAATTACATTAATAAAAACATCCATGCGGTTGTTTACCAAACTTACCTCATTGGTTATGGAACTTGCTTCAATAATTAAATGTTGTGTGCCAACCTCGTTTGAAGTTAGGTTGGTTGATAGCGTATTGAAATAATTGTTGCTTAAAAGCAGTTGTTGTTTAAAAGTTTGTTTACCGTTTTGTGTAACGGTAATTTGGGTTGATTGCCCTGCTGCGGCAAATGCTGCTACATCAATTTGTAACGGGAAACTGTTGCCCTTAAAAACCAATTGATTAGTGCGCACATTTTTTATCAGGACATCTTTACGTTGTACGGTATCACCCAAACCTATTGTAAATACAGGTGCTTTAAGTTCGCTGGCAGTTTGTAAAGGGTTTTCTCCTTTGTTGTATAAACCATCACTTGCCAAAATAACCGCGCCTAAATTAGCGCCATCGTAAGTGTTTTTTAGTGTAATGAAAAGTTGATTGAGGTTGGTTTCTTTATCTTTAAAATCAGGTGATGATGTTTGTTTACTTTCTTTACCTACCAAGTATGGAACCACATCATAATCATTGCCCAACTCATTTTGTAAAAGATCAAACTGTTTGTTTAATGCCCGTTTAAGTTGTGTGCTATCATTGCCCAATGTAACAGATTGCGAATTGTCTACCGCAAAAATTACAACAGGTTTTTGGGTTTGAGTAGTAATTAATTTTACTAAAGGTCCCAATAACAACATCATCAACACAAATAAAACCGTAAACCTAAGTGCATGCAGTAGCCACAAAAGTTGTTTAGCTCTTTTGCCTTCAACGCCAATAGGATTATTGCGGTATAAAAACCAAGTTGCAGCAATTGCAATCAAAGCACCAATTATACCTAACCACCACGGGTATTCAGTTAACATGTTGTGTAAGTTGTTTGATGTAAAATTAAAACGGGCAACAAAATTAAGCTGCCCGATTAAAAAACGTTTTATGAAAAATACTATTGCATGACCATTCCACCATCAACGCAAATCGTTTGTCCGCTAACGTAAGCAGATAAATCTGAAGCCAGATACAATACAGTATTGGCAACATCCTCAGGCGATCCGCCACGTTTTAATGGAATACCTTTAACCCACTCAGCTCTTACGTCTTCGCTTAAAGCTTCGGTCATTTCTGTTTCAATAAAACCCGGAGCAATAGCGTTACAACGGATGTTACGTGAACCCAATTCTTTGGCAACAGATTTTGTTAAACCAATCATACCGGCTTTTGATGCAGCGTAATTAGCCTGACCTGCATTACCCGTAATGCCAACTACCGAAGTGATATTGATGATTGAACCAAAACGGTTTTTCATCATGGGGCGTTGCACCGCTTTAATTAACGCAAATGCCGATTTTAAGTTGGTGTCCATTACTTCGTCCCACATTTCTTCGGTCATGCGCATCAACAAATTATCGCGGGTAATACCGGCATTGTTCACTAAAATATCTAAACTACCAAACTCTTTTACAATTTCATTTACCAATATTTCGGCTTCGGCAAATTGTGCTGCGTTGCTCTGGTAACCTTTGGCTTTAACACCAAGTGCAGTAAGTTCTGCTTCAAATATTTTGGCTTTTTCAACCGAGCTAACAAATGTAAAAGCCACGTTGGCACCTTGTTGAGCCAGTTTTAAAGCTATACCTTTACCAATACCACGTGTAGCACCAGTAACTAATGCGGTTTTTCCTGCTAATAATGTCATGATTATTTATTTTAAACTTTGGTAAAACTATACTGTATCGGGGTTTTACGCAAATAATCTTTTCAATTTTATTGGTTTACAGTTGAGTTCATACTTCAGAGTGTCTTATATCATCATTATTAGTGCTTATTCTATCCATTAAAATATAAGTATTAGATTTGCCGCATGGATTTTTTCTCTGCTCAAGAAATTTTAACAATTACCCTTACTCTTTTTGCCATGATTGATATTTTGGGAGCCATTCCCATTATTTTATCGATGCGCCAAAAGGTTGCTCATATCGACTCCGGTAAGGCTACCATTGCGGCCGGTGGTTTAATGGTGTTGTTTTTATTGGTAGGCGAACGTCTCTTAAACTTGTTTGGTATTGATGTTTCTTCATTTGCATTGGCAGGTTCTATTGTAATTTTTATCATAGCCATAGAAATGATTTTGGGTATTGATATTTTCAGAACCGACCCTGATGAAAAATCGGGAAGTATTATCCCTATTGCGTTTCCAATTATTGCGGGTAGTGGTACATTAACCACCATCATCTCATTAAAAGCAGTTTACCAAATGCAAAACATTGTAGTGGGTATAGTGGTAAACCTGGTTATTGTTTACATCGTACTAAAATCAACCAAACACATTGAGCGTGTATTGGGCAAATCGGGATTAATATTGGTACGTAAGTTTTTTGGAATTGTGTTGTTGGCAATTGCGGTTAAGCTATTTAAAACCAATTTGTAATCACCACTTTTTAAAAATCACAAAAACGGCAAGTACGATTAGTGCAAAGCCTAAAATGTGATTCCACTGTAGGTTTCCTTCCTTAAATACAAAGATGTTTACCAATACAAATACAATGATGCTAACCGCTTCTTGTATGGTTTTTAACTCAAACATATTAAATGGTCCGCCATGCGCGGTATGCCCAATTCTATTGGCCGGAACCTGAAATACGTACTCAAACAAAGCAATAAACCAGCTGATTAAAATAATACCGATTAACCCTGTACTTTTAAGCCAGTCTATTTTCTGAAACTGCAAATGCCCATACCAGGCAAAGGTCATAAACAGGTTTGATATGATGAGCAAAACAATGGTATAGAGTGGTTTCATGATGAAGATTTTAGTGCTTGTGCGAAGTAAATTTTTTTTAAAACATACAAAAATGTAGTTTCGCACATTATAATACTAATTAATTGAGATGAAGCAACATATTGATGCAATAAAAAAGACCCTTGCCGGTGAAGGAATTGGAGCCAAGGTAATTGACCAATTAAAAGAATTACGCGAGTGGTTTAAAGCCAATCGTAACGAGCCTGGTTATGTAAAAATGATTCGTTTGGCATACGAGAACATTGAAGAAAACAATGATTACACTTTTTTATATTTAGAGGAAGAAGACGGCAAAGGTAACTTGGAGTATTTGGTTGATTTGTTAGGCGACTACGACAACAAATACAACAAAGAAGAATTACAAGACATTAAAAACCTGATGTTGGGTATTGAGCCGGAAGAAGAGGAAGAAGCTCAAGCAGAATCAGCAGAATAGTTTTGTAAAACATAGTTAAAAGCCATCTCAGTTTTGGGCTGGCTTTTTTGTTGGCCATATCAACGTAGTTTATACGATTGAATTAGCTGAGCATTGCATACAATAATAGGACTCTGGATAAAGGCTGGATTAAAGTGATAAAAAGCCCGATAAATTATGTATTTATCGGGCTTTTTATTGCGTATGTATTTAAAATTTATGCGGATACACTTTCTTTAACCAAACTACGAACTGTTTTCATAATACCATTTACATCATAACCACACTCTGCATAAAGTTCATGTGGTTCACCGTGCTCAACAATTCTGTCGGGCATACCTAACATTTTAACCTCTGCATGGTAATTGTGTTCTGCCATAAATTCAAGTAAAGCACTACCAAAACCACCTACAGTTGTGCCATCTTCAATAGTGATTACTTTTTTGTATTTGGCAAAAACTTCGTGTAGCAATTCCTCATCAATTGGCTTAACAAAACGCATATCGTAATGTCCAACACTTATACCCTCTGCTGCTAATTTTTCTATTGCTGTAACGGCCATATTTCCTGCAGTACCAAAACTCAATACCACCATATCTTTACCATCTTTTAGTTTTCTGCCTTTACCAACCAGCATTTCTTTTAGCGGTGTTCTCCACTCAGGCATTACACCGTTGCCTCTTGGGTATCGAATGCTGAATGGTCCTGCATTTTTATCTAAACTTGCAGTATACATCATGTCACGTAATTCTTCTTCATTCATAGGTGCACCAACTACCATGTTTGGCACGCAACGCATGTAGGGTACATCTATCATACCGTGGTGTGTTTGTCCATCGGCACCGGCAATACCTGCGCGGTCCATACACAATACCACATGTAGTTTTTGTAAGGCTACATCATGTACCACTTGGTCGTAGGCGCGTTGCATAAACGATGAATAAATATTACAAAACGGAACTAATCCTTGAGAAGCCAAACCTGCACTAAAAGTAACCGCATGTTGTTCGGCAATACCTACGTCAAATGCACGTTTTGGCATTGCCTTCATCATAATGTTCATTGATGAACCCGATGGCATTGCTGGTGTAATACCAACAATTTTTTCATTTTTCTCTGCCAATTCAACCAATGTGTGTCCAAATACATCTTGGTATTTTGGTGGTTGAGGCTTATCAGGAGCACTTTTAAAAATTTCTCCTGTTACTTTATCAAACAAGCCAGGTGCGTGCCATTTGGTTTGGTCTTTTTCGGCTAAAGCATAGCCTTTACCTTTAACAGTAACGCAATGCAATAATTTTGGTCCGGGAATTTTTTTCAAATCGTTCATCACTTTTACCATGTGGTTCACATCATGGCCATCAATCGGGCCAAAATATCGAAACTTTAACGATTCAAAAAGGTTGCTATGTTTTAGCAAACCACCTTTTAAGGTATCATGAACTTTAGAAATAATATCTTGAGAAACGTGACCAACACCCTTTAGTTTATCAAGGGCCTTCCAAACGTCATCCTTAAATTTATTGTAAGTGGGTGATGTAGTAATGTCGGTTAAATATTCTTTCAGTGCACCCACATTCGGGTCTATACTCATGCAATTGTCGTTGAGTACTACAATTAAGTTACTGTCTTCAACACCTGCATGGTTGAGGCCTTCAAATGCCAATCCTGCTGTCATGGCACCATCACCAATAATAGCAACATGTTGCCTGTCTAATTCACCTTTTAAGCGGCTTGCAACAGCCATACCTAGAGCGGCAGAAATTGAAGTAGAAGAATGCCCAACACCAAAGGTATCATATTCACTTTCGGCACGTTTAGGAAAACCACTAATGCCTTTATAAACGCGGTTGGTATGAAAAACTTTTCTTCTTCCGGTTAATATTTTATGTCCGTATGCCTGGTGTCCAACATCCCAAACTAATTGATCGTAAGGCGTATTAAAAACATAATGCAGTGCCACCGAGAGCTCTACAACACCAAGACTAGCTCCAAAATGCCCTCCATAAACCGAAACAGTATCAATAATATACTGCCTTAAGTCAGCGCAAACCTTTACTAAATCTTCTTCTTTAACCTTGCGCAAATCGGCAGGAAACTCAATTGGTTCTAAATACTTACCGGGTTTAATTTCCATCATAATGTTATTAACAGCTCAGCTCGGCAAATGTTTATGTATGCCTGCTTTGTTTTGGCTTTTCTTACAAACGGTAAAAATACATTTTTGGTTTAAAGTATAAAAAATAATGTTAGCCAGCATTAAAAAACCAAACATCTATACAAAGCAAAAACGCCCCTTTTGGGGCGCTTTACAAATATTTGGGTTGATATTAAAGCCTTGCATCAGTTATCATTAGATCCTCGCGAGTTGGCACACAAATTACCGGAATTGGTGAGTTATTTACCATTTGTTGTGCAAATTTACCCAAGAAAAACGAACCAATCTGTGGCTCTTGTTCAGTCATAATCACAATTAAGTCGGCCATAATTTCTTCGGCATACATAATGGTGGCGTTTGTAATGTTGCCACCCAGCCGCTTCTCTATGGTGCATGATATATTATGGTCTGCAATGCTATCGCTCGCTTGTCGGGTATAATTTCCAACGATATGCTCCGCTTCTTTATCTTTTCCGGTTGATACACCAAGAATATGGATACTTGCTTTTAAAGCTTCAGCCAAATCAATAGCTACGGGAATTTTTTGCCTGGATTCAAAAGAGGTATCCATTGGAACCACAATTTTTTTGAAGTCGGTTGATCGTGCATCATCCCTAATGGTAAGTACCGGACATTTTGCTGAACTAACCACTTTGTTTGCGTTACTGCCCAACCAAAACTCTTGAAAACCTGTATTGCCGTGTGTTCCCATTACAATCAAATCAGCGTTTACATCCAGCGATTTAACAATAATTTCTTTGTATACGCTGCCTTTACTTTCGGAGTAAGTGTGAGGTGTTGAGCCAAGTACACCGGATACTTTTTGCTTTACTTCATCAGATGTAGAACCCTCCGTAACATGGTGTACATATAGCGAGGCGTGATAGGCCTTAGCCAAAGATAAAGCCGCTTTTAGCGCCATAGTTGAACAGCTGGATGTGTCAACTGCGACAACAATTTTGGTAATGTGTGTGGCCATAGAACAAGAATTTTATAGAACACAATCTAGGTAAAAATAGCCACACTACCAAATCAAATCTTGCTATTCCCCTTTAAATTCAGGTTTGCGTTTTTCGTTAAATGCACTTACACCTTCCTTGTAATCAGCACTTCTGCCTGCAATTTCCTGACAGTATGCTTCGTACTGCAACATGGTATCTAGATCGCTGTTAAACGATTTATTCAACATTTTTTTCATTAAACCAATTGCTTTGGTAGGTGCTTTTGCATAATATTCAGCAATTTTCATGGTTTCCGTGTCTAAATCTTCATGCTTAACTATGCGGTTTACCATACCCCAGTCAAAAGCTTGTTGTGCTGTAACTTTTGTCCCCATGGTTGATAATTCGAATGCACGTGCTGAACCAACCAAACGAGGTAAGAAGTAACTCGAACCCGAGTCTAAAACCAAACCAACATTGATAAACACTTCAATTAATGAGGCATTTTCGCTGGCCACAATCATATCGCTGGCTAAAGCCATGCTGCAGCCTGCACCTGCTGCCACTCCGTTTAATTTACAAATGATTGGTATGGGCAAATTACGCATGGCTTTAATCATTGGATTATAGCGCTTGTATAGGCTATCGCTCAACGAACGGTTTTTTGCACCTGCAATGGATTTTAAATCTTGTCCGCTGCAAAATGCTTTACCCGCACCGGTTAAAATCAATACACGGACAGATTTGTCGCGTTCAATTTTTTTCAACGCATCAATTACATCAAAACTTTGTTGCTCATTAAAAGCATTAAAAACATCAGGACGATTTAACGTAAGTGTGGCAATGCCATCGTTTACTTCAAATAAAATAGTTTCGTATTGCATATATCTATTGTTTCTGTGTTACGAAACCTTACTTGTTTTTAGGTAAAAAGTTTTTCAAAAACATGTTTGGTTTCGGGGGTGGCAAGTTCATGTTTTTTTTGCAAAATAAATATCCGCCTATTCTTTAATTTTCTGATGTAATTAACCATGCCGTGTGGCGGTGTAATACTGTCGTTTTTGCCTACAATTAATACCACGTTTATGTTGTTGCTATTAAGTGTTTGAGCAAACGTTTTAAAGTTGGTTTTTAACTTTCGTTGGGCGTACCATGTTTTAAATACTTTCTCGATACGATCTTGTTTGCCCACAAATTTGGATGTAAAAACGTAAACTCCTCTAGTAAGTATTTTCCATTTATACAAGCGCTCAACCCACTTTTGTAATGCCCCGGGTGTTTCAACAAAATACCTGAACACACTTAGGCCAAAACGGTTGTTGGTGGTAAAATTTAAAAACGTATTAAATGAAAAAGTAGGTGGCGAGAGTAAAATAAAATAATCAATGCGATGGGCAAAGTTACGTACAAGAGCCCTTGCCAAACGTGCGCCCATGCTAAACGAGCAAACCGAAAATCGTTGTGCATGTAGGTCTTCTTGTTTGGCAACACCGCTCACAATGTTTTGCATGTCTTCATCCAAAAAATCTTCCTGCTCAAGCCAAACACTATCTCCATGCCAAAAAAAATCAATAGCAATAATGGTAAACTGTTTACCTAAAACATCTTCAAAATAAGCATACTCTGCACCGGTTTGGTTGTAGCCGTGGAAAGCAACCAATATGTCTTTTCCATTACCATAGCGGTGATAAGATATACGTGAATTTTTATAAGAAAACAGTTTTTTACACATGGTTTATCCTCAACATCAATTATGATTTTTGTGTTTCATTTTTCATCATTACTAACATAAACTTATCTTTACCGCATGGCTAGAATAAATTTGTCAAAAATGCGCAACTTTATTACGCACGATGTGTGGCACGTAAAGTTAGATAAATTTCCAAGATGGCAACGCGGCATGATAAAAATTTTACGCATAACCTTAGTTGCGGTTAGGGATTATGCGCGTAAAAATCTTGCTCTTCGCGCATCTGCACTCACCTTGTATTCGCTGCTTTCTATTGTGCCCGTTGTGGCTATGATTTTTGGTATAGCACAAGGTTTTGGGTTGCAAGAGTATTTAGATGACCAGTTAAAAAATGTTTTGGTTGGCCAGCCCGAAGTGCTTGAAAACGTAATGAACTACGCCCACAATTTATTGGGTAGCACTAAAGGAGGTGTAATTGCCGGGTTGGGTTTTGTGTTGTTATTGTGGAGTGTTTTGCAAGTTTTATCAAATATTGAAGAAGCATTTAACTCTATTTGGGATGTACAAAAACCACGCACCATGGCCAGGCAGTTTACCGATTATTTATCGATGATGCTTGTAGCCCCAATTTTTATTGTAATATCAGGTGCGGCTAACATTTTTATTACCACACAGGTGCAAAACCTATTGGTTCATTTAAGTTTTTTAGGCACATTTATAACAGAGTTAATTATTATTTCATTACAGGTCTTACCGTATATTATGACAAGTATTTTGTTTTTCTTGTTGTATTTGGTAATGCCCAATACGCGTGTTAAGCCTAAAGCGGCATTAACTGCCAGTGTAATTGCAGGGAGTGCATTTCAGGTTTTTCAGTGGGCTTACATAGCGTTTCAAGTTGGCGTTTCAAGGTATAACACCATATACGGTAGTTTTGCTTCTATTCCTTTGTTTATTACTTGGCTACAATTTAGTTGGATGATTGTATTGGTTGGTGCAGAGATTTCTTACAGTGTACAAAATATTGCCTTGTTCGAGTCGGAAAAACAAACCGGAAACATCAGTCATAAAATGCGCATGTTGTTTTCGTTATACATCATGCATTATGTGGCTAAACGGTTTAAGGATGCTTTACAACCACCCGATTCAACCGAGATTGCAACAAAATTAAATTTACCATTAAGCTTAACCCGCGAGTTGCTAAACACCATGCAGAAATGCGATTTGTTGGCCAAAACAGTAGAGGAAGGTAAAAACAAAGAATACTGTTATGTACCCGCACTTGATTTACAATATTTAAAAGTAGGTTTTATTATCAATAAACTTGAGAGTATTGGTCAGTTAAAAAAACACGACAGCGAGGTATTGCATCAAATTAAATTAACGTATATCGAGTTGGAAGACGCCATGAATCAATCATCAGCAAACAAGCATATTTTGGAGTTTTAAATGATTGAGCAAATTACACCTGATATGGTATTGTATGCCTACAGTACCGGAGTTTTTCCTATGGCAAATCATGAGGAAGGCGATGCCATTTATTGGGTTGAACCCGAGTTTAGAGGTGTTATTCCTTTGGACGGTTTTAAGGTGAGTAAATCGCTTAAACAAACTTTACGCAGCGGCAAATATTATGTTACCATAAATACTTGTTTTGAAAAAGTAATGCGTGCTTGTGCCAACCGTGACGAGACTTGGATTAGTGAAGAAATTATTGAGGTTTATTGCGAGTTACACGAAATGGGATACGGTTTTAGTTTCGAAACCTGGAACCAAAACAACGAGTTGGTTGGCGGATTATATGGTGTGGCTATGGGTAAAGCTTTTTTTGGTGAAAGTATGTTTAGCATACAGGCTGATGCAAGTAAAGTGGCCTTGTATTGGTTGGTGCAATGGATGAAAGACCATCATTTTACGTTGCTTGATACGCAATATATTTCAGATCATTTAAGAACTTTAGGGGCAATAGAAATTACCAAGGCTGAGTATAACAAATTGTTGGCCGAAGCGTTGGCTTAGTGTAATTGTTTGATATTAAATTTAAGAATAGTTTTAGACATAAAACGTTAATATTGTGTGCATGCAACGGTTGCTTTTTATATTAATGATGTTGTTTGCTTCTTTGGCAATTGCCCAAACAGATAGTACCAACCTAGATGATGAGGAAGGGGACGAAGAGTCTTTTGAGTGGCTTAAAGGCAACATGAATGAAGATGTTGAATTTGGTTTGCGCTTAGGCACTAACACCACAATGATGTTAGGTGGCGAGTTAGATAATCCCAGGCCAATGTTTGGTTTAAATGGTGCAGTTTATTACCGTAAAAAGTTTACACCCAAAAATGCCTTTCAAGTTGATTTAGCCGTGAGTTTGCGCGGGAGTAATTTTGATAATCCTGTTGGTAAATATAGTAAGTTGGTTACGTATTATGTTGATTTTCCCATTACTTGGGTAAGGTCTATTAGTACTGATAACAACAGTCATTTTATTACCGGATTACAATATTCTCAGCTGTTAAATACTTCTATTTATATGAGTTCTACGGCAGTTGCAGAAAACGAAAGGCCAAAGCTTAAGAGTAACGATGTAATGGTCTTAGCCGGTACACAGTTTTATGGAGGTTTCGTGGGTTTCCAAATTGTGGCTAAGTACGGTTTGTTAAACATTAACAACGGTTTGATAAGTGGATTAAATCCTCCTTTAAAAAATAAAGCGATTCATAACTTTGCCTTCGAGTTAAACTTACTATTTTAATCAACCCTAAAAAGGGTAAAACACCAAATACCGTGAACAGAATCGAACTTGTAAATCAAATTAAATTAAAGAAAAGCTTTTTGTGCGTAGGTTTAGATACTGATATTAAAAAAGTTCCCGCACATTTGTTGCAAGAAAAAAATCCGGTGTTGGCCTTTAACAAAGCAATTATTGATGCTACTAAAGATTACTGCGTAAGTTACAAAATTAATACGGCATTTTACGAAGCCGATGGTGTTAGTGGTTGGCAAACTATGCTTGACACACTAAACTATATTCCTAAAAATATTTTTACCATTGCCGATGCCAAGCGCGGTGATATAGGCAATACAAGCGATATGTATGCACGTGCATTTTTCGAGCACATGAGCTTTGATTCAGTAACACTTGCACCTTATATGGGACAAGACTCTTTATCTCCATTTTTTAAATACGAAAGCAAATGGGGTATTGTTTTGGCCTTAACTTCAAATCCGGGTAGTGCCGATTTTGAGCAACAACAAATTGGCGAAAACAAATTGTATGAGCGAGTAATAAGAACGTTTTCGTCAATGGCAACCGATGAGCAATTAATGTTTGTGGTGGGCGCAACAAAGCCGCAAGAGTTAGGCGAAATACGTAAACAAGTTCCGGGTTATTTCTTTTTGGTTCCGGGTGTTGGCGCGCAAGGTGGTAGTTTGGTTGATGTAGCAAAACACGGTATGAACAAAGATTGTGGTTTGTTAATTAATGCATCGCGGAGTATAATTTATGCAAGCAATGGAACCGATTTTGCTGAAAAAGCTGCAGCTGAAGCAAAACTAATGGCTGATGAAATGGCTATGCTTTTAGCCGAATACGGCATTGTTTAATTGGTGCTGTTCTTCACTGTTTTTTGCCACAGATTGCACAAATTCCTTTCCGATTAAATACAGTAAGAATCTTTCTGCGTAATCTGTGGCAGAATACCCAACAATGTTTTGCGCGAATAATTTTTGGGGTTGATACTGCAATAAAAAATCTTTTAACTTTGTTTTTAACCTTAAACCCTAATTGCAATGAAAGAAGATTTACTCCACTTTATCTGGCAGCAAAAAATATTGCTCAAGCAACAACTAAAAACCACCGATGGTAAGTCGATTGCGGTTATTAAAACAGGATTATTGAATACAGATGCGGGTCCCGATTTTTTTAATGCACACATAAAAATTGGTGATACGCTTTGGGCCGGAAATGTCGAAATTCATTTAAAAAGCAGCGATTGGGTAAAACATAAGCACCATACAGATAAAGCTTACAACAATGTTATTTTGCATGTGGTGTTTGAGCACGATGTGGAGTTAAATATTCCCACGCTTGAGTTAAAAAATTACCTTTCCAAAAGTTTCCTTAACGGATATTATAACCTGCAACAATCAGCGTTACGTGTGCCTTGCCAAAACATGTTAAGCTTACCCGAAGAAATTAAACTTGATTTGTTTTTACACCGACTTTCCGTGGAGCGATTAGAGCAAAAGTGTGTGGCATTAGAGCATCAATTGAACGAGTTTAGCAACAGTTGGGAAAAGTTGTTTTATGTAACCACAGCCAAATATTTTGGAATGAAAATTAATGCTGAACCTTTCGTTCAATTGGCGCAAAACATTCCAGCTACATTGTTTGCTAAGCACAAACATAACAATACACAAATAAATAGTTTAATATTTGGTGTGAGTGGTTTTTTACCTGCCCATCAACCCGATGAATATACGGAACAAATGCATAGCGAGTTTTTGTTTTTACAAACCAAATACAACCTACCACAACTCAATAAAAGTGAGTGGAAGTTTGCTAAAACACGTCCGGCTAATTTTCCAACCATAAGGCTTGCACAGTTTGCTGCATTGGTATTTCAATCGGTACATTTATTCAGTAAAATGATAGAAGCTGAAACAGTTTTACAGATAAAAAAACTATTACAAGTATCGCCTACTGATAAACTGAATTTAAACACATTACATCACGCCAATCATCTAATAAAACCAGTAATGGGCGAGCAGTTTTTAAACCATTTAATCATTAATGCCATTGTACCTATTAAATTTTTATATGGCAAACACATGCTCAATGAAACATATTGTGAGCAAGCCTTAAGTTGGTTAGAGGAAATTGAACCGGAAAACAATAGTATTGTTAAATTTTGGAGAACAAGTGGTATCAAACCAAAGCATGCATTACATTCGCAAGCACTTATTCAACTTAATCAAATGTATTGCACACAGCATAAGTGTTTAAATTGTGCAATCGGAAATCATATTTTAAATCAACATGCATAAACTCAATTTTTTACTTTGCAGCATAATTTTTTTAAACATTAGCCAAGCGCAGCAGGTTGTTTTTTTTAATCCGAAATTAAATAAAACCATTACAATCAAGCCCGGTGCAAAAGTGTTTTTAGGTTACAATGGCTACAACGGAAATACGGAGTTTGCATCAAACACAGTTACAGCCATTACAGACAGCAGCATCACCTTAGGTGTTGATTTAAGTTTTTGGTTTCCCAAGAAAAAACCAAGCGCATCAACCAATAATTATAAAACCATATTGCTAAAAGACATTACACATTTCAGAAAAAGAAGCGTTGGTGGCGAATTGGTTAAAAACACCTTACAAATCGGTGCAGCAGTAGGTTCGGTGCTTTTGTTATCTGATTTGTACAGAAATAGTGATGTAAGCAGAAGTAACGCGGTATTCATTTCAATTGGAGCAGGACTGATGTTGAACTTAGTAACAAAAATTATTTTTCCGGAAAATGCCAAATATCGAATGCAAGATGGTTGGATAATCAACCCAAAACCTAATGAGGGTTTACCAATTGGAAGAAATTAGCCCTAACATAAATTTATTTGACATTTTACGACCTAACTGATTAAATTTGTTTGTGGTTAACATGGAAAAGAAAATAAAGTACTTTGTAGAAAAATATGCTTTTGGCGTTTGTAGCGAGTTGGGCGATAGATTTGGTATAGCCTCATCGCGTATCAGGTTGTATTTTATTTACACATCGTTTATTACAATGGGTTCGCCAATTATTGTTTATCTGGTAATTGCATTTTGGCTTAATTTTAAAAAATACGTACGCCAACGTTTTACCCTTTGGGATTTATAAACCATAAACCCGCAAACGCTTGAAAAAACCCGCTATTATTTTTGCAGTTTTATCTGTTTACATTGTTGCTGCCTTTGCGTGGTGGACATACGCGCATATAAAAAGTAGCAAAGACATTTACATTGAACAAAGTAAATATTTAGAGCTACTTCCATACAAGGCTTCTTTAGAGGTAAGGGCAGCTGTTGACCAAGAGTTATTTAAAGATACGCTTGGATTTAAAGAGTATTTTTATTTCAATTTTCCGGAGTTAAACTTAGAGTTTGATCACACTCAAGATCCGTTGTATAATTACGCCATCACTCCCAAAAGATCTGCAGTAGAGGCTATAGAAAAACTTTATAAACGTAGGGTATGGATGTACGGACTTGAAGGTATAGTGATGGTATTGTTATTGTTTTGGGGTATTATCTGGATTTACAGAAGTTTACAAAACCGCTTAAATCTTAAACGCCAGCAAAGCAACTTTTTACTTTCTATTACGCACGAGCTTAAAACACCAATTGCATCTATTAAGCTATACTTAGAAACATTAATTAAGCGTCCTAATTTAGAGAAAGCTCAAGCAGAGACGATGATGCGTAACTCGTTAAGCGACATTACCCGATTGAGGGATTTGGTTGAGAACTTATTACTCGCGGCACAACTAGATACCCATAAATTTAAATTGAGTTTTGCCCACGTTAACTTATCAAATTTAATACATGATGTTGCTGATAAATATGTTTTGCCAAGAAACTTACAGCACAGATTAAAAGTACAGTTGCAACCTGATGTTTATGCTAACGTTGATGCCATAGCCATTGAAATGGTTTTAACTAATCTGTTAAGCAACGCATTTAAATATTCACCAAATGATAAACCGGTATCGGTTACTTTGCAGAAAGAAACTAATGGTATAAAAATAAAGGTAATTGATGAAGGTACGGGTATTTCGGCTGAGGATAAAAAACACCTGTTTGGTATGTTTTACCGAGCCGAGGATGAAAACGTTCGTAAAAGTAAAGGAACGGGAATTGGTCTGTTTATTGTAAAAAATTTACTAAATCATCACAATGCCACGATTATTGCAAACGATAATGCACCTTCGGGGGTTATATTCGAAATAACACTACAAAAACATGACACAGCACAGAATTTTATTGGTTGAAGACGAAGAGCATTTGCAACATGCCATTAAACTAAACCTCGAGTTAGAGGGCTATGTGGTAAACGCTGTTGGCGATGGAAACTCTGCAATTAAAACGTTTAGAGAAGAAAAATTCGACTTGGTGATTTTGGATATTATGCTACCCGAAACAGATGGTTTAATGGTTTGCGAGAATATTAGATTACATGACGCCAATGTGCCTGTTATGTTCTTATCTGCCAAAAATACTGCTGCCGATAGGGTTTTAGGTTTAAAAAAAGGTGGTGATGATTATATGACAAAGCCTTTCGACTTAGAAGAATTGTTGTTGCGTGTTAAAAAATTAATCGAGAAAAACGACCGCATGCATCAGCAAGCCGATAGCAAGGTGAGCAGTTTATATAAGTTTGGCCCTAATTGGATAAACTTTGAAAGTTATGAAGCACAAGGTGTTAACGGTAAAATTGACTTAACCAAAAAAGAAATTCTGTTGATGAAACTACTCATCGAAAATAAAAACCAAGTGGTTAGCCGAGAGCATATATTAAAAGTAGTGTGGGATTATACCGTAATACCAAACACCCGTACCATCGATAATTTTATCTTGGCTTTGCGCAAATACTTTGAAATTGATCCCAAAGAACCACAATATATACAAAGTGTGCGTGGTGTCGGGTACAAATTTGTAGACTAAAACATTTCGCCCCTCCCCAATTTGCTGCTGTTACAAGCAAATAAATCAGCAAACAAGTTTTTTCTTCAGGTTTTTTTCACATTTTGTTGTGAATTATAAAATGATGCCGTACTTTTGCCACCCCGAAAACTAAACTTATAGGTTGTGGATACATTAAGTTACAAAACAAAATCGGCCAATAAAGCTACTGTTACTAAAGAGTGGTTTGTGTTTGATGCGGAAGGCCAAACAGTTGGACGTTTTGCCACTAGATTGGCAAACATTTTAAGAGGTAAGCATAAAACTAGCTTTACACCTCACGTAGATTGCGGTGACAACGTAATTATTATCAATGCTGATAAAGTGCGTTTCACAGGTAATAAAATGAACGACAAAGAATACGTGTTCTATTCAGGTCATCCTGGTGGACAACGTTTCGTATCAGCTAAAAACATGATGACGAAACGTCCTACCTATGCTGTAGAACATGCAATTGAAGGTATGTTACCAAACAACAAACTTGGTCGCGAAATCTTCAGAAATCTTTTCGTTTACGCTGGTAGCGAGCATCCGCACGCTGCTCAACAACCAAAAGTATTAAAATTCTAAGAGATGGAAGTTATAAACGCATTAGGTAGAAGAAAAACTTCAATTGCTCGTGTTTACTTAACAGCGGGCACAGGTAAATTTGAAGTAAACGGTCGTGAGTCGAAAACTTACTTCCCTACAATAGTATTGCAACACAGCATTTTCCAACCATTTGAGGTTACAGGTACAATGGGTCAGTTTGACGTTACTTGTAATGTTGCTGGTGGTGGAGTTGCAGGCCAAGCAGATGCCATTAAATTAGGTGTTGCTCGTGCATTAGTTGCTCATAATCCTGAATTGAAACCGGCTTTAAAGGCTGAAGGTTTAATGACACGTGATCCTCGTATGGTTGAGCGTAAAAAACCTGGTCAGAAGAAAGCTCGTAAGCGTTTCCAATTCGTTAAACGTTAGTATTTATTTTTTAAAATTATATGTCACAAATATCACAACAAGAGTTGTTGGAAGCGGGTGTACACTTCGGTCACTTAACCCGTAAATGGAATCCAAAAATGGCACCATACATTTTTATGGAAAAAAATGGAATCCACCTTATCGACCTTAACAAAACTGCTGTTAAGCTTGAAGAGGCCGCACATGCCATCAAAAACATTGTAAAATCAGGTCGTAAGATTCTTTTTGTTGCAACCAAAAAGCAAGCAAAAGAAATGATTGAGAACGAAGCTAAGCGTGTAAACATGCCTTTCGTAACCGAGCGTTGGTTAGGTGGTATGTTAACTAACTTTAGCACTGTTCGCAAATCAATCAAGAAATTGCAAACGTTAGATAAAATGGCTACAGATGGCACTTATGCTAATATGGCTAAAAAAGAGCGTTTGATGGTTGAGCGTGAAAAAGAAAAATTACGCAGAGTGTTAGGCGGTATTGCCGACTTAAACCGTTTACCTGCTGCTTTATTTATCGTAGATATCAAGCGTGAGCACATTGCCATTGCAGAAGCACACAAATTAAATATCCCAACCTTTGCTATGGTAGATACCAACTCAGATCCAACTGTTGTTGATTATGCTATCCCTGCAAATGATGATGCTGCAAAATCAATCGCTTTAATATCTCGTGTCATTACTGATGCTATTGTGGAAGGCTTAGCCGAACGCAAAAAAGAAAAAGAAACAGACACTGATAAAGAAAAAACAGAAGAAGCTGTTGAAGCATAAATATTAAACTTAAATCGGCCCGCAAGGCCGATTTTTGTATAGCTTATAGAGTAAAATAATTTAATCATCAAATAATAATAATAATACAATGAGTACTATTAGTGCTGCTGATGTAAACAAATTGCGCCAAATGACTGGCGCTGGTATGATGGACTGTAAAAAAGCCCTTACCGAAACCAATGGCGATTTTGACGCTGCTGTAGATTTCCTTCGTAAAAAAGGTGCTAAAGTAAGCGCTGCCCGTGCAGATAGAGATGCTAAAGAAGGTGCAATTATTGCAAAAACTTCTGCTGACAATAAATTAGGTATCATCATTCAATTAAGCTGCGAAACTGATTTCGTTGCTAAAAACGAAGATTTCGTGAAGTTTGCTAATAGCATTGCTGATTTAGCTTTGGCTCACAAACCGGCTACTGCTGAAGCGTTAAAAGCATTGGATATGGACGGCCAACCATTAAGCGAGCGTTTAATGGAACAAGTAGGTAAAATTGGTGAAAAAATTGATGTAGTTAAATACGAAATTGTTGAAGCAAACAACGTAGTGGCATACATTCACGGTGCAAACCGTTTAGGTGTTTTGGTTGCTATGAATAATGCTCCAAGCGAAGCTAACCTTGTTGCCGGTAAAGATGCTGCAATGCAAGTTGCCGCATTAAATCCAGCTGCGGTTGATAAAGATGGTGTTGATGCTACCGTTATCGAGCGTGAGTTAGAAATCGCTAAAGATCAAGTTCGTGCTGAAGGTAAACCTGAAAACATGATCGAGAAAATTGCTCAAGGTAAATTGGCTAAATTCTACAAAGAAAATACCTTATTAAACCAAGAGTTTGTTAAAGACGGCAGTTTAACCGTTGCCCAAATGCTTGATAAAGCAGAAAAAGGCTTAACTGTTACTTTATTTAAGCGTGTATCGCTTTAATTCATTGTGATATTAAAATCATAATTAAAAGTCGCTTGTAAAAGCGACTTTTTTTATGCGCTGAACCGGCTAATTTGCCAATGGTAACAAATAATTTCGCTAATTGCAGACATGCACTTATATTTACCTCCACATTGGTAATAATACACTAGTGTAGCTTAACTTTCGTTTATAGTATTTTAATGAAACAGACTTTCTTTTTTTTAATTTGGATATTGCTGTGGAGCTTAACTTCACGGGCGCAAACACAGGGTCAGGTTATTGATGAAATTGCTGCAGTTGTTGGTGATAACATCATCATGCAATCAGAAATTGAAGTGGAGTTTCAACAGTTGCAAAAAGATATTGGCTCACTAAATGATAGTGCACGATGCGCTATTATGCGACAAAAAATTGTAGAGCGCATGTTGCTTACACAAGCGCAATGGGATAGTATTCCGTTGGGTGATGAAAGGGTAGACGCGGAGTTGGATAAACGTATTCGTTTTTTTGCATCGCAATTCCCGGGCGGACAAAAAGAAATGGAAAGCTATTACGGTAAATCCATCACTGAAATTAAGGCAACTAACCGTGAAAAAATTAAAGACGGTTTGTTGGTTCAGGAAATGCAGGGCAAAATTTTAAGCGGTGTTAAAGTATCTCCAACCGATGTAAAGAAGTTTTATAATGAGTTAGACAAGTTAGATAGTTTACCTTATTACAGTGCCGAGGTTGAATTGGCGCAACTTATCATGGTGCCTAAAGTAAGTAAAGAAGCAAAAGAGCTGGCATACGAAAAAATAAAAGACTTGCGCGATCGCATCATTAATGGGGATAATTTTGGTACACTTGCATTAATTTATAGCGATGACAAAGGCTCGGCACAAAAGCGTGGCGAGTTGGGTTTCTTTACCCGTGGTGATATGGTTCCGGAGTTTGAGGCTGCTGCGTTTAAGTTAAAACCTGATAGTGTTTCAAAAATTATTGAAACCAAATATGGTTACCACATTTTGCAATTGATAGATAGAAGAGGGGATAACATTAACGTGCGCCACATTTTAATTAAACCACAAATTTTTAGAAGTGATGTAAACCGTACTAAGGATATTTTGGATAGTATTTTGTGGCAAATAAAAATTGATTCGTTAACGTTTGAAAAGGCTGCACAAAAATTTAGTGATGATGAAAACACCAAAGCAAACGGAGGTTACATAACTGATGGAACCGTAGGAACCAACAAAATTCCTTTAGATGAATTGCCTAAAGACATCTTTTTTCAGATAGAAAATTTGGAGCCTGGTAAAATAAGCGAGCCGGAATTAATTACCCTGCCAACACCGGATAGACAACAAGCATGGCGTATATTTTATTTAAAATCGGAGGCTGCGCCACACCGTGCAAACTTGCGCGATGATTACCAAAAAATGCAAGCATTGGCACTACAACGCAAACAAATGTTGGCCATGCAAAATTGGATTGAGAAACACAAAAAAGCATTTTATATACAAATTAGTGAGCAGTATAAAACATGCGATAGCCTTCAGGAGTTTACTAATAAATAACAATATTTTACATGAGTATATCAAACTTTGCAAACGATGTGGAGGCGGCCAATGCGCTTCACCAAAAGTATAAAGAATTAAAGAGTGAAATAGGTAAAGTAATTGTTGGCCAACACGATGTGGTTGATGCCGTATTGATGTCGATTTTTGCAAACGGACATACCTTATTGGTGGGTGTGCCGGGTTTGGCAAAAACATTATTGGTGCGTACTATTTCGGAGGTGTTAGACTTAAATTTTAGTCGTATACAGTTTACGCCCGATTTAATGCCAAGCGACATTACCGGTAGCGAAATTTTAAATGATAAACGCGAGTTTAGTTTTGTGCGCGGTCCTTTATTTGCCAATATTGTTTTGGCCGATGAGATTAACCGTACACCGCCAAAAACACAAGCTGCTTTGTTAGAAGCCATGCAAGAACGTAATGTAACGGTTAATGGAAAACTGCATCATTTAGAGCAACCGTTTTTTGTATTGGCAACACAAAATCCAATTGAGCAAGAAGGAACTTATCCGTTACCTGAAGCGCAATTAGATCGTTTCATGTTTAATGTGGTGTTGGGTTATCCAACCTTAGAAGAGGAATTAATGGTTATTAAAAACACCACCGGAAATCATCAAACCAAACTTAACAAAATATTACACGGCAACGATATTTTGGCTTTCCAACAATTGGTGCGCAAAGTACCTATTGCAGATAATGTATTGGAGTATGCGGTAAAATTGGTGGCTCAAACCCGACCAAATACCACATTAGCAAGTGCAAAAGTTAACGAGTATGTAAGCTTTGGTGCTGGTCCGCGTGCCGGACAGTTTTTGGTGCTGGGTGCTAAATGTCATGCCTTATTGCGCGGTAACTACAGCCCTGATATTGATGATGTGAAAGCTGTTGCATTTAATGTGTTGCGCCACCGTATTGTTAAAAACTACAAGGCCGAAGCCGAGGGTGTAAGCATTGAGCAAATTATAACAGGCTTAATGTAATTTAAGCTATACGTAAACCATGAACAGAACCTGGGCCATTTTACTTTCTGTTATTTTTCATCCGGTGTTTGTAAACCTTTTGGGTTTTGTTGCGGTAATAGAATTAAACCCGCATTTGCAAGCCGGCCTATCGCCACAAGCCAAATGGTTTTACATTATGTATGTGTTTATCAGCACGGGATTAATTCCGTTGTTTGTGGTAGTAGCACGCAAGGCTTTGGGTTTTAGCAACAGCATTATGCTAAACAATGCCGATGACAGGCATATTCCGTATATAGTAACCGCCACCGCTTACCTTTTGGGTTATTACATGTTTATTAAAATTGGTACACCACACGTTATGCAAGGTTATATGTTGGGCAGTGCATGCATTTTGGTAGCTGTTTTAATCATTAATTTTCGTACAAAAATAAGCGCACATGCCACATCATTAGGGGCTTTGGTTGGGTTGATATTAGCTTTATCACCCATCATGATGTTTGATGTAAGAATGTTGTTAATACCCTTGTTATTGATTAGTGGATTAACAGCAACCTCGCGCTTAGCTCTAGAAGCACATACGCATCAACAACTATACTCCGGTTTTGGATTAGGTTTTTTATTGATGTGGTTGATGCTTTAATTGGTTCGTGCTACAAAATAAAAATCGCCACCCTCATAGTTCAGTGCTTCGGTTGGGTTAATGGGTTTTAAAGCAAAATCAACCAAAGCGTTTATTTGGTAGCCCAAAGGCAAAAACAAATCAAAAATAAGTTTACGGTTTTCGGCACTGCTAATTTCCATTTGTATGGTGGGTTTAAACTTAGCAATGGTTTTTATAAAATGAGGCATTACGTAAATTTCGTAGCCTTCTACATCACACTTTAAAAAATCAAAACGGGTTAGGTTGGCAAACAACTCATCGGGTACACGCATGTTTACATCATAGGTTTGCATGTTATTTTGCTGCGTATTGCCATCAATAACTTTGGTTAATCCATGTCTGAAAACACCATCAACCACAGGTGTTCCCATTTGTATGGTTTTGTTTTCACCACCTAATGCAGTTTGGTGTAAGGTAATGTTACCTAAGCCAAACTGTGCGGTGTTTTTAATAAATAATTTAGCAAATAAATCAACCGGTTCTACTGCGTGTACATGCCCATTGTGGCCTGCATAATTTGATAAAAATACTGAGTAGTAACCAACGTTTGCACCAATATCAACACAAACAAAACCGGGCTTAACCAACTCTTTTAAAAAAAACAACTCCGGGTATTTTTTCTTTAAAAATCCACCACGTATTAAACGGATGTATACATCACTTACCAAAGCCAAATACTTTTGGTGGCCAAGCATGTGTAATAAAAGTGCGCGCAGTTGTTTTTCCATGTGATTTTGGGAGGGTAAATTACAAAGTTTACTTCACTTCTTCGTAATCTACGTATTCGCCAATATTTTTATCGGTTGGTTTTTGTGTTTTATTAATCTTAGGGTTGATGGTAACATTACCCTCAGGTTTCTGCTGATTAGGTGCGTTGTAATGATGGTGATGATGCGTATCAAACCTAAATACTTTTGTTTTTACCGTACCGCCCATGTATTTACCAAACAGCAACCTAAACAGTACATAAAACAAAAACAGATATATTAAAAACTTAATCATGTGCTTAATTTATGTGGGTGCAAATGTACAGAATGTAAACGGTGAACCAATAGTTTTCAACCGATCAAACTCACATGTTTGCTGAAAATATTTTTACCTAAAAATAAACTGGCATGTTCGTTAAAATTGGCGGTATCGTCTGTGGTTAAATAACTTTGGGTACCGCCTTTGTTGCAATGTTGCTCCAACTCAGGGTGTCGGTTTAAATAATCAACCAAACTATCGGCCACTATTTTACCTTGGGTAAGTATGGTAATGTGCTTTGGTGTATACTTTCTTATTTTATCAACCAATAAAGGATAATGTGTACAGCCCAATAAAAAGGTATCAATATCAGGTTGTTGTTGCAATAAGTTGCTGATGTGTTTTTGTACAAAATAATCTGCACCTTCATTTAAATGTTCGTTGTTTTCTACCAACGGAACCCACATGGGGCAGGCCTCTTGAAAAACTTCTATATCAGGATAAAATTTATTGATTTCAACCACATACGACTGAGAAACTACTGTGCCTTTGGTAGCAAACACACCTACTTTTTTTGTTTGGGTATATTTACCTACCACTTCTGTGGTTGGCCTGATAACACCCAATACACGTAAATGTGCTTCAAGGTTTGGTAAATCTTTTTGTTGTATGGTACGCAATGCTTTTGCAGATGCTGTGTTACAAGCTAAAATCACCAAACTGCAACCTTGTTCAAACAAATGTTTTACGCATTGTAAGGTATACTCGTAAACGGTTTCGAAACTGCGTGTGCCATAAGGTGCACGTGCGTTATCACCCAAATACAAATAATCGTATTGAGGTAAGGTTTGTATAAATTCTTTTAATACGGTTAGTCCGCCATAACCACTATCAAAAACACCAATTGGTCCGGGTTTTATCATACCGCAACTTATACCAATTGTAATTATTTTCAAGTCCAAACTTGAAAATAATTTTACAATGGTAATGCCGATGCTACATGAAAATAGTTCAATAAGGTTATTGCCGATATGGGACTATATTGAATGTGCTTTCGGTATTAGTTTAAAGTTGGCTTTATGGCAATAAAAAAGTTCGCACAACCATTACAGTTACGCGAACTTTTTTATCAAAACAAATTGAAACTATTCAATAACAACACGCTTGGTGGCTATACCTTGTTGTGTGGTTACTTTTATAATGTACATTCCTTTGTTGTTGAGGTTTAATTGGGTTGATGTGGTGGTATCAACCAACTTGCCTGTAACATCAAATATTTCAATTTTATTTAGTTGAATGTTTGAAGGCATGTTTACAAAAACAACACCGTTACTTGGCACAGGATAAACATTTACCAACTGATTTATTAAATCGTTTTTGCTTACGCTGTTTACCAATCTAATGTTAAAGTTTAAGGTATCAAAAGCAGCGTAAGTTGAGTTCTTAACTACACTTGCTTCTTTAACCCAAACGTTTATGTTGCTATACACATTTGGTAAAGTTAGGTTAAAGCTATCAGCAGTAATGTTGTTAGCAACCGTAATGGTGTCAACAGTGCTGGTTTGTGTGTTTAAACCAATGTATGTTAACGTTACGGTATCTGCATAAGATTTGGTCCATTTAATGGTTTTGGTTTGATTGCCCTCCCATGTAGAATCCGGAACAGTAGTAATATTTATTGCAGATTGTACAATGTTAAAGTTATCAGAAACCGAACTCATGGTTAAGTTGGTTGGATCGATAACACGAATGCGTGCAGTTGTTGTTGGTATAGATGTTAAGTTAAATGTAAATGCTCCATTGGCGGCAGCAGTACCACCAATTGTTGTGTATGGGCCGGCTACTGTTTGAATTTGAACCACCAATGTATCCAGGTTTTGTTGATTCCAGGTTACAGTATAAAATTTACCTCTAACCCAAGTTTCGCCAGCAGTAGGGTAAGTAATGTTTACACTGCGCGGTACATCAATTCTAAATGTGTTGGTGCTTGAATCGGCAATGGCATTATTTGCTTTGCTTTTAATACGCACACTTGCACTTGTGGTAATGGTGTTAGGAATGGTCCAGCTGTAAGCTCCTCTTAAACCTGGAACGGTATCAGTAATCATTACCCAAGGTGCAGTTGCAGCAGTGCGGTATTCAATTACAACCGTGTCAATATTTTGTTGGTTCCAGGTAATGTTTTGTGTAGTGCCTACCATAAATGTTTGTCCGCCATTTGGAGCAGTTAAATCAATCATAACTGCACTTGGGTCCGGTATGTAGGCCATTGTGGCAAAATTAATTCTATTTACCCAGGTTGGGTTATCGATAAACGGATTACGATTTTTTTGAACAGAGAAAATGTACTCGTTACGTGCAATTTCAATAGCACTTGGTGGGTCTTGTTGGTGCCATTGTAACAACACATTAATATCTTGGTTGCTAGGCAAACGCCATTGGTTGCCACGTTCGCCATTGTAGCGAACCAACATGTAAAATAACGCACGAGCCAAATCGCCTTTTTGTTCATCACGTGGTTCGTATACGGTAATGCCATTTGCGTTGGTACCTAATTTACCAAAACCTGTTGGCGAGGTGTATGTTGCTGTTGTTACAATACCAAAAGGGTTGTTACTTCTTTTTGCATTTGCATTGGTTTGATGTGCTGGAAAAAGATTATGCAAGTCGTTGTATTCCAATACCTCTTTTCCGCTAATCTCTGGCCAACCGCTACCAGTACCACCATTACTCGGCATCCAGCTTTGTGCAAAAGTATGTTCACGTGTTAATGTGCCGCTATTGTTTCCATTCCACCAAATAAATGGATCTTCGTATACATGTCTTAAACCGGTGTAAACACACTCTACTACCTTACGACCCATACTGGTATCGCGAGCCATATAGTTGTTAATAACGGTTGATGTATAGTTGCTGTAAAAAATGGTATCGTGTGGTGTTCTTACCCTGTTTCCTAATGCGGTAACAAAGTTAAAGTTGTTGGTATCAACATTGTTGTAGTAGTTGCCCGGAGTACCGTTTTGGGTAGTAGCTGTAGCACTAGGTGCAGCAGTTGTATTGTAGTTTTCAAAACCGGCAGGACCGTTAAATGCAAATGCTGCAAATGAGTAAGCGGTATTAGCCAAAATGTAATTAGGGCGAAGCAAGGTGGTATCATCGCCTATGTAAACTACTTGTGCATTGCCAATATAATCGCCACGTTGGTAGGTTGTACCATCAGCAGGCACTTCTGTAATGCTTGCGCCTGTTTTACGCAACAAAATGTATTTCTCTGCACCGGTTGCTCTGCTAAAGCTTACATTTAAAGTATGTGTTTTAACATTACTAATATTAACTGCGCCAACTTGATTAGCTGGTTCGGTAGCAAATTGTCCGCCTACACCGTATAGGTTTACATCAAAAGGATTACGGTCGCTATCTGTACTGTATATTTTTAAAGTAGCAAAACGAGAACCGTTTGCACTTGGGTTAAAATAAACCGAGAAGGTATCGGTTCCGTTGTTAAAAGGAGTAATGCTATCGAAAGCACCAATGCTAAAATCAGCAGCATTTGTTCCGGTTATTACAATACTATCAACCCTTAAATTAGCTGAAATACCAAAGTTTTGAATGGTGAATAATTTACTTGCAGCGTTGCCATATGCAAAAGTGTTTCCACTTACTAAAGTTGCGTTATTTTGTTTAACCATAATACCCGCAGCAGGAGGTGGTCCTGCAAGAATCATCACACTATCTAATTGTACGTTACTTCCCGATACTTTTGTATCAAAGTAAAACCTAACGTAACGGGTTGATGAGTTCAAACTCTCTGTGGTTCTTGTTAAAGTTGAAGTCAAGGTTGTAAAAGACCTTACGGTTGACCAACTATTTCCATCAACAGATTGTTGCACATCAAAGACCCCTGAAAATCCGGGATTTGGTCCCCATTGACCTCTTATATAATAGCTCAACTGACCTGGTCTATCGGCAAAATTAATTTGCAGGTATTCACCTTGTTGGTCAAGTCGTAATGAAAGGTTATCTCCTACACCACTTGCGTAAGTTAAAGTACCGGTAACATTGTGGCTCCATCCGGTCGGAGGAGTAAGTACAGCAGGTGTACTAAAGTTCCAGCTGGTGGGTAATACCGCTTGTGCAAATGCCAATAGTGGCATCATACAAATAGAAAAGAATATTTTTTTCATATTAAATCGCCTAAAAAAGCCCTGCAAGATAAATATTGTAGCCTTAAAAAACCTCGTTATCAAGTCATTTTACAAGTTAAATAATTGTTAGCCTGCTTTAATCCTTGTTGATGCTTGAAAAATCAACCCACTAAACAGATTTTAGGTATTTCGGTGTTATACGGGTTAATTGATTATTTTCGCACCTCAAAATTATGGCACTCGATCAACTTGATGATGAATTTGTGGATCAGAAGGAAATGAGTTTCTTCGATCATATTGATGCTTTCAGGGGGCATGTGGTAAGGTCTGTTATTGCAATTTTAGTGCTGGCCGTTACTGCATTTTTAAATAAGTACATTTTGTTTGATGTAATTATTTTTGGGCCTATTCATACCGATTTTTGGACTTACCAAGTGTTGTGCGATTTATCTCATTTGGTTACCGAAGGCGATGAATATTGTATTAAAGAAATGGGCTTTGTGCTATCAAACATCAGCATGAGTGGGCAGTTTACCGAGCATATTTTCGTTTCGTTTGTAGCAGGATTAATTTTAGCTTTTCCTTATATTTTATGGGAGTTATGGCGATTTATTAAACCAGCCTTAAGCGCCAAGGAAATCAAATACGCAAGAGGATTAGTGTTTTTCAGTTCATCACTATTCTTTATCGGAATATTATTCGGTTATTATTTTCTTTCACCACTTTCTATTAACTTTTTAGGTTCGTATAAAGTAAGTGAGTTGGTAAGTAACGAAATTAACCTCGACTCGTACGTATCGTTTATTGCCACGCTAACCTTTGCCACAGGATTAATTTTTGAAATGCCTATTTTAGTTTATTTCTTGGCAAAAATTGGTATTTTGGGCAGTGGCTGGATGCGTAAAAACAGACGTTATGCGGTGGTGGTAATTTTGGTATTGGCCGGACTATTAACACCATCGCCCGATATTGCCAGTATGGTAATGATGTTTATACCGCTTTATGGTTTATACGAGTTAAGTATATTGGTAGCGGTTAGGGTTGAAAAAGGAAATAAAATTAAATCATAACAAATAATTGTTGTAACATGAAAATAGCAATTGGTGGCGATCATGCAGGTTTTGCCTACAAACAAGAATTAATAAACATGTTAACCGAAGCTGGTCATGAAGTTAAAGACTTTGGTCCGTTTAGTGATGCTTCTGTTGATTATCCTGATTTTGCACATCCATTGGCAACTTCGGTTGAAGGTGGTGAAAACGAATTAGGCATTTTAATTTGTGGTAGCGGTAATGGTGTTGCATTAACAGCAAACAAACACCAAGGCATTCGTGCAGCATTGTGTTGGTTAGATGAGTTGGGCGCATTGGCACGTCAGCATAACAATGCCAATGTATTGTGTTTGCCTGCACGTTTTATCTCGCTCGATTTGGCTAAACAAATTACCAATACGTTTATCGCTACTCCGTTTGAAGGTGGCAGACACGAGAACCGTGTAAACAAAATTTCGTGTGCTTAATTTTTTGGTGTGAGCACGAACATTCCCGACATATTACAAAAACTTTATCAAGGCGATAAACGTGCATTGGCGCGTTGTATCACCTTGGTTGAAAACGAGTGGCCGGGATATGAGCAGTTGTTACAGCAACTCAAGTTTGCCAAAAATACTCCGGTAATTGGCATTACAGGTCCTCCGGGTGCAGGTAAAAGTACATTAATTGGTGCTTTGGCGGGTTACATAGCATCGTTAGGAAAAAAATTAGCCATCATAGCCGTTGATCCAAGTTCACCATTTAATCGTGGTGCATTAATGGGTGATAGGCTGCGCATGAGCGAACATTACCTCAACCCGAATATTTTTATACGCAGTATGGCCAGCAGAGGTAGTTTGGGTGGATTAGCACCTAAAATATTTGAAGTGGCAGATGTGATAAAAGCATCGGGGTTTGATTATATCATTATTGAAACCGTAGGTGTAGGGCAAAGTGAAGTAGAAATTGCTGCATTAGCCGATACCACTGTTTTAGCTTTAGTACCCGAGGCCGGGGATGATATTCAAACCATAAAAAGCGGTGTGATGGAAATTGCTGATGTATATGTGTTAAACAAAGCCGACCGTGATGGCGCAAGTACTTTTGTAAAAAACTTAACCATGCTTGCACATACCAATGCCCGAGATGGATGGGAAGCTCCAGTTGTTAAAACAGTTGCTACCAAAAATGAAGGATTACCCACTCTGCTAGAAGCTATAGAAAAACATCACCAACACGGATTTAACAGCCATAAAAAAGTTCACATAATGGCCGAAAAAGCCATGATGTTGATACGTAATTTGCGTACCAGAGATATTTCATTTGAAACCATTGAACAAGAGTTGCAGCAATTAATGACTGATAAAAACTTTAACCTCTATCAGTACGTTTCTAAATTTGTTTAGAAGCAATTATCAAACATGAATATTTGTATCATATCAGGTTCGGCAAGGGATAATAATAATACCATAAGGGTAGCAAAAGCTATTGCACAAAGTTTAAGCAACTTGCAACACCAGGTTTCGTTAGTTGATTTTATGGGTTATGACATCCCATTAATTAACCAGGCTGCTATAGATGTAAATGCGTTTACTCCTTTTCAACAACACTTGGTGCAAAGTATGGAAGTGGCCAATGCCATCATTATTATCACACCTGAATACAACTGGAGTACCACACCCGAAATTTTAAATTGGTTACACCGTTTTGGCGATAAAAAATTCGCGAGTTTATTTAACGAAAAAGTTTTTGCAACAGTAGGCGTATCGACCGGAAAAGGCGGTAAAGCACCGGCCATTCATTTGCATAGCGTATTAAATAAAATTATCAGTTTCACTGATTTAAACAGTGTAGTATCACCTAAAATTTTTGAAGCACACTTTACCAAAGAAGTATTAGACGAAAACGGCAACTCATTAGGCAACCCAATGTTTGATGCCGGCTTAAATGATTTTATACAATACACTTTACGCGTAACGCAAAGGTGGATGAAGTAAGCGTGCTATAAGTATAAAATAAAAAACCCCGAACATTAGTTCGAGGTTTTGTTTGTGGTGTGGGAGGGAATCGAACCCCCGACACAAAGATTTTCAGTCTTTTGCTCTACCGACTGAGCTACCGCACCAACTTTTGAGGAGTGCAAATGTAAAAATAAAATCTATTTCTGCAAATAATTGTTTCGTTTTAAATTAAAATTCCCTGCCTACCTACTCAAAAAAATGTTTTATTATTGTGCACTAAGCACAGCAAATTAACTGTATGATAGCACAAATACTATTTGTAATTATTGCGGCCGTTGCCACCTATTTTTTTGTTAAAAACCTGAAAACCATCAGAAGAAATATTTTGTTGGGTAAGGATGTAGATTTAAGTGATAACCAGCCCGAGCGCTGGAAAACCATGCTTAAAGTGGCTTTCGGACAAACAAAAATGGCCGCTCGACCTGTGCCTTTTGTATTACACCTAATTGTTTATATAGGTTTTGTGTTGATTAATATTGAGGTACTTGAGATTTTAATTGATGGAATTTTTGGTACGCACCGAGTACTATCTGTTTTAGGTTCGGTTTATAATCTTGCAATAGGCTTTTTCGAGGTATTAGCTTTTGGGGTGTTGGTAGCCTGTGTTATTTTCTTAACCCGCAGGTATGTGGTTAAATTGGCGCGTTTCCAAAGCCCCGAATTACAAGGTCAGCCTAATAAAGATGCTACCACCATTTTAATTATAGAAATTGTATTGATGGCGGCATTATTAAAAATGAATGCTGCCGATCAACTATTACAAGCACGTGGTGCTGATCATTACATCAATTCGGGTTCGTTTCCAATTAGCAGTTGGTTAATCGTTCCGTTGTTTAGTGGTTTATCAGATGGCGCTTTGGTATTTATTGAGCGTGCTGCATGGTGGTTTCACATCATTGGTATTTTTGCTTTTATGAATTACTTGCCGTTTAGCAAGCATTTCCACATCATCATGGCTTTTCCTAATACGTTTTACTCTAACCTTAAAGCTAAGGGCGATTTAAACAACATGGCCAGTGTTACGCAAGAAGTAAAACTAATGTTAGACCCAAGTGCTGCTACTCCTGAGGGATACCAGCCACCAACAAGTTTTGGTGTAAAGGATGTACAAGATTTAACTTGGAAAAACTTAATGGATGCTTACACTTGCACAGAGTGTGGACGTTGCACCAGCAGCTGTCCGCAAAACATTACTGGCAAATTATTATCGCCACGTAAAATTGTAATGAACGTGCGTGATAGGCTAGAGGAAGTTGGAAAAAATATTGACGCCAACAACGGTTCATTTGTTGATGATGGCAAAAACTTACATAGCTACATTACCGAAGAGGAATTATGGGCTTGTAATACTTGTAACGCTTGTGTTGAAGCTTGTCCGGTAAACATCAACCCAATGGAAGTTATTGTTGAAATGCGCAGATTTAAAGTGATGGAACAATCATCTGCACCAGGCTCATTAAACAACATGTTTAACAACTTAGAAAACAATCAGGCACCTTGGCAGTTTAGTCCTATGGATAGAGCCAATTGGACACAAGAGAATTAATACCATTAAAACCTACTTCGGTAGGTTTTTTATTTTATAACAGTGCAATATGCCCATTACAAAAGTAGATGTAAATACATTTCTAGGTTTAGCTAAAAGCAATCCGGTTTTTGATGTGCGTAGTCCGAAAGAGTATGCTTATGCGCATATTCCTGGTGCAATATCGTTGCCCATTTTTAACGATGAACAACGTGCTGAAATAGGAACAACTTACAAAAAAGTAAGCAGGCAAGATGCCATAAAAATTGGCTTAGCTTATTTTGGTCCGCAGTTAAATCAATACATACAAATTGTGGAGCAAACACTTCAAACGTATTCAACCCAAAACCCAAAAGTATTGGTGCATTGTTGGCGTGGTGGTATGCGCAGTGGCGCTATGGCATGGCTACTTGGTTTTTATGGGTTTGATGTGGTGTTGCTTGAAGGTGGTTATAAATCTTACAGAAATTTTGTGTTGCAGCAATTGGGTTTACCATTTACGTTTAATGTAATTGGTGGATATACGGGCAGCGGAAAAACAGAAGTATTGCAAGAGCTAAAAAAACATAGCCAGGCGGTAATCGATTTGGAGCAAATTGCTTGTCATAAAGGTTCCTCTTTTGGCGCATTGGGCATGAAAGAACAACCATCGCAAGAGCAGTTTGAAAACAACTTGGCGCATGAACTTTCGACTTGTTATTACATCAACGAACAACAACAATTTATTCAACCCAAACCTATATGGATTGAAAACGAAAGTCAACGCATTGGTTTAATAAATTTACCCAAACCATTTTACGAAACCATTTTATCATCAAAGCTTACCATATTAAATATTCCTTTTAACCAAAGGTTAGATTACATTGTAAGCAACTACGGTAAGTTTGAAAATGACAAGTTGGTTACTGCTATCATGCGTATACAAAAACGTTTAGGTGGATTAGATACCAAAACCGCCATTAACTTTTTGTTGGAAGGAAACACAAAAGCTGCCTTTGATGTATTGTTGAAATACTACGATAAACAATACGAGAAGTCATCAGAAAAATCTGAAAGAAAAGCAGACGTGGTATCAGCCGAAACCGTTGATGCGAAACAAAACGCTACGTTAATTTTAAATAAAGTAATACCCCAAAATGACAGCCATTAAGTTAACTCAATTTGCAAAAGGTGCGGGATGCGGTTGTAAAATATCGCCTTCGGTACTCGAAAATATTTTATCGTCAAACAGAGTTGCAGCCCTTGTAAATACCAAATTAATTGTGGACAATAGTACTAACGATGATGCCGCTGTTTATGATTTAGGAAATGGTAGTGCACTTATTGTTACTGCCGATTTTTTTATGCCTATTGTTGATGATGCATTTACATTTGGACAAGTGGCTGCAGCAAATGCATTAAGTGATGTGTATGCCATGGGTGGAAATCCGATTACAGCTATCGCTATTTTGGGATGGCCTATTGATAAAATTCCAGCTGAGGTTGCTGCTGAGGTTATGAATGGAGCAAGGGCTATTTGTGAGCAAGCAGGTATCGTTATTTCGGGCGGACATACCATTGATGCACCTGAGCCATTTTTTGGTTTATCGGTAAATGGTTTGGCTGATATAAACCACATCAAAAAAAACAGTACAGCACTAGAAGGGGACTTAATTTTATTAACCAAACCCATTGGTGTGGGCGTTTTAGCCACAGCACAAAAGCGTGGTTTAATAACAGCGCAAGATCAAGAAACTTTGGTGAAACAATTAATTACACTAAATGATTTTGGGAAATTATTAGGCAAAGAAAAATCGGTTCACGCCATGACAGATGTTACGGGTTTTGGTTTGATGGGCCATTTGGTTGAAATGAGTGAAGGAAGTGGTTTAACGGCTGAAATAAACTATGCATCAATACCCAAAATTGAAGCGGCTATTGAATACGCCAAACAAGGAGTAGTACCTGATGCTACATACAGAAACTGGAATGCCTACGGCAATAAAATAAACTTTATGCCAGGTGTTGATGCTACTGAAGCTTTTATGCTTTTACCCGATCCGCAAACCAACGGTGGTTTGTTAATTGCGGTAAAAGAAAGCGAGGTAAACGCAATAATAGCATTGGCAAAAAGTAATGATGTAAGTATACATGTAATTGGAAAATTTACAGCCAAACAACAACACGTAATTCAAGTAAAGTAGGCAGTTATTATAAAAACAAAACGCCCTTGATAATTTACTTATCAAGGGCATTTATATGATTACAACTTTTAGTTTCTTATTACCTTACGGGTAACAATCCACTCGTTGTTTTTGTCTTTTATTTGAATGATGTAAACTCCTTGTTCAACACCTGTTAAATCTACTTTTTCATTTAACTTACCAAAGCCCTGTATGATTTTAGTGCTGATGAGTTTCATGTGTGTATCGTAAATTTTTACTTCAGCACCACCGTTTAACACTTCCACATCCGACCAAATCATTACGTAGTCTTCCGTAGGTATTGGAGCCATAAATACATAATCGCTTACCGTGCTTACTATGGTATTGTCTTCACTTAACTGTCTAACTGATGAGTAAGTAAAAGTGTTGTCCACATCAACCATTTTTAAGCGGTAGTAGTTAACCATACTTTTTACAAATCCGGCATCGGTGTATTCGTAATTTACTTGTACGTTACTATTTTCTCTTGCTTTTACTACATCAAGTTTTTTAAAGTTTACATTGTCTAAACTATGTTCAATTTCAAACCTGCTGCTGTTTTTCTCGGTAGCTGTTGTCCAATTTAACACAGCCTGTGTTTGATTATTTAGTTTGGCAGTAAACTTACTTACCGTAACCGGTAACACGTTGGTGTTTTCAATAATAATTCTAAACCTATTGTTGCCAAATGTTGCTGCATTGCTTGAGTTGATGTTGAAACTATAAACCCCATTAACAACAATAGGTGTTACACTATTTAAGTAATTATCTTCTAAGTAATAATTAAATCCTGTTGTTGCTGGTAATTTATCAAACGTAAATGTATGTAATCCGTTTGTTCCGCCAGTATACAGTTTAACAGTATCGCTTGCGGTAGTTATTTGTGGTCTTGCATCTAACGAGTGTGGTACATTATCGTCACCATAGCTGTAAATATCGTTAGCACCATTATTCATACGGCCAATATCATACAAATCATCATTTGCTGTGGCCCCTGTCATCATCTTCAAAATAAATTGATCGTAGTTTAAAGAATCAGTACGCATGGTAACTAACAACTCATCTGATGGCGAACCTGTTTTAAATAAACTGTTATTGGTTGATGTTGATTTAAAAGATTCGTAGAACTGCAAAGATGGACTGGTTCCGGTTGCTTTAATAAAAAATGCTTGTCCGGGAGCAATAATACCTCCGGTTAAAGTACCACCGTTTGAGGCCGCGTTGTAACTTTTATAGTTATTACCGACAGGGTCGTAAACATAAACCTCCGGACGAATTTTGCTGTAGAAAGTTCCCGTGAAGCCTGAGTTTCCTGTTCTCCACATTGCTCCCCAATCAAAAGGAGCTGCAAATGGGTTCCCCAATAAGTTCCAACCATCATCGCTTGAACTTCCTGTGTTGGTATAGGTAACCGGCATATTAACAGATTGCTGGTTAAGTGTGCCTGATACTTCTAATGTTACTTCATTTTGTGTGGTGTTTGCACCTGTTAGTCGGGCAGGGTCACTTCTATCACCACGTACAAAAACGCGGTAACCTCTACCAACAGTAAATGCCATGTTGATGTTTGGTGCAGCAGTCCAGCCTTGATTTAAATTACCGGTTGTAGCTTCATTGTAGTAATATACACTTGGCGAGTTGTTACCGGTGGCATCAAATCCATTTGTTGTACCACCCGTTCCGGTAATAAAAATATCATCTTTCCATTGTGCCAGTGTTCCACCACTAATAGGTGCGGCCATAAACCTCCAACGTCTGGCGCTGGCAGGTATATACCTTTCAACTGTAACACTTCCCGTAATACTTGCATCAGGCGTTAACGCATCAACAATAGCTGTACCGCTTGCATTTGAAGTTAATGTTAAGTTACCACCTGTTGCAAAAACACCATCCTCACACGTTAACCTGTTAGTAATGGTCAACGGTCCACCAAGGGTAACGGTTCCGCTGTTATTTATTTTAACTTGAGCAGCGGTATTTCCTTGGAATAAACCGGATGGAATAGTTTGGCTTGATGTTCCAAAAAACTCTACCTCACCTGAAGTATTGTTGATTTTTCCACTTCCACTAATATTACCACGTATTCTTAAAGTACCTCCATTTACGTTTATGGTTTTACCCGATGCAATGGTGATTCCATTTGCAACCAACGATTTTCCATTTCCTAAATTTGGGTTATTACCCGAGGAAATATCTACAGCAGTTGATGCTGTTGGAATAGTTCCACAGCTCCAGTTTGCTGCATTGTTTGGGTCGTCATCCGCAGTTCCTAACCAGGTTCCTGCGGGCGTAATGCTAACAACGGTTGCGCTTGATACGGCAGAGCTACATGCGTTTTGAACTGCTACAACAGTATAACTACCGGCTGTTGTTGCGGATAATGTTGATCCGGTTGCAACATCAATACCATCTTTTTTCCATTGGTATGATGTGCCACCACTTGCCGTTAATAGCTCACTGTTACCGCTACAAATTGCAATCGAACCACTAGGACTTATACTTGCAGACGGAATATTGTTTACAGTAACAACTATTGCTGTGGCCGCACTGGCAGATGTACAACCTTTGTCGCTTATAGCAAATACATCATAACTACCGGCACTTGTTACCACCAAAGGATTTGTTGTAGAGAAATTGTTTCCATCTCTCCTCCATTGGTAAGTTGTTCCTCCGGTTGCTGTTAAGCTAACGTTGCCGCCATTACAGAAAGTTGTTGAACCACCAGCGCTTGAACCCGCAGTAGGTAATGTATTGATGGTTAATGTGGCTATGTTTGATGTTGTGTTGCCGCAAGTATTGGTAATAACTACGGTATAATCATCAGCATCCGCAAGGGTTAAGTTGTTTATCGTTAAAGAACTGCTGTTGGTTCCAACATCTGTTACTCCTTTTTTCCATTGGTAACTAACGGCATCTGTTGCTGTAACATTAAATGTTACACTGCCGCCTACACAACGCTCAACAGATGTTGGTTGTGATGTAATTGCCGGAAGTTGGTTCACCACAATTTCTCTTGCACTTGATTCGATTGCAGGACAAATGCCATTTTTTACGACAGCCCTAAAACGTGTTGTTGCAGTTAGGTTCCCCGGAGTTTCTGATGTTGTTACGTTAGAGATGGTATTCCAGGTTGTAAAAGGGCTAACAGCACTTTCCCAGCGAATAACACCACCTGTTTCGCCACTTAAAGAAAGCACTCCCGGGGCACTTCCGGTACATATTGGTGTTGTTCCCCCACTTACTGTTCCTCCTATTGATGAAGGAGTAATGGTAACTACTGTGCTATCGGCTTCAACAGCTAAACAAGTCCCATTTTTAACTACTGCCCTGAATGCAGTTGTTGCAGATAAAGCTCCGGATGTATAAGTTGTATTGGTGTGACTTATGTCTGTCCATGAATTAAACGGAGCCAACGCAAATTGCCACTTTTGAACCGTTCCTGTTTGCCCATTAAGTGTTAATGTTCCTGATGTACTTCCTTGACAAACATTGGTTCCACCGGTTACTGATCCTGCAACAGTTGCTGCATCCACCACCACCACTGTTGGTGTTGATGTTGTAGCCGAACAACCCTTGTTATCTGTTACGGTAACCGTATAACTACCATTAGCTGATGCCACATAGTTGTTATTTGTTGCACCACCAATCGGTGTTCCGCTTTCATTCCAAATATAACTTACGCCATTGTTATTGCTTAACGTAACGCTTCCTCCCGAGCAAAAAGTAGTTGCACCGCTTGGTGTAATACTCGCATTTGGTAAAGGATTAACAGTAACATAAACAGGTGACGAGGTGTCGGAAACACAACCGTTTCCGTCAGTTGTTACCACATTGTATTTGCCGCTTGTACTTACCAATAATGTACTTGTTGTAGCCGTATTCACACCATCTTTTTTCCATTGGTATGAAGTTCCTCCATTTCCGGTTAATAACACATTTCCTCCATTACAAAACTCAGTTGCTCCTCCGGCAGAAATACTTGCGCTAGGTAACGCATTTACCGTTAAACTTACTTGGTTTGATGTTGTGGTAGGAACACAGCTGTTGAATATCACCACATCATAATTATCGGCATCAGCTAAACTTACACTCGGAATATTAAAGCTACTGCTTGTTGCCGAAGGAATATTAACACCATTTTTGCGCCATTGATAGCCTGTAGCACCTGTAGCAGTTACGTTAAAAGTAACCGATGCACCCACACATCTTGTTGCTGATGTTGGTTGAGAGGTTATCACAGGAGGATTAATTACTGTTACTAAAGTTGAAACTGAAGCTTGTTCATTACAAACGCCACTTTTAACAACAGCCCTAAAGTAAGTTGACGTAGATAAAGCTCCTGATGTATATGTATTGTTTGTATTAACTATGGTGGTTGGCGAACTAAATGATGGATTGGTTGAACTTTCCCAACGCAAAATAGTACCTGTATGGCCTGTTAGTGTAAGCAGTGCTGATGTAGAGTCTTGACAAATGGTTGTCCCTCCGCTTACTGTTCCTCCAACTGTTGTCGGATCTACGGTTACCATTGTTGTATCTGACTCTAACGTTAAACAGGTTCCGTTTTTAACAACTGCTCTAAATGCAGTAGTTTGTGTAAGTGCAGCAGAAGTATAAGTTGTTGCTGTGTTTGTGATATTGTTCCAACTGCTGAAAGGTGAAACTGCACTTTCCCACCTAACCACACCACCTGTATTACCACTTAGGGTAAGCAAACCTGAGTTACTACCTTGACACTTAACTGTACCTCCCGTAACTCCACCTGCAACAGTCGGTACATCTACAGTAACAACTGTTCCGGTACTTGTTGTGGCCACACAACCATTCGCATCGGTAACTTGTACTTTATAATTGCCCGATGAGTTAATAATTATGGAAGATGTGGTTATTGCTGTATCTAAATCGTTCTTTTTCCATTGGTATGATACACCATTATTGTTAGATAGTGTTACTGATCCTCCGGCACAAAAAGTTGTTGCTCCACCGGCAGTTATATTGGCATTAGGCAGAGTATTAACGGTAACTGTTGTGGCACTTGTTGTATCAACACAGCCAAAACCATTTTGTGCTACAACCCTATAATCACCACTTGTGGTTGCTGTGTATGGGTTTGATGTAGACACTTGGATGCCGTTTCTCAACCATTTGTATCCTGCTGCACTCCCACCTCCTGTTAAATCAACCGAATTTCCATTACAAAATGTAGTTGGCCCTCCGGGGGTTAATGTTGCAATTGGTAAAGCGTTTACTGTCAATGTAGCTGTGCTTGATGGTGCTGATGTACCACAAGTGTTTGTTGCCACTACAGTGTAATCTGCTTCATCGCCACTTACAACGGCATTTATGGTAAATGTATTTGATGTTGCTCCACCAATATCAACTCCATCTTTTTTCCATTGGTAACTTAATACTGGATTTACGGATGTTGCTGTCGCGGTAAATGTTACCGAACTACTTTCACATATACTTTGGGTAACAGGGTTTAAGCTAAATGTTGGTACATTATCAACTATAATTTCTGCATGACTTGATACTGCTTCTGCACATAATACAGTATTTTGAACAACGGCCCTATATCTGGTTGTTTCTGTTAATCCACTTGCCGAGTGGCTTGTGGTAGTATTGGCAATTGGTGTCCATGTGGTGAATGGAGCTATTGCACTTTCCCATCTTACTACTGTTCCTGTATTTCCTGCCAGGCTTAATGTGCCGGTACTGCCTCCATTACAAATCGTTTTAGACCCGCTCACACTCCCTCCAACGCTGGGCGGAGTAACCGTTATTTCTTCTTCAAACGAATTGGCTTCAGGACATGCGCCACTCTTTATTACTGCTCTGAATTGAGTTGTTTGTGTCAGCGCACCCGAGGTATAGGTTGTATTCGTGTTTGATATCGGTGTCCATGTTGAGAAAGGAGATACAGCACTTTCCCATCTTACAACAGTACCCGTATTACCTGATAAAGTTAATAAAGGAGAGTTGCTGCCAGAACAAACAGTTGCGGATGCTCCGGTAACACCACCACCAACAGTGGTGGGCGAAACGGTTACAGTTGTCGCTACATCTGTAGTGTCTTGACAACCCGCAACAGTAGTTACAATAACTCTGTAATTACCACTAACACTTGCTTGGTAGCTGCTACTGTTTGCCCCAATAATTTCTACATCATTCCTTAGCCATTGGTATGTTCCGCTTGCAGCATTGTTTAATGTTACATTGCCACCACTACAAATATTAGTTGAGCCACCTGCAGTTATGCTTGGATCCGGTAATGGGTTTACCGTGATTATAAAAGCGGAAGAGGTGGCATTACAGCCGGCACTATCAATTTGTACAGTGTAGCTTCCGCTTTCTGTAACAACAAGGTTTCTGCTTGTTTGACCAATGATATTATTGCCATCTTTTTTCCATTGATAACCTGCGTATGATGCAGTTGTTCTTATGGTTCCTGATTGTCCTTGGCAGAAAGGATTTACACCTACTGTTTGTTGCACGGTAGGTGCAGAAACGCTGTTTACTGTTAAGGTCGCCACATTTGAAAGCTCATTTGTACAATTTGCCGATTGAACTTCAACCGTGTAATTTCCAGCGTCAGAAATAGCAACGTTGTTAATGGTATATGAACTGCTGTTGGCGCCTGATATATCGCTTCCATTAAACTTCCACTGATATCCGCTTATTGTTCCGGTTGCAGAAACATTAAATGTAACCGATGCGCCTACACATTTAGTAGACGAGCTTGGTTGTGACGTAATACTAATTGGGGCATCAACCACGACTTCTGTTGCTGTTGAAAATACATTGTTACAAATCCCGTTTCCGATAACTGCCCTAAATCTTGTTGTTTCGGTTAATGTACCCGATGTAAATGTTGTTGCAGTATTTGCAATATCAACCCAAGAGCTAAATGGACTAACGGCAGATTGCCATTTTACAATAGTGCCGGTATGCCCGCTTAAAGTTAATAAAGCAGATGTACTACCCGAGCAAATTGTGGTGCCACCGTTTACGCTACCTGCAATTGGCGCTGCATCAACGGTAACAGTTGTTGATGATGATTCAGCCGAGGTACAAGTTCCGTTTTTTATAACAGCTCTAAATTGTGTTGTTTCGTTTAATGCACCTGATGTGTATGTAGTTGCTGTATTTGCAATATCAACCCAAGAGCTAAAAGGATTAACTGATGATTGCCATTTTTCTACTGTACCTGTCTGTCCGCTTAACGTTAATTGTGCTGATGTGCTTCCTTCGCAAATTGTTGTACCACCGGTTACACTTCCTGCAACAGTTGGGGCATCAACAGTAACAGTTGTAGGTGTTGATGTAGTAGCCACACAACCATTACCATCTGTTACCTGTACTTTATAATCGCCCGAAGAGTTGATTACAATAGATGATGTGGTTACAGCAGTATCAATGTTATTTTTTTTCCATTGATAGGTGTTACCATTTGTATTTTCTAATGTAACTGAGCCTCCTGAGCAGAAATTAGTAGTTCCACTTGCAACTGTAATACTTGCATCCGGTAAAGGATTTACGGTAACAACTGTTGCAGCCGATGTTGATGAACAGCCATTGCCGTCCGTAACCACAACGGTATAACTACCCGATGTTGTTGCCGTGTATGGGTTTGATGTTGATTCATCAACACCGCCCTTTTTCCATTGATAGCTGTTGCCTAATGGTGCTTCCAAATCAACATTATTGCCTTGGCAAAAAGTTGTTGCACCGCTTGGGGTTATGGTTGCTGTTGGTAATGCATTTACCGTTAATGTGGCCGCATTTGATGTAGTGGTTCCGCATGTGTTTGTAATATCTACGGTATAAGTTCCGGCATCTGTTGCGGTAACAGTTGCAATGTTTAATGTACTTGCAGTTTCGCCTACTAGAGTTGTAATACCTTTTTTCCATTGGTAGCTTACGGCACCTGTTGCTGTTACACTAAACAGTGCACTTGTGCCATCACACCTATCTATAGATGATGGTTGTGATGTTATGATTGGTGCAGTGTTAACGGTAATAATTGCCGCATCAGAAAACGCCTCGTTACAAACACCACTTTTAACTACAGCTCTAAAATGAGTAGTTTCTGTTAAGTTGTTTGATGTAAATGTGCTTGTAGTAATTGCAGTATCTATCCATGAGGTGAATGGTGTTGTTGCGTATTGCCATCTTTCAATGTTCCCAGTTTGTCCGCTAAGTGTTAGCAAGCCCGAGTTATTACCCGAACAAATAGTGGTGCTTCCGCTAACCGATCCACCAACAGAGGCAGAATCAACTGTAACTGTGGTTGAAGAAGAGCTGTCTATCGAGCAACTTCCACTTTGAAGCACGGCTTTAAAAATTGTTGTTGATGCTAATGCCGTTGATGTATATGTATCTGCAGTATTTGCAATAGCACTCCAAGTTGAGCCACCATTAATTGAAGTTACCCACCCTAATATACTTCCGGTGTAACCTGTTAGTACTAATTGTGCAGATGTACTTCCTTCACAAATGGTACTTCCTCCGCTTACATTACCTGCCACAGTTGGCACATCAACGTTAACAGTTGTGGGCGTTGATGTGGTGGCTACACAGCCATTGGCGTCTGTAACTTGTACTTTATAATTTCCCGGTGAGTTGATTACAATTGATGATGTGGTTACAGCAGTATCAATATCGTTTTTTTTCCATTGGTAACTGCTGCCATTGCTGTTTGATAATGTGACAGAACCACCCGAGCAAAAAGTTGTCGTTCCGTTTGTAATACTTATGGCTGCATCTGGTAATGGATTTACTGTGATAGTAACAGCGTTAGAGTTAGCTGTGGCGCAAGTTCCGCTTTGTATAACTGCTCTGTATTGTGTAGTTTGAGTGGGTTCTCCCGGGTTGTATGTATCTGAAGTATGCGCAATTGTTTGCCACGATGAACCCCCGTTAATAGAGGATTCCCAGCGTATGATATCTCCGGTGTAACCTGAAAGAGTTAAACTGGAAACAGTGGCTCCAATACATATTGATGCGGTTCCACTTAAGGTTCCGGCAGCCGTTGTTGGATAAACAATTACTGTTTGGGTGTCTGAGGTAACTGTACATCCTAACCCCGGACTGTTGTCTGTTACCTCTACAGAATAATCTCCGGTGGCTGTCGCTGTTAAATCACTATATGTTGCTCCTGATATATTAGAACCATTTAGTTTCCACTGAAAAGTATAATTCTCGGTACTATCAACACTGAGGATTACGTTGTTTCCACTACAAAAGTTTAAAAGACCAGATAAGGAGATGTTAGTGGTGGGTGAAACACTAATTACAAAAGCGCTTGATGTTTTTGAGCAAAAGTTTACCGTGTCTGTTACCTTTACCGTGTAAAAGCCGGATTGTGTTACCAACAAAGTATTGGTATTGTTGCCTATCGGTGAGCCAAAGTTTCGCCATTCGTATTTAAGGTCGTTAGGACCACCGGTAACATTTGCGGTTAAAGTAGTATTTGAGCCAGGACAGAACTTAGTTACTGGGGCGGTGATTGAAACTGCTGTTGGGCACTGTGCCTGTGCTTTTAGGTTCCAAAATATAAGGGCAATCAAAAAACAAGAAAAAAAATTCCAAGGTAAACTACTTTTCATACAAGACCTATTATAGTAACACTCAAAGTTATAGTATTCAAACCTTTAGTAAAATTAAAATATAATTTAGATTATTTATCATTTTACGTTGTTGGTTAGGTAAGCACAAGGAAATCAATGCTATAAAAGCAAGCCGACAAACAATTTAATGAAAGTTTTTTACCAAAAACAGATTATTTCCGGAAAATCTTGCCATTTGTTTATGTGTAACTGCTGTTTAGTTTGAAAATTACTCCGCTTACAACAAGTTACGAGAATAAACTAAATAGGGATTTAAACCAATTACTTTTGGCTGATTAAAATAAATTAATGCGGACTTAAGGTTAAAACAAAAACCACTTGTTTTTTACCGCCAACATAACGGCCTGTGTTTTACTACTTACATGTAGTTTTTTGTAAATATTGGTAATATGCGTGCGCACTGTGTGCGGGCTTATAAATAGTAAGTCGGCAACGCCTTTATAATCTAGCCCTTGAACAAGCCCTTTTAAAATATCCTTTTCTCGTTCAGATAATACGGTGTCTTCATTTTTCTTTTGTGTTGTTTTACCCTCAACCATAAGTTGCAATGCTTTTCGAGCAATGCGCGGACTCATGGGTGCACCACCAAATTCAACAACCTCTTTTATGGATGTTGCAATTTTATCTACGCCTTCGTCTTTCAGTAAATACCCTATGGCACCTGCTTTAATGGCATCAAATATTTTATCGTCATCATCAAAAACAGTAAGCATAATAAATTTTGTGTTGGGGTATTTTTCGGTGGCTATGTTTACTGTTTCAATGCCATTTAAAACCGGCATATCAATGTCCATCAGCACCACATCGGGCTTTTGTTTGGCTAATTTTATTTGGGCTAAAAAATCTTCACCATTCACGGCCATAAAATCAACAACGATATCTTTATAGTATAGAATTTTCTCGCTTAATGAAACGCGATTGGGCTGTTTATCATCAACTATAGCAATGTGTATCATGGTAAATAAATTTTGTCAAAGGTTATTAAAGTGGCCTTGTTTAACTATACGTAAAATGCACTAATTTAAAACTATGCTTAGTGTGGTACCTTTACCAGGTGTTGAGTTTATGTTTAGGGTAGCACTACATTCTTTTGCCCTTGCTTTCATGTTTTGAATGCCATAGTGGTTTGTTTTTTCGCAATTGTTTACATCAAACCCCTTACCATTATCGGTAATGCTAAACGAAAATTGTTGTTGCGCACTGCCTTTAAAAACAATATCAATTTTACTACAAGATGCATGCTTTAAACAATTGTTAAACGCCTCCTGACAAATGCGAAAAACATTAAGCGCCACTGCCGGAGATAGCATAATTCCCGGGCTTATGTTTTCTTTAAAAGTAACGCTTATGCTTTTATCAAATTCCAACATTTTTTGTGCGAACTGCTTAAACCTATCGGCAAAATCATCAACAGATAAACTATTGCTGCCAACAGCCCAAATGGTTTGCCGTAAAGTTAAAATGGCGTTACGGCCGGCTTCGCTTAGGCTTTGTAATCGTTTTGTTTCTTCATCTTTGTTAATTTGTTCGGGGTGTCGTAACATCCAATCAATATTGGTAATTAAGTATGAGAGTTGGGCACCTACATTGTCGTGTAAATCGCGTGATATTCTAATGCGTTCTTGTTCTAATTTGTGTTGTATTTCTAACTCACGTCTTAATTTGTTTTGTTGGCGTTTGTTGTAAAGATAAACCACAACTAAAATGAATCCTGAAGCTATTAAAGCCACCAGCAAATAGAACCAGGTACGTTGCCAAAACGGAGGAATAATGTTGATATAAATCTGTTTGGGTGATTTACTCCAAACCCCATCGCCATTTGCAGCAAGCACTTTAAAAATGTAATTACCTGCAGGCAAATTTGCATAACGAGCAAAATGAAGTGTACCACTTTCAATCCAGTTTTTATCATAGCCTTCTAATATGTATTGGTAAGTATTGTCCTCGGGTTGGCTATACTCTAATGCCGAAAAATCAAACGATAAGGTGTTTTGTAAATAGCTTAATTGCAGTTGGGTAATTTCGTTGTAAGCAGTATCTGTTTTGTAGGGTAAATCACCCAACAAAATTTGGTTAATAGCCACAGGCGGTGCATGCGTATTATGCATAACTTGTTTCGGGTTGATGATGTTGATGCCATTAACACCACCAAAGTATAACAGTCCATTAGCGTCTTTGTGATAAGCTCCGGTGTTAAACTCGTTGCTTTGCAAACCATCACGAACACTATAATGGGTAAAGTTTTTGGTGAGTTTGCTGTACACCGAAATTCCTTTATTGTGGCTCATCCAGATGTTGCCGTTGTTATCTTCTAAAATACCATATATAAAATCATCAGGTAAACCGTTCTGAATATTAACCTGTCTAATGCGTTTTCCTTGTTTGGTAAGTAAGTATAAACCGGTATTTCCGCCAACCCAAACCTTGTTGCTGTTTTTTTCGGCACAAATGGTTTTTACCAGCATGGGTGTGTTTAATACTACGGTTTCCTTTGTTTTGGGGTTAAACCGGTATAAGTTTCGCACGGTAGCAACCCACCAAGTGGTATCGTTAAATATTTCAAAGCAAGTAATTTGGTGTCTAAAATGATCTTTGGGTAAAATAATTTCTGTGTTCAGGTTTTTATCAATACCCATTATTACGTAATCAACAGAAACATAAAGGCGGTTGTTATGCTGTTTAAAAAAGGGGTAGGTGATGTATGTACCCGAAATCCCAATATTGTATTTACCTGCATATACATTTTTGTGATTTACACCTGAGTTGTTGTGAGCAATTATGTTTTCGTTGTGTACATAAAACAACGTGTTGTTAAAATAAGTTAGCCCAAGTATATGATTGAGTTTGCCTTTGATGTAGGCTAATTCAACTTTTTTGCCTTGGCCTTCTTTATCATATTTTACTAGTCCATCTGCATAAAAACCGGTGTAAATGTTTCCATCGTTATCGGTGGTAATTGATTTAACTAGTGCGCCACCAGTGTTTTTAGCACACAAGTGTTTAAATTTATTACGTTGGGGTGATAAGCAATGTACACCGGCTCCGTTTGTGCAAACCCATAAATTATTGCTTCTATCAACCCATAAATTTTGCACGTAAAAAAAACTGGCATCTTTGTTTTTATCAAACGATTTGATGTGTTCAATTTGTTTGTTTTGCTGAGGGTCTATTACGAACAAACCATAATTATTGCCAATCCAAATGTTGTTTTCCCACCAAAGTATTCGTCCGGTAGTATTGCTTTTTGCGGGTGGCATCGTGTTCGAGGAAATGGGATGTTGCGTAAGTTGGTTGTTAAAAGGGTTATAATAAAACAGCGAATTTTGTGAATACGTAATTAATGTCGAATCGTTTATTGCAGTAAAGCTGGAGTTGGTGTAAGGAAGCTTTCCAATCCAGGTAAATTCTTTGGTTTCGGTATTCAACCTAAACCATGTAGTTACACTATCGTAAATAGCGCCTACAATGTATTTATGAAAAATGGTGGAGTTTCTTGGAAATCGATTAGCATGGGTTTTATTCTGAAAAACAACACTATCAACCACTTTAAAAGTTTGAATTGATATTGCCCAAAATTTATCACCAAAATCCGAAAACCAGATGCGCCCCTTTTTATCCTCGCCTAAAATATACGTGTAGGTTTCTCCAACGGAAGTTTGTGCGTGATTGAAAGTAAGGTTTATAAAGCAATCTTTAGCTCTGTTATAAATGCTAATGCCCTTATTGTGTGATATCCATAAGCGCTGTTTGCTGTCTTGAATAAATTTATAGAAGGTGTTTCCACTAATACTTGTTGTATCAAGGTCAATGGGTCGGTAATGATACATTTTATAACCATCAAACCGGTTTATACCATCGGCTGTGCCAAACCACATAAAGCCTTTATGATCTTGGTAAACATCCCACACACTATTTTGTGCAAGGCCATTATCAACCGTGTAGGAGGTGTAGTTGCGCAGGTTCTGGGCACATACATTACAGCACCATAAAATAAACAAAAGAGAGGCTATACTTCTCATGTTAGGGTTGATTAGGGTAACGTGAATATACAGCATTTGACGTATTTACCAAATGTATTGTTTACAGCAGTTTTGTGCATACAAAAACCAACCTAATTTAATTATGAAAAAAATTCTACTAAACATGTTTTGTGTTGTTTCAACACTAACATTGGGTGCACAAAATATTGATGTATCCGGATTTACAAAACTAGATTTAAACATTTTAAGCACGCCCAAACAAGGTGCTGTAGTGCCAACATCTGATGGGGGTTATTTTTGGGCAAGGGGCTTAAAGATTACCAAATTTAATGCTTCAAATACCGAGGAATGGAGCACTACTTTAGAAGGTACAAACAAAGTAGGCTATATACACACCATAACTGCTTTGGCTGATGATGGTAACGGTGGCGCAATTATAACCGGTAGTGTAAATGGTACACTATCGTTTGGCAACGATTCTATTACTCCGTTTTACACAGCTACAGGATCGGGCTTTTACTCAGCCGATGCATTTATTGCCAGGGTTAATGCTTCCGGAAAAACATGGTGGTATAGAATGGGTGAGTATAACCAAGATGCACCCGGAACAGATAGAGGTGTGGGTGTAAAAATAGTGGGCGATAAAGTATATTGGTTAGCACATGTAACCGGACGAAATTTTAAGTTTGAAAACAACCTATATCCACTTAACCAATATGGTAATAATGTTACAGTATTGGTTCAGTTTAGTCTAGACGGTACTAACAATTGGATAGTAGCAACAAAAGGTGGAGGAACAATACCAAAATATTTGGTGGCCGATAACAATCAGGTTGCCATTGGTGCATATAGTTTAGGCTCGTCAACAGCAATAGATTTTGGCAATAGTAAAACATTAAGGTATAGCCAGGCTTCGCATTTAATTGCAAAGTTTAATACTTCGGGCGAGGCACAATGGGCCGTTACTTATGATGATGATAATAATGAAACTAACCAATATGGTTTAACAGTTGATGATGAAGGAAACTATTATGCTTGTGGCATGGCCAGCAACTTTACATCAAGCTATCAAATTAAAAAGGGACAAGGTTATTTGGTAAAAATGAGTGGTACAGATGGGGCACATGTTTGGACAAGGGTTTTATCAAAAATTGCAGGTGCAAGCAATCTATTGCATGGTCCATTATTGGGAGTTCAATATGTAAATGGCAAAGTGTATGTATGTGGAAATACCAACGGAAACTTATACCTTCAATCATCGGCAACCGATAGTATTGAGGTTAAGCTCTCTTCTAATTTATTAGCAGCCGAACATTTTGTGGCACAATATGATAAAGCCGGGTCACTAACATCAATTGTTAAAGCAACTGGTGGTATGGCGGGTGGTACCATGGAGTACTTGGTACAAGCTAGCAATAAATTAATTGGAGTAGGTGTGTTTTCGGCAAACATTGTTTTTGGCAGCCATAACATGCCGGCAACCGGAGGAAATGTTGGTGCATATTTTATTGGTTTTTATCAACTGGGAACCGGCTCAACAGGTTTAAACAAAGTTTCAACTCAATTTGTAAGCAGCCTTTATCCTAACCCGGCAAACAACGAAGTTAACATTGAAACAGATTTAGGTAACAGCATTCATGAAGTTTTGGTAACTGATGTAACCGGAAAATTATGTCAAGTATCGGCTTCTATAAATGCAAATCAAGCCACAGTAAATTTAGCCGAACTAAACAACGGATTATATTTTGTTACCTTAAAAACAAAAGCAGGTAACAGTACACAAAAAATAATTAAAGAATAAATAACCCCACCAACATTTTCGGGTTTTACCCCGAAAGTGAGATTGGTGGTTATTGTGAAGAGTCGGGTTTTAAGCCCGGCTCTTATTTAAAAAATTACAAACCCTTAACTATAAAAAAAATGAAAAAACTAATTTTACCTTTAATGGCAATTGCATTTATTGCCTGTAGCAAATCTGAGGATGATGCTACCAAAACAGACCCTAATGCTCAGGTTGAAGTAACTAAAGCTAATTTGGTGGGCACATGGAATATCAACAAAATTGAAGGCTTTACCATTCCGGGTGATTCACTTTTTCAAACCATGAATTTTAATGCCGGTGATGCTACTTTAACCTTAACAAATGATGATAAGTACACAACTACCTCAACTTTTGGTACAAGTAATGGTACTTATAGTGTTGTAACCGTTAATGGTAAAAAAATGCTAATAACTATTGAGCCTAGCGACCCAGCGGATACATTGGAAATTTTAAGTTTAACCAAAAATTCCATGTTAGGAACAGATAAGCAACAAGAAATAAACAGAAATGATGACGAATACACCAAAACGTATTTATCTCGTTAAATAAAATTAAAGCCACTGAAAAGTGGCTTTTTTATTGTCCCATTCTTTTTAATAGTTCTTCGCTTTTATCGCTTGATAAACCAACATGATAATCACCTTCCATTAGCAACGAACCCCCATCTGATTTGATGTATTCTATAACATAATTGGTGTTAATGATATACGATTTATGGCACCTGAAAAACTGCTCGGTGTTGCTCAATAAATCTTCGTAGTGTTTTAATCCTTTACTGGTAGTTAATGTTTGTTTGTTTTTTAGGGTTATTTGCGAATAAGCCCCATCTGCCTTAAAGAAAACAATATCGCTTATGTCGATAAATTTTACAGACCCAACAGTGTGTATGGCAATTTTACTTGGTGCCTGACTTGATAGGTTTTGTTTAAGTGCACCGTAGTTGCCATTATTTTCTTGTTGCTTAAATCGGTTTATTGATTCAGCTAATTCCTTTACATCAACCGGTTTTAATAAATAATCTACTGCGGATAATCGAAGGGCATTTATGGCATACTGGTTATAAGCCGTTACAAAAATGATGGAGAAAGTAACCTCTTGTTCATCAAAAAAATCAAGCAATTCAAGGCCACTATGACCGGGCATTTCTATGTCTAAAAACACCAAATCGGGTTTGTGTTTTCGAATAGATTTTACTCCGGTTGGCAAGTCTTTACAATTGTCTACAACTTCAATATCCTTGTGGTATTCGTATAACATGCCCTCTAATAAAGTGCGGGCCATTTTTTCGTCATCAATTATTATTGCTTTATACATGTTAGTAGTTTTGATAGGGTAAAATAATGGTTACTAAAGTTCCGGCTGCACGATTTTGGCTGTCCATTTTATCGGTTATATGCAATGATGCACCGGTGTTTCTCAGCTTGTTTATTAAATCAATTCTGGTTTGGTTGGCCTCGGTTGAAAACGATTCGTGGTTTTGGTTTTTTATGGCATTTAATTCTTGCGATCTTTTTCTACCAATACCATTATCATCAACCATAATTTTTAGTTGATTAGTTCCAGATAGTTCAAAAGATACACTAAGGCTTTTATTGCCAACCTTGTGTAACAGCCCATGCTTTATGGCGTTTTCAACATGGGGTTGAATAAGCATGGGTGGCAGTTTAACAGACTCGTTTTCAAGCTTCTCATCTTGTATAATCGTATATTCCAGCTCACCATCAAAGCGCATTTTTTCTAACGAGAGGTAAAGGTCTAATGATTTAATTTCTTCATCTAAATTCACCAAATCTTTATCAGACATTTCTAAAATACTACGCGTTAATTTCGAAAACTTATTTAAGTAGTTTGATGCACTCGTTTTATCGTTGGTAAAAATATATCCCTGTATGGTATTTAATGCATTGTAAAAAAAGTGCGGGTTCATTTGCGATTTAATTGATTTAAGAACTGACTTGTTGAGCTCTTTTTCTAATTCATAATTTTGCTTTAGCAGTGTATTTCTTTTTTGGAGTATAGCAACTTGCCAACGGTAAAAAGCAACCGCCATAAATGTAGTACAACTTAACACCAATGCAATAAACCACCAACGTTTCCACCATGGTTTTAAAATAGTAAAATTAAGTATCGAAGACTCCAACACCTTATCGTTTACCATAAATTTCAGGTTGTATTTTCCTGCATCAAGTGCCGCAAACTGTAACATTCTGGAGGTAATGGGCAACTCTGTCCAACCATCATTATTAAGTGAGTAGTAAATTTTGTTTTGTGCAACACCATCGTAATCTAATAGCACATAGTTTATGGTAATGTTATTTTTGTTGTAACCGAGTACTTGGTTATTTAACGGTGCATTTTGTCCGTTTATAAGTATATCATCAATCAAAAATTTGGGCAAAACAGTTATTGTTTTTTGTTGATTTAATGGCACACTAATTACACCATTTTTGGTAAGCAAATACAGTATTTGCTTATCAAAGCTTACATCGTTTAGCTCTGATGTTTTAATAATATAAATTGGCTTAGAAATGCTCAGTTCAGGATTGTTTGCATTAACCAATACCACCTTGTTATCGCCAAACAAACACAATAATGTATCGCCAAATAATTTGCCTCCCGATATGTTTTTACAATTAATTGAGGGCAATTTATTAAGTAAACTAAAATCACCTGACGCATTTAATGCATAAAATTCTCCTTTGGTATTAAGGGCATATATTTTCTGTTTGGTGGTAATCAATTTTTTTGCGAAAAATTTTTCTTTACCTATTCTAATTTCACTTTTATGATGAGGGGTTTGTTTGAACAAACCGGTGTTAGTGCCATAGTACAAACTGTTTGATAGTTGATGAAAAGCCACTGTTTTTACCCTCAAACCAACAGATAACCTACGATATTCATCGTATAAACCTTTTGGTAAGGTTTGATATAGCCTATCCCAATCATTAATATTTGTAATGTTTTTATCCTTGTATAATAAACATTGCGCACTTTCGGCAAAGGCATAAAGGTTATTGTTTATTTTACAAACCTCTTTTAATGCATAGGCATGATTTAATGTATTTTCAGGTTTAGTTAAATCAATAATATTCATGCCTAATGAAGAGGTAAAGATTTTACCATTTACATTATCTAGGTAGGCATAATAAATGGCTGCATTTTTTAATTGAGCAATTTTTTGAGTTAGCGAAAAGTTTTTCGAGTAATAAGATACTTGGCCTTGTGCGTTAAAAATATAATGACCTGTTTGGTTACTTATTATTTTTGTTGGATTATCGCTAATGGGTATGTAATTATTGAATATATCCTGTAAAAAAATAACCCCTTTAGAAAGTGTACTAATCCAATAATTTCCCTGAAAATCTTTGGAAACAGCAGTAATGTTTTCGTTGATAAACCAATGCGCAAACAGTTTATTATTGTTGTACAATATCAGCCCGTTATTTCCATAAATTGCGTATTTCCCGTTAATGTTAGTTGTTCCGTTAATACCTATTGTTGCCGGTGTTACTATACTGGATATCCTATTATTAACCTCAAAATATTTTATATGATTTGCTTCACTGTATTTGGCGTAAACAGCAACATTATTATTTATGGTTGAAATGAATGGCTGCTTTTTGCCTGATACAAAATTAATGGAGGTTATATGTTTTAAACTAAGATCGTCTCCTATTGCGTAAAGCTCATAACCTTCAATGTAATAAAATAGACCGTTGGCATATAAACTATGTTGTAGGTCAGAAAATCCCTTAGGCGATTTAATGGTTTTAACCAACTTCAAATTCTCAATATTAAACACATCAATGCCTTGCGTTTGCAATACAAAAATGTACTTATCACTTATGCCGGTTGGGTTATAGTTTAGTGGTTGATTTTGATTTAAATTTTTTAATGAATCATTTTCTACATAATAACAATACCCATCAAAATTTTGATACCAAATTCTACCCAACCTATCTTGTTTAATATCGCTTCCCGATACTGATGTTTGATTGTTGTTATAGTATTTTTTAAATGTATTTCCGTCATATCGGCATAAACCCTCTTCTGTTGCAAACCATGTAAAACCTTTAGCATCATGAAAAACCTGATACACTGTGTTAGATGGCAAACCTTGTTGCTCGGTAATCCATACAGGATAAGGCTCTTGGCCTAAAGCACCCAGCCATGGTGCTATAAATAAAATGTATAAAACAAACTTCATGAGCAGCAAACAAATATATATTAACTCTCATGTATTAACGATTTAAGTTTATGAAGCATGTGTTTGGTTACATGAAAATACCTTTTGGGTTAGAATCAATTTTTTAGATGAAACAATTCTATTGTTACCAACCCAATTCCTATTTTCATTTAACAAAAAGGTTGTTTTATAAATCGAGTAACAAATAGAAAAGTGTTGTACTCAATTTTGAGTCACTAATGCTTTAATTCATGAAAAAAATAGGATTACTTTTAATGGTAGTGTTTTATGCCATGGCCGGCTATGCGCAGTTGCCCGTAACCAATTGGCAAAACACTTTTGGTAACTTTTCGGGCAATGCCCGGGTTACAGCAACCACAACCGATGCCAGCGGAAATGTATACGTGGCCGGGTACTTTTATGGCAGTGTTGATATGGACTTTGGAACAGGTGAGGCTATTATTACTTCATCCGGGTTGTATGATGCCTTTGTGGCTAAATACAATGCGTTTGGTGATTTTAGTTGGGTAAGAAGAATTGGCGGTACGCAAGGTGATCAGGTAAATGCCATATTTTTTGATGGAGGAGGTAACCTACATGTAACCGGTTTCTTTCAGGGTACTACATCTATTGTTGCTTCTAATGGCACTTTCAACCTTACATCGGCCGGTGGCGCTGATATTTTTATGTTGAATTTTGATGGGGCGGGAGCGTTGATTCGTAATTTTAGAATTGGCGGCACAGGTGACGATAATGGATTAGCTATAAAGTCAGATTTAAACTCAAATGTTTATTTAGTTGGAACCATTGGAAGCGCCAACGTAAACTTTAATGTATATGGTGGTAGTCAGCTAATTTCTTCAAGTGGTGCTTTGGATGGTTTTATTGCCAAGTATGATTTTTCATACGCTGCTCAATGGGTACAACGTGTAGGTGGTGGTACGGTTGATGATGCCATTAATGATGTAGATATTGATGCAGCAGGAAACGCCTACGTAGTAGGTTCATACAGAGGGTCGGCAATGTTTAGCGGCACCTCTATAACACTAACCAACTCGGGTAGCACCGATGGTTTTGTTTCAAAACTAAATAGCTCGGGTACATTTTTATGGGCCCGAAAAGTAGGTAGTACAGGAACAGATGCCATTAATAACATTAGGTTAAACGGAAAAGGTGCAGCCTATATAGCAGGCCATTTTTCAAACACATGTAATTTAAATCCTAATGGTACTGTACAAAATTTTACCAGTTTGGGTAGCACTGATGTTTTTGTGGCGAAAGTGGACACCAATTTGGCTACAGCTACTTGGGTTAAACCCATGGGTGGAACCGGAAATGATTTATTATACGGATTGGCCATTGATACCAATGATAATGTTTACGCCACCGGTCAGTTTGAAAGCACAGCCGAGTTTCCAATAGGAATTAGCGCATCCGCATTAACAAGTGCTGGTGCTACAGATGGTTTTATAAGTAAATTAAATTCACTTGGTAATTATGTTTGGAGTACGCGTTTTGGTAATTCTTCTAACGATTTAGGTTGGGATATTGAGGTTTCTAAAAATGGTAATGCAGTTATTGTAGGCGGAAACCAAGCTTCTAATGCTTACTTTACACAACTTGGTGCCTGTAATTTGGCGGGACCAATTACGGGCTTAACCAATGTTTGTAGCACAACATCAATTACATACAGTATTGCCGCGGTTACAGGTGCTACATCTTATGTATGGACATTGCCTTCGGGTTGGACAGGCACATCAACCACAAACAGTATTACAGTTACGCCTGCCACAAATGGCGGAACAATTAGTGTTGCTCCTGTTACTTCATGCGGTGTTGGTATTGCAAGAAGTAAAACAATTGTATATGGATTGACAGCCATAGATAATAACCTTGTACGTCACTGGTTAGCTGATAGTGCGGATAACGATAGGGATCGAATAAATAATTTTCAACTTACACTTAATAACACTATTAAAGATACCGATAGGTTTGGTACACCAAATGCCGCTTATCGCATTACAGGAAACACAGGTTATATAGGTACTGGGGCAAACTTACCTACTGGTAATACTTCTATTGCATTTTGGTATTATTATCAAAAAAATGGAGGTACTAATAATATCATTTTAGGTAGCAATACCGGATCAATTCCTGCGGGTCATCCATTGTTACTCACAGATAATAATAACGAATTACTTTATCCTTGGTCAAACACCGGTTCTCCAATTGGTTCTGGTGTTTCTTTTGCGCCTAATGCATGGTATCATATTACGTTGGTTAGAAATGCTTCAAGTTTTGTTTTGTATTTAAACGGTATACAAGTAGCAACCGGAACAAATTTAGCCACCACCAATTTTGATCGCATCGGCAATAACCGTCCGGGTTTTGAAACACAAGGCGCTACCGGAAAGTTTGATGAGATAAGAATTTATAATGTTCAACTTAATGCATCTCAAGTTCAAAACATGTATAATTTTGGGCAAGTTCGCAGGTTAAATATTTCGCAAGTTGCATGTTCAGGAAGTACAGCTTTACAGGCTATTAATTTTTCTTCAAGCGGTACCAACTACCAGTGGTTTAAAAACACACAAGCTGTTGGAAATAATGCTTTAACTTATGCAAACACATTTGCCAGTGGAGATACCCTTATACAAGTGCGTGCCGAAAATCAATGTGTAACCGAAACATATAGTAAAGCTTATGTGGTGAATAACCCGCAAAGTACTAGTGTAAATATTACCACCTGTGGTTATTTTCAGGTGGGCAGCAAAAAATATTTAAATACCGGCATTTATAAAGATACCTTAAAAACGATTAACGGCTGTGATAGTATTGTTACGCTAAACTTAACCATAAATAACAGCACATCATTCAATCGAAATCAAGGTATGATGCATTATTGGCCTCTTAACAGTGCTGATTCATCAACGAGTTACAAAGATTTAACTGCATTAAACTACATAGGTGCTGTTACAAAATCTGATGATAGAGCAGGAAACATGGCCTCGGCTTATGCTGTAACCAACAATTTTCAAGGTTTTGTGCCATCAACACCATTAACCTATCCCGAAATAACAATTGCTTTCTGGTATAAAAGAAGCAATACCGCAGCAGGTGCCTTGTTGGTTAATCAAAACAGCAGCGTACTTTCAGTAAATGCAAATGGTACACTTATACATAATGGTTCAACATCAACTTTTGCACTTACATTAAACCAATGGCATTATATCGTTTATACCAATAACCCTAATGGTGGAGCTGCCAATATTTATGTTGATGGACAGTTGGTGATTAATCAGGCAGGCAACTTTTTTCCGGTAACACGAATTGGAAGTTTAACCAGTGGACTATCTCCGGCACTTGGCTCATATGATGATATCATGGTGTTTAACTACGCATTGAGCCCAGGTGAAGTAGACAGTTTATCAGAGCTTCCTACTATTGTTAGCTCAAACATTCCATCAACAATAAGCGCACAATGTGGTTATACCTTAAATACAAAAGTTACCAATAGAGCAGAATCTGTAGTTGAGTTATACAAAAACAATCAGTTACTTGCTAGCGATACATTTGCAGTAGTTAATAATTTTTCGCTTAATGATAGTGTAATTACCCTACGTTTATACCGCAATTGTGTGCGTGTTGATTATACAAAACACATTAAAGTTTCTCCGCAGTTCGACACTGTTATTGCAAATGCTTGTGGTAGCTATAACTACAACGGAAAAACATATACAGCCTCGGGTATTTTTCAGGATACTGTTGTTCATTTTACGGGTTGCAGTACCTATATAACATTATATGTTAATGTTAATGATACCAATGCAAATCGTGTTGCTAAAAATGGTTTAGTGCGTTATTGGACCGGTAATGCTGATAATCTTGGTCGCGATATAGTTAATGGCGATACACTAAGCCTAATAGGTACAGGAGTTACTTATGGTTTAGGCAGAAATGGTGTGGCTAATCATGGTATTACTTTTACAAATACCACTTCAGTAATTCAAACCAATATACCTCAACTAAATACAGCTAGTATTTCGTTTTGGTATTTCCATACGATAGGAAATGTGGTTAAAACACTTATTGGTTCTAATGTAAACACTATACCTGCCGGCTATCCAACCCTGTTGGTTAACAACAGTAATTTAAGGGTTGTAACCAATACAGGACTTGAAATTTCTCTTACAAATTTAGGTGGTAACACATGGAATCATATTGTACTTGTGCGCAATGGTTCAAACTACAAATTGTATTTAAACGGTCAGGTTATTTCTGAAGGAACAAACTTGGCTACAAGTAACTTTGATCGTATTGGAAACAACCGCCCTAACTTTGCAACCCAAGGCGCAACAGGTGGTAGGTTTGATGATATTTTTATTTACGACCGCGAGTTAACAGCTGACGAAGTTTCTATACTTAGTAGTTCAACTAGTTTATTTTCGGTGAATAAGCCTGTTGCTTCTTGCGCGGGTTCAAGTGCTAATGTTTCATCACAATTTCAAACCGCAGGAGGTTGGAAATACAGCATCTGGAGAGGCAATACCAAATTATCTGATACTACTTTTGCTACTATACCTGCTTTAACCCTAGCCGATACAACTTCAGTTGTTATTAAATCATTTAATAATTGCCGTATGGTTGAGTACCCGGTTAGGTTAAATGTATCAAACCAAACAGCCGATTTAAACAATGGATTGTTGCGTTTTTGGGCTATGAAAAATACAGAAAATCGAAATAGTCTTACCAACGGACAGTCACCCTATTCGGTAGCCGGTTCTATTGGCAGTATGGGATTGGGGAGAAACAATTTAGATACCAATGGTGCTGTGCAAATTACTGATAAAAATAACCAATGGATCAACACAGATTTAATTACAACCGAATTACAAAACGGACAACCTTACACGGTATCGTTTTGGTTAAATTCAACATTCACAAACCAAGGTGCCGAGGAAGGAATTTTAATATCAAACAGTAATGCTTCCTCAGTTGCGGCATTACAATTATCCATATCAAACCAATTACAAGTATTAAACAACGCAGGTCAAGCAATTTATTCTAGTGCAAGTATTCCGGCAGGTGTTTGGTATCATATTGTGTATACAAACAATGGCGGCTCTGCATACAAATTATTTGTAAATGGTCAGCTGGCTTCTTTAGGTTCGGGCACACTACCAAACTGGCGCCCCGAAAGAATTGGTAATGGCCGTCCGGGTTTAACCAACCGCGGTGTTCGTGGCAGGTATGATGATGTAATGATTTACAACCGTGTAATATCAGATGCCGAGGCTGTTTTGTTATACAATATGCCGGCTATACTTGGTACTCCTTTAAGCGTGAGCACGTGTATTAACAATGTAGCCAACTTTAAGTGGGATGTAAAAGATACGACTACAGTTTCGTACACATTTTATAAAAATGCCAATACAGCTTTTGTTGATTCAACTTCACTAAGTTTTAATGTAACAGCATCAGATAGCATTGTTTCTTTGGTTATTGATAAACCTTGTACATCTATTAAACTGACAAGTAGAATTAACAAAAATTCAATTAATTTAAATACAGGTCTTGAGCGCTTTTGGACCATGAATGCCACGGATGAAGAGAAGCCATTAAGTGCTGCAAACAGATCAACTGCAACTGCAAGCAAGTATGTGCGTTCTAATCAATCAAACATGCCTTATGCGTTGGGCAGAACCGGTGCTTCTGCCAATGCAGTAAGTATTGGTAATAAAAATTCATACATCTCAACAAACACTACTGCACAAACCAACGATCCGGTAACCATATCGTTTTGGCATAAGCCAAATGCAGTAATTGGATCAGAGGCTGCCAGAGGCTTGTTAGGAACTTCGGGGGCTTCAGTGTTAAATATCGATGTGTCAAGCGGTAATTTAAACTTGCGACCAGTTTCGAGTACTGGTACCTATGTTGGTTCTAGCTACACATTAACTTCCGGAGTTTGGTATCATATTGTACTTGTTAGAACCAGCACCAGTTATGAGGTATATGTAAATGATACATTAAGGTTATCAGGTACCGGAATTAATCAGGCAAGTATTATTTATGTAGGCAACACTCCCGGTTTTACCTTTGGTTCATTAGGTTCGTATGATGATTTGGCAATCTATTCCAGAGCTATTTTACGCGATGAGGTAAATGCACTATTTAACTTGCCAAGTATTACTGGCATACCGGACACTTCGGTTATATGCGCAGGGGCAAGTCGTAATTTTGTATTTACTACTGCAGGTGGTGGTGCTGTAGTGAACCGTCTTGTTAAAAATCCTGCACCAAGTTATACGCAAACTGTAGAACTAAATACGAACGGAACAAGCGGAATAACTAGTGTGTTAAATGATGATAGAATAGCCTTAACACAACAATTGGGTTGCGCGCAAATGCAGTATAATTTTTATCCAAATGTGCAAGGTACAACATCGGTTGGTCCAACTTTAACTTACGATGTGGTTACTAAACGCATTACTGCAAATTCAACCTTTAATCAATCAAAATTGTTCCGTAATGGTGTGTTGGTTCAAAACAATACAAACACCGGTAATATTAATTACTTAACCACATTGCGCTGTGGTAGCTATTTTGCCGAGTATGTAAATACGGGTAGCAGTTGTCCATCAACCTCACCAACTTTAGTAATAAATGCTGCCGATACATTTAACCAAACGGCAAGTTTATGTAGCGGAAAAACCATCGAGTTTGGCAATCAAAACATAAATGCAGCCGGGGTTTATTACCATACCTTTAATGGCGTATTGGGTAATTGTGATAGTACAGTAAAATTAACCGTAATTAATGCAGCACCTACATCATCAACCCTAAACAGAATAGGATGTGGCAGCTTAATTATTAACGGTAAAACATATACACAAAGCGGACAGTATAAGGATACCATAACTAACGTTGCAGGTTGCGATAGTGTGATTACATTAAACCTAACTATTAACAGTGGCGGCCCTTCTAGCAGAACATTTAATATAAGTGCTTGCAATCAATATGTACTTAATGGTAAAACTTACACACAAACGGGCACTTATCGTGATACATTAATTGGAGCAAGCGTAACGGGTTGCGATAGTATTTTGGTATTGAATTTAACGTTAAATAAAAATGGTTCAACCCAAAATGTAACAGCATGTAAAAACTATGTGTTTAAAGGCTTAACCTTAACGCAAAGTGGCGTGTATTATGATACCTTAACTAATGTGGCAAGTTGTGATAGTATAATTACATTGAACTTAACCATTAACACTGTTAATGTAAGTGTAACCCGAAACGGAAACACCTTAACGGCAGCAGAAAACGGTGCAACCTACCAATGGATAAATTGTGCAACTAATCAACCAATATCCGGAGCAACCGCTGCAAGTTATACTGTAACTATTTCGGGTAATTATAAAGTAGCCATTACCAAAAATAGTTGTGTTGATACGTCAATTTGTTATGCAGTAAATATTGTAAGTTGTAATGCAAGTTTAGCTTATACCAATTTAAGTAACGATTCGGTTAGGTGTAAACAGATTAGAATAAACGCAAACAATGTAACCTTGCCAATTACACTAAACATATCTTGGTCATCAAACCCTAATGGCAACAACGTTGTGGTTAACGATTCGGTTAGGGTTTACACAGATGTTTGTCCGGGTACATACACCGTAAAACTTACAGATGCTAATGGTTGTAAAGACTCTATTGTATTTACCATAAACGAGCCGGTTGGTTTAAATGATGTTGATGCAAATAACTTGTTTGTGATGTATCCAAATCCAACAAGCAGTTTGGTAGAGTTGAACTTTACCTATCAATCAAACAAAACCATAACGGTAACTGATGTGCAAGGAAAAGTTTGCATACAATTTACATCAAACCAAATAAACCAACAAATAGATGTAAGCGCACTAAACAATGGTTTATATTTTGTCAGGGTTGATGATGAAACCGGAACCAGCATTAAAAAGCTAATCAAACAATAAATAAGTTTTAAGTTTTACAGAGAGGTCGCTATAAATGTTTATAGCGACCTCTTTTTTATACTGATACAGTATATATAATCACATTGGTATTAAATACGATAAATGCTGTATTGATTGGATACCTGCACCTAAACAAATTTGCCATACACAATATACCCTTATCTAATTATGAAAAAATGTATTTTATTAATTGCTGCCTGTGCCACACAAATTTGGGCGCAAGCGCAAGTTGAAGTAACGGCAAAAGGCTTCGAGCTAGAGTCGGTTAAGAAACACAAAGGCTGGAACATTATTGAAGCCGGACGCGATGCAAACACCGGAAAAGTGTATGTTAAATTTGCACAATCTATTTGCGATGTAACCAAAAATACTTGGTCGGGTACCAGAACTTACCGTGGTTTAATGTGGGACATTGATAAGCTAATTTTTGACGATCAGTTTAATTTTGAGGGTAACTCCTTAACAAATTATAAATCATCGGAAGAAGCCGTTGTAAACAATGAGTATGTGTTTGGAAGAACATACATGCCAATGCCAGCCAATATTGGTAAGTCTATGTGGCAGGGAGGTGCCGCACTAACCAGACCACTTAATAATGCATTTATGTTTAAAAATGTGGTAACCGGTACTGCCGGCATTACAGGTTTTAAAGTTAATGTATCTACAATTGGTTGCCAACCTTTGGTACGAGATACAAAGTATAATGGAACCATGTGCGGTGAAACTTCTGTGATAGAAAACATGGGTTCTACAGATGCTAAAGAGGAAAAAGGGCAAAGATGGATTCCGATGTATAACAATCCTGTTCCTGATGGTGGTAATATTTTATTTAGTACATCAGGTGTTGGTCCGGAAGATAAACAACATTATGTGTTCAAAAAATACAATGCAAATGCAGGTGTAATTAAAGAGCTCTCTTTAACATTTGATTACCAATGTTTGCCTACGGTAAAAGAAATTGAAAAAGCACCGGGAGTGTTTGACTATGTAATTGTAATGACACCCATTAACTACAAAAAATCTAAAATTACAGTTGCCCCAGCAAATCAATACGAGTACATTAGAATTGATGGTGAAACATTTAGTATTGTTGAGCAATTTAAATTTACTGCACCAAATTCTCAGTGGTTGATTAATGATGTAATTGAAGCAGATGGAGCCATATACCTTGCGGGATTAGCCGGTGCAAAAAATACGATTTATAAAGACTTTGCTATTCCTAAAACAAAAGAATACACTACCTACCAAATTGCAAAAATATCAGGCGGAAAAGCACAATATATAACGAATGTTAGCGAGCAAGAGGCACAGGCAATACTTACTGTTGCACCGGGTGTTAAAGGCAGTGTAAAAGCAACTTTTCATAATACGGCTATTAAATTACACGTGGTTAACGGTAAACTTTTCATAGCTGCACAAAACTTTTTGCCGGGTAAATATGGTGCATTGGTTACCATGGTGTTTGATCAAAGCGGAAAGCTAGAAACATACCTTGCTAAACCTGAAAAAATATTGGCACGCGGTTCATTACATTTTACTGCCGATGGTAAAACAGCCTACTGGTTATTACAAGACCTTGGTAAATACAATAAGTTTGATAGCAAAACAGGTTTTTTAAGCCCAAATAAAATGAAGTTTTTGGCAGGTGCTATGGCTGTAGTTAAGTATGATATTGAGAGTAAACAAGCATCTACTTTACAGTCGTTTGTAAACGAAGAGTGGGCATTGGATTATAACAATACCCAACTATATGAGACACCAAACGAGGTGGTATTAATGGGTAAAAAACTCACTAAAAAAGCAAAAGAAAGCGAGATTGTTTTTGTAAAAATGAAGAAATAATAACGTGTAGTGGTAAAAAGATACGGCCGAGGCGAAGCCTCGGCCGTATTTATTAGCTGCCAATAATTAAGCGCCCATTTGTTGCTCATCTGCACTTGGTCCGTAAACACCCGGAATAGGAATGTTAAGCAAACGCAAGTAAACACCTAATTGTGCCCTGTGGTGAACCAATTGACAAAAAGAATGACGTATGGTTTCAAGTTTTGAAAGTTGCATGTAAATCGCATCACCGTCTCTTAGTGTCCAGGTATCTTCTAAAATAGCATCGTTGTTTTCATTCAACAAACGTCTCGCTTCTGCAGCACTCTCATCATAATAAGCCAAAAGCTCATGGGCATTTTTACAATCTTTAGGGCTGTAAGGTGTTGTTTTAAAATCAAGCTCAGCGGTTTTAATGGCCATGGTAATCCACGTTGGTAATTCGGCTATATGTGTAGCCAAGGCTTTTAAATTCATACTTTTTTCGTGTGGCTTGTAATCCATTTTGTCGGCAGGTACTAAAGCCAACATTTTGCGTGTACCAATACTTTCGTGTTCCAATTCTTGTAGGAACGATTTCATAAATGTTATCATACTGTTTTTTATTTATCGAGGCAAACCTATTACCGGGGTTTGACAACAGTATGTCAGCAGGGAATTGCGTGAGTTAAATTTTTTTCAAAATATTTTCGGCCAGTTGTTTTACACGTGTTTTTAATGCTTTAGGAGAAACAATTTCTGCCTTATCAGCCAACATCATATACCAACGCGCAAGTCCTTCAATAGAGTTGTTTAAAAAAGTCATTTCAATTTTTCCATCCACTTCTTTTTCGGATACAAAACCACAATAATATTTTTGATCGCCTAAAAGATGAAGAGCACTTTTATCAAAACGTAATACAGCTGTAATCAGTTTATTTTCTTTGTTGCTCATTTCTTTCAGGTAATTTTTTAAAGGTGGGTGGGTTTTAGCAAAATCTACTTGGGTTTGTTGGGCGCTTACAATACGTTCAATCCTAAAATTTCTATAGTCTTTTCTCAACCAACAATAACCAATTAAATACCAGTGGTTAAACTGCATAAAAATACCAATAGGCTCTATATTTCTGGTGGTGTGTTGTTGGTCGTGGTGTGCAAAGTAATCAATACACAGCACCTTTTTTTGTATTATGCTGTTTAAAATAACCTGCATGTGGTTGGTTGATTGGGTATCCTTGGGCAAGTAAGGATTGTCAACCACCGCAATGTATTCTTCCATGTTTTCCAAATGGTTTTTGTCATCGGCCCTTAGTACTGCTTTAATTTTATACATGGCCGATTGGTATACTTCGTGAGTTGATTGATCGGTAAGTTTTTCAACCAACTTTTCGGCCGTTAAAAATGCAGTGGCTTCTTGTTTGGTAAACATAACCGGAGGTAAGCGGTATCCATCAGCTAATGAGTAACCAATTCCTGCTTCACTAATAATAGGTACACCGGCTTCTTCTAATGTTTTAATGTCACGGTAAGCAGTGCGCAAACTAATGTTAAAGCGGTCGGCAATCTCTTGTCCTTTAACTACTTTTTTCGATTGAAGTTGTACCAATATGGCAGATATGCGGTCAATCCGGTTCATGCCTGCAATATACAGTAAGTTATACGATACGAACTTATTGGTATTTGGGTTGTTATGTTTTATTGATTGGCAATTAAATGCTTAAGCAATCAACCTTTCTTAATGCTTAAAAGCAAGTTTGTAAGAAATTAAATTGTTTTACTAAATTGCCTTGCTGAAAATAAACGGAGAATATGAGCGAATTTAAGGTACGTACCATGGCCGACATGATGGCTGCAGGCGAAGATGCCGAGATTTTATTTTGGGTGGGTTGTGCAGGCAGTTTTGACGAACGCGCACAAAAAATTACCAAAGCAGTAGCAAAAATTTTGCACGCAGCCGGAATAAAATTTGCCATTTTAGGTACCGAAGAGGCTTGTACCGGAGATCCTGCTAAACGTGCCGGAAACGAGTTTTTATTCCAGATGATGGCCATGCAAAACATCACTACATTAAATATGTATGGTGTTAAAAAAATTGTAACAGGCTGTCCGCATTGCTTTAATACCCTTAAAAACGAATACCCTGAATTGGGCGGTAATTATGAGGTATTACATCATACCACTTTAATTAACCAACTTTTAAACGATGGTAAAATTGCCATTAAAGGAGGTGCATTTAAAGGCCAACGTATTACTTACCACGATAGCTGTTACTTAGGACGAGCAAATAATATCTATGAAGCGCCACGCGAAGTAATTGAAAAATTGGATGGCGCTCTGGTGGAGATGAAACGCAGCAAAGCCAATGGTTTATGTTGCGGTGCCGGTGGAGCACAAATGTTTAAAGATGCCGAAAACGGCAAAAAAGAAGTAAACATTGAACGTGCAGACGACATGTTGGAAACCCAACCAAATGTGGTTGCTGCCGCTTGTCCGTTTTGTATGACCATGTTGCGTGATGGCGTTAAACATCACAACAAAGAGCAAGAAATTGAAGTAAAGGATATTGCTGAGTTGGTTGCTACAGCAATGGATTTGTAAGATGAAATCCTTTCATCTACATATAAAGTTTTGTTTTATTTTTGGTTTGATGTTGCTGCATGCAACGCTGTTTGCCCAAATAAATAACACCGCTTTAAGTGATGAAACTTACATCAACCCTAATGATAGCGGTAAGTTTGGGTTAACGGTAAGCAATTTTAATTACCTACGTAACACTGAATATTTTAACAACGTAGAGTTGGGTCGTACCTTGTTTGGTACGCAACTTCATCCGCGTTTATCTTATCAACCCAATGCGCAAACTACTTTGCAAGCGGGTGTTTTTTTGCAGCAAGATTTTGGTGCTGTTCCCAGTTTGAACCGCGTTTTACCTACGTTTAGTATAAAGCTAAAAAGTAAAAACAACCAACGCGCCTTTATTTTCGGAACCATAGAAGGTGCACTTGCTCATCAATTAATAGAACCGTTGTTTGATATCAATTCGGCAATTTTAAGAAGGGTTGAAAATGGTGCACAATTTAAACTCAATACCAAAAATGTTTGGCTTGATACCTGGATTAATTGGGAGCGTTTTATTGATAGAGGCTCACCACATAAAGAACAATTTACGGCCGGCATAAATGTACACTTGGTGTTGTATCAAACCAAAACAAACGAAAAAAAAGCACTAAACCCAAATGGAATTGATGTGGCAGTAACCAAAACGCATCATCTACTTAAACCTATTTTACAATTTACAGCGCACCACCGTGGCGGACAAATTGATAAGGATACCTCCAACATGGTAATGCAGTTTAATGGGGCAGCCGGTTTATCGTATCAATTCATCACACCCAATAATTATACTTTTAAAACGGAAGCTTACGGTGTGCTTTACCGCGAAAACACAAACAGCGGGTTTTATCCTTACCGCAATGGCAATGGATTTTTGGCTCATGTACTTGTGGCAAAAAACGGTTTTAGCATTAACCCCACTTATTGGTTGGGCAACGGATTTATTGCCGATAGGGGAACAACATTGTACCAATCGGTTTCGTTGGATAGGCCGGGATATACCGAAAAAATGCGCGAGTTGTTGTTTGTAAGGTTTATGTACGGTAAAAAGCTTGCACCTGATTTATCGCTAAACGTAAGGTTTGAACCGTATTATGATGTGCGCAATAGCTTAATGGAATTCAGCTATTCTGTGTATTTAAGCTATAAACTAAACAAAACCATGTAGCGTTAGGCATTTTTATTGCATGGATAAATTGCGCATATTTGCAGCATGAGTATCAGACAAGAAAAATTCGGGAGATTACTACAAAAAGAATTGGCAGAGGTGTTTACACAAAACCGTTCTGAAATGTTTAACAATGCTTTTATTACCATTAGCAATGTTACTGTATCGCCCGATTTAAGTTTTGCCAAAGTATACCTCAGCTTTTTTAATGAAAAAAATAAAGACGAACTTTTGCGCACTATTGAAATGCAAAAAGTGCCGATTAGACGTGAGCTCGCAGCGCGTATCCGCAAACAAGTGCGCGTTATCCCCGAGCTTCAGTTTTTAATTGACGACAGTTTGGATTACGTATTTAAAATGGAAAAGCTGTTTAACGAGATTAAGAAAAAAGACGAAGAATAGGTTAATCAGGGTTGAAAGAAAGATTGAGCCTTAAAATATAATCAACAGGTCGGTTTTGTTCGATAGCAGGCGACCACAATGGCATTTTTTCAAACAAACGTTCCAATTCCAAGGCTAGGTATGGGTGTGCAAACCCAAAAACATCGCCCCAATGCACTTTGCCAAATCGGTCTATTTTAACCCAGAAAGAAACCAATACCTTCATTCGTTTACCATTTTCATCCTCCGGAAATTTCATATTTCGGGTAACATACTCTTTCCACCCATCTTCGTAGCCAAATAATGTTGGCGGAATAACCAGGTATTCGTTTGTTGATGGCACACCTGTTGAATCCCACATCCGTGCTTTTAAGATAGTGGTATCATGCAGGTAATCAACCACCGCACTTAATTCTCCGTTGTAATGGTAGTAAACACATTTGGATAAACTATCGTCTTTGTATGTGCATTTACTATTGAGTTTGCCATCATCAAACCACTTTAACCAAACACCAATTTTATTGCCATTGTTGTAAGCTCCTTTTTCAGCCAATTGCCCGTTTTCATGGTATTGGTAAAAAGTGTCCTGAGCTAATGTGTAGGGAATGTCTTTATACTGCATTTTTCTCATGGGTTTACCGTTTGCATAATAATCGTTTACAAACCAGCTATTTTGCCAATAAACCTTACGCGTTACATATAAATCAGCAGCACCTTTTTCGGTGTCATCGCCAAAAATATTAAAGTAATAAAAGTTGGTGTCAATTTGTGAGTAGCTTGTAATACTACAAAGTAAAACAAAGGCGGCTAGGGCAAATTTTTTCATTAAACTTTCTCCATCAAAGTTCTAAAGGCCACAAATTTTCCTTCAAACAAACGCTTGGTTTCTGCTTGTAAGGCCGGTGCATGGTTGGTTTGATAGTCCTCGTAGTGCTGCATGCTAGGTGCAGTGTATTGTATCACGAAAGTTGTTCCGGTTTCATCTTCTTGTCTGCTTAGCAATTTACTAAAACTAAAAGCAGTAAAAAATCCAGTGGCCATTACTTGTGGTATGTGTGTTTCTTTCATCCATGCTACCCATGTTTCGCACACATCGTCTTCTACATTTATGGTTACGTTGTATATTATCATAATTCAAAGGTATAAATCTGATTACAAACTTAACCGTAAACTGTATATTTGATGCATGGAAATTAAAACCATTGGTATTGCAGGAGCCGGAACAATGGGTGCCGGTATCGCGCAAGTAACGGCTACTTACGGTTATCCAACCATTTTGTTTGATGTAAACGAAAATATGCTTACCAAAGCAAAAGTTGGTATTGAAAAAAGTTTAGAGTCGTTGGTGCAAAAACAAAAAATTACCGGTGATAAAAAGTCAGAAATAATCTCGCGTATTCAATACACCAATGCGGTAACGCAGTTAAAAGCCGATTTAATTATTGAGGCTATCGTAGAGCGGTTAGATATTAAACAACAATTTTTTAATGATGTAGCCGCGGCTAATGCTCCTGAAACTATTTTAGCTACCAATACATCAAGCATACCGGTAACACAAATTGCAGCCAAGGTGCCAAATCCAAAACGTTTTTTGGGTATACACTTTTTTAACCCTGCTCCTATTATGAAATTAGTGGAAATTATTAGTGGTGTTGAAACCGATGCTGCTATTGCCAACCAATGCAAACAATTGATTGAAGGCATGGGCAAGACTTGTGTAATGGCTGCTGATGCTCCAGGTTTTATTGTTAACCGTGTAGCCCGCCATTATTATGTTGAGGGTTTAAAAATTGCCGAAGAACGTATTGCCGATTTTGAAACCATTGATGCCTTAATGGAAAGTAGCGGCTTTAAAATGGGGCCGTTTAAATTAATGGATTTAATTGGGGTTGATACTAATTTCTCGGTTACAACGTCTATATATAACCTGTTTCATCAAGATGGGAAATTTAGGCCAAGCCGAATTCAACAACAAAAAGTTGATGCCGGACATCATGGTCGTAAAACGGGTAAAGGCTTTTACAGTTATGAATAAAATATTAAGCGTAATAGCGTTGGTGTTAATTACCACCGTGGGTTGCAAAGATGCAGCAACCAACACCAACCAAGATTTTTTTACGCCTGTTCAGGTGTATTTAAATATTAACTTGAGTTTACCATCATACGCGCCATTGACTATACCGCAAGGTTTTGTTTACGAACCAGGAGGTAACAAAGGAATTATTATTTACCGTACTATTTACAACGAGTTTGTGGCCTTTGACAGAACATGCCCAAATAACCCAACGCAGGCGTGTAGTTATATTAGTATGGATAGTACAAGTGCTTTTTTCCGTTGTGGCCAATACGATCCATATTGGAAAGGTTGCTGTAACAGCAAATTTGATCCGGCCACGGGCACACCAATTGAAGGTGCTGCCAGACGTCCGTTAAAACAATATTTAGTAAGGCAAGATGGTAACGTTTTAATTGTTACCAATATTCAGTAATTACTACTTTAACTTAACCCACACCGGGCAATGGTCAGAGTGCATTACATCGGGGTGTATGCCTGCATCTAATAACCTATGCTCTAAAGTAGAAAAGGTCATGCAATAATCAATACGCCAACCTTTATTATTGGCTCGCGCATTGGCACGGTAGGTCCACCAGCTATAGTTGTGTGGTGCTTTATTAAAATGACGGAAACTGTCAATAAATCCACCGGCAATAAACTTACTTAACCACTCGCGCTCTTCGGGTAAAAATCCGCTGCTATTTTTATTGCCAACCGGGTCGTGTATATCAATGGGTTGATGACAAATATTGTAGTCGCCACAAACCACCAAGTTGGGGTGTTGCTCGGTTACCTTATTAATGTGGTTATGAAAAAAATCTAACCATTGCATTTTATAATCTTGTCTTACATCACCTGTTGTACCCGATGGTATGTAAACACTAATTACACTTACATCATTAAAATCAACCTGAATAATACGGCCTTCTGCATCATACTCATCATTACCAAAACCATAAGTTACGTTTTTAGGTTTGTGCTTGGTAAAAATAGCAACGCCACTGTAACCTTTTTTTTGTGCACTAAACCAATAGCTATTGTAACCAAGCAGTTCAAACGAACTTAAATCAACCTGACTTTTTTCTGCTTTGGTTTCCTGAAAACAGTATACATCTGCCTTACGGCTTTCCATCCAGTTTAATAATCCTTTACCTATTGCAGCACGTATGCCATTAACGTTGTATGATACGATATCCATATTGGTTTTGTTTGATTTGGTAAAACAAATAAAGTTTAGGCTGAAGTAAAAGTGATAACTATCAACATTTTTGGGTTAAAATAATTGATATAGATTGTTCGTAAATAATGCATCTTCGTGGCCGTTTATGTTATACGTTAAAAAATCAACTATCCCCAAAGCTGGCAAAGGCTTATTTGTTGCAAGAGATTTTAAAAAAGGTGAAATTATTACCGAATACGAAGGTGAACGTTTAACTTGGAAACAATGCCAAGAGCGTAACGAGCAGAAAAAAGGTAAAGAGAAGGGCGCATACTATTTTCACATCAACGATAAAAATTGCATTGATGCAGAATATTGTTTGTGGGCTTTAGGAAGATATGCAAATGATGCCGCAGGTATGGGCAGAGTTAAAGGTTTACGTAACAATGCACATTATAAAGTGTCAAAAGGAAGGGCATTTATTGTTGCCTCGCGCAATATTAAAGCGGGTAGCGAAGTACTGGTGTCTTACGGTAAAGCATATTGGGATGCAATGCTTGGTGATTAGAAATTAAATACCAATCCTACGTTTACTCCCCATTTACGCACATTGGTATTATCAAGGTAGGTTAGTCTGTGTACCATACCCAAAGTAACAAACCTAAACAAGTTCTCTATTCCATACCCCACCTCAGCATAAGGCATATTGTTTTTAAATTCGTTAATGGGTAAATAATTTACCCCAAAAGCGCTGGTTGTAGGTAGTATGTTTTTGTTGGCTTCGCTTAAACGTCCGTATGCACCTTTAACCAATGCATAGTTGCGCAGTTTCCATTTTTTTAGGAATGGTAAACGGTTAAAAAATAAACCTTCAAAATGTTGTACATACCAGAAATGAGCATATTCATCGGCCACAAATTCATACAGGTTCATTAAGTTAAAATTGTTGTCGGCAGCAATAATGGTGGTGTTTCCGCGCATAACTTCAAGTAAGGGATAGGGCAAGCGGCCAAACACTTTTCCGGTTGTAATACTGAAATCGGCATTACCTAGAACGCCTGTGGTAATGTGTTGGTTTAAGTTTAGCTGTATTTTGTCGAAATTAAAGTTGCCGTTGGCTATGCCCTTAAATCCGCGTGTGTAAGAGAGTGTGGTTACCGGTGCTTGAGCCAATTTAACACGTATGCGGTAATTACCTTTGCTCATTAATACTTCTTTATAAGCAAACCTAAAATCAATAGTAGCGGCCGTGTATGTAAAGGTCTCACTAATGTTTCCGTTGCTAGGTGGTTTATTTTCGTCTAACAAATAACCAAATTTAAAATCGCCTAAAGGTTTAAAATAAGTGTTTTGCGCACTAACCCTAATCGTAAAATCGCGGTTAAGTTGTTTAACAAAAACCATTCGGTAGTCAATCGTTCTGTTAATCCTAGACATTGGCGAAACCATGTTTAATGCACCAAAAACAGGATTATTTCCTGCCCCAAAACTAATTAATGGTGCTGATGATGGATCTGTTACCCCTAAAATATCATTGTCGTTTTTGTAATGTAAACCTATAGTTGACCATTTCTTATGCGACAATATTTTTTCAACTCCCAAACCATATTTCCATTCTTTGTCTTCAAAACCATAAGCCACATAACCTCTATAATACCAATCACGCGAAAAAAACTGATTGGTTTTAAAGCCTATCCGTGTTCTAAAGCCCTCAACCCGATTATAGTTCAGTAAGTATCCATAAGGACCAAAATCTACTTTAGGTGTGCGGTAATACCCTTCAGTAATTAGTTGAATAATTTCAGTGTAAGTTCTAACTACCGGCAGATTTTTTACTGAATCAATCATATTATACATCTGTTGTTCAGTTTCACTGAATTTTTCAGGTCGGTTGGCATTCCAATAGCTGGTATCTTTTGTTATATTTTCATATTGTCTTTCCACTGCTACATCAAAAAATGCATCAGGTTTGGGTTGATTAACTATAATGTTTGTATTTGCACGATACATCTTTGCCACAAAGCCACTTGTATTTTCAGTAATACGCGATAGCTCTACAATGGCACGTGTTTTTGTAGGAATCCATTGCCCAGTCGGTGTTGGTAATTGTTCTTGTTGAATTTTTAAACGCTCAATAAAATTCAAGTTGGCGTTTGATGAAATCTCTGCCACAATTCTGCGAATGGCAAAAGAAGAATCAGCAATCCACATGGTACCTAAGAATCCTAAATCGGATTCACGTTTGAGCTGAAGTTTAATTTCGTAACATTTTACACCATCAATATCAACCGAATCACGTAATGTGTAGTAGTAGTAGTTATGGCTGTTGGTTGATATGGGGGACACAAAATCTTTACCTAAAAACCGCATCCAGTTTTCGTTAAAATTAAATTGCAGCAAGCTTGTTCCAAGCATATCAACAATATAACTTCCTTCGTTTACACCAAACCCCATAATGTTATTAGCGATTAAAATTTCTTTACTTTTAGAAGGATCAGCGTGATAATAATACTTGGATTGTGTCTCGCTGATAAAAATAGGAAGTATAGAAATGCCATCCTCATTTTTCATCTGATTGGTGGTATCAAATAATTGCTTGAGTGGTTGAAGTAATTTGTTGTTTTTCATTTTTTCCGATATGTTGTTCATAGCCACATCGGTTTTATTGTAACAATCGTACTCGTAACTTTTTAGTAAACTAAAGTCGTTTACTTTTCGGTTGGCAACTGCTTGGTTAATAATTCGAATAGCAGGATTCAATTTTACTCTTACCACAGCCTCTTGCATCATCTGCACGTTCTCTTCCATTTGAATAACAATGCGCTGCGTTTGGTCGGGTTTAATTTTAATTACAACAGGCTTATAGCCCATAAATGTTGCAATAATCGAATCAACAGGTTTGGTGGTTTTAAGTATAAAATTACCTTCAAAATCAGTAGTAGTACCAATGGTAGTGCCTTTAAAAGCAACACTAACAAATGGCATAGCCTCGTTTTTGCCTTTTTCGAACACACTACCGGTAACAACAGTTTGGGCTTTTGCCGCAAAAGTTATCAGTAAAAAAAACAGGTTTATGGTATACGTTTTAAACATTAATTTTTCACTTCTCTAATTTTCATTCTAATGTCTTTAAGTGGGCGTTTATTTTTTCCGGTAGGCTGGTTGCAGATGGAATCAATAATATGTAAACCTGAAATTACCTCGCCAAATACAGTATAGCCACTGTCAAGTGGAGGAACACCACCAATAGTGTTGTATGTTCTTAGCTGCTCAACAGTAAATTTAAATTCTCCTCGTTGCGCAAATAAAGAGTCTGTTATAGTTTGAAAAGTTTTGGTATATGCCCTAAGTCCTTCTTTATCTCCTCTCATGCCAAAGTCTGCAATTCTTTTTTGGGTCGAGTCTGCGTTCATTAATGTATAAAAAATGTTGGTCCTAATCATTTGGTTTTTGTAACCCTCCATTTTTTGTAAGTCCTTCATGTTATAGTTGGTTCCTCTTACCAAAAAAAACTGTGTGGGGTGAGAGGCAAACTCAGGATTGATATCACGTGCTGCGGACAATGCTCCATACTTATGGAAATGGTGTGGTCTAAACTCTGCTGGAATTCTATATCCAAAATCACTATCGCCAATTACACTATCCTCTGTTGCATACTTCGATTTAATATCTCCACCCTGAGCAGTGCCTTCGGGAGTAACCATATGAAACGTTAAACTATCGTAAAACCCAGCACGCACCCATTTTAAAAAATTATCGCGGTGTAATGGGGTGTCATCATACAAAAGTACTTTCATCACGCCAAAACGGGTAATAATTTCAACATACTTTGGTTTAGGATCTTGGTGTTTTTTTAGAGTTGCCGAAACCCCAATCAATACAATTGCAATTAAACCTATAAACAATGCACTTTTTCTCATGTTTTCACTCTCCTAACAATTTAGCTAAAATAAATATTACGTCACACAAATTCAATCTTCGTACAATTCGTTTTCGTCAAAATAAGCTACAACTAATTTGCGTAATAACATTTCTTGACTCATTAAATCGGTAAAAGGTGGCTTTTTTACTAAATCGTAATGTGGCCAGCCATCATCATCGTTATGGCTAAATGTGTAGTATCCCTCGTAACTTAGTAATTTACAAGTTGCTATGTGAAATAAATCCATTTTCTCATCTTTACCTAAGACGCCTGACACGCCTTTTTCCCTCATACCTATCAAAAATAAAAGACCATTCATATCCGGCTTTTTTCCAAATTGCTTTTTTAACTGAAAAACAATTTTATACCACTTCATTTTAGTGGCTTCATCTAATTCAAACTTCACTTCATTCATATCGGCTGCCAAATTAATAATTTAATATGGAGGGATTAACTATTTCAATAAAATTTCTATACTTTTATAGTACTATGATGAAACAAGTTTGCTTTACGTTGCTTTTGCTTATTAACTATTTTGTGGTTACTTCACAAGTAATTGATAACTTTACAGATGGAAACTTTACGCAAAATCCAACATGGATTGGCGATGATTCTATTTTTCACGTTACCTCCGGTCAACTTAGATTAAGGGGTAGTGTTGCTTCAGAAGCACATATAGCTACCGCACACACGCAAACAGATAGTGTTACTTGGCTGTTTTTTACACGTTTTGCATTAAGCCCTAGTACACAAAATTTTTCTCGTTTTTATGTATTGAGTGATACCTCAAATTTGGAAGGTCCGCTAAACGGCTACTATGTGCAATTGGGTGGCGTTACAGGAAATACAGATAGCATTACGTTTTACCGTCAAACCGGAAATGCACGTATACAATTAATTGCCGGAAGACCGGGTACGGTGAGTAAAACCAATAATTTAGTCCGTATAAAAATATTTCGCGATAACTTGGGTAATTGGCAACTTTTTAGTGATACTACTGGCGGTACAAATTTTATTTTAGAAGGAACAGCCTCTGATAATACGCATAACAATTGTAAATATCTAGGTTGGTGGATGAGGTTTACTTCCGGTAACAGTCAAAATTTTTATTTGGATGATGTAAGTGCAAGTGAACCTGTTTACGATACCACACCACCCAAAGTGGATAGCATGACAGTGCAAGGCAACAATAGCCTGTTGGTTTATTTTAATGAACCGGTTGATAGTATTTCTGTTACTCAAAGCAATAATTTTTTGTTACAGCCAGGTAATTTAAACCCAATACAAATACAACGCGTAAGTGCACAGGTTGTGCAAATAAGTTTTGCGCAAAACTTTATTTCAAAGCAAAACTATGTTTTAGATATTAGCGGTGTTAAAGATATTGAGGGTAATGGTATGACACTTTCTTCTTCACATCCGTTTTTCTACTACGTACCTCAAGTACATGATGTTTTGATCAGCGAGTTTTTTCCTGATCCAACACCGTCTATATCTTTGCCAGAGCAAGAGTTTATTGAGCTTTACAACAACTCGGGTGTAGCGGTAAATTTAAAAGGATTTACGATAAGCGATGGTCCGAGTACTGCTACTTTACCCGATTTTATTTTAGGCATTGATAGTTTTGTAATCGTTTGTGCAACTGCAAATGTTGCGTTGTTTAGTGTGTATGGAAGAACTGTTGGTGTGAGTAATTTTCCTTCGTTAAACAACAGCAGCGATAACATTATTTTAAAAGACAACAATGCACAAACCATTCATCAATTAAGTTACGATTTAAGTTGGTACGAAGATGCTATTAAGGATGATGGGGGCTGGACAATTGAACTTAAAAGCCCAAAACAATTGTGTAAAGGAAAACAAAACTATACCGCATCAGTAGCTGTAAATGGAGGAACTCCGGGTACAATTAATTCTGTTTGGAATAACTTGCCGGATATACTGCCACCAAGCATTAACACATTTACTTTGGTTGATAACAAAACCATTCGTATACATTTTACCGAAGCATTGGATACCACATCTGTTGGTTTAATTGGTGTTGGATTTTCACCCAATATCAACATCAATACTACACAAGTTTTAGGTTTAGATACTTTGCTCATTACCATACAAAATGTATTTGTCAATAAAACACAATACACGATAACACTTACCAATATTATGGATTGCAGCGGTAACGATACGGCATTACAGTTTGTGTTTAATTACGTTGTGCCCGATACCGCTCAAAATTATGATGTGTTGATTACCGAAATTATGGCCGACCCTGATCCGGTTAAAGGTTTACCAAATGCAGAGTACGTAGAGTTACACAACAGAAGTACTAAAACCATTAACTTAAAAGATTGGGTTTTGGCTGATGGTTCCGGAAGAGCAAAACTTCCTGATTATCTTTTATTGCCTGATAGTTTTATCACCATTACTTCATCAACCCATGCTTTACCTTTTGATGTAAATGTATTGCGCGTTTCGGGTTTCCCTTCTTTGGGTAATGATGCAGATGCATTAACTCTATTCAACGATTTAGGACAAGTTATTCATCATGTAAATTATACATCAGCTTGGTATACCGATGCGTTAAAGCGTAATGGTGGATGGAGCCTGGAAATGGTTGATGTAAACAATCCTTGTGGTTTAAATAATTGGAAGGCAAGTACAAATTCACTTGGCGGAACCCCATCAAAACAAAATAGTGTAGAGGGTTTTAACCGCGATAATCAATCACCAAAACTAATACGTGCTTATGCGCGTGATGAAAAACGTGTGGAATTATTTTTTGATGAAGCCATGGATTCTGCATCTTTTTTAAACACAAGATTTGTAGTTAATAATCTTTTTTCTCCATCTGCTATAATAGGTGTAGCGCCTTTTTACAACAGCACTATTTTACAATTTGAGGATGCTTTATTGCGCGATGAAGTTTATCAATTGGTGGTAGATAGTATCAAAGATTGTGCGGGAAATAGCATACAAGATTTTAAAAGTATTGATGTTGGATTGCCTTATTTGGCAGATAGCAACCAACTTTTTATTAATGAAGTATTATTTAATCCGCGCAGTGGTGGCGTTGATTTTATCGAGCTTTACAACAACAGTAATAAGCTGATAGATGTGAAAGATTTACTACTGGCTAAACGCGATGGTGATGGAAACATAGATCAAATAGAAAATATTGCACTGAATGGATTCACCATCAAACCCAATGCACATGTGGTAATTTCGTCTTCACCAGAAATGGTTCTACAGCAATATTATTGCATGTATCCCGAACAAATGATAAAAGCAAACACACCAAGTATGAATGATGATGCAGGGAATATTATTTTAATGAATTCACAAGGTGTTGTATTAGATGAGCTGGTTTATGATGATAAAATGCATGTGCCTTTATTAGATGATAAAGATGGGGTGAGTTTGGAACGAATAGATGTGCAAAGACAAAGCAGCGAAAGAAGCAATTGGACTTCTGCAGCATCAAGTGTTGGATATGCAACACCAACCTATAAAAATTCGCAATATTTAAAAACAGAACGTGCCGAAAGTGTAATGGAATTACAACCTAAAACCATTTCGCCTGATGGTGATGGTTATGAAGACGTGATGAACATTAATTACCTGCTAAATGAAAATGGTTATACCGGAACACTTACTATTTTTAATGCTTCAGGTAAATCTATTAGGCAATTATTTAAAAATAATATTTTGGGCACAAGTGGCACTTTTACTTGGGATGGAACAACAGATGATGGACAAAAAGCTCCTGTTGGTTTGTATGTATTTTATTTAGAAATATTTAACTTAAAGGGTGAAGTTAAATCATATAAAACAGTTGGTGTAGTTGCTGCAAAACTTTAAACGAGCAAGTAACCTATTGGCCACTTGCTCGTTCTATAAACACCCAGAATTATTTTATTAGCTTTGGCAATAACCAAAGCGGACCATTTTTAGCGTTTTGTTTTTGAAGTTTACCTTCTTTAACCAAATCTGTTAATTGGCTCTCCGCTTCCTTTTTGTTGATGTTGCTTAACTCGGCAAACTCACGTGTGGTAAGCGTATTGTACTTTTTAAAAATACTTTGCCAGTTTTTATCGTAATTATTTTTGGTGGCGTTTGCGAATGTTTTAATCATGGTGCTCTCAAATTCCTGATAAGGTTTGAAACCATAAACAATTTGTCGTTGTTCATTGCTATCAACAAAAAACATGGTTGGGAATCCTCTAACACCCATTTTACGTGCAAGTTCCAAATCGGCCTTAAACAAATCTTGTGCAGGTCCGTCAAAATCAGCTTTTAATTTGGCAACATCAAGTCCGGTTTGTTTGGCTGCTTCGCTAATCACTTCCCATTTGGCAATATTCTTTTTTTCTAAAAATACCATCTCTCTCATCTTGCGCATAAATAACAATGCCTTCTCTTTACTTTGAATTTCTGCCGCTTTAAAAGCTATTGATGGCGGATAAGACGAGTTTAAAGGGTCTTCTAACCAAACATCACCATCAATAGGCATATCGTAATAAGCACTTACTTCATCCCAATGGTGCGCCACGTCAGATGGTTTGCTGATACCTCCGCTGTTGTAACTCCAATCAGGCAATAAACCACCCATTTTGTATTCAATTTCGTAATGGTTTCCATACTCTAATTTTAGTTTTCGTAATTGTGGCTCAATACCCCAACACGAAGAGCAAATGGGATCGGTGAAGTAAATTATTTTAACAGGTTTTTTTACCGGTGTTACATTTACATTATCTGTCTCACTCGCTGTTCCCGGCAATTCACAAACACCAGTTTGCGGATCGCATAACAATGGATTATTACTGTTCATCTTTGTTTTCATTTTATTGTTGCAACCAAATAGTGCAACACTTGTTATTACTGTATAAATAATGGTTTTCAAAGCCGTTATATTTTAAATCAACCTAATTGTAGTTACTTATTTCGTAACTTCGTTGCAAAGTTGGTTACTATAATTTTACCAATCAATTAGTCAGGAAAACATGACCACCAAAAACAATACAGAAAATGATATCAATTGTCCTGCAGAGGGTTTGTTAAAGTCGCTCTCGGGTAAGTGGAAGGCGCAGATATTTCGTTTGGCATTAAATGGTCCTGTGCGCTTTAGCTCCTTATTGCGCAACCTCGAAGGATCGAACAAACAATCGTTGTCTGTTGCTTTAAAAGAAATGGAAGAGCAAGGACTGTTAGATAAAATAGTTGTGAAAGAAAAACCACTTCACATCGAATACAACTTATCAGAAAAAGGTAAATCTTTGGTTGCAGTTTTTCAGCAATTAGAGTTGATTAAGTAATAAGTTGTGTTTACTTTTTTTGATACACCGCAAACACAAAATCACTTTGTTGTTCTTGTTTAAGCAGTTCGTTTTCTAGTTTAAATAACTGTTGCAATACGCTTTGTGCCTCAGGTTTATTAAAATGATGCGCAATATCTTTGAGTATAAACGTAAGTAAATTCCCGCCATAGTTTTTTTGTTCTAACAATTCAAAATTCTTTTGCATTAACGGCAAAATAGTTGCCGATTCAACTGCTTCTGATGGATCGGAAATAACCATACGCAACAATCCCGGAAAATATACTTCGTTCTTAATGGCTGTTGAATGTTTACGTGTTTTAAAATTTACAGGAACTTCTTTTTTGTAAATACTGTTTACATATTTCTTTCTGGTATTCGTAAACTGAAATCTATTGGCACCAACATACTCGTTTATTACAACCAAACCGGATGGTTTAAGTGTGTACTTTACTTTCTGCAATAAACCATCAATGTTTTTAAAATGATGTAATGAAGAATGAAACAAAACCACATCATAATGCGCTTCGGGCCATTGATCGTTGTATACATCACCCACAAAAAAATTGCAATTGGTAATGCCGCGTTCTTGGGCTGTTTTGTTGGCATCATCAATCGCTTTGGGAGCAATGTCAAAAGCATCTATTTGATGAAAATTTTTATGTACGGCAAACTCTAACTCACGTTGGCCGGTGCCGCAGCCAATGCTTAACATGTTTAAGTTATTTTTATTGGTCAGCCATTTTTCGGCTACATAATCGGGGTAAATTTTGGTTTTGCTGCCCGTAATCAGTTCGTTCCAACGTTGCCTCACTGCATCTACTTGCCACCAATTACTGCCTGGTAAATCGTCTTCGTTCCAGGTGCTTTTAATACGCGTTTCTGTATCGCTTACTAGTTTTTTAGCAGCGTATGCAGCTCCACGCTCTTTTACCTTAAACCAAAGGTCAACCACATCTAAAAAAGTAACTAATGCCATAACGCAACTTACACCAATGCCATAAATAAAACACGCTCTATTTGGGCAGGTAGTTTAAACAAACCATCATCACTTATAAACTGATAGTTGGTATTGGCCACGTAAGTATCTTTAAGCACAACACCTGCTTTTACTTCAAACGAACCAATAATATCTTTTTGTTCAGGTTTATCGGGTGTTTTACAACGCTCATCAATCACATACATAAAACCGTTTGATGTAATTGGGTTTGTACCTGCAGCAAATTCGGCAAATACCAACATCGTTTTATGAAAAAAGTTTACAAAAGCAGGATTATACAAAATATTATCGTGGGTAATGGGTCCGTTTTGATTTTTAAGTAAACCAACAATAGCGCGTTGGTTTTTAACCTGAGCCATTGCCTCGGCATCAAGTAAAGTAAGCATAGTGGTATCCTTGCCGTTAATCTCGGTTTGCAAGGCGTATAAGTTCATCATGCCGCGAATTTAAGCGAATTTGGTCAGGGTAATGTAAGAACATAAAAATCAATTTGCGATATCATTAAGCTAACTTACATTTGCCGCCTTTAAAATTAATTTCCAAGTTAATGGCCAAACAAAAACTAAAACGCTTTGCCGAGTTTGCTGATTATCCGCATACTTTCGATTTTGCCTATGATTTGAAAGGTAAATGGCACCAAGAAGTGTTTAAAAACAACAACCCGATTGTGTTGGAATTGGGCTGTGGTAAAGGCGAATACACGGTTGCTTTAGCTCAAGAGAATCCTGATAAAAACTTTATTGGTATTGACATTAAAAGTAACCGCATGTGGGTGGGTGCTAAAAAAGCTTTGGAAAATAACATGAACAACGTGGCTTTTATGCGTGCTTTAATGCACCGCATCAGCGAGTTGTTTGCCCCGGGCGAGGTGTCTGAAATTTGGATAACTTTCCCCGATCCATTTGTTCGTCACCGCAGCGCCAAACACCGTTTAACGCATACCCGTTTTTTACGTTTGTACAAGCAAATATTAAAACCCGGTGGGGTAATTAATTTTAAAACAGATAGCGATGAGTTATTTGCTTTTACACAAAATATGTTGCAGCATTTAAGCATAACGCCTGATGTGGTTGATTACAACGTACACACAAACCCCAATGCCGAACCTATGCTTAAAAACGTACGTACTTACTACGAAAACTTATTTATGGGCAGAGGTAAAACCATAAAGTTTACCCGCTTTAAGTTGGATGAATTGCACGAAGAAAAGGCCAAAAGTTTTGAGAATTGGTTTGAAACCGAAAGGTTAAAATTAGTAGCCGAAGGAAAAAGTACAGGAATTTAAAACCAATATCATATTATCTTTAACCCACAGTAAATTAACTTTGTAGCATGCAAAATATTTACACGTCAGCAGGTAAATTTTCGTTTAACGAAATTAAAGAAGGGGAGTTTAATGTGGTTGACAGCTACCTTAACGATACCTTACATTTTTGCAAGGATTGGTTAAGTGGAGTTCCACATTTTACTTTTACTACATCGGGTAGTACAGGTTCGCCAAAAGCCATTACCGCAGATAGGGCTCACATGCTGATGAGTGCAAACGGTACCATTAAGGTGGTTCAACTTACCGAAAACGAACATGTGTATTTATGCATCAGCAGCAAAATGATTGGTGGAGCTATGATGTTGGTTCGTGCTATGGAATTAGGTTGTGATATTACCATTGTATCGCCTACATCAAACCCAATAGAAAGTCTTGATGAAAACCACCCTTATACTTTTGTTTCTTTTGTGCCGATGCAGGTTTTCGAGGTTCAAACCGATGAAAGCATTCAACAAAAATTAAACAGGTTTAAACACATTTTATTAGGTGGTGCTCCGGCTAACGAAAATACCTTACAAGCATTAAGTAAATTAACTTGCGAAGTATGGCAAACTTATGGCATGACAGAAACCTTAAGTCATATTGCGCTAAGAAGAATTGGCAAGGATAAATACTATAAAGTTTTAGATGGCGTTCATATAAAAACTGATGAAAGAAAATGTTTGTGCATCAGTTCGCCAATTACAGACGACCAATGGTTGCTTACCAACGATGTGGTGAATTTAATTGATGATACACACTTTGAATTGGTGGGTAGAATTGATGATGTAATTAACAGTGGTGGTATTAAAATTTTTAGCTATGATGTGGAGCATGCCATTATAGAAAAAATGAACGACCTTGAAATGCCTCCTAAACCGATGTTTGTTTGCCGTAAACCCGATGATAAATTTGGCGAAACAGTGGTGGTGGTAATGATGGGTGAGAAGCTGAGTGATGAAGTGATTGAGCAACTGGTTGAACACTGCAAACAAACACTTGGCAAATATGCTGCACCCAAACAGTTTTTCTTTGTAAACGAGTTTGAAAAGTTGGAAAGTGGTAAATTAGACAAGAAATCAACCCTGCAAAAAGTAATAAACAAGGCTTAGACGCCTGATTTACTTATGGGTTGACCTTTACCTAAAAATAACTTTTTTTAAAAGTAGAGTTTTTTATATTCGCATTAAAATTAAAATATACCACTATGTATTGGACATTAGAATTAGCCTCATATCTTGACGATGCACCATGGCCTGCAACGAAAGACGAATTAATTGATTATGCAATTCGCAGTGGGGCACCACTTGAAGTAATTGAAAACTTACAAGAGATGGAAGATGATGGAGAGCCTTTTGAAAGCATTGAAGAGGTTTGGCCAGATTATCCAACCAACGAAGATTACTTCTACAACGAAGACGAACTTTAAAAAAGAAAGGGGATATCCAATTTTGGACGTCCCCTTTTCTTTTACTTAAATAATAAACTATAAATCGTTTGTTATGCCATCGGTGTCTTCGGCTACCAACGGACTTTGGTATTTCGATAAGAAATCGTTTTTGCTTTCGGCTACATTAACTGCATAACGTAAACCTGCGCCTTTGCCAATTACTTTTACTAAGTTTAATTCCAGTAAAGTTGCAAAATCACGTTGAATGGTTTTACGGTTGCAATCAAATTCGGTAACCAATTCTTTGGTACTGATAAATCCTCTGTGTTGTATGATGTACATAATTAGTTTTTGGCGCTGATTAAGTACACTATCGTCAAATTCTTTTAATCGATAACCACGCTCAAATACGTAGTTCATAATGTTTTTCTGACGAGGATTTAATTTATCAAATTCTACCTGTTGACGGAAGTAAGAGCGTAACAATGTTTTTAAGCGATCTAATTGTCCGCCAAACAACATCATCCCAAAATCTAATTGCTGCTGCTCGGTTGCCGCAATTTTTTCTACATCGCGTGTTTCACCTAAAAATGCCTGATAGTCGTTTTTATTGCTGTACAACTCGTGTTCTAAGCTTAACAAACCATACATGGTAAGGTTATGTTTAGCCAACCAAAAGTTTTGTAACAACGATGCCATTTTCGATTTGGATTCGCTAAATAACTTTACTTGTAACAATTTAAAATGCAATACCCAACTTTGAATTGCCGCATGGTGTTCGTTGTCGTTATTCATGTACTCAAATAAACTTTCCAATTCCATTTCGGTTGATGGACTCAGTTTTTCGGGTGCACGTGTGGCATTCACCGTAAATAAATTTACATCGTCACGGTTGTTGTATAAATCAAGTATTAATATTTTTTGCAATTGATAAAGCATGCCAATGTTCAATGGCTGATCTAATTGTGTATTCAACCATTCTTCTGCTTTAATGTATTGCTCAATGTTTCTCTCGTTAAGTGCCTTAGGTTTAATTTTACCTTCAACAATGTACTTAACTGTTTTAATGTCAACTAAATTATAGTCAATTGCATTGGCATAATACGTGCGCAAAATGGCGCTGTTGGTTTGTTCAATTTGCTTGATGTGCTCAGGCAAATCAATAAAGTCGTATATCTTTAGCAACTCAGCATACTGATGAAAACAATCGTAATGATGGCTTTCAATAGCTATTGCCGGTTCTAGTTTATTTACCAATATCATACACCAAAACTACACGCCATATGAATTGCTTTTTTGTAGGTGTTGTTTTTGAAAGCGGTGGATATTGGCTTTTACATGTGTTTATTAAACGTTATGCAGATGTAAAGTCTTGATAAATGCGACATTGGTGGCTTCTTAAAAATTAGACAGCACTAAAAAAACGCTGTGGAGAATTGGTGCATAAACAATGCTTGACGCTGCATAAACGCGACAAATATTGAGCGTTGTTGCTGGCTATTACTTATAATTTCTCTATGTCTTTCAGGTAAATTTCGGCTTTATTAATCAGTTTTTCTCTTTCATCAGGCTGCATCCTGTTTAGTACGTTGTACATCATACCAATTCGGTTGTTTTTACCCAATAATTGTTGATTACGCTCGTAAAAATGCCAATACAAACTGTTAAACGGACAAGCCTTATCGCCATACTTAACACTTTTATTGTAGTGGCAACTTCCACAATAATCACTCATCTTATCAATATAATTAGCCGATGATACATAAGGCTTACTGCCAACAATTCCACCATCTGCAAATTGGCTCATGCCACGTGTGTTGGTTATTTCAACCCATTGCAAAGCATCAATATAAATGCCCAAATACCATTCGTCTAATTCGGTTGGGTTTATTCCGGCCAACAAAGCAAAATTGCCCGTAACCATTAAGCGTTGTATGTGGTGTGCATATGCATGATCTAAACTGTTTTGCACAGCATGTTTAATGCAATTCATTTTGGTATCGGCATCCCAAAAGTAATGTGGTAATTTGGTTTGATGCTTAAAGTAATTCATCGTTTCGTAATCAGGCATTTTCCACCAATAAATGCCACGCATATATTCGCGCCAACCAATAATTTGCCTCACAAAACCTTCTATTTGTGGTAAAGTAATTATTGCCTGATTGTGTTGCCAAGCCTTTACAGCTTTGTCTACTACTTCAATGGGCGATATCAATTTTACATTTAATGCAAATGATAATCGCGAGTGAAACAAGTAGTTTTCTTTGGTGCTCATGGCATCCTGAAAATGCCCAAAATAAGGTAAACTCTCTTGTATAAAATAGGTTAAAACTCCAAGTGCATCTTTTCTGGAAACAGGCCAGTTAAAAACTTTTGGGTTGATATTACCAAAGTAAGCAGCACCGCTTTTTTCAATATCTTTTACTACTTCACTCACATCAATTTTTAACAAATTGTGTTTGGGTGAAGCAGGTGTACCCTTCCATTTTTTACGATTATCTTCATCGTAATTCCACTTACCACCTACAGGTTTTTCACCATCCATTAAAATGTTGTAACGTTTGCGCATGGTCCTGTAAAAGGTTTCCATCAGTATTTGTTTTTTGCCATCAAACAAAACCTTTACATCATCGCGTGTGCTTAAAAAATGTGCGCTATCAACAACATGGGTTGGTATAGAAAGTTGTTTGCAAAATGCTTGCAACTGTTGGTCTAACCTATACTCATCAGGTAACTGGTATTCAAATTTTTCAATCTTATTTTGGTTGATGAGTAATTGTAAATTTTCAACCAACGATTGTGTATTCTCTTTGTCGTTTATTTTTAAATAAATCACCTCATGCCCCATTGCTTTTAGCTCTGAAGCAAAGTTGCGCATGGCAGCAAAAAAGCCGGCAATTTTTTGAATGTGGTGTTTAACGTAATCTGTTTCTTGCCTCATTTCAAAAAGACAATACACCACATTCTTATCAACTTCTTTAAACCAAGGATGATTGTGGTTAAGTTGATCACCTAAAATTAAACGCAAAGTTTTCATGCGGTTCGCCAATTATTTTAAGATGTTACCATCTGGTTTTGCATAAGGTAACTCCGCAATTTTTTCAACCTTGTAATAGGTTTCCAATCCATTTACACCAATGGCTTCGGCTTGTTGTAGTTGCACAATGTTCGATTCGTTTAGGTAATTATCTTCCAAAATTATTTCTTGAATTTCGCCTATCATCAAAATGGTGCCGTTAACTTTTATGTGTTGTTCCTCAACAAAACGTAAACCAATTTTAACCTTACTTTCTTTTACATAAGGCGCTTTTAAGGCTGATGTAAATTCAGGTGTAAGTCCGGTTGCATCAAACTCAGAAACATCATATCGAGCAGCCGTTTGATGGGCCTGTTTGTATATGCTTTCGTTAACCTGATTAATGGTAAAATGCCCAATTTCTTTAATATTTTGATACGTACCACGTGGCACGGTTACAGGTCGCATAATAAAACCTATGTATGGCGGATGCGCACCAATATGTATAACCGAATTAAATATGGCTAAGTTGGTTTCGCCTGCTTGGTTACAGGTGCCAATTAAATTAGCCGCACGTATGCCGGGCAACGAATTAATTAAATTGGTGCGTGGTTGTTTCTCCATTTGGAGAATATTGTCTAACGAAAATATTGTTTTCATGTATGGTTGTTCAGTGTTTGGGTGTTATTATCTTAAGGCGCTCATACCACCATCAACACTAATAATTTGGCCGGTTACCCAATTGGCTTCTAGTAAGTATTGTACTGCGTTGACAACATCGGTTGGTGTACCAATTTTTTTAAGTGGGTGACGTTCTTCTGCGCTTTTTAGTTTGGCTTCAGCATTTAATAATTTTTCTGCTAAAGGTGTATTGGTTAATGATGGTGCAACCGCATTAACCCTTATTTTTGGAGCAAACTCAGCAGCCAAACTTCTGGTTAAACCTTCTACTGCGCCTTTTGCAGCAGCTATACTTGCATGAAAAGCCATACCGGTTTGAACAGCCACAGTGCTAAACAACACAATATTTGGGTTTTCAGATTTTTGCAGTTGAGGTAAAAAATGTTTGATGGTTTTTACTGCACCCAAAAAATTGATATTCCAATCATTTAAATAATCTTCGTTTCGCAATGAACGGAATGGCTTTAAATTGATGGTACCCGGGCAATAAATCAATCCGTCTACAGCAGTTTCTGTTGCAGGAAAACTTGGGTTTTCTTCACTAATATCAACCACATAAAAGGTTGTTTTTGGTATGGTGCTTAAACCATTTTCGTTTCTGCTTAGCACAGTAACCTGGTTGTTTTCGCTTAATTTCTTTGCCAATTCAAAGCCAATACCGCTGCTTGCGCCAACTATTACATAATGTTTCATAGCCAATTAAACAACGCAAACCACAAAAGGTTTAGCCCAAGTGGTTGAGGTAAATAAGTACTGTTGCAAATAAGCCCATACTTATTGTTGTAATCATTACAAATAACCTTGTAAAGGTGTAGTTGGCCGCCAATGGTTGAATTTTTGCGTTTTTACGCCACCAAAAAAAGTATGCTGTAACAGGCGATAAAAACAACAAGAACAAATAGAAATGGAATAACTTTTTAACATTGTAAAAGTGTAATCCCATAAATAAAATGGCCACCAAAAAAGAAACTAAACCTAGGGTAAAAGTTCCTTTAATTCCTAAACGTAAACTAATGGTTAAATCGCCACGGTTGGCATCTTGTTGATGGGTATACATTTGCGTTAACGGAAACATAAAACCAACAAAAAATGCAGTAGCTTGTACAGCAAAAACATTGGTAATAAGCATAATTTTACCACAAGCATATTGTGTTAAGGCAAACAATAAAACACCTTGCAAGGCCATGGTTAACAACCAAGAAATGATGGCATATTTTTTTAACCTGATGGGATTGCTGTTGAGTAGTTTAGATAATAATAAGTATGTAAGCAAACCTGCACCAACCTCTAGTGAAAAAACAATGGTTGAGAAAATTACTGCAACGCCATCCATTGCGGTACTTATTTTAAAAAGTTTTTTGGCTTGTTCGGTTTGTGAAATATTGCATTTGGATAGCTGCATGTTTGCATAAGCAATTTGCATTTGTATGGATGGTTGAACCAATACAAACATCACCACAAAAAATATAGCGGTGTGTAGCCGGTTTATTTCCTGGGTTTGACTAATGGCAAAAAGAAAAATAGGCAAAAATATGAGCGATAAAACGAAGTGAGATTGCTGTATACCGTTGTTTTGATTCATGCCGCAAATTAAAGGAGTAAATATATTTAAGAAAACTTTATTAATCGTTTGAATGCATTGGTATTTAGTACATTTGTAGCAGTTGTTATGAAAATATTAAGTGTTGATGTTTCGCTTGATGCTTGTAAACATACACTTGCAGCGTGTTTTTAAATAAATTTGTTAAAAACCTGATTATGGAAAAGCCACATATACTTATTGTTGAAGACGAACAAGCTTTGGGTATTTTACTTAAAGAAAATTTGAAGTCGAAAGGATTTACCGTAAAGCTTTGTAAAGATGGTATGGAAGGTTGGAACACTTTTAAAACCGAGCGTTTCGACTTGTGCATCCTAGATGTAAACATGCCTAAAATGGATGGCTTTGAGTTGGCAAAAAACATCAGAGAGAAAAACGATGTGGTTCCTATTATCTTCTTAACAGCAAACTCTGCCCAAGACGATAAGATAAAAGGTTTTGATTACGGAGCTGATGAATACATCACCAAGCCATTTAATTTAGATGAGTTGGTTGCCCGCATGAAGGCCATACTAAAACGTACACAATACGCACCACAACAAGTGGCCAGTGCTGATGAGGTATATGAAGCCGGAAAGGTAGTTTTAGATTTTACCAATCATAACCTTAAGGTGGTTGAAGCTGATAAACGCATCAGTTCTACAGAAGCACAATTGCTAAAGTTGTTCATTACCAATAAAAACAATTTGTTAAGCCGTAATGCCATTTTATTAAACGTTTGGGGCCGCGATGATTATTACACTGCTCGTAATTTAGATGTGTACATCAATAAGCTTAGAAAGCTGATAAAAGAAGATGAATCCATAGAAATTGTAAATATTCACGGTTCAGGCTTTAAATTAGCAGAAAATTCTACCACATAAACCGTGCTTCGCCTCATTTTAATAAGTTTATTTAGCTGTTTGTTTTTGTTTGCCAATGCGCAACAACAACAGCAAATAGATAGTTTGATGCTTATATTACAGCAGGCAGATGACAGTAAAAAGAGTGAGATTACGTTTAAACTTTCACAGCTTTATGCCAACTCAAACCCGGCTAAGGCCATTGAATGGGCTTTACAAGCCGCAGATAAATCAACCAACTTTAACGAGCGTTTAAATATTCAACAACACTTAGGTGGCCTATATTACCGAACAGGCGATATGCCTAAAGCTATTGAAGCCTACCGAATAGCATTGCAGTTAAGTACCGAAAACGGCAGCGAGTTAAACGCAGCAAAGGCCCAAACGGCATTGGCCAGTGTTTATTTTATTACCGGAAACCTAAAAGAGTCTTTAAACAATTATTTGTTGGCTTTACGTTTTTATGAAAATCAAAACGACAAAAATAGTTTGGTAAATGTGTATGCCGGGTTATCTGCCATTTACACCAAACAAAATAACTTTAGTAAGGCGCTGGAATACAATTTAAAAGCAACCGGAATATACGAGGCATCAAGCGATAAGTTTAAAACACTAATGAGTTACGACCAAGTAGGTAACTTGTATTTGAAACAAGGAAACTTCGCTAAGGCTAAAGAATACTACACAAGATCGTTGCGCTTGTACAACGAAATTAATAACAAAGCGGGTGAGGCTTCAACCAGGTTACAGTTGGCTAATATTAGTTTAGAGTCGAAAGATTTTGATGAAGCCACCGCACAATTCAATCGCTCGTTAAATATTTCAAAACAACTAAACATGTTGCCACTTCAGGCAGCTAGCTATAATGGTTTAGCCCAAACTTACGAGCAACAAAAGTTGTACGAAAAGGCTATTACAGCAGCTAAACAAGCTGAAAGAATTTCTAAATCATCAAACCTAAAAATAGAATTAGAACTTGCTTATGAAATGTTGTCGAGGTTATATAAAGCAACAAGTGAGTTAGATAAGGCTACCACCTTCCAAAACTTAAGTAAAGAAATAAAAGACTCACTTTACAACGATAGCACCCTGGCGCAGTTGGCCGATTTACAATTAAGATATGAAAGTGAGAAGAAACAAAAGCAAATTGAATTACAACAAAAAGAACAAGAAATTTTAGCCTCGGAATTGTTGCGCGAACGTCAAACCAAAAACTATTTTGGTATTGTGTTGGTGTTGGTTTTAGGTGGTTTGAGTGTGTTTATTTACCTATATACCCAAAACAAAAAAATTGCGAAAAGTTTAGCTTTACAAAAAGCTGAATTAGAAGAAACAGCAGTTGCCATCACCAAACAAAAAGAAGAATTGGGTCAACTTAATGCGGTTAAAGACCGTTTTTTTTCCATCATATCGCACGACTTAAGAAATAACTTAACCACCATGAAATTGTATTTTGATTTGGTGGGTAACAAAGACTATACACCTGATGAAGATACGGATGCGCTTACTACACAAATATCTTCATCAGTAGAAAACACCATTGATTTGTTGGAGAATTTATTGGTTTGGGCACAAGCTCAAATTAAAGGAATAGAAACTAATCCACAACAACTTAACGTGCATCAAATGGTTGAGTCTAATTTTGGTTTATTGGGCGGAAATGCACACACCAAAGGCATTAGCCTCATCAATACAACCGATATAGAGCATACTGTATTTGCTGATGAAGATATGATTAATTTGGTTTTGCGTAACCTCGTTTCTAACGCTATAAAGTTTACCAATAAAGGAGGAAGCATAATCGTATCATCGACACAAATAGATGGACAAATACAAATTTGTGTTACCGATACAGGTGTGGGCATTAGTAAAGATGGTATAGAAAGACTATTTACAAAAAATATTAACCCAACAACTTTGGGTACAGCCAACGAAAAAGGTACCGGATTGGGTCTATTGTTATGTAAAGAATTTATTGAGAAAAACGGAGGTACAATTGCTGTTAAAAGTGATGAAGGAAAAGGAAGTACCTTCGAAATTAAATTGCCCATTAATGCCTAATGAAGAAAATTGTTTCATTACTTATTTTTTGCTTGATGCTACTCGTTAACTCAAAAGCCCAAGATACACTTGCTTGGTGTAGTGATTTGGTTAAACAAAAAAACTTCGCAAAAATTGCAGTGTTGTTAGATGATTACACGAAGAGTCATCCGTACGATACGATTTCGCTTGAATTTTGCGGTGATGCTTATTATGAATTAAGCTTATTTCATGATGCTGCTGAACGCTATTCTAAGGCGCTTCTTATTACTAAAAGAAATCAACGCATTTATAAGAAACGTGCTTTGAGCTATTATTATGCTAATGAGTATAAATCGGCTAAATATGAATGGGAGGATGTTTGCAGTATGCTTCCTCAAGATCAAAGCAATTGGTATTATTTAGGTATTACCTACCAACAAATTGGGAGTTTTCAAGAAGGAATTGATGCCTTAAGTCAAGCGATAAAAATAGACTCCTCGTTTGTTTTGGCTTTACAGGCAAGGGCTAATTTGTATTTAAAAACTCAGCAATATTATTTAGCATTGGCTGATATTGACAGTTCGCTTAAACTTACGCAATACAACGAACAACAATTTATAAATCGAGGTTTAGCTTTAATTGGTTTGAAACGGTTTAAAGAAGCAGAAAAAATTTATGAAAGAATAATTCAACGCAACGAAAAAAATGTACACGCTTGGTTTGGTTTGGGCAATGTTTATCAAGGTTCGCGCAATTATGCAAAAGCTATTGATGCCTATGATGTTTGTTTAGCATTACGCCCGGATTTTGAGTTGGCTTATTTTAAACGCGGGTTGAGTAAGTTAGAAATTAATCAACAAGAGCGTGGTTGTGAGGATTTGCAAGAAGCTTTAAACTTAGGTTATGTTGATGCGCTGATGTACTTAAAAAAGTTTTGCGGTAGGGAGTGATAAAAAAGAATGGCTCCTCTTAAAGGAGCCATTTATTTATTCTACAATGAGTTTTTTGTTTGCCGGAACCTGGTCATCTATTTGTATGGTGGTAAAATAAATGCCGGGTTGAAAATCTTTTACATCCAACTCTGTTAGGGTTTGGTAGTAAGAATTTTGTTTATAAACTACCACACCGCTCATGCTGGTAATGGTAATGGAAAATAATATTCCCGGATCTTCTGCGGGTAATTTAACATAAACTTTATCGGTGGTTGGATTAGGCCACATTTCAGGTTGTTCTTTAACCGTTTTAAAACTTGAAACGCTTACTGTTTTCGAATGACTTGATTTTCCGCTGTAGTCAACCTGAGTAATACGATAATAAATAACCATGCTGCTTTCGCCAAACACATCTGTATCAACAAAGCTGTATTCTTTAGGTATGTATAAAGTGCCGTCTCCATCAATTTTATGAATAGCCGTAAAGGTTTTGTTATCGAATGAACGTTCAATAAGGTAAAGTTGGTTGTTTAATTGAGATGATACCTTCCATGAAATTGTTGCATCATGGTTATTCTTTTCTGCTTTAATCCAAAGCCATTCAACCGGAACAGGATTGATAATTATTTTGATAAAATTACCTGCATCCGCACCAATATCTATTGGTGTAAGTGAACTACGTATTTGTCCATCAAAGTCTTCGGTTAAAAAAGTTGGTGCACCGTTACCTTCAGCCTTGGTTGGTAAACCCGAATTAATGTGTAAATCTACGTTTAAAGCATTACCTGTGGCGTTTATAAAATAGTTTTCTGCACTGTCACTATTGTTATCCAAATTTGTTGCATTAAACCAAGCTGAACGTGTGTTGTAATCTGTAGAGTTAAGCTGAAACAACTTTCCATTATTGCCGGATGCCAAAAACAAATTATTATTTGAATTGACATTGTTCACCGAGTTAAAGCCCATCGCATAATGTTTACCACCATTTGTTGCATTACTACGTTGGTTGATAAATATGTTGTTTTTAATTTCATCATAACCATCAGTAGATTTTTTAAATGCATAAGTATTGATGGCTGCTGTTCCTGTAACCGTTCCACCAATGTATATGCTGTTGTTTAAAATGCTGGTATTATAATTGGTAATTTTATTAATACCAATAATTGGATTGCTTAATGAGTTGCTACTTCCATTGGCATCAATTCCTAACCTTATCATGTTGTTTGTGGCATTTATAATACCTTCTTGTAAGCTTATTCCGCATAGGTTTGCCAATAATGATGTGGATACACTGCTAAAACTGTGTATAAAGTTACGGTCAACGTTTATAGCACTTCCACTTGTGGAAATTACATTAATACCAAAGCACGATGCAGGTGTGTTGGTGGATGTTGTTCTTAGACTGTGAATGCGGTTATTACTTATTAATGCAGAGGCACTTGATGTAGTGTTGTAATAAATACCAATCAAGGCAGTTATTCCATTTGCCGATGGATTACCACTTGCTGAAAATAAATTGTTGATATTGTTATTGCTTATGTTGGTAGACAAATTTCCTGTTACAAAAATACCGCAGGCATAATTTTGTAAAGAGGTTGAGGTTCCGTAATTACCCATGTTTGCAATGGTATTTCCTGTTATGTTTAACGAACCAAAACTGCTTGATGATACATTAATACCAATGGCTGTTTGTGGATGAAATCCATTCGGGGATCCGGCTCGAATCGAATTTGTGTAAATTGTACTGCCTATTGTGTTATCACTTATGTTTGCTTGTGTTGTGTTAGCAATATTGATAACATTTACAGCGCAAGGATAGGTTGCGTTTACCCCGGTAGCATTAATTCCGGCTATACTGTTGTTTTTAACTGTAACATTCCCTATTGTTAATGTTCTTATTCCGTATGCAACAGTTGTTGTGGCGGTTCTTTGAGATAATACATAAATCGATGTTGTACCACCTATTGGATCACCAATGGTATTGCCTAAAGTGTCACCAATAAATGCCTGTCCACTTTGAATAGAAATTCCTGTCCAAGGTTGAACTGAAATTCCCGGCCAAAAGAAATTGGCAATTGTATTTCCTTGTATGCTGACAAACTGATTTGTAGAACCGGCAAAATATATACCATTAAATTCGTTACCATTTGCAGCAGGGCCAGCTTCAAAAGGTGCTCCACCACAATTTATTTCTGACCCTCCAATGAAATTATTCTTAATATGTGCATTTGCCCCTGATATGTAAATGCCATAATAATTCAGTATCGAAGTGCTACCGCTCAATGGTAATAAGTTAAATAAGTGATTACGTTCTATAAACCAAGTATTATTGTTATTACCGGTAATGTATATGCCATAACCCGTGTAGTTGCTTCCGGTATTGAGTATAATATTATCAGTAATACTATTATTTACCGAGTTTGATTGATTGTTGGAATATACTCTGATCCCAGTTGTTGCAATAACATTTGAGTCTCCTATCATACAATTGTTAATACTTGTGTTTACAAGTGAGTTGTATAAATATCCATATATCTCAATGTATGCAGGAATACTAAAAGCACCTACAACTCCTTTTAAATTCAGATATTTAATCTCAACATTATTTTGGTTAGAATTGTATGAATACATATCAATCGCGTTAGCGTAATTGGGGGCCCTCACCGTAATAGCCCTCCCTGTGCCAAAACCTCCTGGTCTTCCGTCAAGTGTTATGTGGCGGGCACCCACGAATAAAAAGGTAGACATATTGTTTTGGCTAGGGTAAATTTCTACGTTGGTTGCATTGGCAGAGGCTCTTATTACCAATGGTGCATTTGCAGATGTACCTAATGTATCGCTTAAAGTAATCGGAAATCGCTCAAAATTTGGTGTGTAATTATTCTCAAGTTCTATTGTAACAGGTCCCCCGATACCATATTGTTTAATGGAATCAAGAACAGCTGTTATTGAGCGAGCATTTGCTGGAATACTAATGATTCCTGAAACGACCCCGTTTTGCGTTGTAGAAAAGCCGATGGCCGGATTTATGCCATATGCCCCTTCCGAAATACTGTAAACCTTAAAATAATATGTTGTGTTAGGAAATAAGCCATTAACTAATAGACTATTTGTTGCACTACTACCGCTATAAGTAAAATTTACATTATCAACGGAGTGGTATACCGCATATTTAACTGCTCCGGTAACCCCTGTCCAATTAACTGTTATTGCCGTAGGTGTAATGTTGCTAAAACTAATGGTTGATACACTTGAAGGAATTGGTGGTGTGAATGTATATAGTTGCCCTGATGCGGGTTTAGTATTGATATTATTGGTTGATACAGTGCTACTGACAGTAGGGGAGTTTCCGCTATTATTTAAAGATAAAAATTGTGTATTTAACGTACCACTTATGCCAATGGATGCTGATGGAGAGAACAAACTTCCTACTTCCTGATTGTATATGTATTCAATTACTCCGGTTGATTCATAAAGTCTAACTTGAAACGAAACCGTGGCATCGTTAGCGAACCAGTTCCATTCTGCATTCTTCCACTCTGCTGCGAAAATTCTATTAGGTGCTGTTCCTGTGGTTTGATAAGAAAACGATGCCCCTGAAAGTGAATCCATGTCTAAATTATCCCAAAGAGGTGCAATAATGGGTCTATAAAAAGTACCATGCAATATAGAAAGATTATTGTTTGATGCGGCAGTGTTTGGCGCAATGGTTGATAAAGAAAGTGCACCATTGGTACTTGCATGTACTTCCGTTATTAAATTTCCCATGTACCAGAACTCAAAACCAATAGGTATTCTTGAATACCAACCCTCATCAAAATCTCCACCGGTAAGCACTGGTGTTATGGCACCTGTGAGTGGTACATACACACTTTGTGACGAAGTAAAAGCGTAGTTTGTTATTGTCTGCGCCTCAGATTTCGAGACCAAAAACAACAGCATCACAGATAAACGTAAGTAAAATTTTATGCCCATATAACTACTTTAATAAAAGTTAAAGTTATAAAAAGATTTTAAAAACAAAACTTAAAATTCGACTATGATTACATAATTTTAATGTTGTTGTATAGTTTTCGCACTCGCTACCTGATTTTAATACTTGTTTAAGGCGCTCCTTATTTCCAACATAAACTTGCAATAGGGGGACAAATTCTTCCCGAAATATCCATAAAAAATTGATAATCAAAGACAAAATACGCATTGCTTTATTTGCGCACTTGTGCTTAGAAACTATATCTTCGCACCTGAAATTCTTAACGTAGAGTCATGGATAAATTCTCATACATTTCAAACGCTGATGTAAACGCAATCGAAGATTTATATCAACAGTATTTAACAAACAACGAGTCGGTAGATTTTGGCTGGAAAAAGTTTTTTGAAGGCTTTGAATTGGGTCAACAAAAGTTTGACGGCAATACAAAAGGTGTAGCATTAAGTCAAGATGCGTTAAAAGAAATTAACGTGTTAAACCTTATTCAAGGTTACCGCTCGCGCGGGCATTTGTTCACCAAAACAAATCCGGTGCGCGAACGTAGAAAGTATGAGCCTACTTTAGATATTAAAAATTTTGGTTTAGAACCTGCTGATTTAGATAAGATATTTAACGCAGGTGTTGAGGTTGGATTAGGTGCAGCTAAACTAAAAGACATTATTGCTTTATTGGAGCAAACCTATTGTCAAAGCATAGGAGCAGAGTTTATGTATGTGCGTGAGCCGCGTAAAATTGATTGGCTTAAAAAGAAAATGGAGGCTGCACGTAATACGCCTAAGTGTTCTATTGATGAGAAGCGCCACATTTTAGGTAAGTTAAATCAGGCAACTGTATTCGAGAATTTTATTCATACCAAATTTGTAGGACAAAAACGTTTCTCTTTAGAGGGACTTGAAACCCTAATTCCGGCCTTAGACTCGGTTATTCAATACGGTGCTGAGTTGGGTGTTAAAGAGTTTGTTTTGGGTATGGCACATCGTGGTCGTTTAAATGTGTTAGCAAATATTTTAAACAAAACCTACGAGCAAATATTCAAAGAGTTTGAAGGCGATTCAATTGAAGATGCATTGTTTGAAGGTGACGTTAAATATCACTTGGGTTATGCAACAGAAATAATCACGGCAACAGGTAAGAAAGTAAACTTGAGTTTATCACCAAATCCTTCACACTTGGAAACAGTTGGTCCGGTTGTAAAAGGTATTGCCCGTGCTAAATTAGATAAAATTCATGGCGGTGATATTGATTTGGTTGCGCCAATTTTAATTCATGGTGATGCTTCAGTTGCGGGTCAAGGTGTTGTCTATGAAATGGTGCAAATGGCCGGACTTAAAGCATATAATGTTGGCGGATGTATTCACATCGTAACCAATAACCAAATTGGCTTTACTACCAACTACCATGATGCACGTACAAGTACTTACTGTACTGATGTGGCTAAAACTACACTAAGTCCGGTGTTTCATGTTAATGCTGATGATGTAGAAGCTGTAATATACACCGTTAAATTAGCTATGGAATATCGCCAAGAGTTTAACACGGATGTATTTATTGATTTGTTAGGATACCGTAAGTATGGCCACAACGAAGGCGATGAGCCTCGCTTTACACAACCATTGCTTTACAAAGCCATTGCTGCACATCCAAACCCACGCGAAATTTATAACCAAAAATTATTAAGTGCAGGTAGTGTTGAGGCTGATTTGGCCAAGGAAATGGAAAAAGAATTCCGTGGCCTACTTCAACAAAAATTGGAGAAAGCAAAAGTATCAGAAAAGTCTCCGGTGCGTTCTTTCATTGAGGAAATTTGGGATGGATACCATGGTGCAACAGATAGAGATTTTAACAACCAACCAAAAACAGCTGTAGATAAGAAGTTATTTTTGTCGTTGGCTGAAAAAATAACCAATATACCGGAAGGCTTTAAAGCTTTTAGTAAAGTAGAGAAGTTGTTTAACGATCGTAAAAACATGATTAAAAACGACAACTACGATTGGGCTATGGGTGAGTTGTTGGCTTATGCTACTTTAGCAAACGAAGGTCATGCAGTACGTATGACTGGTCAGGATGTTGAGCGTGGTACTTTCTCTCACCGTCATGCCATCATTAAACAAGAAGAAAGCGAATTATCGCACAATGTGTTTGATAGTTTAGGCGATGATAAAAAAGCAACTGTTGAATTCTACAACTCATTATTATCAGAATACGCAGTTTTAGGATTTGAATATGGATTTAGTATGGTTACACCAAATGATTTAACCATCTGGGAAGCGCAGTTTGGTGATTTCGCCAACGGTGCACAAATCATCATCGATCAATACATAAGTAGTGCTGAAGCAAAATGGAAAACCTATAGCGGCTTAGTAATGATGTTGCCACATGGCTATGAAGGCCAAGGTCCGGAGCACTCTTCTGCAAGGTTAGAGCGTTTCTTGCAACTTTGTGCCAACTGGAATATTCAGGTTTGTAACATTACTACTCCTGCAAATTATTTCCATGCGTTACGCAGGCAGTTACACCGTAAAACACGTTTACCTCTGGTGGTAATGACACCTAAGAGTTTATTACGTCATCCGGCTTGTGTAAGCAAATTGGAAGACTTTACCAAAGGTGAATTCCAACAATTGATTGATGATAACAGTGTTAAAGCAAAAGATGTAAAACGTGTGTTATTCTGTACCGGAAAAATCTACTACGATTTATTGGAGCGTCAACAAAAGGAAAACAGAAAAGATGTTGCTATTGTGCGCTTAGAGCAAATTTATCCAATGCCTGAAAAAGAAATGGATGAAGTATTTGCCAAATACAAAGGTGCAGAGTTTTGCTGGGTACAAGAAGAACCAAAAAATATGGGTAGCTGGACTTACTTGTTGCGCAGAGAAGAGAATTTTAAATTGCGCTTAATTTCTCGTAAGGCCAGTGCGTCACCTGCAACAGGATTTAGTAAAGTACATGCCAAAGAACAACAACAAATAGTTGACGAGGCATTTGATATTAAATAAAACATTATACCAACGGAGGCCTTAAAAACCTCCGTTTTTTTTGCTATGAAAACAGAGAACACAACAAATAGGATTTTATCTATTGATGTGCTGCGAGGCTTGGTAATTGTACTCATGGCACTTGATCATGTGCGCGATTATTTTCATAATGATGCCTTTATTCATGATCCAATGGATTTAAATACCACCACACCGGCATTGTATTTTACCCGTTGGATAACTCATTTTTGCGCGCCTGTTTTTATTTTTTTAGCCGGTGTTTCTGCCTACTTATCCGGTGGTAAAAAATCGCCAAAAGAGCTACAATTGTTTTTGCTAAAGCGTGGTGTTTGGCTCATACTTATCGAACTTACTGTAGTTAATTTTGGTTGGATGTTTAATCCGTTTTTTAGCGCATCTATACTCCAGGTAATTTGGGCCATTGGTGCTTGCATGGTTTTACTTTCGTTGGTAGTAAGATTGCCTCAAAAGTTTATTTTGGGCTTGGGTATTGCCATCATTTCGCTGCATAATTTGTTAGATTTTTTACCAGCCTCAACTCAAGAAACTTTTATTTATAATTTATTTCATACCAGTGGTTTTAAACCATTTGTTGTTACTGAAAATTACAGTATTGTAACCGTATATGGCATTTTACCTTGGTTTGGTATCATGTGTTTGGGTTACGGTTTGGCATTTATTTTTAACCGCAATTTCCAATCAAGCTTAAGAAAAAAAATACTATTACAAACGGGATTTGGTATGTTACTGTTGTTTGTGATTTTACGTCTGGTAAATGCTTATGGAGATCCCAATCCTTATGTTACTCAACCAACCCTAACAAACACCATTTTATCATTTTTAGATGTAAGCAAATATCCACCATCATTAATGTATAGTTTGGTCATGTTAGGTCCTGCGCTTTTATTTTTAGCTTGGTTTGAAACCACACAAAATTTCATCACCCATAAGTTACAAGTATTTGGCAGCGTACCTTTTTACTTTTACATCATTCACATATATGTGATACACTTGCTAACTATTCCGCTGTTTTTTGCACAAGGATACACCACGGTTGATATTGTGCAACGTCCGTTTTGGTTTAGGCCGGATAATTTAGGTTTTAACTTAGCAGGTGTCTATGCCGTTTGGCTTTTTGTTGTGGTGATTTTATATCCGCTTTGCAAACGTTATTACAACTATAAGCTTAACCATAAATACTGGTGGTTAAGTTATGTATAGCTTTAGGTTCGATTATTTATCAAACTCTGATGTAAAGTGGAAATCGATTTTAGGGAAAGTATCTTGAGTCATTTTTAAACCCCACATACTTTCGGCAAAAAACACAGGTCTGCCATCTTTATCGGCAGCAATATTGTAGCGTTTAATTACATTAAAACGTTCCAATTCTGCTTTATCATCACTGGTAAACCAACATGCTTTTTGATAGCTAAGTGGCGTAAAAGCACATGATGCACCATACTCGTGCAACAAACGGAATTGTATTACCTCAAACTGTAACTCACCTACCGTACCAATAATACGCACGTTACCGGGTTGCTGGGTAAACAACTGCGCTACGCCCTCATCGGTAAGCTGTAAAATACCTTTTTCAAGCTGTTTGGTTTTAAGAGGATCTTTATTTTCAAGCACCTTAAATATTTCAGGCGAAAAGCTAGGGATACCTTTAAACGAAATATTTTCTCCTTCGCTTAACGTATCGCCAATTTTAAAGTTACCATTATCATACAAGCCAACTACATCACCCGGATAAGCTTCATCAATCACGCTCTTATCGTTTGCCATAAAACTGGTTGGGTTACTAAAGCGTAGCTTTTTATTCAGTCGCGTATGATGATAAAATTTATTGCGCTCAAACTTACCCGAAACAATGCGGCAAAATGCAATTCTGTCGCGGTGGTTAGGGTCTAAGTTGGCATGAATTTTAAATATAAATCCGGTAAAGTTTTTCTCTTCAGGTTTTACTTCACGGTCTTCAGTAAAACGGCTTCTTGGTTCGGGAGCAATTTGAACAAACGTATCTAACAACTCTTGCACACCAAAGTTGTTAATGGCGCTACCAAAAAAAACAGGAGCTAAATAGCCTTCTAAGTATAAGTCTTTGCTAAAAGGTTCGTAAACACCTTCAATCAACTCAGCATCCTCACGCAATTTATTTGCACTTTTTTCGCCAATAATTTCATCTAATTCCTTGCTATTTAAATCGCTGATTTCAACAACTTCTTTAGCAATTTTGGTTTTATCGGGTTGAAATAAATTTAGTTTCTTCTCGTATAAATTATAAACCCCTTTAAAATCGCTACCAATGCCAATTGGCCAGGTAAGCGGACGGGTGTGTATGTTAAGCTCCTTTTCAATTTCCTCTAACAAATCGTATGGGTCTTGTCCTTCGCGATCTAATTTGTTGATGAATACAATAACAGGGGTGTTGCGCATTCGGCAAACTTCCATCAGCTTGCGAGTTTGGTCCTCAACACCCTTCACACAGTCAACAACCAATATTACACTATCAACTGCCGTTAATGTTCTGTATGTATCTTCAGCAAAGTCCTTATGGCCTGGAGTATCTAAAATATTAATTTTGTAATCCTTGTAATCAAAACCCATTACCGAAGTAGCAACAGAGATACCACGTTGCTTTTCAATTTCCATAAAATCGGAAGTTGCAGCTTTTTTAATACGGTTACTTTTTACAGCACCGGCAGTTTGAATGGCACCACCAAATAATAAAAACTTTTCGGTTAATGTGGTCTTACCTGCATCGGGATGGCTGATAATACCGAAGGTTCTGCGTTTTTGTAATGCGATTGCTGTTGCTGTGCTCATGTAATTGAGTAATAATAAAATTGGGCGCGAAGATAAGCGCGTGTGTCTAAATTATTTAATAAAATAAAAGGGAATAAAAAAATACGGCCGCCCTTTGGGCGGCCGTATTCAAAACGTTCTGTAAAATTTTATTGCATTGGAGGCATTTGTGCACCTAATACTTTTTGTGCTTTTGCTTGTATGTCTTTAAACAATTGATCTTGTTTATTAAACTGAGCCACTTGTTGTGCGTACATTAAAATGTTTGTATTTTCTTCAAGCTCTGTGCTTACACCTTTAGCTTTGCTACCTTTAAAGCGGCTGTAGTATTGGTATTTCTCCATTGCTATATCAACCATGGTGTTTATTAATGCATTTGCTTTTTCAGGAGCACCTGCTGCGTAATATGCCTCAGATAATCGAATGATAAAGATGTCGTATGGAACAGTGTTTTTAGGCATTACTTCTACACAGCGGTCTAATGCTTTAATAGCACGTGTGTTGTCGCCTTCGGCAACTAACTTCATGGCTAAACGATAGAATAAGTTACGGAAGTTACGTGTTTGGCGTAAAGTGGTTTCATCTAAATACACACCTTCTTTATCCATGTTGCCCCACTTAAATTTCTCCACCAAGTTAGCGTACAAAATATCGGTGTTAATGTGTCCGTATGTGCCACCTTCAACCGGATCGGTATTTTTAATAGGAACAATGCGGTATGTTAAACCTTCAAGCTGGAAGTAATCCATCATGTTTAAGTAAACATCGCTACCAGTAGTGATAGCAAAGTAAACCGGGCGTGTCCAGTTGGTGGTCGATAAAATATCCAATACCACTAAATCAGCTTTCATTAAAGTACCATTTCCAATTTCCCACTTCATGGTATCAGCAATAATGTTTGCATCTTTAGGATGAACTGCACCGTGCTTCAACACATGTTGTTTATCAACCGGGATATAGAATTTTTTGGTAGGGTAGTAGCTAAACTCCATACCGCTGTTTGATTTTAACTTAGCCATTGGGTCAGTATCATCAGTCATAAACTTAATAATACTGCTTAACGGATAAAAGTCGGTTTGATTGATACCAAACTGTCTTTCTATTTCAGGATTTTGGTAGAAAATTACATAATCTCTCGTACCTTGTTTGTATTGGTTTGGTGTCATGCTAAATGGCACCGGTTCCGAATCGTAAACTTTGGTTTTCAGAGCATCCGCATACCAATCTGTATTTAACAAACTCAAGTTAATTACACGAATATCACTACGAATGCCTTCTACGTTTTGTGCGTACCACAATGGGTAAGTATCGTTATCACCATTGGTAAACAATACCGCGTTTGGTGCGCAAGAGTTTAGGTAATCGTAAGCAAAATCTAATGCTGCATAACGGTTGCTACGGTCGTGGTCATCCCAGTTTTGCGAAGCCATCAACAAAGGCACACCCGCAATAGTAGCCACAGAGGCAATACCGGTTGCTGCAGTTGCATTCATTTTTTTACTCAACCAATCAATTAAAGCCAGTACACCTAATCCAATCCAAATCATAAAGGTTTGGTATGAACCTACATATGCATAATCACGCTCACGTGGTTGATGTGCCGGGAAGTTTAGGTACAGGATGATAAATGCACCTGTAAATAAGAATAAGGTTAATACAACTGTTGCGTCTTCTTTCGATTTTTTAAAGTGATAAATCAAACCAATCAAACCCAAAATTAAAGGTAAGAAATAGTAAGTATTACGTGCTTTGTTGTTTTTAATGGTATCAGGAATATTGTCTTGCGGACCTAAACGCATAGCATCAATAAACGGAATACCACTAATCCAGTTACCACGTGTAATATCACCAAAACCCTGGTCATCATTTTGGCGACCAATAAAGTTCCATGCGAAATAACGCCAGTACATAAAGCCCATTTGATAGCTTAACAAGAAATCAATGTTTTTAGCAAAAGTTGCTTTTTTACCTTCAGGTATATTTTCCCACTGGCGGTATGCTTGCACATAATCAGGTCTATCAGCCCACATACGCGGGAAAATGGTACAATCTTTAGGATCATAAACGCGTTCAACTTTTTCACCGGCTTCATCATATTTGCCATCGCCTTTTGCGTAAGTCATTGCGCCTTTTTTCTCATCAATAACTTTAGCATAGAAGTATTGTCCATATACTAATGGATTTTCGCCATACTGCTCACGGTTTAGGTATGATAATAAGCTGAATGGATTGTCAGGCGCGTTCATGTTAATAGGTGGTTTCGCATTACTACGTATGATTACCATTGCGTATGACGAGTAACCAATGATGATGAATGCCACACTTAAAAATGCTACATTAACAACGCTTCTTGATGCGTTATTTTTGATGACGTAGTAATATAAAATAGCAGTAATAGCGCCCCAGAAAATTAAACCCGATGCTGATGGATTTAAAGAGAAGGTAACCAATACCATCAAGGCGTATAGACCAGTTGCTATATAAAAACTAGTTTTACTGTCAGTTTGCGAGTAATGAATGGCTGCAGCCAGAGTTCCGGCAATAACAAAAAGCATAAAAAATGCCCCCGTGTTAAAACTCATGCCCAAGGTATTTACAAATAAGTAATCAAACTTGGTGGCCAATGATGGCATACCCGGAATGATACCGAATTGAACAATGGCAATAGCAGCAACAGCAACTAAAGTAGCTTTAATAAAGCCATTGCGGGTAAATTTATTTTTGCGGAAATAATAAACGTAAACAATAGACGGGATAACCAATATACTTAATAAATGGACACCAATTGCTAAACCAATTAAGTATGCAATTAATACCAACCAGCGCTCGCTGCCCGGTTTGTCGGCATTGTTTTCCCATTTTAAAATACACCAAAAGGTTAATGTGGTAAAGAAACTCGATGAAGCATAAACCTCAGCCTCAACAGCCGAAAACCAAAATGTATCACTCCAAGTTAAAGCCAAGGCACCAACCAAGCCTGAGGCCGTAATGGCCAATACTTGTTGCATGCTTAACTCATCATTTGGTTTAGAAATTAATTTACGACCAAGATGCGTTATAGTCCAGAAAGTAAACATTACACACAATGCACTAGTTGTGGCCGAAACCATATTTACCCAGAAAGCAACTTGAGTTACATCCCCACCGGCAAACAATGAGAACAATCGCCCAAATAAAAGAAATAACGGAGCTCCCGGAGGGTGACAAATCTGTAATCTGAACGATGCTGAGATAAACTCACCGCAATCCCAAAAGCTTACGGTTGGCTCTAATGTTAAGGTGTAAGTTACCAGTGCAATAACGAAGGTTATCCATCCTAAAACGTTATTTACTAAGTTAAAACGATTCATGCTTTACGTTAATTCGGTTTATATATAGGTTAGCAAATATATGTGCTGTGGTCAATTAACCAAATTTAGGAGTATTTTGGTTGATATTACCGCGCAACTTTGTTTAACGGCTGAAGAACGACAATAGTGCAGCTTGATAAGTATTTTATAATATTTATAAGATTAAGGTTTTTGAAGCATGGTGCAAAAAAGAATAAACATCATGCTTGCAAATCGTTAACATTTTGTTATTTATGTAGTAAATTTTTACAGCACTAATCTTATCAATTTTATGAACGCCCCTGATCATGTTTTGCTCATTGAGGTTAAAAGTGTAAAGGCGCTTGAGCTTATACACCAACTAGAGAACCTCAGCCTAATAAGCATACTAGAAGAAAATATAGCCTTAAGAAAACCCAAATTATCTGAAAAATACAGAGGTAAATTACCTTCCGCTGAACTGCAAGGAATCAAGGAATTAATCGCAAACGAAAAAATCCATGGAAACTAATCAGCAGTATTTGATAGACGCAAGTTCGCTGTTAGATTACCTCTCGGGTCGGCTAAGCGAAACTGCAATGAGTTTTATGGATGATGTGGTTGACGCCATTCCCAATGTTTCGGTAGTTACAAAAATTGAAGTCCTCTCTGTAAACCTACATGATGAACACATGCAATTGTTGCACAATTTTATGAGTGATGCCATTATTTTAGATTTGTCTCAAAACGTGGTAAAAAACTGTATTGTTATTTGTAAAACGCATAGCATTGATTTACCTAGAGCTATTATTGCAGCAACTGCAGTAACGTATAACTACACACTAATAACAGATACGCCAGAACTTTATGCCAATATAAAAGGTCTTTCATTGCTAGATATCAGGTACAAATAGAAGAAGCGTTTGTATTTTTACAAAATAAACCTATATTTGCAACACTTTATTAAATAAATAATTGATGAGGGGACCCCAAAAGTCCCCTCTCTTTTTACCTTGATTTGAACATGGATATTGTATCGCAAATTAAAGAATGGACAGAAGCATTTTTGCCGCAAGAGTTGTTTTTGGTTGATATTGAAACCAAAGCAGGCAGCAGCAAAATATGTATCTTTATTGATGGCGACCAAGGTGTTGATATTCCTGCCTGTCAGAAATTATCGCGCCATTTATCAGATAAGTTGGATGAGCAAAACTATGGTGAGGAGCCATACTATCTAGAGGTTTCATCACCGGGAGCTGATAGGCCTTTACTTAAGTTTCGTCAATATCCTAAGCACATAGGGCGTGAGTTGTTTCTTAAACTAACTGCCGCAACCGAGCTTACCGGAAAGCTTGTGGCTATAAACGAAAACGAAATCACAATAGCACTTAAAGATAAAAAGAAGGGTTATGTAAATGCCCCCGAAAAAAATATACCATTTGCTGATATAGCAGAGGCAAGTGTAATTCTATCATTTAAATAAAATATTTAACTAAATAAATACTATGCATAGTTCTGGCTTAATCGACTCGTTTAGCGAGTTTAAAGAATTTAAAAACATAGATCGCGCAACCATGCAGCGCGTGCTTGAAGACGTTTTTCGCAGTATGCTTCGCAAAAAGTATAACAGCGATGAGTTTTTTAGTGTAATTGTTAACGATAGCAGCGGGGATTTGGAAATTTGGCACAATCGCGAAATTGTTCATGACGGAGAAGTGGAAGATCCAAGAAAAGAAATTTCTTTAACTGATGCACGCAAAATTGAACCCGATTTTGAAGTAGGCGAAGAGGTTACAGAAGAGGTTACATTAGAAAGTTTTGGTCGTAGAGCAATTTTGGCCGCACGTCAAACTCTAATGGGTAAAATTCTTGAGCTTGAAAAAGACGAGTTATACCGCAAGTATAAAGACAGAGTTGGCGAGGTTATTACAGGTGAGGTTTACCAAATCTGGAAAAAAGAAATTATGGTTTTGGATGATGAAGGAAACGAACTTTTATTACCCAAAACAGAAATGATACCTGCTGACCATTACAAAAAGGGAGATTCCATCAAAGCAGTGGTGTTAAAGGTTGAAATGTACAATGGTTCTCCGCGTATTATTTTAAGTCGTACAGCACCGGTATTCTTAGAGCGTTTGTTCGAAATGGAAGTTCCGGAGATTATTGACGGCATAATTGCGGTTAAGAAAATTGTTCGTGAGCCGGGAGAACGTGCTAAAGTTGCTGTAGAAAGCTTTGACGACAGAATTGATCCTGTGGGAGCCTGCGTGGGTATGAAAGGTTCACGTATTCATGGCATAGTAAGGGAGTTACGTAATGAAAACATTGACGTAATAAACTTCACATCAAACCTGCAATTGTTAATTCAGCGCTCATTAAGCCCGGCAAAAGTTTCATCAATTAAATTGGATGAAGAAAGCCGCAGAGCCGCTGTTTATTTAAAACCTGATCAAGTTTCATTGGCCATTGGCAAGGGCGGTCATAACATTAAACTTGCCGGTAAATTAGCTGGAATGGAAATTGACGTTTACCGCGAGAGTGATGAAGATGAAGGCGATATCGATCTGGATGAATTTGCAGACGAAATTGATGGCTGGATTTTGGATGAATTAAAAAATATTGGTTGCGACACTGCCCGCAGTGTATTAAACTTAACAGTTGCCGATTTAGTTCGTAGAACCGAGTTAGAGGAAGAGACTGTAAATGAGGTTCGCAGAATATTGCAAGCCGAATTTGAATAGAATATTGGTTAATATCTGCATAAGCTAAACGATTGTTTGGTTTATGCGGGCATAAGCCGTACATTTGAGCCGCTTTTTGGCGCAGCCGTCATCGCCAAAAGCATAGTTTTAAAAACATTAAATGAGCGAAAACAAAGAATCTGTCCGTTTAAACGCAGTAGTAAAAGAGCTTAACGTGGGCATTCAAACCCTTGTTGAACACCTAGCCAAAAAAGGCTTTACGGTGGAAAATAAGCCTACGACCAAGATCACCGGTGAAATGTACCAGGTGTTACTCAGTGCTTTTCAGTCGGATAAAAAAGTTAAAGATGATGCCAAGGCATTAATCAAGCCAAAGGCCAAAAAAGAAGAGGTAAGCATTCAGCCACCTGTTAAAAAAGAAACGGTTGCAGACGAGGAAGATTATGATGACGGTATCTTAATAAAAACTGGCTTAGCACCAACAACTGTCACGGTAAAGCCTACAGAGGTTAAAAAGGAAGAAGCTCCTGTTGAGGAGGTAAAAGATCCTGCACCTATTGTAGTTGAAGCCAAAAAAGAGGAGGTTGTTGAAAGTAAGGTAGAAGAAGTTGCTGATGATAAGAGCGGTTTAAAAGTTCTAGGTAAAATCAATCTTGAAGATTTAAACCCTAAGAAGAAGAAAAAAACTGAACCGGCAGTCAACGAAAAGAAAGTAAATCAAAAAGAGGAGAAAAAAGCAGAGGTTAAAGAGGTTGTTCAACCAAAACAAGAGGTTATTAAGCCTGAACCTAAAGAACCTGTTATTGAAAAGAAAGAACCTAAGCTTGAAAAAGCACCTGAAACTAAAGCTGTCGAAGAAAAAACGGAGGAGTCGGTTGTAACCGAAACTCCTGACGATATTCTTGATGATTCTCGCATTACCGAGCCTAACTACGAAAAACTTTCGGGTTTAAAGGTGATGGGTAAAATACAGCTTCCGGTTGAGCAATCTAAAAAGCCTCAACCAGTTGCAAGCAGCGATGATACCAACAAGAAGAAAAGACGTAGGAAGAACTTTGTAGGTGGAAGTGATAATTTAGATATTAAAAAAGTAGAAGGAACCAACCCACAGCCCCAAAATCGTGGTGGTTACCAAGGTAATAATAACCGCGGTACGGGTGGTAACAACCCAAATGGCGGAAATCGTCCCGGTGGTGGATACCAGGGTAATAACAACCGTGGTCCGGGTGGCAATAACCCTAATGGCCCACGTCCTCCGTTTAATAAAGGCGGAAAAGGTGGTCCTAACAGAAATACAGCCCCTGCAGAAAAAGCAGAAATTACAGATAAGGAAATTCAAGATAAATTAAAAGCAACCTTAGCACGTATTAATGGTCAACAAAATATTGGTCAGGTGCGTAGCAAAATCCGTAAGCAAAAACGTGATGCTGCGGCCGACAGACGTGAAGAGGAAGCAATGGAATTGGAAGGCCAAAAGAAAATTAAAGTAACAGAATTTGTTACTGCAAACGAATTGGCTCAAATGATGGATTTACCTATTACCAACATTATCTCGGCATGTATGTCGTTGGGTTTAATGGTAAGTATCAACCAGCGTTTGGATGCTGAAACGATTGCAATTGTAGCAGAAGAGTTTGGCTTTGAAGTAGAGTTTGTAACGACAGATTTAATTGAAACCATAGAAGAAGAAGAGGATGCAGAAGAGGATTTAGTATCTCGTCCGCCAATTGTTACGGTAATGGGTCACGTAGATCATGGTAAAACATCGTTACTAGATTATATCCGTAAAGCTAACGTAATTGCCGGTGAGGCAGGAGGTATTACTCAGCACATTGGTGCATACGAGGTAACCTTGGCTAACGGTAAACATGTAACTTTCTTAGATACTCCCGGTCACGAGGCGTTTACAGCAATGCGTGCACGTGGTGCTAAAATTACCGACATTGTAATTATTGTTATTGCAGCTGATGATAGTGTGATGCCGCAAACTAAAGAGGCAATCAGTCACTCGTTGGCAGCAGGTGTACCAATTGTATTTGCAATTAATAAAATAGACCGTGATGGTGCTAACCCTGATAAAATCCGTGAACAATTATCAGCCATGAATATTTTGGTTGAAGAGTGGGGCGGTAAATATCAGTGCCAAGAAATATCAGCTAAAAAAGGTTTAAACATTGATGCGTTACTTGAAAAAGTATTGTTAGAGTCAGAAATGTTAAACTTAAAGGCCAACCCTAACAAACGTGCTGTTGGTAGTGTAATTGAAGCAACCTTAGATAAAGGTCGTGGTATTACAACAACCGTAATGGTACAAGCAGGTACGTTACGAGTGGGCGATCCAATTCTAGCGGGTACACACAGTGGTAAAGTTAAGGCCATGTTTGATGAACGTGGTAAAAAAATGACAACTGCCGGTCCTTCAACTCCTGTTGTATTATTAGGTTTTGATGGTGCACCACAAGCGGGTGACAAATTTTTGGTTACCAAGTCAGAACAAGAAGCAAAAGAGATTAGTAACAAACGTTCGCAATTACAACGAGAACAAGGTATACGTACACAAAAACACATTACCCTTGACGAAATTGGAAGACGTTTGGCCATTGGTAACTTTAAAGAACTTAAGGTTATCGTTAAAGGTGACGTGGATGGTTCGGTAGAGGCATTAAGTGATTCGTTAATTAAACTATCAACCGAGGAAGTTGCAGTAAATGTAATTTACAAAGGTGTTGGTCAAATTTCGGAAAGCGATGTATTGTTAGCATCTGCATCAGATGCAATTGTAATTGGTTTCCAAGTTCGTCCTTCGCCACAAGCGCGTAAATTGGCCGAATCAGAAGCAATTGATATTCGCTTGTATAGTATTATTTACGATGCTATCGCACAAATTAAAGATGCGATGGAAGGTATGTTGGCGCCTAAAGAAGAGGAGAAAATTACCGGTAACGTGGAAATACGCGAAGTGTTTAAAATTACCAAAGTGGGAACAGTTGCCGGATGTTATGTTACCGAAGGTAAAATATTCCGTAACTCGAAAGTGCGTATCATTCGCGATGGTGTAGTGGTTCATACAGGCGAGTTAGCTTCGTTAAAACGCTTTAAAGATGATGTGAAAGAAGTAGCTTATGGTTACGAGTGCGGATTAAACTTCAATAACTTTAACGATATTAAAGTTGGCGATGTGATTGAAGCATACGAAATCATTGAAGTAAAGCGTACCTTAAAATAGCACAATAAAATTTATTGATAACATATAAAACGGCTGCCCAAGGGTGGCCGTTTTTGTTTGGTGTTGGTGCAATAAAAAACGCGCGGAGCAAAGCTCCGCGCGTTTTTTGGTTATCGTAATAATTTTATTAACTGTACAACGGGAAGTTTTTCATCATGCTGTTTACACGCGAACGAACGCTAATCAATACCGCCCCGTTGTCGTGGTTCATAATTACTTCATCAATCAGCTCCACAATCTCTGCCATGTGTTGTTCTTTTAAACCACGTGTGGTAATAGCAGCAGTTCCAATACGTATACCACTGGTAACAAATGGCGACTTATCATCAAATGGAACCATGTTTTTGTTTAAAGTAATATCAGCTTTTACCAATGCGTTTTCCGCTGCTTTACCGCTAATGTTTTTGTTGCGTAAATCAATTAACATTAAATGGTTATCAGTACCACCGCTTATAATTTGGTAACCTTTAGCAACCAGAGCTTTTGCCATGGCTTGTGCGTTGGTTTGCACTTGCTTCATATAGTCTTTGTATTCTTGGGTTAATGCCTCGCCAAATGCAATAGCTTTTGCTGCAATAACGTGCTCTAATGGTCCGCCTTGTGTTCCCGGAAACACAGCTGCATCCAACAAAGCGCTCATCATTTTTACTTCTCCTTTTGGCGTTTTATGTCCCCACGGATTTTCAAAATCCTTACCCATCATAATAATACCGCCACGTGGGCCGCGTAAAGTTTTATGTGTGGTTGATGTAACAATATGGCAATGTGGTAATGGGTTATTTAAAATACCTGCAGCAATCATGCCTGCCGGATGAGCAATATCTGCCAACAATAACGCACCAACACTATCAGCAATTTTGCGTAAACGTGCGTAGTCCCAATCACGGCTGTATGCTGATGCACCGCAAATCATCAATTTTGGTTTTACTTCAAGTGCTTTGGCTTCTACTTTATCGTAATCAATTAAACCTGTTTCTTTTTCAACCCCATAAAAATGTGGTACGTATAATTTACCGGAGAAATTCACAGGAGAACCGTGCGTTAAATGCCCACCGTGCGATAAATCAAAACCTAAAATAGCATCACCCGGATTTAAACATGCCAACATAACAGCAGCATTGGCTTGCGCACCACTGTGTGGCTGAACGTTTGCCCAAGCAGCACCAAACAATTCTTTTAACCTATCAATAGCTAATTGCTCAACTTTATCAACCACCTCACAACCTCCGTAATAACGTTTGCCCGGTAAGCCCTCGGCATATTTATTGGTTAACACACTACCCATTGCTTCCATTACCTGTTTGGTTACAAAATTTTCAGAGGCAATAAGCTCAATACCTTGTTCTTGGCGGTTTAATTCATCGTTAATTAAGTCGAAAATTACTGTATCGCGTTTCATTATTTTATTTTTAGCAGGCGCAATTTAGCATTTATGCTTGAATGCAAAAGTTAAACTACTAACTTTGACACATTCTTTTACAGAAACCGTTTTATTAACCCAATAGCATGAAAGCAGTTATTCCGGTAGCAGGTATTGGCACACGCCTTCGTCCCCATACCCATACACAACCAAAGGCTTTAATTCCAATAGCAGGTAAACCTATTATTGGCCACATCATAGATACTCTGTTACAAGCAGGTATTACCGAGTATGTTTTTATTATCGGTTACATGGGTGATAAAATTGAAAACTACATCACCAAACATTACCCTAATATCAATGCTCATTTTGTAATTCAAACCACCGGAAAAGGAACCGGGCACGCCATTTGGCTTGCTAAAGAACAATTGCAAAACGATGAGTTATTAATTGTTTTGGGTGATACCATTGCCGATGTAAACATTACCAAACTTATTGCACAACCACAAACCACCTTATGTGTTAAAAAAGTGGATGATCCGCGTTTGTTTGGAGTAGCAGAGATGAATACAGATGGCACCATAAAACGTTTGGTTGAAAAGCCATCAATACCTAAAAGTAATCTAGCTTTAGTGGGTATTTACCGCATAAAAGAATCGGCTAAGTTGTTTGAAGCCATTGAATATAACATGCAAGAAAAAATTACTACGCAAAACGAGTATCACTTAACAGATGCCTTGATGCGTATGATTGAAACGGGAGTTGAAATGCGCACAGTTGATGTTGACAATTGGTTTGATTGCGGTAAGAAAGAGATTTTATTAGATACCAACGCTACCTTACTAAAACGTTTAAGCTACGATGCATCAAAATACAAGTTTGAAAATACCATTATTATACCACCGGTATTTATTGGCGAAAACTGCAACATCAGCAACTCTATTATTGGCCCAAATGTATCTGTTGGCGATAATGCCATTTTAAATTATGCGGTATTAAAAGATAGCATTATTGGCCCCTATGCACAAATAGAATACGCCATTTTAGACCGCTCTGTAATAGGTAATGATGCGTTGCTAAAAGGCATGAAACAAAGCTTAAACATTGGTGATAGTACGGAGATAAATTTTGGGTAGATGAGTTTCTCAACTAACATTTATTTTATTTACACCTCAACACTTTTTTTATACTTGCACCATGAGTAATACACAACGTTTCGTATCGCTGTACGGATTTTTTGCCTTTGATTATCCTAATCATTGGGTTGAAGAAACCGATGAAGCCGGTCATTATATTTTTTACAACAACAATGGTGGACAAGGAGCATTGCGCATTATGCTTTTGCCAAACGAGTTTGAAGGAGAGAATGCAGCGGTAAAAATGTTGGAAGAAGTGTACAAACAAAACAAAGATTTTGACCCTTCCTTAATTGCTGCAGGCGAAAATCGTTTTGTATCATTTACCAAAGAACATGAAATAAATGGTGGAACGTTTACCGTGTATTATTGGGCCACGGCCAAATACGATAAAGTAGTGTTGTTTACGTTTACGGTTCAAACCGCTTTAAAAACGCTACCTGCCTTACAACAAGAAAAAGAAGAGGTAGAACAAATGATATCTACTTTTGAATTCTTGAGCGGTGAGGACCATCAGCATTAATACTACTCCCAACATCCCATACTTGGTGTATTGCTGCGTGGGTTATTTTTAAAATCAACTAAAATATTGGTTTGTGTGCCTGTGTTTTTTGCTGGCGAGTTTGCCTTCAGTCGGTAATCATTTATTACAAAGTTTTCAAACAAGGGATCACGATTTAACACATTACCATTGGTGTTTAAACTGCTTTGTTTGGTTCTAATTAAATTACTTTGAATAATGGGCGTTGTAATGGGCAAACCCTGAGGGTGTGAGTTAATTAAAAGCTCTTCTTCTAAACTTCCATAAACAATATTGTTTACCAACTCAAAACTTAAATTGTAACGGGCTACAATATTGTTTTGCCTGTCGAAATAAGGTGTGTTATCAAAAACCACGATAGGATTTTGACGGTTAAATTTGGTATTGTATGATGCTATGGTGTTATGCACCAACTGGTATTTTCCGCCTAATGCACCAAAAAAGCCAAACTGACCACAATCGCTTATTAAATTATTGGCCGCAACAATATGTGCTGAATAACCAACTATACCCACTGCCGACATGTTATATATGTGGCTTTGTGTGATGGTTAAATTAGGATTGCTGTTCACCGATTGCGAGTCAACCTCAATACCGATATACCCATTTCTAATAATGGCCCCCGATATTACATTGTCTTTACTGCGTGGCAAAAATCGTATACCTGCCCATTGGTTGCTTAACTCTTTATAATCACCATCAAGACGCGTTCCTTCAAATATCACCGGATTGTTGGCTGTGCCGTTTACTATTAAAGTTCCTGCTACCAAAATACTCGATTTGTTGTAAGAGTGAATTCTTGTTCCTGCATCAATGGTTAGTACGCAACCTTCGGGTATATAAATACTATCAAAAATTACATGCGGTTTGTCGTTTCTCCAAATTTCTTGGGTTGAGTTTACAAATAAACTGTCTCTTCTAAAACCGGGATAATAGTATGCATCTTGTCCCCATGCCACTAAATCAACGTCTTGAATATTGCCGTTGGTTTCAAACAAAATTTGATCGGCAACAATAAAAGGCAAGTTTTGGCTACCTGCAGGAATGTAGCACTGAACAAAAATAATCAAGCTGTCCTTGCCATAAATTTCTTTGCCATAAACCTGGTTGGTACTTTGGCCATCAATGTTTAACCCAAATACGCTTGGGGAATTTCCACTTAAACGAATATTGGTTTTAACCGCATTTTTATTTGGGTTAGTTACCCTAATCTGTTGGGTTACCGATATGGGTCTAACACCGCTCGAATCCAGTTGCGTAAATACCGTATCAAAATAAATGGTATCAACCGAAAACTCGAGTTTAGCAGAAGGATCGGTGGTAAATTCATCCTCTATTTTGCAAGCATGAAATATTCCGCTTACAAAAACAGCAATCAGTATAAGTATATATTTTATTGGCTTCAATGTGTTGCAAATATGCGGTAATATTCCCAAATTAATTAATAGAAGCTTTGTAAAAGCACACTACTTGATTTAGTTGGGATTATCCCGATCTAGAATTTGTTCAGCAATTTTTCAAATTGGTGACTACAAATTCTTTATCGATTCTGTTTCGTTGTTAAACGGAACAGAATGTAGGATAATTACGAATTGTACCGCAATTTATTGTACCAAGTCGGCCATGGCTTTTTGCGCTGTAGGAAACTGAAAAGTAAAACCGGTATCCAATATTTTTTGTGCCGAAATATGTTGACTGCCCAACAACATGTTTCCCATTTCGCCAAACAAAAGTTTAATTACAAATGCCGGAGCGTTAGGTAAAATAAGTGGTTTGCCAAGTTGTTTGGCCAATAGTTGGGTAAGTTTTTTATTGGTTTCCGGGTTTGGAGCAACACCATTAAAAACGCCACTTAGGCTTTTGTTTTCAACCAAACCAATAAACATACGGCACAAATCGTCAATATGAATCCAACTGGTTTGTTGCTCGCCACTACCAAGCGCAGCGCCAAAAAAGAGGTTAATAGGGGTTGATACTTCTTTAATAAAACCTCCATCTTTGGCCAATACCACACCTACACGAATAATTCCGGTTCTGATGCCAAGCTTTTCTATCGACTTTACTGCATCTTCCCAATCCTTGCAAACCATGGCCAAAAAGGTGTTGGCGGCAGGTGTGTTTTCTGTAGTGTTTAATGAGGTGTTGTTGCCATAGATACCAATAGCCGAGGCCGAAATATAGTTATGTACTCTGTGTGCATTAGCTGTAAGTGCGTTAGCTAAAAGTTGGGTTGATAAAATACGACTGTCGTAGATTTCTTTTTTATAAGCATCGGTCCATTTTTTATCTGCTACGCCTGCACCGGCAAGGTTTATAATTACCTCTGCAAAATCAAAAACTGCCTTATCAATGGTTTGATTTTTTATATCCCATTCAAATAGTTTTATTGGCGATTTGTCCTTGCCGTTACGTGTTAACCAAGCTACCTCGTGACCTATACCAACCAACATTTGGGTTAATTTTTTGCCAACCAAGCCACTTCCCCCAGCTATTACTATCTTTGTCATGATTTTTAATGCTTTAACTTAAAACAAAATTTAGTATTTATATGTTTGCTAAAGGTAGTTAAATAGTTAACAAAAAGGGAGGCACTGTAAATTGGGCGTATTTTCTATTAAAGACATTGAAGCTGTTTCGGGCATAAAGAGCCATACGTTGCGCATTTGGGAGCAGCGTTACGGCATTATTGCTCCAAAACGTACCGAGTCTAATATAAGGTACTACGATGATGATGACTTAAAACTTATATTAAACATTAGCATATTAAATCGGCAGGGCATTAAAATTTCTGAAATTGCTCGTATGAGTAAAGAAGAAATAACTGAAGCCATTTTAAAATGTAGCGGTCATTCTTCTGAAAATTTTGATAACCACGTAAAAGGCCTAATATCGGCTATGTTAAGTTTTGATGAGTATGGATTTCATAAAATACTTACCACAAATGTAATTCAGGTTGGCTTAGAGCAAACCATGTTAAATATTGTTTTTCCGTTTCTAACAGAAGTTGGCTTATTGTGGCAAATAGGTTCTATACATCCATCTCACGAGCATTTTGCATCCAACATCATCAAGCAAAAATTATATGTAGCCATTGATGGTAATGTGGGAAGGTATGCCGACAACAGAAAACGATTTTTACTTTTTTTACCCGAACACGAACAACACTCTATAGGACTTTTATTTGCGAATTATATTTTGCGCAGCCGCGGACAAGACGTGCTCTATTTAGGACAAGAAGTTCCGTTGGTTGATTTAAAAGATGCGTTTATTGACCATGAGCCGGATTATGTGCTAACCCAACTAACGGCAGCACATTTAAATGTAGATAAACAAAGGTTTGTTGACGAGATTTCTACCTATTGGGGCAAAGCACAGCTCATATTATCAGGCGGACAATTTTTAAATGCTGATTTAAAACTGCCTGAAAACGCACGTGTAATAAAACGAATAGAAGATTTTATTACACTTGTAGACAGCATTGCCATGAATAAGGGTGAGGTGTTGAATTAGGTTATCGCAATTATTTGCAATATTGTTTCTGGTAATTTTCTGATGGGACATCGCCTAATTTTATCGCTTGTTTTAAGTCTTGGCATCCTACTTGTAATTCCCCAATTTGCATTTTAAGCAAACCCCTACTACAGTAATATTTACCTTCTTCGGGGTTGATTGATATTGCTTTGTTTAAGTCTAGGATAGCCGACTTATAGTTCTTATGCTCTGTCTTTATAACTGCTCTTGTATAATAGTACTCCGGATTTTTAGAATTATAATAAAGAGCCTTATCCATGTCTTTTAATGCTCCGGTTATATCCTTTAACATCAGTTTAGCTTTTGCTCTATCTTTATAGGCTTCTGCATTAGTACTATCTAATTTAAGAGTTGAGTTATAATCTATTAAAGCATCTTTGTATCTTCTTTCTATATACTTGGAATAGCCTCTGTTAAAGTAAGAGTCAGCATGTTTTGGATTTAGCTTAATGGACTTGTCGAAGTATTTAATTGCTTTATTATAGTCTTCTATTCTTGCGTATACATTAGCTATGTTGTAGTAAACTGCGTAATCATTGGAGTCAATTTCAATAATACGTAAATAGTCAGATATTGCACCAAAATCATCATCTAAAATACCTCTAACTTCACCTCGGGTATACAACGCATCTATATATTGAGGATGAATGCTAAGTGATTTGTTTAGCGACCCTAATGCTTCTTGATAATTTTGCTGTAAGACGTATGTTTTACCGAGTAAATAGTGCGCGGCTGCACTTTGTGGATTTAGTTTTAAAGCGCTGATAAAATCTATTTCAGCAGCTAAATGGTTGTTCATTGCTTGATTCAAAATACCTCTGTTCGTGTAGCTGATTTCAAGTGTTGTGTCTAACTCAATACTTTTATTGTAGCTAATTAAAGCTGTTTGGTATTCTTTGTTTTGATAATGAAACCAACCTTTGTTGTTATAAGCAACGGGGTTAAGTGAATCTATTTGTAGACCTTTATATGCATCTTTTAATGCTTCGTTTATCATGCCTTTGTTATAATAGGCAAGACCTCGGTTTAAATAAGCATTTGCGAAGTTTGAGTCTAATTTTAGTGTCTCGTTAAATTTATAAATTGCACTATCGTACTCTTCTTTATTTAAGTACTCTAACCCCAAGTTAAAATAAAACTCAGAAACCTGGGCTTTGCTTGTATTAAGGCAAAAGAAAAATGACGAAAACAGCAGGTAGGTGTTAAAGCCTAATATTCTGGCAGGGTTCATTGGTTAAAAATTTGTTCTGTGTAACAAATCTATAAAAAACTTCGAGCCAACAAAATTATCAATTGTTGTTTGTGTTGATGCAAATGGTAAGGTATTTGAATTAAAGTTTTGTAATACTGTTTGCTGAATCCATACATTTATAACTGTTCGCTTGATGAAGATGAAATCCTTTTATACGGCCGAGCGTTAAGAAATGATTCGTTGGGTCATTTTAGCGAGGAGCGTGACCGTGGGGCTGGCATTCTCCTGCGACTACAAACGCAATTAAATTAAAGTTACAACGAAAATTATGGGCATAAAAAAGTCCCACTTAAAAAAGTGAGACTCTCAACTTTTGTAGTCCGTAGGGGAATCGAACCCCTCATTCTTCCGTGAAAGGGAAGCGTCTTAACCGATTGACCAACGGACCATTTGTCGTTTTCGGGAGTGCAAATGTACGTACATTTTTTAAAATGCAAAATAATTTGTAAAAAAAAATTCAAAGGGTACCTTTGCCCCAGATTTAATTATTAATTACATCCATAAACAACACATCATGAAAATTGGAATCAATGGTTTCGGCCGTATCGGTCGTTTGGTTTTCAGGGCTGCCATCAACAACCCTAAAGTAGAAATTGTAGGTATCAACGATTTAATTGAAGTTGATTACATGGCTTACATGTTAAAATACGATTCAACTCACGGTCGTTTTAATGGCGATGTTGCTGTTGAAGGTGGTATGTTGGTAGTTAACGGTAAAAAAATTCGTGTTACTGCCGAGAAAGATCCTGCAAACTTAAAATGGGATGAAGTTGGTGCTGAATACGTAGTTGAATCTACAGGTTTATTCTTAGAAAAAGAGAAAGCCGCATTACACATTAAAGCCGGTGCTAAACGTATTATTATGAGCGCACCTGCTAAAGATGATACCCCAACTTTTGTAATGGGTGTTAACAACGATAAATACACTGCTGATATGACAGTGGTATCAAACGCTTCTTGTACAACAAACTGCTTGGCTCCTGTAGCTAAAGTATTAAACGATAATTTTGGCATTGTTGAAGGTTTAATGACAACCGTTCATGCGGTAACTGCAACTCAAAAAACTGTTGACGGTCCATCTGCAAAAGATTGGAGAGGTGGTCGTGGTGCTTATCAAAACATCATTCCTTCATCAACCGGTGCTGCGAAAGCAGTAGGTTTAGTTATTCCTGAATTAAAAGGAAAATTAACCGGTATGAGTTTCCGTGTTCCTACAGCTAACGTTTCTGTGGTAGATTTAACTTGCCGCTTAAACAAAGGTGCAAGCTACGAAGAAATTAAAGCAGTAATGAAAAAAGCCAGCGAGAACGAATTAAAAGGTATCTTAGGTTATACAGAAGATGAAGTAGTATCAAACGATTTCTTGGGTGATGCACGTACTTCAATTTTTGATGCTAAAGCCGGTATCTCATTAACTGATAACTTTGTAAAAGTTGTTAGCTGGTATGATAATGAGTGGGGTTATTCAAACAAATTGGTTGATTTAATTTGCCACATGGATACTGTAAAATAATCAGTCTCTTATAAAATTTAAAACCGTCTTGTCAAATATTGATAAGGCGGTTTTTTTATTGCTTCACCTGCAAACAATGCATCCCGAATGGATGAAACTGATCTATACTTCACTTCATTTTGCTGAAAATCTCTCCAATCCAGAAGGGATGACATTGCATTACAACGCCAAAAGAAACCATACAAGGATATATCTCCAAATCACAACATTAAATACAATCCCGAAGCGATAACACTATTGTATAATAAATATATGGTGCTATAAAAATCCTTATATCTGTAACATCTTTAATTAAGAACACCAAACCCAATCCTGAAGGGATGACATTACTTTACTAAGAAATAAATACACAGCATAGAACCCTGAAAGGGTGACACCATTTTCCAAACAGACTATTATCCTTATAAGTGATTTACAATTGTGACCTTACAATTACCTCTAATTTCAACACCTCAGCAATTTTAAGCAAGGTCTCTAAGGAAGGATTTCCTTTTCCGCCCTCAATATTATTGATGCTACGCAGGTGTACCCCACTTCTAAAAGCTAAATCTTGTTGCGTGATGCCCATTTGGTCGCGTTTTTTCCTAATTACAAGTGCTATTTCTGAAATATCCATGATTAATATGCAATATAATACATGTTAAATATAATTCAGTACTAATAATTGAAATAATATATGTATTATAATACACAAAATTGTTGTTTGTTAAAATTAACCCATCTAGTTTTCAGTTGATTATGTAATGTGGTTGTTTGGGTTGGATGATGTAACGTGTTAATTATCTGACTTGTTAAGTTATTTGTACCATAAAATTAATACCCAATCAACATGTCTTCATTACGATTCAAAGCAATTGAAAAAGTACAAAACCGCACACAAGTAAAGGTAAATGTACCATCAACAACCGTTTCTGATTATTTTAACTCGCGTGTATTTAATGATGCTGCGATGAAAAATTTTTTAGACAAGGAAGCTTACGAGGCTGTTTGCAGTGCCATTAAGCATGGCGAAAAAATTGATCGTAAGGTTGCAAACCAAGTAGCATCAGGAATGAAAAACTGGGCTATGACACATGGCGTAACGCATTACACACATTGGTTCCAACCACTAACAGGTTCAACTGCCGAAAAACATGACGCATTTTTTGAACCAACAGAAGATGGTCGCTCTATAGAAAAATTTGCAGGTAGCGCATTGGTTCAACAAGAGCCTGATGCATCTAGTTTCCCAAATGGTGGATTAAGAAACACATTTGAAGCACGTGGTTATACAGCTTGGGATCCATCATCTCCGGCATTTATAATGGAAGGTGAGAATAGTAAAACACTCTGTATTCCTACCATTTTTGTTTCGTACACGGGCGAGGCTTTAGATTATAAAGCACCATTATTAAAAGCATTACATGCGGTAGAAAATGCAGTGGTTGATGTATGCTCAACTTACTTTGATAAAAATGTAACCAAAGCATTGGCAAGTTTGGGTATTGAGCAAGAATACTTTTTAGTTGATGAAGCATTTTTTAATGCACGCCCAGATTTAATGTTAACCGGTCGTACATTATTAGGTCATTTACCTGAAAAAGGTCAACAACTAGAAGACCACTATTTTGGAACTGTTCCACCACGTGTATTAGATTTTATGGTAGAGTTTGAAGTGGAGTGCTACAAATTGGGTATTCCATTAAAAACCCGTCATAACGAAGTTGCACCCGGTCAGTTTGAGTGTGCTCCAAATTTTGAAGAGGTAAACTTAGCTATAGATCATAACCAATTATTAATGGATGTGATGGATAAAGTTGCTTTAAAGCACGGCTTAAAAGTGTTGTTGCACGAAAAACCATTTGCGGGTGTTAACGGAAGTGGTAAACACAACAACTGGAGTTTAATTACCAATACCGGTGTTAATTTATTATCTCCCGGAAAAACACCTCATAACAATTTACAGTTTTTAACCTTCTTTATTAATACCATTAAAGCGGTTCATAACCATGCCGATTTATTGCGTGCAAGTATTGCATCAGCATCAAACGATCATCGTTTAGGTGCAAATGAAGCACCACCTGCTATCATGTCGGTATTTATCGGTACACAGTTAACACATGTGTTAGAAGAGTTAGTATCACCAAAAGCAAAGGCGGCATTAAAGGCATCCAAAACAACAATTGATATACAGAAAATTCCTGAAATTTTATTAGACAATACAGATAGAAACAGGACATCACCATTTGCATTTACCGGTAACAAATTCGAGTTCCGTGCAGTAGGATCATCAGCAAACTCTGCCAATGCAATGATTGTTTTAAATACCATTATGGCTGAGCAGCTTAAAATATTTAAGGCAGATGTTGATGCACAAATCAAGAAAGGTAAGAAGAAAGAAGATGCCATTTTAGAAGTATTAAAAGGTTACTACACTGCCAGCAAAAAGATTCTTTTTGAAGGAAATGGTTATGGTGATGAGTGGGTGAAAGAAGCAAAAAAGCGTGGCTTAAGTAATGTAAAAACTACACCGGAGGCACTTAATGCGTACATTGCTCCTGCATCTAAAAAATTATTTTCGGACAATAACATATTTGATGTACGCGAGTTAGAAGCTCGTTATGATATCATGCAAGAAAGTTATGTGAAGAAAATTGATATTGAAGCTAAAGTATTGGCGCAATTAGCAACTTCACACGTAGTTCCGGCAGCAGTTGAATATCAAACCAAACTGGCGGCTTGTGTTGCAAATTTAAAAGCAGCGGGTGTTCCAAAATCATCTTACAGTGCACAGCTTGAAATGGTTCAAACCATATCAAAACATATTAATACCATACACGAGAATGTAAAGAAATTGGTTGCTGAAACAGAAAAAGCACACCACATTGAAGATACACATAAACGTGCATTGGCTTGTTGCCACAAAGTAAAACCTTTGTTTGATGTAATAAGAAACGCAAGTGACGCGTTAGAATTTATGATTGAAGATGATTTGTGGAAGTTGCCGAAATACAGAGAGTTACTGTTCATTAAATAAGGCTACACATCACATCTTTTCATCCAAACGTAAATTACGCTTGATATTTTAAATATTTTGTGTTTATATTAGCTTAAACATTTTACACAAAAATAAGTATCAAGCGTAATAAATCTACACTACAAAATGAAAAAAAGTAACATCATTTTCTCTTTGATTGCTTTTGTCATGGTAACAATACTGTTGTCTTGTGGCGGAGCAAAAAAAGGATCAATGCAGGCTGCTCGTGAAGCTTTGGCCAAAAAGGAGTTTGCCGTTGCAGGTGAAAATTATAAGGCCGTTTACAGCAAAACCAAGAATAAGGACGAGAAGAACGAAGCGTGTTTTCAAACGGCAGAATGTTACTACATGGCCAACGACATGAAAAATGCTGAGGGTTGGTATAAAAAAACGGTTAAGGCTGACCCTAAAAATGTTGAAGCTCAACTAAAATTAGCAGAAACCATTAAAGCTCAAGGTCGTTTTTCCGAAGCTATAATCGAGTACAACAATTATAAAAAATTAGCACCTGGTGATACTAAAGTAGATAATAAAATTCGGGGTTGCGAATTGGCGCTTAAGTGGAAAAACGAAAAAACGCGTTACAAAGTTGAGAATGTAAAAGCGATAAACAGCAAGTGGAGTGATTTTGCTCCTATGTATTACAAAAAGGATCAACTTTATTTTACCTCTGATAGGGAAAAAGGCGCCAGTAATAGAGCATATGGTTGGACTGCAAATTTTTTTACAGACGTTTACAAGGTAGTGTATAAAGTAGATAGAAAGAACCCAAACAACATTAAATATGAGATGCCGAATCTAGTTGATAAAGATAAGGTAAACTCTCCTTATAATGATGGTACAGCAGCTTTTGACAGTAGAGGCGGAACAATGTACTTTACACAATGTAATGGTAAAGACGGTAAAGGAAAATTCTGCCGTATTTGGACGGCAACTTTATCAGGACAAGAGTGGACAGATGTAAAACCGCTTGAGTTTACATCTGATTCTTTCAATAGTGGTCATCCATCGTTAACAAAGGATAACCAAATCATGTATTTTTCGTCTGACATGCCCGGTGGTGAAGGAGGAAAGGACATTTGGTATGTAACTTATAGCAAGCGTAGCAGAACGTGGGGCGATCCTATAAACCTCGGTCCTACAGTAAATACTGATAAAGATGAAGTTTATCCATTTATTCACGAAGATGGAACATTGTATTTCTCATCAAACGGGCACACCGGAATTGGTGCAATGGATATTTTTTACACCACAGGTTCGGCAACAGATTGGAGTACTCCTGTTAACATGAAATCTCCCATTAATTCTGGTGGCGATGATTTTTCAATTGTATTATCAAAAGATAAAGAAAGTGGTTACTTAGCCAGTAACCGTGATGGAAGTAAGGGTCAAGATGACATTTGGCGTTTTCACATGGAACCGCTTATATTTACTTTAAGTGGTGTGGCGCGTGATGCAAAAACTAAACAAATACTTGCCAATACATTTGTTACCTTAACCACCAGTACTGACACAGGCAAAATGGTTATAAAAACAGATGCGGCCGGTGCTTATAAAGTTAACCTTAAGCCTAAAACTGATTTGGAATTATTTGGTTCGCATGAAGATTACTATGATAGCAAAATAGCGTTCCAAACCACAAAAGGCTTAGAAGTGTCAACAGATTTAGTGCAAGATTTAGATTTAAATCCATTTGACTATGAAAACGCAATTAAAGTAGAAGGGATTTATTACGATTTGGATAAAGCTAATATTCGCCCGGATGCTGCCAAAATTCTGGATTCATTAGTTATTACGCTTAATCGTTATCCTAAAGTACGCATTGAGTTAGGTTCACATACCGATTGTCGTGCGGATTCTGCCTATAACGAAAACCTGTCTCAAAGGCGTGCTGACTCTGCTGTGGCATACATTATTCGTCAAGGTATCGATTCTGCCCGCTTAATAGCTAAAGGTTATGGCGAAAGTAAATTGGTAAATGATTGTGCTTGCGAAGGCAACTACGTAAAACGTCAGTGTACTGAAGAAGAACATCAGATGAATCGTAGAACAACAGTTAAATTGTTGGGCAACGATTACCGTCCTAAACCAAAAGAAGTGCCTGTTGACCCTAAAGCAAAACCGGGTACAACAAAGCCCGGAACCAGGCCTGGAACTAATCCTCCGCCACGAAGGTAGTAAGTAGTAGGACAAAAATATTCATCAAAAGCCCATGAAGCATTTCATGGGCTTTTTTGTTTTGCTCCCCAGCCGTAAAAACAATTTTTTCATACCAAATTAGAACTTGCAAACAATTGTTAAAAAACTTTAAAATAATGTTGCATTTGTGTAAAAAAAACATTTAGTTAGTGTTATCAAACAAACATGAATAACATAAAAGTTAAACATGTTTTGAAGGTATTATTATCACAAATAAATCATACCTCAATTACACTACTACTTAAAGGACGGTTTGGCAACAAATCGTCCTTTTATTTTATAATAATCAGCCTGCTTTTGCGTTACACTTTTACGGATTTTTTCTATTAGCTTTGACGTTATATGCGCGTAACCATTCTGGCTTTTATGTGTTGCTTATGCATTGCGGCATCAGCACAAACAACAACGGTAACTCCAATTGATATTGAGATACAAAAGGCTGATGTAGTTTTTATGAATAAAAAGTACAATTCAGCTGCAACCCTATATAAAAAAATTTATAACAAAGTAAAAGACGAAGAACAACAAGCAACCATCAATTTTAAAATTGCCGAAAGCTACAGGCTGAGTAATAATTTTAAACAAGCTTTTGAATGGTACGAGAAATTGGTAAACACAAAATATCCTGACCCTAAAATTTTGTACTCTTATGGTTTGTTGCTAAAAAACTTTGAACGCTATGGAGATGCTGCTCGTCAGTTTAATGATTATCTATTCGAAATGCCCGGAGATGCAGCTGCATTAAGAGAGCTTGAATCCTGTAAGGTTGCGGGTGAATGGAAGTTAAATCCTCAAAAATTTTCAGTTGATAACGTAAAATCTCTCAACACTGAGTTTAGTGATTATGCACCATTTTTAAGTGATGGAAAACTAACATGGAGTTCGTCAAGAAATGAGGCAACAGGTAATATTATTTTTGAGTGGACAGGTCAAAAATGTGCAGACATTTTCGAATCTAATTTAAATGGAAACAGCTTTGGTAGTGTTACAAAACCAACCGGCTTAATCAACAGCAATTATAATGAAGGTGTAGCTTGGGTTGATAGCACGAATACAACCATGTATTTCACCCAATGTAATGGTACAGACGGAAAAGGTTTAAACTGCAAAATTTATGTAAGCTATAAACAAAACAACCAATGGAGTGCACCACAGGTGTTGCCTTTTTGTAGTGATAGCTTTAGTGTGGGTCATCCTGCTTTTACTGCTGATATGAAGCGGTTGTACTTTGCAAGTAACATGCCCGGAAGTATAGGCGAAAAAGATATTTATTACATCAACTACAATCCCATAACCGGTAAGTGGGGCGAGCCTGTAAATTTAGGTCCAAACGTTAACACTACAGAAGATGATATGTTTCCTGCTGTACATCCTGACGGACGTTTGTATTTTGCAAGCAAGGGTCATTTTGGTATGGGTGGATTGGATTTGTTTTGTACCAAAGATTCAATTGGAGGTTTTACCAAAGCTGTTAATTTTAGAAGCCCAATAAACAGTGGTGCAGATGATTTTGGAATTACATTTGTTCGTAATGCAAGTAACGAACAATCTGCTCCATTTGCTTATTACACCAGTAACCGAGAAGGTGGTGTTGGTGATGACGACATTTATAGCATTAGCATCAAACCATTTATATTTTTAGTAAAAGGTAAAGTAATTAACCAAGAAGATAATTTGCCGTTAGGCAATGCAGAAGTTGCTGTTGTTACACCAAACATGCCACCACTTAAAGTGAAAACCGATGGTAAAGGAAATTTTGTGAGTGAATTGGTTTTAAATCAAAATGTAACGTTAAGTGCAAGTAAAGAAAAGTTTTTTAAGAGCAGTGAACTCAGTGTATCAACCCAAAACATAAAAACAGACACCACAGTAGAGTTAATTCTCTACTTAAATCCAATACCCGATGAAGGCGTTGAGTTTACTTTACAAGGCATTTATTATGATTTAGACAAAGCTGATATCAGGCCGGAAGCCGCGCGTGTGTTAGATTCTTTAGTGTTGATATTAAATAACAATCCAACTATTACTATTGAGTTGGCATCGCATACCGATAGCCGTGCTGATGAAAATTACAACCTTAAATTAAGCCAGAGGCGTGCGCAAAGTTGTGTTGATTATTTGCTTAAAAAGGGAATTTCAAAAGCTCGTTTAACGGCAGTTGGTTATGGTGAAAGTAAATTAATTAACGATTGTGCCGATGGAGTTGATTGCAATGAAGAGCAACATCAGGAAAACAGAAGAACAACTTTTAGGGTGCTTAGTACCGATTACAAAGGCAAGTAATTTTATTTGCTTTGTTGTTTAATCCAATTAGCAATATCGTTTACCACATATTCCGGAATATTATTAGGTTTTTGATACTCTGCGGGCTGAGATAATCCTTCTCCTTCCATCAATAAATGGTTGAGTTTTGGGTATGATTTAAAGGTCGTACAACAACTTTTTTGCATAGCTTTTTTCCATAGTTCAAACTCACTCAGAGGTACTTGGTAATCTCGCTCACCTTGAATAAATAGAGCGGGCTTTTTATATAAAACAGGATGAAGTTTGTGCGGTCCGTTGTTTGTCATATCGTTTACGTATGCCATTGTTAAACCCGGTATCATCGAGTCTTTATTAATTTGGGTTGATGATACATTACGTTTCATGTACTCCGCTTTTTTTATCATTACATCATAGGCTTGCTTTGATGCACTATCAGGTAAAAACTGTTTTAAATAGTCAAATTGATAAGCCATTAAATCGACTATATTACTATAATTACCCGCTAAGCTAATTACACCTTTAATTTTAGGACATTCCCTAACAAAGTATGGCAACATAAAACCTCCTTGGCTATGTCCTACCACGTATATTTGTTTTGGGTTAATGCGTTTGTCTTTAGAAAAATGGGCAACAATATTTTTTACATCTTCTACATATTCTTGATAGAGCAAAAACTCGTTTACATTTTTAATACCTTTTAAGTTCTCGGGATTAGCTGTTCTTTTATCATAACGATAAACAGCAATACCTTGTGCCGCTAATCCCCAAGCAAGGTCATTGTATGGTTTATTTGGTCCAAGGGTTCCATCTTTATCTGTTCCGCCACTGCCACCAACAATAATTATTAATGGTACGTTTTGTTGTGCTTTAGGCATACTCAATACACCTTCGCTGCTTATACCTTTGGTAGGAACAGCAAATTTTGTTTCAATAAAATTAAGTGTGTTGATGTAATCAGGTGGCGTATATTTAAGTTTAGTATTTAAAAAATACATTCCGGATAATTCGCCATTATTAGTAATAGTGAGTTTGAATAGAAAACTTTTTTTAGCAAAATCTATTTTGGTTTCGGTAATTGTAAAAGAATCTTTTTGTGTAACCACAGTTTCGTTGATGTGCTGAAGCGAATCGTAATTTTCTATTAATCCGTTCCAGGTCATGTCTAACCTATCAGCATCCATGTAGCGTTTCATGGTGGCATCTTGCATGTTGTACACCTTATCAAACTGTTGGGCTTTAAAATAGGTAAGCACACTTTGGGTAATTTCTGTGGCTTTATTTTGAGCTGGGGCAGTAACACTCATCAACCACAAAAAGAAAAATAATAGGCTTGTATGTTTTAAAAAATGCATGCTGCAAGATGCCTAATTTTATTGGGGTAATCAACCTAAAATAGATTTACAAAACAAAAAGCTGCTCATTAAAATTAACAAGCAGCTTTTGAAGAATGATGTATGATTTAAACTTAGTTTAAAACTTCTTTTACATCTACGTATGGTAAGTTAAATGCTTCTGCAACGCCTTTGTAAACTACTTTGCCATCAACAACGTTTAAGCCTAATTCCAATTCTTTATTATCAGCACAAGCTTTTTTCCAGCCTTTGTTTGCCAATTGTAAAGCGTAAGGTAAGGTAGCATTTGTTAATGCTAAAGTTGAAGTGTAAGGAACTGCACCCGGCATGTTTGCCACGCAATAGTGAATTACGTTATCAACTACATAGATAGGATCTTGGTGAGTAGTAGCTTTGGATGTTTCAAAGCAACCACCCTGATCGATAGCCACGTCAACCATAACCGTACCAGGACGCATGGTGTTTAACATATCTCTGGTGATTAACGAGGGAGCTTTAGCACCCGGAATTAAAACAGCACCAACAATTAAGTCAGAAGTTTTAATGGCTTCGCGAATGTTATATTCGTTAGAGTAAACCGTTTTTACGTTAGCAGGTAATAAATCATCTAACTGACGTAAACGTGGTAATGAAATATCCATTAAAGTAACATCAGCACCTAAACCTGCAGCCATTTTAGCCGCTTGGGTACCAACAATACCACCACCTAATACCAATACTGATGCAGGACGAACACCAGGAACGCCACCTAATAAAATACCACGTCCGCCCATTGGTTTCTCAAGGTATTTTGCACCTTCTTGTATACTCATACGGCCTGCTACTTCACTCATTGGAGTTAATAAAGGTAGACTGCGGTCTGTTTTCTCTACAGTTTCGTATGCCACGCATACTGCTTTGCTTTTAATCATAGCAGTTGTTAACGGCTCGTGAGAAGCAAAATGGAAGTAAGTAAACAACAATTGACCTGCTTTAATTAAAGGATATTCCTGCTCAATTGGCTCTTTAACTTTTATAATCATTTCAGACTTTGCATACACATCTTCAATAGTTGGTAAGATGGTAGCACCGGCTGTTACGTATTCTTCATCTTTAATACCACTGCCGTTACCTGCAGTAGCCTGAACAAATAATTGGTGACCTGCTTTTACCAATGCCGAAACGCCTGCAGGTGTTAAACCTACGCGATTTTCGTTGTTCTTAATTTCTTTAGGAACTCCTATAATCATAATAATATGTTTTTTTAAAAAGGTGAGCAAAAGTAATACTCTAATACATAAAACAAAACGCCCCGCAAAAATGTGCGAGGCGTTTGTGTATGATAATTGTCTTTTTTTGTGTTTAGTTGCTGTTTCTAACCGGAGAAACAGGGTCGGGTGTGTTCACTAAAACATCACCTTTAATACTTAAAACCACGTCTAAACCAGCATTGGATTTAACCGTAATTGCTTTATGAAATTGGCCCGGGCGACCATATGAGTTGTAAGCTGCTTTTATTGTGGCTTTTTTACCCGGCATAATCGGCTCTTTTGGCCATTCAGGGGTTGTGCAACCACAACTTGCTATCACATTGGTTAAAATTAGCGGGGTTTTTCCCACGTTTTCAAAAACAAATGAGTAAGTAGCCAACGTTCCTTCTTTAATTTTACCGAAGTTGTGCTCTAGCTTTTCAAATTTTATAATTGGTAATGTATCATTTATAGTATTTTGTGCGTATACACCGAATACTGTAAACATCATTACCAGAATTACGAATGCTTTTTTCATGAATTTATTTAAATAAATAACCTGCAAGGTACTCCCTGCAGGTTGTTATTATTAATGTTAAATTAGTTAGCCGGAGCAGCAGCTGGAGCAGCACCACCTTTTACTTCACCTTTTAAGGTTAATGTTACCATGTCGCGGCTTGCGTTTGATGTAACTGTAACAGTTTTCATGAAAGGACCAGGGCTTGCAGCGTTGTATGTTGCTTTAATAAATCCTTTTTTACCTGGAGCAATTTTCTCTTTGGTAAATTCAGGAGTGGTACAACCGCAGCTTGCAGATGCGTTGAAAATAATTAAGTCAGATTTACCTGTATTGGTTACCACAAATGTGTATGTAGCGGGTACACTCTGAGGAATAACACCAAAATCGTGTGTTTCTTTCTCGAAAGTAATCACAGGTACGTTTTTGTCAACCGGCTTTTGTGGAGCTACTGTTTGTGAGTTTGTAACGAATGCAGCGCTAACAGCTACAAATGCGGTAATTATTAACTTTTTCATGTTTTATTGTTTGTTTAATTTTTTAAGATTTCAAAAACTGTTCCAAAAAGAGATACTTATTTTTGGAACCTCGAATTTACACAAGCTATCTTTAAATGCAAGTGTTTTTCGCCTTAAAATAAACTTAACATTACTCGGTTAAGTTATTAATGTCATTTTGTAGGCTCAATCAATGGTTATATATTTGGCCACTTATTGCACGTAAACCGTATGGGAAAATCAAACCAAGCAAAATTTAACGCAGAAGAGTTTAAGGCTTCAGTTATAAACGATTATGTAATTGCATACCGCAGTCGTCAGGCAAGTTTGTTAGGTCGTAAAGAGGTGCTAACCGGAAAGGCCAAGTTTGGTATTTTTGGGGATGGTAAAGAATTACCCCAATTGGCGATGGCCAAAGCCTTTAAGGATGGTGATTTTCGCAGCGGTTATTATCGCGATCAAACGTTTATGATGGCAATAGGCCAACACTCTGTTCAGGAATTTTTTGCCCAATTGTATGCCCATACCGATGTAGAAGCCGAGCCGGCAAGTGCAGGTAGAATGATGAATGGCCACTTTGGCACACGCAGTTTGAATGATGACGGTTCTTGGAAAGCACTTAAAAATCAAAAAAACTCATCAAGTGATATCTCACCAACAGCCGGACAAATGTTGCGTTTGGTAGGTTTGGCTCATGCCAGCAAATACTACCGCCAAAATGCAGCCATTATTGGCGAAAACTTATTTAGTGACAACGGTAACGAAGTAGCTTGGGGAACTATTGGTAACGCATCATCAAGTGAAGGTCACTTTTTTGAAGCTATCAATGCTGCCGGTGTTATGCAAATTCCAATGGTTATCTCTGTTTGGGATGATGGATACGGAATTTCCGTTCCGGCAAAATATCAAACCACCAAAGAAAATATTTCTGAGATTTTAAAAGGTTTCCAACGCGATGAAAAAGGAAACGGTTTTGAAATAATAGTAGCAAAAGGTTGGAATTATGCCGAGTTGGTTGCTGCTTACGAAAAAGCAAGCAAAATAGCTCGCAAAGAACATGTTCCGGTTTTGGTTCACGTAACCGAATTAACTCAACCGCAAGGTCACTCAACCTCAGGTTCGCATGAGCGTTACAAGAGTAAAGAGCGTTTGGAGTGGGAACAGGAATTCGATTGTGTATCAAAGTTTCGCGAGTTTATCATAGATAACAGCATAGCTACCACAGCAGAAATTGATGCCATTGAGGCAGAAGCAAAGCAACATGTAAACAACGCTAAAAAAGCAGCTTGGGAAGCCTATTTATCGCCAATAAAAAATGAAGTTAAACAATGTGTAGCTTTGTTGGAGCAATTGGCAACAGCCTCGGGTAAAAACGAAATTACCAATATTGCTAACGAGCTATTAAGCATTGGCGAACCTATTCGCAAGGATATTGGTGTGTCCATTAACAAAGCACTTCGTTTAACATATGGTACCAATTCATCAGAGCGTGATGCGTTGATTCAGTTTAAAGTCAACTTCAAAGAAATTAATGCCGATCGTTACAACAGTTATTTATTTAGCGAAAGTGCCGAAGCTGCATTAAAAGTAACAGAAGTAAAACCTGTATTTAGTGAGGATAGCAAAGTGGTTGATGGACGTGAAGTAATGCAGGCGTTTTTTGATATAGCTATTACTCGCGACCCACGTGTGTTTGCATTTGGTGAAGACGTAGGTAAAATTGGTGACGTAAACCAAGGCTTTGCCGGCTTACAAGAAAAGCATGGAGAGAGCCGTGTGTTTGATACCGGTATTCGTGAGTTAACCATTATTGGTCAAGGTATTGGTGCCGCATTACGTGGCTTACGCCCAATTGCAGAAATTCAATACTTAGATTATTTGTTATACGGTTTACAACCATTAAGCGATGATTTAGCAACGCTGCAATACCGCACCAAAGGTGGACAAAAAGCTCCATTAATCGTACGTACACGCGGACATCGTTTGGAAGGTATTTGGCACAGTGGTTCACCAATTGGTATGATATTGAACTCGCTTCGTGGTATGCACGTGTTGGTACCGCGTAACATGGTTCAAGCTGCAGGTTTTTATAACACCATGTTACAAAGCGATGAGCCGGCATTAATTATTGAGTGCTTAAATGGCTACCGTTTAAAAGAGCGTTTACCTGATAATCTTGGCCAATACACCACACCACTTGGTGTACCCGAAACGTTAATTGAAGGTAGCGATATTACCATTGTAAGTTATGGCAGCACATTACGTGTAATTGAAGAAGCTGTAAAACAACTACAAGAGTTTGGTATTAACTGCGAGTTGATTGATGTGCAAACGTTATTACCTTTTGATATTAATCACAGCATTGTAGAGTCAATCAAGAAAACCAACAAAGTTGTATTTATTGATGAGGATGTACCGGGTGGAGCAACAGCATTTATGATGCAACAAGTGTTAGAAGAACAAGAAGCTTACAAATATTTAGATGCAAAACCACTAACGATTGCAGCTAAAGCGCATCGACCTGCATATGGTACAGATGGTGATTACTTTAGTAAACCAAGTGCTGAAGATATTTTTGAAGCTATTATGGATATGATGCACGAATACAATCCATCGCAATATCCTAAGTTTATTTAGTTTAAAAATTATACTTTTATAAAAGCTTTCTGCATTAATTTTCAGAAGGCTTTTTTATTACTTTAACAATCTCTTCGATTAGACTGTTGTATATGGGCCATGTATCTCTTTCCAATACAAAAACGGCTACTGTTAGGCCAAGTTCAGGAATATACTTTAACTGTGTTCCCCAAAAGCCACCATGTCCATAGGCTGTATAATCACCTACCTTGGTAATGGCAAGTCCAAGCGCATAATTAAATTTTTCATTTTTGTTGCTTAATGCAGGAGAGCACATCAGGTTAATGGTGTTCGTGTCACTAAATATACCTCCTTCAAATAAGGCAGATCCAAAAGTTGCCATATCTTTTAATGTAGAAGCTAATCCACCACCGCCAAAAGCATCAAAAGATGGGTTTAACACCAAACTATTTACATTATATTTTTTTGCTGTTTGTTCGGCATAAGGAAGTGTGTGCTTTGGTTTATTTTCCTGAAATAAAAACCAGGTATTATCAAGCCCAAGTCCTTTAAAATCTAACAATTCCTTTACAGAAATATAAAATGGCTTACGCTCTATCTGTTCAATTATTTCTGCCAACAATAAGTAATTGGTTTCTGAATACTCAAATTTTTCTCCAGCGTTAAAATTTTTATTACCCTCATCAATTGCAAGTTTAATTTGTCCATTCATGGTCCAAACATAACCTGGGTTTTCTGAGCTTCTCTTTTGAAAAGACGTTGTGTTTACAAAATCATAAATCCCTGAAGTATTAGAGAGTAAATGTTTAACTCGGATTTTATTTAACTCATAACTATCTTTTTTAAGCATCAAACTTGTATTTCTTGATAACAATTGGTGTATGGGTGTTTCAAGATTTAGTTTTCCTTTTTCTGCAAGTCTTAAAACGGCTGCTGCCAAATATATTTTAGTAACTGAGGCAATATTAACAGGGTTTTCTGTGGTTAGGGTGTTGCCTTTGGTGTTTAATTTACCTGTTGCAGCTTGCCATGTTATGCCCTTTTGTTTTGAATAGATATAAATGCCTATACCTCTTGTCTCAGGGTTATTGTAAAAAACAGAATCAAGTATGGTTTGGAATTTTAATGTAAGGATTGAATCGTGCTTGGCCTGAATATTATTTTGGGCAAACAAAATATTCGAGCAAGTAAAACTGGTAATTAGGACTGCTAAGAATAGTTTTGACATAGTTAGGATTTTAATAATGGTTTATGCTTTCAAATGTAATTTTTTGATAGATAATTCAACAAAAAATCAATTACAAATTGGCCGCAATCCATCAGTAGTTGTTCCTGCAATTACTGTGGCATAAGTTTGTGCTCGGGTATAGGCTTTGACACATAACTTTAAATAGTATGTTTGTTAAGATTTATATTATGCAAACATCATCCATTGCTCAGTTAAAAAAAGAAGTGCAGACTTTACCATATCCACATTTGGTAGAAGTGTGCATGCGCTTGGCCAAATACAAAAAAGAAAACAAGGAGCTTTTGCATTATTTGTTGTTTGAAAGTACCAACGAAACACAATATATTAATCAAACCAAACAAGAAATTGATGCATTGTTTAAGGAGGTAAACACTTCGCATGTGTATTACGCAAAAAAGACCATTAGAAAAATATTACGTTATGTAAACAAGCAAGCTAAATATAGTGGACTTCCACAAACAAGCATAGAGTTACTGATATACTTTTTACGCAAATTGCGCAAGTGCAAAAACGTGTTATACGAAAGCAATCAACTGATGAATTTGTATGCCACACAACTCAAAAAAACAACCAAAGCGTTAAGCAAGCTGCATGAAGACTTGCAGTATGATTATTTGAAGGAAATTGAAGAATTAGGATTAGGATAAATTGTTACTTAGGGCTGATTGCTTTTAAAAACGTAGTGTTGTGATATTTTGTCAAGAACATCTTGCCACGTTGTGCTAAAGCTTTTAGTTTAAGTTTGTGGTAGCTTATTTTATTTCCTTTTTGTTGTGCTTTAAAGGCGTTTACTTCATTGATAATCATGCTTACTGCATGGTTATAATACCTACGTGAGTATGTGCGTTCAAAATCAATGTCTCTGTCAGTACTTTTTTCCCAAGGTAAATCTTCAATAAATCTGTTTTCTACTTCTTGGTATAGTGGTGTGCCTTTTATGGGATAGGCAACTGTGATTGTAAAAATATCCGGGTTGGATATTTTCAGATGTTTAACAGTCTCATAAATATCTGCTTCGGTTTCTCCAGGATAACCTACCATGATAAACGTGCCAGCCTGAATACCATGTGCCTGCGTTAATTGAATCATGTTCCTAACTTGAGTCACGTCAACCCGCCTATCCATCAGGTCAATTACCTTTTGTGAACCGCTTTCTGCCCCTATCCAAATCCTGAAGCAGCCAGTGTCTTTTAAATCTAAAATAACTTCTTCATTCATTCTATCCGCTCTGGTAATACACTCGTAAGGCATTTGCACGTTCTTGTCAGCTAAGGCTTCTTTAAATTCTTTAAGCCATTTGTGGCTTACTGTAAATACATCATCAACAAACCATATAGAATCAACCTGATAGTTGTTTTTTATCCAAATAATTTCATCAACTACGTTTTTAGCACTTCTGCGCCTATAGCTTTGTCCATATACAGCACGACTACACCATTTGCAGGAATATGGGCAGCCACGCATGGTGTTAATGGAAATTGCACTTGTTCCGTGTTTTTGTTTCCACGCATCAAAATATAATTGTAAGTCTACTTTACTACGATTTGGGAAAGGCAAATCGGTCAGCTCCTTTAACTTTGACCGTTCTTTGTTTTGAATCAGACTCCTGCTGTTGTTTAAAAATGAAATACCTTCTATTTGATCAACTGTTTTAACTATCTTGTTGTCTAAAAACTGAACTAACTCTAACATGGTTTCTTCACCCTCTCCTAAAACAATAAAGTCAGCGCCAAACTTCAAAAAATTTTCAACATGATTGCGAACTTCGGGTCCGCCCAATACAATTTTTGTATGTGTTAAACTCGGTTCACTTTTAATAAATTGTATTAGTCGCAAAACATTTAACTTCGTCATTAAATTGGTATAAATGCCAACTACATCTGGTTGATGTTTTAGTAAAAAAATCTTTTGTTTTTCGAAGCTTTCAAAAGTAGTATCGAATATTTCATTATCGTAACCATGCTTTTGTAGCCAAGCAGAGATATACAAAATGCCAAGCGGGATATAAGGGCGCATTATTTCTTGCTCTTTGGCATCTTCTTTTAAAAAGTATCCGTGTGTTAGTACTACTTTCATTTTTTTAGTTTCAGTTCTAGAAAAATATGGTCGCCATAATTAGATAAGAAACTAAAACCACCCAAAGTTTTTTCTAAGAACTTAATAATAGGTAAAAATAGTATATTTTTCTTTAGCAATGATTCTAAATATGATGGTGGAATAAATAAACCTATTGGCTTTAAATTAACCACATTAAAATGAGTAAATATTTGGGCTATTTCTTTACTTGAATAACACCAAGTTTTTACGGAAATGTTTGGTGCAAGTTGTGCTTCATCCATGCGCAAACGTCTGTTCATTTTTAATTTATCACCTTTAATAAAAAAGAAAAATTTTTCAAGCCAGCTGTATTTACCAAGCATGATCAAGTATAATCTACCATCATCATTTAGCATGTGTTTTAACTCATTATTTAACTGCTCCAGCTCTTGCTTACTGGCACAATTTAATCCGGCAAAATTAGAAAATACTACATCAAATTTACTTTCAAACAAAGAGGCATTTATTTGATTAAAATACATTTGTATGAAAGTAACATTGCTACCCCTTTTGTTTTTTTTATTGGCAAAATCAATCATTTTGGCTGATGCATCGGTGGCTGTTACATAATGGCCAAAGTCTGCCATCCATAATGCATCTATGCCAGTACCGCAGTTCAACTCTAATATGTTAAGTCCGGAATGTTTTTCAAAGTTGGATTTTACTATTTTATAAACTCGTTCACGCTGCAGTTTACCTATAAGGGTATGGCTAAAGTCATTATCGTAATTATTGGCCACAAAATCAAAAGGTGAGCTAGTTAACATATTTATTGATAGCAGCTTTAAGTATAATGGTTTGTGGGATTCTAAATAATAGTGAAACTGCTTTTTTGGGATCTTTATGGTTTTTCCAAGCAGCTATCGCTTTTTGTTTTCTGTATTCACTGTGCACATACCGCTGTAATTTTTTGTAGAACTCACTGGGATAAGTGCTGTTAAACATCATGGCTAATTCATCAGAGTCCGTCCAATTGGTTTTTTCTCTTAACTGGTCCTTCACTTTGTCATAGAATTTAGTACCGGGCAAAGGATATGAGACAGAAATACCTATGTCATGAGGCATTAATTCATACAACATTTTAAGTGTGAGTTGTATGTCGCTATATGTTTCATTTAAGTAGCCAAATTGTAAAAAGAAACAAGGTTTGATTCCGAACTTTTTCATTAATAAAGTGGCTTCATAAATTTGTGATACTTGTGTACCTTTATCCATGGCATCCAGTATGTTTTGTGAACCACTTTCTGCGCCAACCCAAACCTCATCACAACCCGCTTTTGCAAGAGCATCAATATTATTTTCCTCCAATAACAGATCAACTCTTGATTGAATTTTAAAACGTATGGAAATTTTTTCTTTCTTGATTATCAGAGAAAATTCATTAATCCATTTTGGTTTTAAACCAAAAATATCATCGCAAAACCAAATATGTTGCACGCCAAACATTTGTTTTAAATATTTGATTTCATCTACTACATTTTTAGCAGATCGCGCATTGTATCGTTGTCCGTATATGGGTTTCGCACACCAGTTACATTTGAAAGGGCAACCACGTGTTGTTCCGATATTCATGGAAAAATATCCTTTTTTAGACATCCATCGGTTTCTATATTCTTCAATATTTATCAGATCCCAAGCAGGCATGGGCAACAAGTCTAAATCCTTTAAATTTTCGCGTTTGGAGGTACTTATCAACTTGTTTGATTGCAAATAACGCAGCCCGTTAATACTTGAATATGACGTGGCATTGTTATGTATAGCGTCTACTAATTCAAGTATGGTTTGTTCTGCTTCACCAACCACAACAAAATCGGCCCCTTTACTAAGGTATTCTAATGAATGATCAGTAGAATCAGAACTGGAAATGATTACCTTGCAACCATACTTTTTTGCCAGATTTATCATTTCGTATGATGCATGCCGCATGTTGGTCAAACACATTTTTGTTAAATAGTTAAAACCATCATCACAAATAATAAACACATCTGGTTTTTCTTTTGCAATAACATGTTCCATTTCAGCTACAGTGCTGTTAAACATTACATCGTAAAAAGATAACGAATAACCGGCATTACGAAGCAAAGAAGTTACATATAGCGTTGCTAATGGGGCATATGGTTGCTGGTTTTCCCATTGCTTGGCATCAAACTTTAAAAAATAAGAATGTGTTATAAATAGTTTAGCCATGCAGTGTTACGTGGTGTTCATTTTCAAAGTTATTAATTTGCTCTTTATACTTTTGTAAAATTACAAACTGATGCCCTTTTTCATGTTGTTTGGAGATATTTTTCTTTGTTCTTATGTTGATATCAAATTGGGTTTCATCAAAATCTGCATACCTTTCTTTCCAGCGCTTAAGCATTATGCCAAATAAAAAAGCATCAAGTTTTTCTCCTAAATTTCCTTTTAGTATCCACTCAACAAGTGTTTTGACGCTAATGAAGTATGTTTTATTATTTACTGCCACTGCTCTTGGTTCTTTATTAGGGAAATATGATTTTACCCAATCGTTTTCAGTCTGCAATTTTTCATAAACTTGTCGTCTGTAGGTGGGGTAGACTGTAATAATTTCTGTAGCGGTAAACAAGTTTTTGTCTGGAATCAAAAGTGCATCAATGCCAACAAAATAATTTATGCAAAAGTATTTTCGCATTGGTCCTATCATTACTTTTCTTAACAGGGCTAATATACTCCGGCATACCCATAATCGGCCCTTTTCTGTAACGATGAAATAATCAATATCTGATCCAGCATCCATATATTCTTTCGATAGTGATCCGGAAATCATTACTCCACGAACAAAAGGGAACCAAGATATGAAACGTGAAACAAGTTTAGCTCTTTTCAGATATCGCTGTGCTGTTTTATTTCCGGAAACTCTACGTTCTACAAAAGCAGGCTGGTTAGTGATGCTGTAATAGCCATTTATTTGATAAATCAGTTCTTGTTTGAGTAAACTATCAATATGTATATTTAAATGATTGATTTCATTTTTAGTTAAGGTGCTGAAAGCAACTATTTCATCTAACAATAAAGGGTGATTAAAAATATTAAAATACAACAAGGTATTGAGAATTTTAATACTTGCTTCATCCAACATAATTGGTTTTGTATTTAACTCAGTACTATTCAAGCCGACTTTATTTTTATGCTAAATATATAATTTAGTTCCCACAATAAACGTTTTTCTTTTTGTGATTCAAAATGCAGTCCATGTTCTTCGGCTATTTTTATTATTTGTGTAATATCACAGTCTTCCGATAACGACATAAGCACAACCGTATGGTTATTAATATAATTTTTAAGTTGTGTAAACAGGTTGACAAAATATTGAAATTCAGCCCCACAATACCATGCTTTTTCAGTTTCGTTGGTTGGATTTTTGGGGTAATACGGTGGATTAATTAAAACCACATCAAATACCTGTTGCTGAATATTGTTAAACAGGTCTGATTCTATAATTTTAATAGGTAGGTTTAGATTTTTTTTATTGAAATGCAATCCTTCAATTGCTATTTTACTTACATCGCTTGCTGTAATTATTGCATTTTTTTTGGCCAGATAAAAAGAAATGAGTCCACTACCGGCACCCAACTCTAACACTTTTTTATTGGTTAAATCTAATTGTAGCGCCTCTTTTAATAGAAATTTACTACTAAAAAAAAATGCAGGATGGAAAACTCCTTTTTTCACCAAAATGCTGATGCCCTTATAGTGATATACTCTATCAGTTTTCAGATAATAGAAGAGTATTGGAGCAAAAAAAATCGCAACAAACTTTTTAATTAATTTTTTCATTAAAAACCTTGTATTTCAGGTTGACGATATTGCCAAAGTTTTTGTAAGGCTTTTAGTTCAAGTGGATACTTATAGAAACTGTTTTTATATCTAAATCCGGCTATTTTTTTAATTATTTTACGCTGGTAGGTCTTCATCCTTATGTCAGTAACAGTAGGATAATGAGCATTCAAAACAGTTTCAAAATCTTTTATTTTATCAATCATTTCTGGTGTAAGCCATGGAGTCAATGGATTTTTTCTTAAGTCAAAATTTTCCCACTCGTTGCTTAACCAATCTTCCAAATTTTGAGGAAATCTAAACCCGCTTGCCAGAACTTTTTCATACATATCAGATCCTTCAGTTGGCACGGGGCTGTATACATAAATAATAATTTCTGTTTCTGGGTTGATTGATTTAATGCGTTTAATAAATGCGATATCATTATCAATTTGTCGAATGACCTCTTCTTTGTTATCAGCAGGTGTTCCTAAAACAAACGAGTACTCAGGTACAATGTCAAACTGTTTCATTCTTGCAGCAAATGCAGCAATTTGCTCCCCTGTTTGAGTCCCTCCCTTATCCATTTTTTTTAGTACTTCATCGTTACCGGTTTCGGCTCCAAAAAATATCATTTTGCAACCCGCCTCTCGCATTAAAGCGAGCGTTGTGTCTTTGTATTTATTAATGGTGTCAATACGGCCTTCTCCCCACCAAATCATGTTTTCTTCTTTTATTAAATTACAAAATTCAACAACTCGTTTTTCAGATACAAAGAAGTTGTTATCATGAAATTCGATAGAATCGGCACCCCACTTTTCTTTGACATATTTTATATCATCGTAAACGCCCTGAGCTGACTTTGCTTTCCATTTGGCATTATATATAGGTACCACTGCACAAAAAGAACAAGTAAATGGGCACCCAAAACTGCTATGGTATGCCAATGTTTTATTGCCTAGATAGGTTTTACCTAAATATTTTTCAATTGAATACATGGTATCCAATTTGTCATAGGGCAAAGGCTTTAGGTCATCGTAGTTTACCAATTCAGCCTTCTTGGTTTTTACAATATTTCCTCCTTCTAAATAAACTAAGTTTTCTATTTCTTGTATTGGTAAGTTGTTGTCTAGGGCATTTAACAGTGCTGGAAAAGCGTAGTCACCCGGGCCACTTATCACATAATCTACAAAGCCTGAATTTAGTACTGTCTTATATTGATTAGAAGCGAAATAACCGCCCCATATCATGGTAATTTTCGGAAATAGTTCTTTGATTTTTTTGGCGAAAGGAATAGCTTGCTTTAGCTGTGGACCAGGCATGATGGTAAAGCCAATGTATTGCGTTTGATATGTTATGGCCTGTAACATCTTTTCTAGTGGATTTTGTTCTCTATTACCATCAATTATTATCCAATCGTATTTATCATCAATTGCAGCCGCTATTTGCAAAATTGAATTTGGAATTCTGAATTTATATGTGGCACTCCTTGGATTAAACAACAATACTTGAGACATAAAATATTTATTTTCTGTTCTACAAACTGCAATATATAAAAACTTCATGAGCCTAAAGCAATGCTCGTATGTTATAAAATTTAATATTTTATTTTTTATTTGATTGCGTTTATGGGTATTACTTATATACATTTCCCTATATTTCAATCTTGACAGATGTATTTTTGCTGTTCAAAGCACCTATGGAGTTTAAAAAATCACTAAGTATTTTGGCACTAATTTTATTGCAATTGTATGGTGTATGCGATACTTGTGCTCAACCTTATACACCTATTTTTAGAGTGTATAACAAAAGCGTTTTACATGGATATTATTTTATGGTTCCATATAAAATGAACAAAAGTTTAAGTAAGGTTATGTTGCTTATTCTTGATAAAAAGGGGGAACCACTATTTTACAAAATAGTAGTACATGCCAGCGATTTCAAGATACAACCTAATGGCATGGTAACCTATTTTAGTAAAGATAAGCACCTTGTTTTAAATAGTCAGTTTGAAGTAATAGATTCAGTTGCTTGTGTGGGTGGTGCCGAAACAGACTCGCATGATTTTCTTATTTTACCCAATGGTCATTACCTGTTAATAGGTATGGAAACTGTTGAAGAAGACTACAGCAACCAATATTTTTTCATGAAAAAATATTGCGCGGGAAGTCGTCATGCAAAGGTTAAATATGGCATTATTCAAGAATTAGACAAGGATAAAAAATTAGTTTTTCAATGGAGTACGCAAAATATTTATAAACCACAAGATGCTGATTTTTTCTATTTAAAAGACACTCAAAATATTGATTTGACACATTTTAATTCGATAGATATTGACAAAGCGGGTAACTATATAGTTTCTGCCAGATACTTTAACGAAGTATTTAAGGTGAATAGAGCAGACAGCACAATAATTTGGCGTATGGGAGGTAAACGTAATGAAATAGAAGTTATAAATAGCACTATCCCATTTTATGGTCAACATGATGCAAGAGTCATCTCCAACAATACAATTACTGTTTTTGATAATGGGTTTACAACTGATTCATTGCGTCACTCAGTCAGGGCACTCGAATACACAATAAATGATTCTGCGAAAACAGCGTTATTAAATTGGGAATATACTCATCCTGCCAGATTAATTAGTGAAGCTAACGGAAATGTGCAGCAACTATCTAACAAGAAAGTACTAATAAACTATGGTAAAATTGAGTTTGGTACACCAAATTTAACCTTTGAGATAGTCGACAAAAAAGCAAAAAGTCCGATATTACAGGCGTATTTTAGTGATACTATAGGCTCCTATCGAACTTTTTACTATAAAAAACTCCCGTTTAAAATTCCTACCGAAAAACTTGTAGTAAAAAAACAAAAAGAGGCCTACATCATAAGTACATCCAATGAATATGCTGAATATGTTTGGAGCGATGGGAGTAAAGGCAAAACACTTGCAACTAGTCAAAAGGGTGTTTATTTTGCATACTTATCCTTAGACGGAGTAACGTTTTTTAGGTCAAAAAGCATTGAAATTAAATAACATGTTTTATTTTATAAGGTCCGGCTCATAATCAGAAAATTCACGTGCTGAGTCGGGTACTCTTATTGTTTTAAAGGGTGCTTTTATATCTGCGTCTTTTCTATCATACAACATTCCTAAGTACGGAAATTCAGGATGCTCATGAGTGGGTAATCCATTCATAATTTGCTTAACTTTTTCAACGTTTGTGTGCCACTCCAAAGCCAGCCTCTCTGCTGATGGCTCATTAAAACTTATATATAACAACTCCATAAAAGTATGGTCTTGCCTTTTGGTAAAATCAATATCACTATTTAAGCTAGTTTGATAACTAAATAACTTAGTTTTTTGTGCTGCAATGATGCTTTTAAAGCTATCAATGGTATGAAAACCAGGAACAGATGTTTGGCCAACAAAAGATGTTTGAATAGTGCTTTCATGACACCACAAGCATTTTGCAGGTTTCCCTGCACTTGATAATGTATTGTTAGCCGAAAGGGCCAATTTGCCATTAACGTCATAAACAGTAAATCTTAATTGCCCGTTAGGCATGATATCAAATGCTTCATATTCGCCTACCCTATATGATCCATCAAAAATACTTCCTGATCCTTCTGTTGAAATATAAGACCACTCGTTTACTAGATTACTCTCTGGTAACTCAATCTTTCGCTGTCCAATTGATATACTTGATTCAACAATTGCTGCCAACACGTTACTGTATTTAAATAGTTTTCTATACTCCAAATACGTTGGTTTAGCACCTGTAATTTTATAATAATGATTACTAGAGTTAAGTGTTAGCATGATAAATCGTCCTATGTCAATAGCATTGTTAACCTTGTATTCTTCTGAAGTTTTAAGTTGAGAAATTAATTGATTAAGCGCTAATCGGGCTGACTCATTAAAGCCAGCATTATTAATATTTAATTGTAAAGTTTGATTGTCTTGCCATTGTAATACTTCTATATTCTTTGGAAGTTTGGCTCCAAGAACTGATAGCGTCCATTTTAAACCTATTTCCACTTGTTCTCGCGTTTCATTGGCATATGCTTTATTCCATTTTAGGTTAATTGCCACAAAGGGTGAGAGCTCAATTTGATTGTCTTTAACGCATGCATTTAGACAAATGGCTAAAAGCAGAAAGCATAACAAACTATTGATTACTTTTTTTAGTATCATTATTATTTTGGTTTAACCCGAGCAAAAAATTCACCAGTTAATATTTGTTCCGGCATATTAACACAAATTAACTTTAGTTCATCAAAACTAACCCACTTCTGATGTATTAGCTTAAACTCTTCAAAATACACAATGTTGAATTCATAATTGGCTAAATGAGACAAGTATTCAGCACAGTTTATTGCGTTGTTTATTAATGGCTTATTAAACTCGAAAGATACCAAGGGTATCGGCTCTGAAAGACCTTGTAGTGCTTGTAATTCGTAGTTCTCAATATCTAATTTACAGAAATAAGGTTTGCCGTGTTTAAGTATTAAATCATCTAGTGTGGTTGCACTAACTTGTATTCTATTATTCCACTTTATTTGATCTTGGAATTGATATGCCTTAATAAATTCTGATGAAAAGGTTGAAACCTCACTTACGTTACTAACAAACATGGTTAGCTGTTCTGTTTTGTTTGAAAGTGCCTTCTGAACGATAACAAAGTTTTTGAATTGTGTTTTTATCTTTTCTAACTCGGTTAAACAGAATGGTTGAGGCTCGATAGCAACAACTCTAAAACCACACTTCAATAAAATTTTACTTCGTTTACCAATATTTGCACCACCATCAAAACAAAGAGCCATCGAAGGAATCAATTTTTTATAAAACCAAACAGCTTTTTGTGCTTTCCATTTATTATTAATGCTTTTTATGAAATTAATTCGAAATGCAGAAAACAAAAAGAAAGATGTGCATAAATTAGCTGCCATAGCCCCATTGATATGCCAAATTGGGATGAAAAAAGTACAACATATTACATTGATTATGATGCCCCCCAAACTCACTAAAAATACATACCGCTGTTTATTGTCTTTATAAATTTTATGGATAGGAATAATATTTAAAAAGGGTAATACCATGACCATATATAATAATATATAAGTTAAATTATCAAACTGTAAGTTGTATATAAACTCCATTACACAAATGGAAAGTATTAGATGTAAAGTACCGGCTAAAACACCCTGAACTGACAATTTATATTCTAAGGCTCTCAAACTTTGGGTACTTAATCTATAGATGTTTTTTGTAAATGGTGCTATTAAAAATCCTGGGAGTAGATAGATTACATTGGCAGTACTTGTTAATATCTGATATTTCCCTATCAAGCTTTTTTCACTAAAATATCCCATACAATACAAATCGGATTTGGTTTGTAAGAAACCTATTAATGACAAAAACATAAAAGATAGAGAATATTTTAATGCTCCAATATCAGCTCTGAAAAAAGAGATTTTTTCAAATAGATGTCGGTAACTTAATGCTATTAAAACAAATCTGATTAAGAACATGCTTGTTAAAATTATAAGTATGCTTTTCTCAGATATTTGAAAACCATCTATAAATAGAAGCAGAATAGGTGCTAAGGCTAAAACCTCAGCCAAAATTATACGATAATAAGTTCTATTAAAAACCCAAATACTTTCGAATGATTGAATAACAAAACGAAGGCCTATCCAACAAATAATATTTATTGCAGTAAATAAAGGAAAAAGCAGAAGCGTAAAGACCAATCCAGGTAATAATAATAACCATAATCTGCTTATGAAGGATTGTTGCCAGAGCATAACGATTTTAGCCGGATTCTTGCTGAAATTTAATAGCAGATATTCTTTATTCCCCCAGCTAATAATGGCAGTTACTAAGTAAAAAAACATCTGATAAATTACAATTTGGCCCCATAACTTACTATCTGTTTTATGTATAACCACCGCAGATAATAACATGTTGGCTATGCTTGGCAAAAATAGATTGACAGCATTGCCCAAAATTGGTTTTAACCGTGTGGTATATCTTTGTGACAACAAACCTTTACTGAGTTAAATTTTAGTAGTTTATTTTTAATTACCTGAAAATACAAATAAAGGCGATTTTACTTTCATTCACCAAAACCCTAACTATTCAATATCTAGTATAAGGTAACATTTAATCTGCCATTTAACTTAAATTTTCTCTAAAGCAAATATTCAATTTATCAATATCTCTTCATATATTTTTAGAAAGGAACTACTATTTAGGGTCATTGAATTGCCCAATTTCAGTATATTTAAACCATGAAAAAGTTGCTCTTTATAACCATTGTATATGTATTTATTAGTTGTTCGAACCAATCTAAAGTAACCGATAATGTTGAGGAAATAAATGACACTATTGAGTTTGATCTTACTAACTTGTCTTTATTAGCTAATGATGAGTTTGGAACACTAGTAAAATATGGCCTAGAGCTAATGAACAATACAGCATATTATATCGGACCTCAAGGCAAAAATGCTCAAGTAACCAAAAGTAATATGAGCTGTTCCAATTGTCATCAATTAGCGGGTACAAAATCGTTCTCCTTTAACTTAGTAAAATCACATGAAAACTACCCTCAATATAGACCTCGAGAAAATAAAGTGTTAACACTTGCAGAAAGAGTAAACAATTGTATAACAAGACCATTAAATGGAAAAGAACTAAATGTAAAGAGTAAAGAAATGATGGCATTTTTATGTTATCTTAAATGGTTAAGCAATAGTTTTCCTGAAGGCAAAATACTGAGAGGTGAGAAAAACTTAAGTTTAGAATTTATCAATAGGGCTGCGAGTCCAAAAAAGGGAAAAGTTTTATATGAACGACATTGCCAGCGCTGCCATCAAGCTGATGGTGAGGGGGTATTTAATAAGGACAAAGAGCATTTTGTGTATCCGCCACTTTGGGGCAATAAGAGTTACCAAGCAGGTTCTAGCATGCACCGAATCATTAAACAAGCTCAATGGCTTAAAGCAAATATGCCATATGATTCGGCAACCTGGCAAAAACCTGTTTTAACAGACGAAGAGGCTATGGATATAGCGGCATTCGTTAATGATGATGCCCAACACAAGCGTATAGGTGATGAAAGTTTGGACTATTCCAATAAATTGCAAAAGCCCATTGATTATGGAAGGGGTCCTTATGCGGACTCATTTCCAAGACAACAACATAAATTTGGTCCGTATCAGCCAATAGTTGATTACTGGAAAAAGAATAATATGAAACCAGTTTATTAACTCGCTGCTATTTTTTATGGCTATTTGATTGTGTTGTTTGTTCTTGAGCTTTGTTAGAGGAGCCTCAAAATATTTATAAATAATAATTGATGATAAAAGGGTAATGATAATATAGCCAATAAATACAAAAACTAAAATGGAGAATAATGTATAAAACCATTCCGCAATAGCTAGAGAATAGTAGGCAGGGAAAAACCAGAAATACGCCAAATTAACATTTTGAGTAAAGCATAAAATTTTCAACCAAAATTGTAGTAATTATCTTTGATAAAATAACCTGCAACTAATCTAATAGCTATTGTTAGATAATAAACGGGTAAAATTCTAAACCGCCTTCTTTTGTATAAACGAACTACTTCTAATGAAGTACTTTTCACCCTTAGACTAAACTGTTTGATTAATATATTTCTGATTAAAAATCCACTTAAAACAAAGAAAACTTATACGGCATTCCTTACTATATCAAGATAAATACGAAGCAGGAGGATAAAACTTACTGAAGAAGTGAAGGGAATGGGCAATTAATAGCATTAGTACTGCAGTACTACGCATAACATCAAGCCCAATGTTACGATTAGGTAAGTCTAGGTCTATTTTTAAAATGGAGCTTATCCAATTCATTACTTTAGTATATTCACCCTTAATGTTGTAAAGCCAATGCCTCTATTTTTGTCTGATAAGTAAATGCTTAGGCTATCATTTATTATTGCCTGTTTATGGTTGCAAAACTTGTTTTTAAAACGGTTATTTCGATTAGGGTATACTACTGAACTTATTGTGATATCTAAAGGAATTCGTTTGGTTTGCGGACCAACATTATCATAATAATTTATTATAATACCGTTTTTAATCACAGTAAAATTATAAATTAAAAGGGCCTCTTCTTGTCTAAATAAATAGTTCTGGGGATAATCACTTTTGGTCTTTGGAATGAGTATGAAGATCATTGGGAGAATAGCCCAATACCATCTGATATGAGGCTTAAAAATTAAGAGGTTAATTAACAGCAAAGCTAAAAGTGCGTATAAACGGAAAAATTTAGCCCAAAGTGTGAGGTTTGAATACCAATAAAAAGGCACGTTCATAATGACTATACTAAGAATGATTATTGGTAATAAGTAACCTACTGTTTTCGGGCTATTATTGTACAAAACAGTTATTGGTAGTAACAAAATAATTAACCCATAAGTTGTTCCATAACCACTAACCAAAATGCCGATAATTAACCAAATGGAGAACTTGGCAATTGTATTTATTTTGGATATTGAAAAATAAACCCCAATGCTTAAAATGATTATTTTATATGCAGATAACAGGTGTGCATATAGTTCAGGTTTATTAAACAACGCAGAGGGATTATGCATTAAATCGGGCACTAATAAATTTTTAAGTAGAACCTGCATGCTCTGGTAGCTAAGGGCATAAGTATTATTTATTTCTCCACTAAAAATTCTTGGTACAACATAAAAAAGATAGGCATACCAATCATCATTACCAATAAAAGGTAACGATACTAAATAATAAGTCCCAATAGCAATAAAGAGATACGTGGCACTTTTAAAGTCTTTTTGAAACAACAAATAGAATAAAACAATAGCAGGGGTGATTTTTAAATGAATAGCCAGTGCCCAAAGTGATAAACCAATAAACTTGTTTCCTTTTTCATGTTGCAAGAAACCTTCTGTTAACAGAAATAGGATAATAAAATATCCTTGTCCCTGGAACAAATTACTTTGTATAGGTCCAAAAAATAATACAGGAATGGCCAACAATAAATACTTCGGTAATTTTAAATGCCTTATCATCCTGATTGCTGTGCAGCAAAACAAAGAACTGCTTAATATATTAAAAATGAATTTACTAAGGTGAACATCGAAAAAGGAAAATGGAGTATAAACCAGAACTGATAGCGGTGGAACGGGGGTATAGTTTAAAAAGAAATTACGCAACCCTGATTCATAAACTTTTAAGTTAAATTGTGCTGGATTGTATATCCATGAGTCAGATTTCCCTTCAATTAGAAATTTTGAACCGTAATAATAATTGGCAAAATCACCAATGGGTGCAAAAACTGATTTGACGGAACAATAGATTATTACCACTAGCAGTGGTAATAAATAAAAAAAGATAGAATCTTTAAACTGCTTTATCATCTCCAAATAGCATTAGTTTGATGCTTTTACTGATAATAATTAAATCAAGCAGAAAATTCCATTTTGCAATGTAAAATAGGTCTAAGCGCAGACGGTTGCGTAACATTTGTATATCATACATTTCTCCTCTGTAGCCTTTGTATTGAGAAAGGCCTGTAATTCCTGGTTTTACTCGATGTCTGTGCATGTAATTGGGAAGCATAATCTCATTTTCTTGTGTATGCTTGAGCATTAATGGTCGCGGTCCAACAATGGACATTTGACCAATCAAAACATTAAAGAACTGTGGCAACTCATCAAGGCTATACCTACGCAAATAGTGTCCAATTGTAGTTACCCTTTCGTCATTTTTTGTGGCATGTTTTATATCAGCCTCCTCGTTTACTTTCATGGACCTAAACTTTATACATAAAAATGGTTTGTTTTGATAACCAGTTCTTTTTTGTACAAAAAAAATGGGTCCTTTGGATGTCAGTTTTATCATAATGGCCAGCAATGGAACTAACCAGCCTAACACCAATATAAAAGCCAAGAGGGTAAAGCCAATGTCAAATAAACGCTTCAGTATATAATGATTGAAGCGATCTAGCTTACAATCACTTTCAAAAGTTATCAAATCAAGTTCCGTGTATTTTGTTTATCAAAAGCATGTGATACAATTTGGTGCAACAACAATAATTTTGATATTAGGGTAAAAGACAAAATTAATTAATACCAAACATAAATAAAGTGATCAATAATTTATCATAAATTTTGTTTTTTTCGATAACTAAATAATCCCATAAAAAAGCTGAAAAAAACAATCCCTTTGTTGGCACTCAATACACATTCGGTAAAGCTAATTGAGATAAAAATAAGGAGCAGTAAAAGCCCTAACAAATTATGTTGTGTATGGAAATAATAAGTCGAGTACACAAAAAGAAATACCATTACTAGAGCTCCGGTAATGCCTAGAGCAAGTAGTATTTCTATCCACATATTATGAGGATTATAACCTAAATAACCTGTCTCACCAAGTTCAGGATTGCCTGTATAAATGCCTTTTTCGATGTATTTTTTATCCAGCAAATCTTGAAAATCGCCAATACCAACCCCCCATAACCAAGCGTTTTTTTCATTTAATATTTCGAAACTATATTTCCAAAGCACAAGTCTTAATGTTAAACCCGTGAAAGGTGTATCATATCTAAAAGTATCTTTTTGCACAACTTGTAAATCGGCATTAATTTCAGTAATAAATCTATCCTTAACCGGTTTAATCTGACTAATAGCCAATATGAATATAGGAATTAACCATATAAACACTTTAACAGCTTTATATTTTTGTATGATAATTACCGAAATACCTATTAGCAAAACTACTAACAAGTTTTTTGAACTAAGCAGCAATACTCCAAAAGACAAAAATACAATAGCCGCTAATGTTAGTTTCTTTACAATACCTTTGTATTGGTCAAAAAAAAGAAGTAGTGCAAAAATACTAAATACAAAATACATGGAAAGGTAAATCGCATTCATGCCTAATGCGGCTGATAGTTTATGGTAGAAAAAATAATTAACTTGATGGCTGAGACTTACATGATACACCGCCACACTTAAACAATATATAAGTGATAAAATTGATGCATAACAGAAACTTAAAACAATCACTTTAATTTGAGAAGGTGTTATAGACACTGCAAACAAAATTGGAAATATCAAAAAGGAAAGACGCCTCTCAATATTGCTAATTGCTGAATCTGAGTTTTCACTATTTAATGCAGAAATGATAAGTAACAGGTAAAAAAGCCAAAGTAAAAGGCTTGTTTTATTTAAGGTAACCGAGCGTATTCGAGTAACAATATTTAGTTGCTTAAAACTAAAGGCCAAGGCAACCATAATCAAAATACTGCTTATTTTAATTGGCAAAAATAATCCTATACCAACAGCTGCAAATAAGTAGGTGGTAATTTTTTCACGGTTTATATTACTTAACCAATATCTCATCACATGCCCAGCTTCATTAATTTTTCGTACTCATTTGTAATATGTTCCCAAGAGTAAGAATGGGTAATTTTTTGAACATTATTGCTTATCGAATTTGCTTTAAATTGATTATCAACCCCCGCATTTATTAGCATTGTAATATCGTCCTCATCTTCAAAATAAGCAGCATTTGAACTTAAAACAGATTGATTAAATATGTTCTTATGAGCGCATATAAAAGCATGACTGGCCATGGCTTCTAACAGTGATGGATTTGTTCCACCAACGGTATGTCCGTGAAAGTATATTTGAGAAAAAAAACGAAGGTTATTTAATTCATTCAGGTTATATAGGCTTCCTAAAAATACCACTCTACTTTGTTCATATTTTTTCTTTAGCCTTTCACCATACTTATTTATGCCACCAATAATGATAAGTGGATAATTCGTATTACTTTTTAAATATCCTTTGATAATTGTTTCAATACTATTTTCTGGCTCTAACCTTGCTATCAATAAATAATATTTATCGGGATTAAGGTTGAATTTATTTAATACCTCTACATTTGTATGGTTAAAAACGGTTGCCCCATAAGCAATAAAATGTGTTTTATGTTTGTATTTATTTTCTAGGTATGTTTGTATTCCTATAGAATCGGCCACTAATACATTACTTGTTTTAACAGCCAAATATTCAGCAAATTTTAAAAATTTTTTTACCAAATAAGAATATTTGGAACGTTTCCACTCCAGCCCATCCATATTAGTTATAATAAGTGCATTCCTAGGCAATAGAAATCCCCAAATAGAACTGCTGGTGTAGCCAAGTTGAATGATGGCATCAAATTTTTTTGTTCGTGCGTTTAAAATGCAGTTTAAGTCATAAAGAAACTGTCCGAAAGTGCCTATTTTATTTTCATAATCAGCGCATTTAATTATTCTCACACCATTATATACTTCATGTTGATATGGATGTAATGATGAATTGTATACATATACATCATGACCATTGGTGTGCAAAGCAACTGAAAGGTATTCGGCTAATTGCTCGAAACCTCCGTAATTATTGGGTATTCCACGTGTTCCTATAATACCAATTTTCATTAGTGTTTAGCCGTTGAACTACCAAATAACTTATTTTTTATCTTAACAGCAGGATCATAGATGCGTGCTAAGAGCTTTTTAAATGGTTGCCCATCACCCGGGTGCCAATCAGTAGTTCTGGGTCTTTCTATGTTTACTTGATGAATGGTGTATGCATACGAAGCAATTGATGTGCGATATAGACCATCCGGAAATGAGGTTAATCCATATCCATGGAGGGTATAATTTCTAGTTTGTTGAATAATCAACCTATTAAATGGAATCTCAATAGATTTCTTTTCGCCTGTACGTAAATCTTCTAACTTTAAGTGTCCACCGTATTCGGGTTTCCAATCTTTGTTCAGGTAGAACAATAAATTAAGATTTCGATACCAGCTTCTATTCATGGGGTGATAGTTAAAATCAATATGCATATCTAAAAAACTATTCTTTTTTCCTTGGTGAATTCCACCACCATGAAATGATTTGTCCACAAAAACATTTTCGTTAGTAATAAAACACAAGAAGCGCTGAAATTTTTCTGAGGTTAAGTCATTATAAAGCTCTTCAAATAATGGGGAAATGTCTTTAATCTTCGACTTTTCGAACTTATTGGCGGCAAAAACATAATCCCTACTTTTGGTTTTAATATCCGGAATTTGTTCATAAAGTTTTAGCGCTTTTTCATTTACACAAAATTCATCAATAATCAAATGAGGAAAAGGCTTGGCAAGTAGATACTCCAAACGCAAAACTTCTTTTTCGTTCTCTAGTCGTTCAAAATCAATCATGATTCAAGATTTTATGATAGGCAGTAAGGGTTTGTTGTGCTGCTTTCTCCCAAGTATATTCGGTTAGCACCTTTTGTTGCAAAACCTTATTGGTAGGCGCCTTAATTGCTTTATTAATTGCATCCATAATCGATTCAGGATAATCAGGTTGACAATAATAAGCTAAATCTCCAAAATATTCACGCACATCACCTTTGTCTGCAACAACTATATTGCATCCCATGGCTGCTGCTTCTAAACTGGATAAACCTGTCGTTTCAAACCAACTTGGTAATGCGTGAACCTTTGCCTGTTTATAATACTTGATTAATTCGTGTTGTGGCAAAGGATTTATAAAATTTATGTTAGAACTTGCCATTTTTTTGCATTGTTCTACGTACTTTTTCTGATTAGTAGAAGCTTTACCAATTAACAGAAGCCTATATTTAGTTTTATTAATGGCAGTTATCAAATTTAGTTGATTTTTATTTCCTTCAATTCTTGCAGCACACATTATTAAATTTTCATCCTTTATAATATTTTCTTTAGGATTAAACAAATCAATATCAATGGCATTGGTAATTACGTAATAAGGTTTTTCAACTTTAAAATCCTTTACAATTCTTTTGAATTCATTATGAGAATTAGGTAGTAAACAAGCTGCATTTTTAAGAATGTAACGTATTGAACGTTTATGGCCCATTAAAAAAAACAATGGGGTACTCACTGGCTCTCCTTTAAAAATGCATTTTGCGAGTGTTTTAATGTACTCTATACGATTGTTGGCAATAAACTTACTTATTAATCCAATTAGGTCTTTACGTGCAACCCGATCAAATTCACTATAATCAACATAAATGGTTGATACTACATAAGGTTTTTTACTTTTAAATATATGGCCTAAAATGTCTTCGGGATCAATTATATTAAAATAGTGAATAAGCTTGTAAGGAGCATAATCAATTTTTTCATGGCTGAGTTTAATGGTTACATCAACACCAATCTTGTCTAAATATTTAGCCGTTGAAACGATCTGGGTGGTATCTCCACCTGCATAGGTAAACAAATCATGTCGGGCAATAAATAGTATTTTCATTTGGCTATTACTTGACTGTTGTTATGTGTTTGATATTCACGATTAAATAGACTAAATGCATTGGAAAAGGCCAATACCCAAATCACATATTCAACAATATTGGTGATATAACTGCCAGTAAACTGGTAAACAAACACGAAAATAAATAATGCAATTCGATAATCATTCAGAAATACTTTGGTTTTAAAGAACAAATAAATGATTAAGGTAAATCTGATAATAACCCCTGAGATGCCAAATATGGCTAAAGTTTCGGCCACTGCATTAGGAATGCGCACTGTTTCAATTTCGCCCCAATAGTGATAGTATTTTTTTACAATATCAACGGCTACAATTTTTATTTGTCCTAGACCTACACCAAAAATTGCACTCTTTTCATTCGCCACCATCCAAGCCATACCAAGTGACTCGGTTGTGCGACCTCTGGTTGATGTGTCTGTTCCTGAAAAAATATTGTTTAACCTGATAAAAATGGCATTATCTGGAAAGAAAAAGTATAGTATAAAACCTAAAATAAAGAACAAAACGGTGGTAAGCAAAATCAGATTAAACATATTTTTTTTATAGAAAATCTGTTTCCAATTAATGGCATAAATTACCGAAATACTAATGGCTATTGCGGCCAGAACTCCAAAAGAAAGTGATAGTAAAAGTGGAGTAATAACCAAAATGAAAATATTTATTGCCGGTTTCTCGTGTTTTTTAAAAAGCACTTTTAAAATGTAATAAAGTGCAATTGGAGCCAACAATAAAGAATAATAGGACGCTTCAAAGGTGAACAAGGCCAAACGGTAAAAATTATCTACGTTAGCAGTAAACTTATTTTTATACCACAACAGATCCTTGAATGGAGTGAAATAAACTACACAAGAGATTGCTACTAAAAAGAAATTTATTATTAAAACATTTTTAAAAATACGCTCTAGATTCTGATAATGCTGAATGAAATACACAAACGACATCACAAAAATATATGTGCTGATGAACAGAATGTTTGATATGCAAAACGAGATAAAATCAACACCATAAATAAGGTGGATTATATCGTATGGAATAAGGATTGTGAGTAAAGGCAGCAGCACAGGCCTTCTCGTTTTTACCAACAACCACAGGTAAAAAAAAGGAGTTAATAGGTTGGTAAATAACAATCCTCCCGCAAGGCCTATACTATTAAAAAAGAAATATAAATAAGCCAATAAATGGTATATATTGAGTTTAAAATTACGCATTTTTTTGACTAATAAAATTGAAGTAAATCGGCTTAACTTTAACTAAGTATACAAATCTGAATAAAACAAAAAAGGCGATTATTGTAACTAACTGTATTAACCACCACTTACTTAATATTAGAATCACTATACAAACTGCGGGTGAAACTGGTGCAACAGCTTTTACGATACTGTTAGTCTTTAAAAAATACTTATTAAATAGGTAATATTGAAATGGAACATTTATTAGGGTAACTAATATTAATGCCCATAATAGTCCTTCTATTGCATAGTATTGATAAGCAATGTACATTGAAACTAAATGCATAGATCTCAAGACTATTTCAAATAGGGCATTTAATTTCACATGATTGCTTCCATTTATAAAATGGAATGGAACGGTGATCAATAAAACTACGGCTATGTATACCAAGTATAAATTAATGTAAAGGTATGATTTCATAAATACCTCGGAACCTAGCCACCATCTAAAAAGATACTCACCGAAAAACAACAAAAATAAAATGACAAACCAGCCGGTACCCGCAATAAAAAATCTAGATAAATAATAAATGTCAATGGTGTTTTTATTTAATGCATTGTTGGCGGTTACTTTAGGGAATATAAAACTCCCGAAAGCCAGTAGTACATTGTGAATCTGACTTCCAATCATTGTTGCAATGGAATAATAGCCAACTGTTTCAAGATTGGCAAACTCACCTATAATTAACCTGTCACCTAAAAATCCGAATAAGCCAATAACAGATTGAATCCAGAACCATACATTGTTTTTAAACATTAATTCGTGCTTATGGTGCTTAAATTCCGGAAGTTTAATTTTTACATCAGTATACTTTAAAACAACGATACTTTGTATGATTAAATTTACCACATTTACCACAATAGTTATTATAATAATTTCCAAGAAGCCATTACCGCAGTACACAACCACAATAGCAGCGAGTAAAACAGAAACCCTTGAAAGCATATTCAATCTTGACGAAACATCAAAACGTTGTAAGCCCTTAAATAAGGAAAGAAAAACTTGTTCAATAAACTTTAAACCGGCAGAAACAGCACATAAGATAATAGCTGTGTATGCTTGGTGTTTAATAGTCGGTGCGATTGAAAATAAATGATAATGTTTAACCAAACCCGCTAAAACAAATCCAATACCACTTGCCAACAACATGAGTAAAATGCTTAATGCCAAGTTATAGTTGAAACTCTGATTTAGTAAATTAACATTTTGTTGTGCGTTATAATTAGATGTTGCTTTAATAGTACTCTCACCCACTCCAAAACTTAATGCATTCATTAATTGAACGATTACATTAATCAACATCCAAAATCCATATTGTTCAGGCCCTAGATTGTTAATAAAAAAGGGTGTTGCAACAATCATGATTAATGGATAAGCAATAACATCGGCTAAAAGCCAGCTAGAATTCTTGAATAATTGTGACTTGAATATGTTAGCTAAAATTGGTTTCAAACTGCTCGAATATAGCAGAATTTATTCCATTATCTTATCATGTTACCTATTGTAGTTTTTTTGTTTTTTTGTAATACATTCGTTTTTTACTTAAAAAATGAACAACAGGCCTTTACAAGATGATGAGTTTGATATTGAATCACTGATATACAAACTATTCTTACTTTTTAAAAAAGCTTTAATTAAGTTACTCTATCCGTTTATATTAATGGTTAGTAATCCTAAACGGTTAGCAATAATTATTGCCTTGCTTTTTTCGGTAGCAGGCATTATCAGGTTCACTGCACCTCCTGTTTATAAATCGTATTTCATACTAAGACCAACCAACCAAGGGGACTTAAACTTTATGGGCATGATACACGATATAATAACGTTAGTTAAAGATGATGATATAGAAACTGTTTCGTCAATACTTAAAATTGATGATAAACTTTCGGACAAAATATTTAAAATAGATGTTCAAACAGAAAAGACTAATAAGTATTTTAAGTACAGTGATAGCGTAAGCAGTATTGCAATCTTCATATACAGCTATGATAGAACACTTTTTGATACGATACAAAATGCCATTTATCAGTATCTGGAAAACAGTGATTATTATTCTAAGAGTAGAAATATAAGAGTGCAAAACATTACTGAAATGGAGCGTAAATTAAACGATGACATTAAAGGAATTGATAGTTTGAAGAAAATTTTAACAGCCAACTCCGGACCAAGAAGTGCAGGCGGATTTGTATATGGTGAACCACTAAACCCAATGAATATTTATGAAAAGGCAATACTTATTTATAAAGAGCAGCTAATATTAAATTATCAAAAGAAATATACAGCAAGTTTTGAGTTGGTAAAAAAATGCATCAGTACTAAAAAGCGATATTGGCCTCGACTTTCTATACTACTACCCGTGGCTTTAATATTGAGCTTGTTTATTAATTTAGGAATAAATGTGGCCAACTCGCGCCTAAATAAGAAGCAACAATAATATCAGAAAGTGTTGTAAGTGCATTAGCAATAAAAAGCATATTCCATCAGAATACTCTTCCATGACTATCAGTTCACTTTGCTCGTTAAGTAGTGAACGGGCCTCGAGAGGAACGTATATAACGCTCTAAATCCCATAAATTTTCACCGAATTTTCTGTAGTGATGTTTGCTACTTTTTCTACTGTAGTATCTTTTAATTCGGCTAGTTTTTCGGCAATGTTTACGATATAGGCACTTTCGTTTCTTTTGCCCCTATATGGCACCGGACTTAGATAAGGTGCATCGGTTTCTAATACCAAATGTTGTAAATTAATATCGGCAATAGCATCAGGCAATTCACTTTTTTTGTATGTTAGTACACCGCCAATACCCAAGTAAAAACCAAGTTCAGTAACTTGTTTGGCTTGTTGTGAATTACCGCTAAAACAATGGAAAATACCACGCAATGTCGGGTGCTGCATTTCTTGCAAAATGGCAATCACTTCATCGGTGCTGTTGCGCGAGTGTATGTTAATGGGTAAGTCCATTTGTATGGCCCATTGAATTTGTTTTTTAAAGGCCATCATTTGTTGTTCTTTAAACTCCACACTCCAATAAAAATCTAAACCAATTTCGCCTACTGCATAAAACTTACGTTTCTTAAACCACTTTTGTATCTGAAACAAATGCGCTTCCACATGCTCATCTACACTGCATGGATGCAATCCCATCATCGGAAAACAATTGTCGGGAAATTGCCATACTAAGTCTAACATGGGTTGTATGCTTTTAATATCAATGTTAGGTAAAAACAAACGTTTTACACGGGCATCGATCGCTCGTTTAACCATGGCTTCACGGCCGTCATTAAACTCTTCGCTGTATAAATGGGTATGTGTATCAGTAAAAATCATGTTTAGTAATATCTATTTTTCCAGTTCAGTTTTTTAGGAATAGCAAAGTAAAATATGGTAAGCAAAGTTAAACCTAATGTGTACACTTCGTAACACAACAAATGCGATAATTTGGTTTGAATACCAAGTTGTTTTTGTTGCCAATAAATGGTTGTACTTTGTATTAAAAATTTAGCTGCTAAAAATATTGCTGCAAGTTTTATATTTATAAAAAAACATAAACCAAGTGCCAACCAAAACGAACCGTACACAGTAAAAATAATCCACCAATAAAAGGGTAACTCCATAGCCCCGGTTAACCAACGTTTACGCTGGTTAAGTAAGGTGTTTACATCCGCAGCAGCGGCCGAAATGTTGATGGCATCAGGATGAATCATGTTCATGGTTTGATATCCTTTTTTGCGCACCTGTTGAAACAATTTATAATCTTCGGTTACACTAAAATCTATGTTTTCATAACCACCTGTACTTTGGTACGCAACTTTGGTAATGGCCATATTATTTCCAACAGCAGTACTTCTAACACGCATTCTATTAAAGCTTAATAATAAGCCCATAAAATACAACCAATCTATGTGTTGCATGTTGGCCAAAAAACCTTTGCCTTTCACTACGGTTGTTCCGCTTACAATGCCTACTTCTGGCTTAAAAAAGTTAATTAAGGTTCTAGCCCAATTGTTTGATACTTGTATATCAGCATCGGTAATTAAAAAATAATCACCTTTTGCAACATGTGCCAGTTGTGCTAAAACATTGGCTTTACCACGTGCTTTGCCTAATAGTTTGGTAATGTGTATTAGTTTGATGTTGTGGTGTTGTGCCACAAATTCGTCTACTATTTTTGCGGTATTATCATCCGATTGGTCGTTGCCAATAAAGATGTGTAACTTATGTTTAGGATAATTTTGCGCAAGCAAATGTTGAATACAAGTTGCAATGTTTTGCTCTTCGTTTCGTGCCGCTACCAATACACTAATTTCCGGTAGTTCTTCGTCTGAAAGTTCATTTGCTGGTTGATCAAACCCTGCAACAACAGCAATAACTACATTCAATAATTGAATGCAAATAAACAGTACCATTACCCCAACAACCACAAATATCATAACGCTTTAAACCGGTATTGTTGTTGATGAAAATGTTGCAACATGCCTTTAAGCATTACCAACATGTTTTGTTTGGCCTTTTCGCTATCATGAAATACCACAATATCACCCGGTTTGGTAAGGTTATTCAGGTGTTTTAGTGCAGTATACGGATTTAAATTTTTATCATAATCGCGCGTTAAAATGCTCCACATTACAATGCGGTAATCGTTTTTAAGTAATTTTATTTGCGAGGGCTTAATACGTCCGTAAGGTGGGCGAAACAAATTGGATGGAATAGCCTCAGCAGCCTTTTTAATGTTATCGATATAAGTTTTGTTGGTGCTTTGCCAACCTTTAATGTGGTTAAAAGTATGGTTACCAACTGCGTGCCCTTTGCTTATAATTTCATTAAAAATTTCAGGGTATTTGGTAACGTTTTCGCCCACACAAAAAAAAGTGGCTTTGGCATTGTATTCCTCTAAAATGCTTAAAACCATAGGTGTAATGGTGGGGTGCGGACCATCATCAAAGGTTAAATGCAATACTTTATCGTTGGTTTTCACCTTCCATGTAACATTGGGAGCAATTAACGGAAATATTGAAGGTATTGTGTGTTTAAACATTACTTTTGCGTAAATAGCTTTTTTGTACAAAATGAAAATCAATTCAATTGTATTAAGGTGCAAATTAATGGTATTCGCATTAATTTTTACTGTACAAATACACGCTCAATCTTTGGGCAAGGTTTATACACTACAACAGTGTATAGATATTGCTTTAAAAAATAATATCAATGTAAAACAACGTGAGTTGAACTTAAATAGCGCGCAAGCCGATAGGTTTCAGAGTAAGATGGCTGCTTTACCAAACTTAAACGCACAAGTTACCAACAACTACAACACCGGTTTTGCCATCAACCCCATCACAAATACTACCCAACGCGATGTAACTTTTAGAAGCAATAATTTTAGTTTAAACAGTTCGGTTACGTTGTTTAATGGTTTTCAAACCACTAATAACATTAGGTTACAACAAAAAAATACCAAGGCGGTTGAGTTTGATGTAGCCGCTGCTAAAAACACGCTGGGTTTACAAGTAGCTAATGCGTATATGCAAGTGTTGTTAAATACCGAAATTGTTGAAGCCAGAAAATTACAAGTTGCAGCAACCAAAGAACAATTAAATAGGCAACAAAAATTATACGATTTAGGCGGTACAAGCAGACTAAAATATTTACAAGTAAAATCTCAATACGCCAACGAAGAATCACAATTGGTGGTGGCAGAAACACAGTTAGACCAATCGTATTTAACTTTGTGGCAATTGATGAATTTGGAGCCAGAATCATCAAACAAAATTGTTAAGCCGGATAGTACGCAATTTTCTATCGAGAAAGAAACCAAAACAGCAACACAAATTTACGAGGAGTTTTTATCACGCAGCCCGGAAGTAACTGCTGCCAAATATAGAGCAGAAAGTGCACGTTTAGGTTACAACATGGCATTAGGAGGAAGAAGTCCGCGTATTATTATGAGTGGTGGATTAAACTCTTTTTACAGCACGCAAAGTACGCGTGGTGTTGGTGCGCCAAGTACAAGTTTATCGCAAATTGGTATTGATAGTTTTGGTGTGCCGGTGTATGCACCTTTGTTAAGATATACCGAAACAGAAGTTACACCTTTTAACGATCAGTTTGATAGAAACTTGGGTAAATCAATTGGGTTTACTTTGAGTTTGCCGTTGTTTAATGGTTGGCAAGTAAATACCAATATTCAAAAGCAACGCATCAACCAAATCAGTGCGGATTTAAACAAGAAACAAACGGAGCTTGATGTATACAAAAATGTAAACCAAGCTTATTTAGATTTTCAATCGGCACAAAAACGTTTTGCAGCAAGCAATGATAATTTTGAGGCCAATAAAGAATCTCTTTCGTTGGCCGAAACTCAATTTACTTTAGGTGCATTAAATACTACAGATTATATAACAGCTAAAAATCAATATTTACAAGCCGAAACCAGTTTGTTGCAAGCAAAATACGAACTGTTGTTTAGGCGCAAAGTGCTTGATTTTTATTTAGGAAAACCGCTATACTAACTTTATGAGCAAAATAGAAAATCAAAAAAAGAAAAGTAACCGTTTATTGGTGTTTTTGGGCATAGCTGTGGTTGTGCTTTTGGTGATTATACTTATCGGAAAAAAATCTGGTTTTATTGGTGGTGATGATTTAACAAAAGTGGCTACAACAAAAGCAGAAAAAGCCTCGATAACAGAAAGTGTTACTGCCAACGGAAAAATACAACCCGAAGTAGAGGTTAAAATTAGTAGTGATGTTTCGGGCGAAATACGTGAGTTGTATGTGAAGGAAGGCGACTCGGTTAAGGCCGGACAATTGTTGGCGCGTATTGATCCTGAATTGTACCAATCTGCATTAGCCAGAACCGAGGCTGCTTTAAATAACTCAAAAGCTAACTTAGCAAGTTCTCGTGCGCGGTTATTGCAAGCAGAAGCCAAGTTAAGTGAGTTAGAAAAACAGTTTCAGCGCAATACCAAATTGCATCAAGAAAAGTTATTGAGTGATGCTGAATTTGAAACGGCAAAATCAACTTATGTTACCGCAAAAGCCGAGGTAGAATCGGCCAAACAAAATATTCTGGCCTCGCAGTTTACGGTACAAAGTCAAGAAGCAACATTAAAGGAATCAACCAAAAACTTATCTCGTACAGAAATATTTGCACCGGTTAATGGTGTGGTATCTAAATTAAATGTAGAAAAAGGTGAGCGTGTTGTGGGTACATCGCAAATGGCGGGTACAGAAATGATGCGTATTGCCAACTTAAACGATATGGAGGTAAGCGTTGATGTGAATGAAAACGATATTGTTAAGGTTGCTTTAGGTGATACTGCACTGGTTGAAGTGGATGCATATGGCACACGTAAGTTTAAAGGTGTAGTAACCGAGATTGCAAATTCGGCAACTACTACAACAGCAACAACAAGCGATCAGGTTACAAACTTTGTAGTAAAAATTCGTATCCTACGTTCTTCTTATGCCGATTTATCTGCTCAATATGGCAGCAAACGCAGTGTGTTTCGTCCGGGCATGTCGGCTTCTGTTGATATTCAAACCCAATCGGTAAATGATGTAGTTGCTATTCCAATCGAGTCGGTAACTATGCGCGATAAGTCTGAATTAGATAGTGCTAAAACCGAAACCATAAAAGTAAAACGTAAATCTGTTGATGGTTCAACAAACAAAAAAACGAGCGATGAACAAGAAATGGTGTTTGTATTTAATGATGGTAAAGTAATTTTACGTGCAGTAAAAACAGGCATACAAAACGATAAACTTATAGAAATAAAAGAAGGTTTACAGGTTGGAGACGAAGTTGTATCTGCTCCGTTTAGTGCCATTACTCGCACCTTAAAGAATAATACCTCGGTAAAAAAGGTGGCTAAAGACGAGTTGTTTGAAACCAAACCGGAATAAACAAAGCACATTAAATTAATTTGTTATCATTGTGCTTCATGTTTAAGCGCCTTTACCTTCTGTGTTTTTTATTTGTGTTGATGTTGATGACGACCTCAAAAGTTCATGCATCAAACCCAATTGTATTACCTGATAGTTTAAAAGAAGTTAAACCTAAACGTGTTGCTGTAGTAGCAGGCACAACCACATTGGCACTGGCCGGTACTTATGCTTACCTGCAAAATGTGTGGTGGAAAGATCAACAATCATCCTTTAAAATTGACCACTACATGGATTACCGCTATGCTAAAAACATGGATAAAGCGGCCCATTTTATTGGTGGTGCAATGTCGGCCGATTTGTTTGGTGTAGCGTTTGAGTGGGCTGGTGTTAAACGTAAAAATGCATTGCTGTATGGCGGAATTGCAGGTACGGCTATTCAAGCTTTTATTGAAGTGAAAGATGCATATGCACCTACTTACGGTTTTAGTTTTGGTGATTTGGGTGCAGGTGCGGCAGGTAGTTTTTTACCTTTGTTGCAATACCATGTTCCTGCAACACGAGCATTACAACTTAAATTAAGTTACTACAAACACGATGATTATTACTACCAACAATTTCCATACGCACAATTAATTGATGATTACATGAACCAAACTTACTGGTTATCGGCAAGTGTAAACGATTGGTTGCCTAAAGGAAGTAGAGTAGAAAAACTGTGGCCTGATTTTTTATCAGTATGTGGTGGTTGGGGTGTTGCTAACGATTTAAATTTATACTACACCGGCCAAAATTTAGAGGTAAACAAAGGCAAAGGAACTTTTGAGTATTATGTAAGTGTTGATGTTGATTGGCGTAAAATCATTAAACAAAATACGGCAGCTAAACGTGTAATTACTTACACTTTAAACCATATAAAACTACCATTGCCAACATTACAGGTTGGTCCGCAAACGCGTGGCCATTGGGCATTTTGGTAAATAAAAAGCGACCCTGATAACATCAAGGTCGCTTTTAAAACATTCGTTTTTTAATTAGTGCGAATGACCTGCGTGGTCGTGGCCTTCATGGCTTTCTTCTGAAGAAGATGAATCCATATCTGAACCAATTTGCGCTTTAATTGCAGCTTCTAACGAATCGCTTGAAGCTTCATCGCTAACAACAGTACTGTCAACTGCTGCTTGTTCTTGTGCATTTAAATCTGTTTTAGGCGTTTCGTTACCACACGATACAAATACCAATGCAGCACCTGCAATGGTAAGTGTTACAAATACTTTTTTCATAGTTGTTCTTTTTTGATTGATTACGGGAGTCAAATTTAATAAAATAGCAATTACCTCAATACAAAGTTTTGCCCAAGGTATACTTTACGTACCATTTCATCATCGGCCAACTCACGTGCCGTTCCGGCTTTTAATATTTTTCCTTCAAACAACAAATACGCCCTGTCTACTATACTTAAGGTTTCGTGTACGTTGTGATCTGTAATAAGTATACCAATGTTTTTATGCTTTAACTTCGATACAATTTGCTGAATATCTTCTACCGCAATTGGATCAATACCTGCAAAAGGTTCGTCCAACAATACAAACTTGGGGTTAACGGCTAACGCACGTGCAATTTCACAACGCCTGCGTTCGCCTCCACTTAGTACATTACCCATACTTTTACGTACACGGTTCAAACCAAACTCGTCCAATAATTCCTCTAATTTTGCGTCTTGTTCGGCCTTACTCAATTTGGTCATTTCCAATACCGACCTAATGTTATCTTCTACACTCAACGTTCTGAAAATAGAAGCCTCTTGCGGTAAATAACCCAATCCTTTTTGAGCACGTTTGTACATGGGTAATGGTGTAATGTCTTCTCCATCTAACATTACAGTTCCTTCATCGGGTTTTACCAAACCTACGGTCATATAAAAACTGGTGGTTTTACCGGCACCGTTCGGTCCCAATAAACCCACGCACTCGCCTTGTTTCACTTCAATAGAAACATTATTAACTACCGTGCGCTTTTTGTATTTTTTAACGAGGTTGTGTGATGAAAGAATCATGTGTTACAGTTATTAATAAGCCCTTGCAGTGTTACCTTCCATAAAATTAATAAAGGCTTTGTTTACTACTTTAAAACCGCCCGGTGTTGGGTAGTTTCCACTAAAGTACCAATCGCCTTTATGATCCGGACAAGCAATGTGTAAGTTCTCTATGCTTTGGTAAATAATTTTTACCTCTGCTCTTAAATCTTCAGGTGTTAATATTTCGGCAATTTTTTGGCTGATTTGATCATCCGTAAATTGGTCGTATAGCTCTTTTACATAGTTTACCATTTGCTCTTTAGGCAAATTTTCTTGTGCCTTGCATTTTTGGTAAACCTCTTGTAACATGCCTTCTTTGTTGTGGTCTTTTAACAAACCTAACATAGCTTGAAAAGCTACAAAATCTTTTAACCTGCTCATGTCAATTCCGTAACAATCAGGGTAACGTATTTGTGGGGCCGATGAGACAATAACAATACGTTTTGGGTGCAAACGATCTAAAATACGTAAAATGCTACTGCGTAAAGTAGTACCACGAACAATGCTGTCATCAATCACTACCAAAGTATCTACATCATTTTTAACCAAACCATAAGTAACATCGTAAACATGTGCTACCATGTCTTCACGGTGCTCGTCATCGGTAATAAACGTACGTAGTTTAACATCCTTAACAGCAATTTTTTCCCTGCGTGGTTTCCAGCTTAAAATTTCTTTTAGCTTGTTGATGTCTGGATTGGTGCCCAGTTTTAAAATTTCTTGAGCTTTGTAATCGGTTAAATAATCGTGTATGCCATCAATCATTCCGTAAAATGCCGTTGCAGCAGTGTTTGGAATGTAACTGAAAACCGTGTTTGGTAAGTCAGCATCAATGGCTTCAATTACTTTTTTGCTTAATAAATGACCTAGTTTTTTACGCTCTAAATAAATATCACGGTCGTTACCGCGTGAGAAATAAATACGCTCAAACGTACATGATTTTTTAGGTAGCGGTGCTAAAATAGGAACTTCGCTAAACGAGCCATCTTTTTTAATAATTAATGCATAACCCGGTTGCAATTCTTTTATGGTATTTAAACGTACGTTAAATCCGGTTTGAATAGCAGGGCGTTCGCTGGTTGCTACAATTACTTCATCATCCATGTAATAAAAACACGGGCGAATTCCGGCTGGGTCTCTTAAAATAAATGAGTCACCGTTACCAATTAAGCCGGTAAGTACATAACCACCATCAACCTCACGCATGGCGCGGGTTAAAATGCGTTCAATATCTAAACTTCCACTAATTTTTTCGGTAATTTCAATGTTACTCAACCCCGATTGTTTGTATTCATCAAACAGGCGTTGGTTTTCTTCATCTAAAAAATGCCCAATTTTTTCGAGCATGGTAACGGTATCAGCCTTTTCGCGTGGGTGCTGACCCAATTCAATCAACAATTCAAACAGCTCATCAACATTGGTCATGTTAAAGTTACCCGCTAAAAGCAGGTTGCGTGTCATCCAATTGTTTTGGCGTAAAAAAGGGTGACATAAATCGCTTGAACTGCTGCCGTAAGTGCCGTAACGTAGGTGTCCTAAATAAACTTCGCCCACAAAAGGGGCGTTAGCCTTCATAAAATCAGCATCTTTCAGTTGGTTTTTGTTGGCGGTTTCGTTTATTTTTTTTCCAATCCTACCAAAAATTTCGGCAATGGCGTTGCTTCCACTTTCGCGTCTTCTGTAAATGTATTGGTTGCCTGGTTTAACATCAAGCTTAATTACCCCAACACCTGCACCGTCCTGGCCACGGTTATGTTGTTTTTGCATCAGTAAATTCAGCTTTTTTAAGCCGTAAAGGCTGCTGCCATACTTTTGCTGGTAAAAATCAAGTGGTTTAAGTAATCGGATAAATGCGATTCCGCATTCGTGTTGTATTGAATCACTCATATAAGAAAATGGAGTGGCAAATTTAGTTTTATAAATTCAGTAAGTAAAATTTACTTTTTACTTTCGGCTATTGCCGCGTCAAGCAAGGTGTTAAAACTTGCACTGTCCTTATAACCCGGCTCCAAAAACAAACTCATCTTTTTGGTAAAAATAAAATAGGTGGTTGGAAAACCTGTGGCATTTCCGTTGGTTAGCATGTAATAAAGTTCCTCAGGCTTAAAGGTTTTATCGCCAATATTATAGGTAACGTCCTTAATTTCAGGATTAAACTTGATAGGAACAAAGTGCTCGTTTATCTTTTTAATGATTTCGGGATTGGTATACGTATCGCGGTCCATTTTTTTGCACCATCCGCACCAATCGGTGTAAGCATCAACCAACACAATTTTCCCTTCTTTAACCGCTTTGGCATATCCTTCATTCCATCCGTACCATTTTAACTCAGGTTTGGGTGTGGGGTTTTGAGCCGGTGTAAAAGCGCTCACTATCAAGAAAGGAATAACCAGGATGGCTAGTGCATATTTTTTTGTCATGATGAATAAAAATAACGGAGTAAAGGTTTTACAACAATCGTTCCGAAATTATGTATAATAACACATATCTCAAAATGTAATAAAGCCGTTATGTTTTTGCAATCTAGCTGATAAAGCCGAAACGATGTGGGTTAATACAGCTATTTTTATAAATTCGCCCTTTACCATACATGAATAACGCAAACTATAATCTATTAATCAGCAAGCTTGATGCTTTTGTGCGCAAGTACTACAAAAACCAGTTGGTTCGTGGGGCTATCTATTTTGCACTGATTACTTTAATTAGTTTTTTGTTGGTGGTGGTGTTGGAGTATTTTGGCCGATACGGCAAAGGTGTTCGTGCATTTATGTTTTACGCATTTGTTAGTGGCACGCTTTATTGCTTAATACGTTTTGTGGCTTTGCCGCTTTTGGGAATGTATAGATTACGCAAAACCATGAGCTACGAGCAAGCTTCGGCCATTATTGGTAAACATTTTCCCGATGTAAAAGACAGGTTATTAAACACGTTACAACTAAAACAAGAGGCTGATAAACAAGAGGCATCTGCATTGTTGGTTGCAGCTATTAGTCAGCGTGCCGAGCAGCTTAAACCCATTCCATTTACTGATGCGGTAAATATCAAACAAAATATAAAACATGCGCGTTTGGTATTAATCCCGGTAGCTTTATATGCCATTATTTACCTGTTAGCCCCTGGTATAATTACCAATGGTAGCGAGCGTTTGGTAAAGTATAACCAAACTTTTGTGCCTCAAGCACCATTTAATTTTGAGATAATCAACACCGATTTAAAAACACCACAGTTTACTGATTTTGAACTAAACCTGAAACTTACCGGAAATAGCATTCCTGCTGAAGTTTATGTTGCATTTGGCGGACAACAATACAAAATGCAAAAGCAAAACAACACCGAGTTTAGTTACACTTTTAGAAACGTAAACAAGGATGTGCCTTTTACTTTTTGGGCTGCCGATTATTACTCGCAGGATTATACATTGAAGGTAGTTGCTAAGCCTACGTTGGTCAACTATCAGGTTAAACTTACTTACCCAACCTACATTGGCAAAGGTGCTGAGGTGATTCAAAATCCGGGAGATATTACCGTGCCTGCAGGAACATATGCTGAGTGGAGTTTTAATACCGCTCAAACCGAAGAGGTTATTTTGGGATTTGGCAATGCATCAACCCAAGCAGAAAAGAAAAACGAAAGCCGTTTTGTGTACAGAAAAAAACTAATGGCTACCACACCTTATTTTATTAAAAGTAAAAACAGCAGTTATGGCGTAGCTGATAGTTTAGCCTACTTAATTAATGTTTTGCCTGATGCATTTCCGGGTATTAGTGTTGATGAAAAAGCCGACTCGATAACGGGCAAACAGCTCTACTTTATTGGTGATATTAGTGATGATTACGGTTTGACCAAATTGGTTTTTGCTTACAAGTTTTTGAAATCGGAAACGGAAAGTAAAGTTAAACAAGGCACCGTAAACAAACCCATTGCCATACAACGTGATGAAAAAACACAGCGTTTTTATTTTCAATTTAACATCAACGAAACAGGTGTAAATGCTGCTGACGAATTGGAGTACTATTTTGAAGTTTGGGATAATGATGGCGTACGTGGTGCAAAATCAACCCGCAGTAAAACCATGTTGTTTAAAGCACCAAGCGAAAAGGAATTGCGCAGTGAAATGGATAAGGCAGGAAAGAGTTTGAAGGATGATATGAAGGATGCCATGCGTGAAAGCAAGCAGTTGCAAAAAGAGTTGAAGGATTTGCAATTAAAAATGCTGGAGAAGCGTGAGTTAACCTGGGAAGAGAAAAAGAAGGCGCAAGATTTATTGAATCGCCAAAAAGAATTGGTGCAAAAAATTGAAGACATCAAAAAACAAAACGAGCAAAACAACTTAAAAGAAAACGAATACAAAGAACCTAATCCTGAGCTGTTGGAGAAACAAAAGCAACTCGAAAAAATGTTTGATGAGGTGCTTAATGATGAGTTGAAAAAGTTGATGAAGGACATGGAAAAATTGCTTCAGCAACAAAATAAAGATGCGCTTAAACAAGAGATGGATAAGATGCAGATGAACAACAAAGATGTGGAGAAAGAGTTGGATAGGATGTTGGAGCAGTTTAAACAACTGGAGTTAGACAAGAAGATTACTGAAACCACCAAAGAGCTTGATAAATTGGCCGAAAAGCAAAAAGAGTTGGCCAAAAAAACGGAACAATTAGACCAGCAAAAGGGGTTGAGTAAGGATGAAAAACAAAAGCAGCAAGAACAGCTAAAACAAGAGCAGCAAAAGTTGCAACAAGAGTTTAAAGATTTACAAAAAGAGCTAAAAGACATCGAGCAAAAAAATAAGGAGTTGGAAGATCCTCGTGATTTGGGTGATACCAAAAAGGAGGAAGAGAGAGCCAACGAGGAGATGCAAAAAGCGCAGGATAATTTAGATAAAAAGGACAATAAAAAAGCCAAAGAAAACCAAGACAACGCGGCCAAAGAAATGGAAGAAATGGCGGAGAAAATGAAAGAAAAACAAGAGGAGGCCGAAAAAGAACAACACGAAGAAGATGCGGCCACTTTGCGTGAAATTTTAGAGAATACCATTCAGTTAAGTAAAGATCAAGAAGACTTAATTGATGAAATGAAAAAGTTGAATGGTTATAGTCCGCAATATGTGGAGTTGGCCAAAAAACAAAAGGTTACAAAAGATAATGCCAAAGTTATTGAGGATAGTTTATTGGCCTTAAGTAAACGTGTACCGGAAATCAGTTCGTTTATTAACCGCGAGGTAACCAAACTAAACGATAATTTAGATAAAAGTGTGGCAGGTTTTGGTGTTCGTAATTTTATGGAAATACGCACACGCCAACAGTATGCCATGACACACGCCAATAATCTTGCGGTGATGTTAAGCCAAGTGCTTAATCAAATGCAGCAACAAAATCAGCAGGCAAAAAGTAAAAAAAGTGGTAAAGGAAAACCTAAGCCAAAACCGGGGCAAGGCAAAGGAAGCAAACCTTTAACCATGAGTCAGATAAAAAAAATGCAAGAGGAGTTGAACAAGCAGTTGCGTGAGGGCATGAATAAAAAAGGCGAAGAAGGCAAACCACAACCGGGCGGACAAAAACCGGGGCAAATGCCTAATGGGCAACAGCCAAATCCTAACGGACAGCAAGGTATGGGCAGCGAAGGTTTTGCACGTATGGCTGCGCAACAAATGGCCATTCGCCAGCAGTTGCAAAAAATGATGCAGCAAATGGATGCCAAACAAAAAGAAGGTGTGGGCGGTGCAAAAATGTTGGAAGAAATGAAACGTATGATGGAGCAAACAGAAAAGGAGTTGTACAACAAAAAACTAACTACCGAAATGTTGCAACGTCAGCAAGAAATTTTAACACGTTTGTTGGAGAGCGAAAAAGCTGAGCGCAAACAAGAACAAGAAGAAAAGCGTGAAGCCGAACAAGCCAAGGACAAACCAAAACCTAGTCCACCGGCATTTGATTTATACATACAACAAAAAAATAAAGAGAAGGAATTATTAGAAACCATCCCGGCCGATATGCAGCCTTACTACAAAGAAAAAAGTAAGGAATATTTTAACCGAATTGGTGGTGGAAAATAATAGCACTCATCAACCCAAAACACATGAAAAAATTTAACCTATACAGTTGCATTTGTTTGTTGCTTTTAATGGCATGTGGTAAAAACAATAAGGTTGATTTAATTGTAAAAGGTGCTAAAATTTACACCATAGATTCGTTGATGAATACTGCAACAGTTATGGTAATTAACCAAGGTAAAATTGTTGCAGTTGGTGGTGATGAATTGCTTGCCAAATATCAATCAGATTCTGTTTTACAGGCCGATGGTAAATTTATTTATCCGGGTTTAATAGATGCACATTCGCACTTTTATGGGTTGGGTGCATACATGCAAACGGTTGATTTAACCAACACCAAAAGTTGGGACGAAGTACTAAGCAGGTGCAAAGAATTTGTTGCAAAAAATAACCCTCCATTTTTAACCGGTCGTGGGTGGGACCAAAATGATTGGGCTGTAAAAAACTTTCCAACTAACGAAGCACTCAATAAATTATTTCCTGATATCCCGGTATTGTTAAAGCGGGTTGATGGCCATGCAGCAATTGCTAACAACAAAGCGCTTGAGTTGGCTCAAATCAACATCAACACAAAAATTGATGGAGGCGAATTAATTAGAAGCGGAAATAAACTAACCGGAGTTTTAATTGATAACGCGGTTGATTTGGTTCAGGAAAAATTACCTAAACACGATAGAGCAAGCATCACAAAATCGTTGTTAATGGCACAACAGGTTTGTATTGATTTGGGGTTAACCAGCGTGTGCGATGCAGGTTTAGATACCGAGGTAATAGAAGTAATCGACTCGTTGCAAAAAAGCAAACAACTTTTTATACGTGTGTATGCCATGATTAGTGCAAACGATAAACAAGTAGACGAGTGGTTAAATCGTGAGCCAATAAAAACAGATGTACTAAACGTTTCTTCTTTTAAAATGTATGCCGATGGAGCTTTGGGTTCAAGAGGTGCGTGTTTGTTACAACCTTATCACGACCAACATCAAAACCATGGTTTAATACTTACACCATTGGCAAAAATGGAAGCGTATGTAAAACGTATCAGCAATTCACCTTATCAACTAAATACCCATTGCATTGGCGATTCGGCCAACAGATTTGTAATGCAATTGTATGGCAAATATTTGGGCGAAAACAACAACCGCAGGTGGCGAATAGAACACGCACAAGTGGTACATCAAAACGATTTTAATTTATTTGGTAAGTATAACATTGTGCCATCGGTTCAACCCACGCATGCCACCAGCGATATGTATTGGGCTGAAGACCGATTAGGTAAAGAAAGAATAAAAGGCGCGTATGCTTTAAAAACATTATTAAAACAAAATGGATGGTTGCCTTTAGGTACCGATTTTCCGGTGGAGCCACCACAACCATTTTACACGTATTATGCCGCAGTAGAAAGGAAAGATGCGCAACAATTTCCTGAAGCTGGTTTCCAAATGCAAGATGCACTAACCAAAGAAGAAGCTTTAAAAGGTATGACGATTTGGGCTGCAAAATCAGCGTTTGAAGAAAATATAAAAGGCTCTTTAGAAGCAGGTAAGTTGGCTGATTTTATAATCATGGACATGGATTTATTGCAGGCCTATATGCGCACCATTAGAGATGCCAAACCGAGTGCAGTTTATGTTGGCGGACAAAAATTAAAGTAGCATATAATACGTTAATCAACGTATTGAATCATAATAGAGGTTGGGTGCACATTTGTTGCACAAAAACCTCCTTTATGAAAATGAAATTTTTTACACTTGGTTGTGCAATCTCGTTGGGATTTATTACCCAGTTATCAGCCCAAAATGTGAGTTACAAAGTTTTAACTGATGATCCAGACACAAAAAATTTATCGGTAGCATTAAACGTAATTGATTTTAGTACGTACTCATCAAATATGAGCATAGCTTACAATATTATTGGCAATGCACAACTAGGTAAACTTTTACAAGCTGATGCAGACATCAGAAGATCGTATAATGATATATCAGCAGGTATGTTTTCGCCAAAAGACATTGGAAAAGGACACGAGTTTCGTTTGGGTGGTAGGTTTAATTTATCAAACCGACACCGCCAAGGCAAAACAAAGGTGGTATTATCGTCTTTTACTTCAGGAAATTATCGCCATACTACTTTTATTAATGTTCCGGCAACATACCGTAGAATATTATCAGTGCGTGGTGGTATTCAAAACTACCGCCAAATATGCGATTTAAGTGTTATGCCAGGTAAGGATGACAACATAATGTATTACAAAGATGCGGCCGGAAACAAACAAATTGTTAAAGACAATGCCTCATTCGAAACCATGCATTATGTGGTGAACTCAACAGGTATTTATGCAGGTATTAGCTACCAGTCAATGGTAAACGTATCTATACAAGCCGAAGGTTACGGCAAACGCAGCCGCAGTATTAGCAATGATTTTTATGCGGATATTATTTTAACACCTTTGGTTAACTATGGGTTAAAACCTAATACGGGCCAAATGGCAGCTTACAAGGATGTAGACATCAACAACGATTACAATTCTAAAAACTACATGGGTTGGCGTGTGGGTTGGCAAGCATTTATGGGTAGAAAAATTGGTTTTACTACCAAGTGTGAGTTGGGTCAACAGCCCGGAAACTACCAGGGAACATGGTATTTAAGCGTAGGGATGGGATTAGGAATTGGTGCTAATGTTCCGGGATTAACCAAGTTTGGCAATAAAAAGGAACAGAGTCAATAACTTATAATATTAAAAGGCAAATCTTACGGTTTGCCTTTTTTGTTGTGCTTTGGGGTTGATGTAAAATGGCGTATCCCTTTATTTTATCCTCATTTTGCTATAAAAAGCCGAATATTTTTATATTGCACACTTTAAGCAAAATTATACAGATGAAATTACTGAAAGACCTACACCATGAATATGTTTTTTTAAGACGTATTAAGGTTATATCTGACGAGATAGCCAAACAAATGCCCGATAATGTTAAAATTTTGGATATTGGTTGTGGTGATGGGACCATCAGCAAACTAATCAGCGAAAAAAAGCCTGGTATAAGCTACGAAGGTATTGATATCATGGCTCGCCCAACCTGCGCCATTCCTTTTAAAGAGTACGATGGCACGCACATTCCATACCCTGATAATAGCTTTGATGCAGCTCAATACACAGATGTATTGCACCACGTGCCAGACGATAATTTCAAGAATTTATTGAAAGAAACCATGCGTGTGAGCAAAAAATATTTGATTATAAAAGATCATTTATGGGCAAACGCATTCGATTTTCAAACCCTTAAATTTATGGATTGGGTGGGTAATGCACCACATGGTGTTAAGGTAATTTACAACTTTAAAACCGAAAAGTATTGGATGGATTTGTTTGATGAGTTGGGATTGGAAATTGTAACCATCAACAAACATATTCCTTTATACCAGGGTGTGTTTAACATGGTGTTTGGAAGACAATTGCATTTTATTGCGGTATTAAAAAAGAAAAATAGCTAAACCTATAATATGGAAAAGCCAATAGAATTAACCATTGTAATGCCTTGCCTTAACGAAGCAGAAACGTTAAAAGTTTGCATTGATAAGGCCATGAAATATTTAAATGATAACAACATTAGCGGAGAGGTTGTTATTGGTGATAATGGCAGCACAGATGGCTCGCAAGATATTGCCCGCAGTTGCGGTGCTCGTGTGGTTGATATTCCACGCAAAGGTTACGGAAGTGCTTTAATGGGTGCTATACAAGCAGCTAAAGGCAAATATGTAATTATGGGCGATAGCGATGACAGTTACGATTTTAGTAACTTAAATGCTTATGTAGAAAAATTACGCGATGGTTACGACTTAGTTATGGGTAACCGTTTTAAAGGTGGAATTGCAAAAGGTGCTATGCCGTTTTTACATTATTATTTGGGCAATCCTGTATTATCTTTTATTGGTAAGTTATTTTTTGGTGGAGGCATTAACGATTTTCATTGCGGGTTGCGTGGTTTCCGTCAGGATATTGTTACCCTATTAAACTTACAAACTACAGGTATGGAGTTTGCCAGCGAAATGGTGGTAAAGGCACAAATTAATAAGTTAAAAATTATTGAAGTGCCAACAACGCTTTCACCTGACGGAAGAAGTCGCCCGCCACATTTGCGCACTTGGCGCGATGGTTGGAGACACTTACGTTTCTTGTTGTTATACAGTCCAAAATGGTTGTTTTTAATTCCGGGTTTAACGCTAATGTTTATTGGTATAATCTTGTTTGTTTTAATACAACAAGGTCCGGTACAATTAATGAACATACACTTTGATACCAACACGTTGTTGTATGCAGGAGCGTTTGTTGTTATCGGATTTCAAGCAGTTAATTTTGCCGTATTTACCAGGATTTACGCCATACAACAAGGGTTCTTACCTAAGAACTCAACCCTTGATAAACTGTATAATTTTATAACGCTTGAGGCTGGTTTGGTAATTGGAGTTTTAATTACACTTGCCGGTTTGGGTGGTTCGGTTTACTCGCTTTATTTGTGGGATCAACAAGACTTTGGCCAACTAAACTACTCAAGTATTTTACGCGTAGTTATTCCATCTGTATTTGCCATCATGATTGGCTTACAAACTATTTTCTCAAGTTTCTTCCTTAGCTTTTTAGGGTTGAATCAGAAAAAAAGCTAACCTAATTTTTTGAAAACAGTTACTTATGCAAACACCTAAATCAGATAACCGTTTAAGTATTATACTGCCCTTAAAGGGCAATGCAAAAGCTGCTTCGTACGAACAAATTTTTAATTCGTTTAGTAAAGGCAAAACGGATGTTGATTGTGTGCTCATAACCACATCAAACCAAAAGTTGGCCGATGAGTTACAAAAAAATGCTGCTTATCAAGATTTAGTTCAAAAGCAAAAATTACACGTAGCCAAAAACTACACCGAAGCCTTTGCATTGGCAGGCGGAACGGTTAGTTTGGTGGTTGAAAATACTGAATCGGCAAGTGTTTCGGCATTGGTTAGTGTGGCGCAAGCCAAGCGTAAAAAAATGTTGAGCAACACCTTTTATTTTGGTTCGTACTTTTTAAAAGAAAGTGCCAATAAAAATGGGTTGATTCAAAAAATAGGAAATAGTTTATACAACAACTTTGTTCGTTTTATTAGTACCAGTAATGTAAACGATAACCAAAGTGGTGTAATCATTGTAAACACTGAGTTTGCGCATCAAACTTTCGAAACCAAATTAAGCACAGCCAACAACTATTTTGAAATTGCCAACCAAGTTGGTGCGCATAAAATTAATGCAGAAGATGTTGCTTTAACAGCCGATAAAAACTCGCCTTCGGGAAGTGTACTAAGCATTTTTGCTTTGCCGTATATCTCACTTTTTTTAAGCTTTAAGTTTTTTGTACTTTCTGCGTTACACGAAATTAAAACAAAAACTCAACCCGAAAACAAAGGCAATGCGCCAATTTTCAGGATGGTATTTTATGTGCTTGTTTTGGGTTTTTGTGTAGGTTACCCGTTGTTAAGCCAGCAATATGGTATGACTTGGGACGAGAAGCAGCACGATGAATACAGCAAGGTGGCTTACAATTGGGTAATGTCTTTTGGTGAAGATACCACCGCATTAAGTGAGCCAACCGGCAATCATGATTATGTGCGTCAGATTTTCAGACATTATGGAGAGCACATCAACTTAATTTCTGCAATTATTTACAACACGTTTGATACCGATCCATACGATACACGCCACTTTATTATTTCGTTGTATGGATTGTTTGGGTTGATATGTATTGGGTTAACCGTTAAAGCACTTACCAGTTGGCGAGGCGCAATTATTGCGTTGTTGTTTGTGGGTCTTAACCCAAGTTGGATGGGCTTTAGTATGAATAACCCAACTGATATTCCTTTTGCAGTAGGCTTTGCCGTTTCGGGGTATTTTATGGTGCGTATTCTGCAAAATATGCCTCATCCAAAACGTAAACACATTACTTGGTTAGGTATTGGTATAGGTATTGGCATTGGTAGCCGTGTAGGTGCAATTTTAATTATTGCATATATGGCTATGTTCCTTGGTATACAATGGTTGTGGTATTGCATCAAAAACAAAAAGGGAATTTTTAGTGAAGGATTTTTAACCTATGTAAAGACCTTTTTTAGTGTAGCCGGTTTAGGTTATTTATTTGGTATTTCGTTATGGCCTTATGCCTTAAGTAATCCATTTAAAAATGTATACATCGCATTTAAAAAATCGAGTGAAAATGCATTTTATGCAAACAATACCGAGTTATTTGAAGGTACGCGCATGTACATGCTTACCGAAGCTCCGGGGTATTATGTGGTGAAGTTTTTAAGCATCGGTAACCCAATTTATTTGTTAGCTGGAATTGGTTTAACTTTATTGTTGTTAAACTGGATTCGTAAGTATGTGAATATTGGCTATGTGTTAATGTTTGTGTTTATGATGTCATTTCCGGTGGCTTGGGCTGAGTATACCGACTTAAACTACTACAATGGATGGAGACATTATCTGTTCGTATTGCCTTCGATGGTTGTGCTGTCTGCATTGTCTTATGAGTTTTTGTTAAATGCATTTAAAAACAAGTTTGCACAAATTGGTGTGGTAATTATATTGGGTGTGGCCTTTGTTAAACCTTTGGCATGGATGGTTAAAAATCACCCAAACCAATATGTTTATTTTAACGAGTTTGTGGGTGGTATTAATGGTGCATATGGTAATTACGAAACAGATTATTACAGTAACTCTTGTCGTGCTGCTGCCGAATGGATTGCTCAACAAGAGCCAAATAAAAAAGTATTAATCGGTATCAATAACGAACCCTTAACGGCTTCATATTACGGTCATCGCATCAACCCTAATTTAGATTTCTTTTGGGTGCGTGAGTATGAAGAATTTAAACCACGTTGGGATTATTTGATTTTAACCAGTCGTACATACAGTAAAAACGAATTGTTAAATGGCGCTTTCCCTCCAAAAGGAACGGTACATGTTATTAAAGCCGATGATGCACCGTTATGTGTAATTGTAAAACGTGAAAATACTTTTATGCCTGATGGTTATGAAGCATTGGCACGTAGAAGTGTGGATTCTGCAATCACTCATTTTGAAAAGGCGGTAGCTTACGACCCAATGAATGAAGAAGCACATCGTATGTTGGGCACTGCTTATTTATACAGCAATCGTTTTGCGGAGGCAGAAAAGGCATTGAAAAAATCTATTGAAATTTATCCTGAGAATTACTCGGGATATAGTATGCTAGGGCAAGTTTGGTATACCCAACAAAAACCAGATAGTGCGTTGCCATATTTAGACAAAGCACTGTATTATAAACGTAACGTAACAGAGGCATACTTCTATGCAGGTCAATGTATGTTGCAAAAAAACGATTTTGCAAAGGCCGCAGATTATTTTGAGAATGGTGTAAAAAATAATGGTAATATACCTGAGATGTTTGAAGGTTTAGGATTGGCATACTTAAATTTGGCTAATTACGCTATGGCCGAAGGTGCATTTAATAATGCATTGGCAATGAACCCAAATTATGCACGTGCATATTATTACTTGGCTCAGGTGTATCAACGTACAAATGAAAAAGCCAAAGCAGATGAGTGTATTAGGCGCTACCAAAGTTTAGCAGGTGGTCAACCCATGCAATAACAAATGTTGTTTTGCAACGTTTAAATTTAACAGTTTAAAACACACACATGCATTTATCTGTAATTATTGTTAACTATAACGTAAAGTACTTTTTAGAACAGGCGCTGCATAGCGTATACAAAGCTATGCGCGGTGTTGATGGAGAAGTATTTGTGGTTGATAATAACTCGGCAGATGGTAGTTGTGAAATGGTGCGCAGAAAGTTTCCGCAAACCATAGTTATAGAAAATAAAAACAATACTGGTTTTAGTGTGGCCAATAATCAAGCCATAAAACAAGCCAAAGGTAAATACGTATTGCTGCTGAACCCCGATACTGTTGTAGAGGAAGATTGCTTTACCGCCTGTATTGATTTTATGGAAAAGCACCAGGATGCAGGAGCATTGGGTGTTAAAATGATTGATGGAAAAGGCAAGTTTTTGCCTGAATCAAAACGTAGTTTACCAACGCCACAAGTTGCGTTTTATAAAATGTTTGGTTTTGCATCCATTTTTCCTAAATCAAAAACATTTGGCAGGTATCATTTGGGGTTTTTAAGTAATGATGAAGTACATGAAGTAGAAGTTTTATCGGGTGCATTTATGTTTATACGTAAAGCCGCTTTAGATAAAATTGGTTTGTTGGATGAAGACTATTTTATGTACGGTGAAGATATCGACTTATCTTACCGCATTACTCAAGGTGGTTATAAAAACTATTATTTCCCTAATACCACCATTATACATTACAAAGGCGAGAGCACCAAAAAAACAAGTGTAAATTATGTGTTTGTGTTTTACAGGGCCATGATCATTTTTGCCCAAAAACACTACAGCAATAAGCACGCTAAACTGTTTAGTTTCTTAATAAGTTTTGCTATTTACATACGTGCCGGTATTTCACTTATTGCAAGGTTTTTTCAAACCACACACCTTATGCTTTTAGATGCTGCGTGCATGTACACCGGCATATACCTGATAAAATTATACTGGGAGCGCAACCACAAATTTGTTGAAGGCGGATCTTACCCGATAGAGTTTATGTTGGTTAATGCAAGCATTTACACTTTACTTTGGATATTCGGTTTGTATTTATCAGGGGCATACGAAAAACCACGATCAATAACAGCAATCGTTAAAGGTGTTTTGTTTGGGTTGATAGGCATCAGTTTGGTATATGCATTTGCTCCGTTAAGTTATCGTTTTTCAAGGGCCATTATTATGTTAGGTTTTGTATGGGCTTTGGTTGGCGCTTACTTAAATAGATTAATATTATACGCAGCAAAATTTAAGAAAATAGACTTAGCCATGGCTTACGATACCACAACTATTATTGTGGGTAGCCAAACTGAAGCTGCTCGTGTACAAGATTTGTTAAACAAAACCAAAGCCAACTGTAAAGTTGCAGGTTATGTTACGGTTGGTAATGATAAAGAACAAAGTGATGATTATTTAGGCGATGTATCTCGACTAAAAGATATTGTTCAGGTGTTTAATGCCGAAGAAATTATTTTTTGCTCTAAAGATATTTCGGCAACACAAATTATACAATGGATGAGTGGTGTTACTTTACCTGGTGTGCAATACAAAATTGTGCCCGAGGAAAGCACATTTATTATTGGTTCGAACAGTAAAAACAGTGCAGGAGATTTTTATGCATTGGATATTAGCATGGCCTTGAGCGAGCCACAACATCAACGCAACAAAAGGTTGTTGGATGTATTGGTGGCCTTGTTGTTTACAGCGCTTAGTCCGGTGTTGTTACTAATAGTTAAACACCGTTTGCAGTTTCTTAAAAATTTGTGGGAGGTGTTTTTCGGACAAAAAACTTGGGTGGGTTACACGCAATCATCAAACCAAAATACTTTGCCTAAAATTAAACAAGGCGTGCTGTCACCGGTAATAAAATGGAACAATAGAGTTGAGCCCGGAACAGCGAATAAGTTGAATTTTATGTACGCCAAAAACTATTCTATAGAAAAAGATTTATACATTATCCTTTTATCTATTACCAAATTGGGAAGTTAATGTGTAATCTGAATTAGCCGAGGCATCTACAGCAGCAAAATCTGATACCAATTGTTGTATAATTTTAGCTGTTTCGTCAGGATAGTTTACCGATACAGGATGTCCGAAATTGATCCAACTTTTTAATCTTCCCGTGAAGGTCTCATCAATTTGTTTAGCCACAGATACACCCATTTGGCGGAGGGCTTCGGCATTACAAGTTTGCTCGTATTGGTTTAACATAGGTATAGATAAAACTTTTTTGCGTAAAAAAATTGCTTCTGCCGGACTTTCAAATCCACCTGCAGTTACCAATCCTTCGCTCAATGCTAAACTATTTAAAAAGTCATCGTTAATAATGGGTCTGATAATAACATTATTTTTTGTGTAAGACATTTTACTATGCTTACTAAATACATGCCACTGTACATCATTAACCCGCATCAAATGTGGTATCAAAATTTCATCGGCATGTGCCGGTAAATACACCGTAAAATGTCCTTTGTTATCTGTTTCAAGCATCCTCAACTCTTTGCGGATAATAGGTGTATGAATAAATGAATCGTAAGGTTTAAAATGGAAACCTATTTTATATGAAGCTGGAGCGTAATGTTTTAGTATGTTCTCGCTGATTTTATTTCGCTTAATTGGCCTTGGTGTGCGTTTGGATAAAAATGCAGCTTGATGACTTAATGCAACACATGATTTATTTTTTAGTTTACAGGCCCAAGCCGTAATAGGTTCAAAGTCATTTATAATCAAGTCGTAATCATGAACCGGAAAAGACATTACATCAGATAAATACCTTAACGGTCTCAGATGTTGAATGCTATCCACAAAATCAATACCCCCATGTTTGCCAAAAGTGTATCCAATGCCTTTTTTTTTGTATTTAATAAGATAAGGCAATTGGACTTCGGCCTGTCGACCACTTACTAAAACATCTAATTGGCCGTAATTTAATAAATGAGGTATGATTTCGCGTGCCCTGCTAATATGGCCATTACCTGTACCTTGTATGGCATATAAAATCTTCATTATAAAATTGCAACTGCAGATTTAATAATGTCTTGATAAAGCGATTCCATATCAGGAAGTTTCACATTAAGCTCGTCTTCCTCGTACATGTCTTCATCTCCAAACTCATTTTTATAGTGATATAAGCTCCACTTTTTATCGTTGTACTCAAGAGCTGTCAAATTCTCTACCCAATCACCACTATTTAAATAAAGCGTTTCTCCACCTTCTGTTTTAACATTACGTATAGCTGGTTGATGTATGTGGCCACATAGTACATAATCATAACCATTTTCGATAGCAATACTTGTTGCGGTTTCTTCAAAATCATCAATAAACTTAATGGCCTGTTTAACACTGTTTTTTATACGCTTACTAAACGATACTTTTCCTCGCCCCATTTTTTGCGACACCCAGTTTACCATACTGTTCAGTATAATCAATGTATCATAGCCAACGGCACCGAGCTTGGCCAACCATTTACTATGTTTCATGCTGATATCAAATACATCACCATGAAAAATCCAAGCTTTTTTGCCATCTAAGTCTAGTACCAACTTATCAAGTAACTCTAATTTTCCTAATCTAAAATCGGTAAACTTTCTTAGCATTTCATCATGGTTTCCGGTCAGGTAATACACCTTGGTTCCGTTGGCCATCATTTTAAAAATACGTTGCACTACTTTCATGTGGCTATCGGGCCAGTAGCGTTTACTAAATTGCCAGATGTCAACTATGTCGCCATTAAGAATTAAAATTTCGGGATTTATTGATTTTAAATAGCGGTTAACCGCTTTTGCGTGGCAACCATACGTACCTAAATGTACATCAGAAATAACGGCTACCTTTATGTTGCGTTTGTTCATTTACGCGTTTATTATTTGGTTACACAAAGTTTAACCCGTATTGTGATGTTAATGTTAAGTAATGATGAAGTGATTGTGGGCCAACAAATCACTGCTTTGTAAAATATACATAAGCAATACTTATTAGGGTTTGTTTTAGTCGCAACTTTTCATTAATTCGTACGTTCTATTTACAATTATGCCAACAGCAATAACCAATGATGTAAAAATAACTGTGGAGGTTGCCTATCAGGAAAACCAATCGGTCAAAGACCATGTTTTTGCTTACCGCATTACCATACACAACAAAGGTGATTATACCATTAAATTATTGCGCAGGCATTGGTACATAAACGATTTAAATATAGCAAAAAACGAAGTGGAAGGGGAAGGTGTAGTTGGAGTTCAACCCATATTAGAACCTGGCGAGTCACATCAATATGTATCTGGCTGTGTAATACAGTCTGACATGGGTGTTATGCACGGCACATATTTAATGGAAAGGCAGTTGGATGGAAAACAGTTCAAGGTAACCATCCCTAAGTTTAACCTGATAGCTCCTTTTAAAAACAATTGATTACCGTAAGAAATAACTTGTTCAAAGTAGCCATTTTTTTATTTGGGCTGATAGTTATTTTAGTTATTTTCTATTTCATAAAAACTCAGTTTAAAAACGGAGCTACAATAACTGAAGGTATTGTAACTAAAAATTACATGCACGGCATCAATAAAAGTGATTTTGGCAGCACCATTAGTGCCGAGATTCAGTTTTACGTGGGCGATAGTTTAGTAACCATGCTTGGTCCGGAAGGGCAACCTATGGATGTAGGATTAATTGTACCTGTATTGTATAAATCGGATAATCCAACAAATGCTGTTATTTACACCTTTGATGGATTTTGGTTGCACGGTTTAATTTGGTGCATTTTACCGGCCATTTTTTGGACAGCTATAAGCCTGAGTGTAATTAATGTTAGGCAAGATTGAATTACCACGCATTTAAACCTTAACTAGCTCAAGGTAAAAAATTCTTCTTTTTCGGTGGTATGATTCCTGATTATACCGGCACTTACCAAGTTAATCAGCATTTTTTGGGCCCGCCAACGTGAAATGTTAAGTAGTTTACACAATTGTTTAATGGTAATTTTATGGTTTTTACCCAAGTATTGTAATAGTCCTTCTTCGTGTTTGCTGTATTTAATCAACGTATCTTTTGGGTTGGTGTTTCGTTTCAACACATCAACCACAACTTTGCTGGCCAGTAAACTTTTGTCTTTAACTCTTATGTGTACCCACCATTTTCCGTCTTCATCCTTTGCATAATAGGGTTTATTAATTCCTTCGGGAACAATGCATTCAATCACTGTTTTATTGCCAAACTCCCATTCAATTATTTCCAGTTCAATTTCGGGTTTACAAAAAAAACTGGCGGCCAAATCAAGCATGTATTTTTCATCTTCGCCTCTCGCCCCGCTAATTGTGCCATTATCATTAACTCCAACTAAAAGTCTGCCTCCTTTATGATTGGCAAAAGAACTCATTGTTTTAGCGATTTTACTGGCGCTTGATATGGTTTTTTTAAAATCCAGGGTATCGCTTTCACCTTTGGCAATAAGTTGTTGTATGTAATTTAATGTCATGATAACAGTAGCAAACTATGATAATTTAACGCATTTGCCAAAGAGATGTTTCGGTGGTTTCAACAAATCAGCCTGTTAAAAAATTACAGTTTACATTCAGGCACCAAATTAGCAATAAAAGGTTTGGTTTATTAATCGGTAAAGTCAATATTTGCGACACTTTAAAATTGGCTTTAAAACCTTATTAAACAATGACACAACCAATAAAAATATCTGTAGCCAAAGGCGATGGAATCGGTCCTGAGATTATGGACGCAGTATTGCGTATTTTTGATGCTGCAAAAGTTACACTCGATTACGAGTTTATTGAAATGGGCAAAACCTATTTTGAACAAGGTTTTGGTACCGGCATGACTCCGGCAGCTAAAGAGAATGTGGAACGTAATGGTATATTGTTTAAAGGCCCTATGGAAACCCCAAAAGGTAAGGGCATGAAAAGTATAAATGTTACTGCTCGTAAAACATGGAGTACGTACGCTAACCGCAGACATTTCCAAAGTTTACCGGGTGTTGAAACTGTATTTAGCCGTGCAGGTATTCCTATTGATATTACCATTGTACGCGAAAATATTGAAGGCACTTATGGAGGAATTGAGCACTTAAATACAAATGATGTGGCCATTTGCCGCAGAATTATATCTAGACCAGGTTCTGAGCAAGTAATTCGTTTCGCTTTTGAAATGGCACGTAAGGAAGGTTTTACCAAAGTTACTTGCGCACACAAAGCAAACATTATGAAGTTAACTGATGGTATGTTCCTTGAAACTTTCCAACGTGTAGCAGCCGAATACAGCGATATCCAATCAAACGATATTATTGTTGATGATTTGGCGATGAAACTGGTAGCACGTCCACAAGAGTTCCAAGTGGTGGTATTAACCAACTTACAAGGCGATATCATGAGTGATTTATGTGCCGGCTTAGTTGGTGGACTGGGTTTTGCTCCATCGGCTAACGTAGGTGATAACATTTCTATTTTTGAAGCGGTACACGGAACTGCCCCTGATATTACAGGTAAAGGCATTGCAAATCCAACTTCATTGTTATTAAGTGGTTTGATGATGTTGCGTTATTTAGGTTTTGTTAAGCAAGCAGCAGATATTGAAAACGCTTTACGTTATACTTTAGAGCAAGGTGTACACACAGGTGATTTTGGTGATAAATCAATTCCATCGGTAGGAACAGAAGCTTTTGCAGCGGCTATTATTGCTAACCTGGGTAAAAAACCTGAGTTATCAAAACCGCGCGAAGCAGTTGAAGGTGTGGCTTTATATACTAAACCAGTTGCACCATCACAACAAAAAATGATGAAAGCTCCTGACAATTCAGTAAAGAAAATTGTTGGGGTTGATTTCTTTGTAGAAAGTGAATTATTGGGCAGCGAAATTGCAGGCAAAATCCAACCGCATTTGTTATCAAACCAAAAACTGGTAATGATTAGTAACCGTGGTACAATGGTTTGGCCTACAGGTTCTGTGTTTACAGAGTGTGTAGATCACTACCGAGTGAGGGTTGAGGGCGATATGACACAACCTGAAATTTTCACATTGTTATCAAAACTTTCAGCTGAGTTTTACATTCCTTCTCATGAAGTATTGAGAAACTATGGTGATAAGCCGGGCTTTTCTTTGGCTCAAGGACAATAAATTTTATTATAAAATAAATCTGGAAGCCGACTCAGTAAAGAGTCGGCTTTTTTATTTCAAGGTTCTGTGCCGCATTGGTATATGGTAAAAAACGTTTACTTTCACAATATTCAAATTTACACCCATGAAAAATTACCTGGCTTTAGTTTTGGTTGCTTTTTTGCTTGCATCGTGTTCGCAACAACAATTTGCGTTTAGAAAAAAAATTGCTGTTAAACAACCAGACCTATCGGCTGTACAAAATTATGCCCTCAAAAAAGTAGACAGCATAACATCAATAGAGGCTGGTAACAAAATAACCTATTCGGAACCATTGCCATTTGTAAAGCAACATGATGCATTAACAGCGGAGGAAGATATTTTTTCACCGGATGATACCATCAGGAAAAAGTATAAGTTTGATGATGATAAGAGGCCGAACAACCCCAATTCAGGTTCAGATCCTAAGGGTGGTTCTTATGATTTAAATGATAGAGCTGATAAAGATGCTTTAATAGGGTTTATTCTTAGTTTAGTTGGGTTATTGATTTTACAACCGGTTGCCATTGCAGGATTGATATACAGCATACGTGGTTTAAAATCTTTTAAAAGAAAAGGATTGGCTATAGCGGGCATAATTATTAGTGCTTTGGTAATTTTGCTGATGTTATTCTTGTTGTTTGTTTTTATTATGTTGATTCTGGCATTTGCCGGTTAACCATAATGTTTTAGTTTATCAAAGTGAAAGTAAACCCGGTTTAGGCTACAATAATTCCTATAAATTAAATCCAATTATTTACTTTCGCTTGTATGAATAGCGATTCAAGAAATATAGCCGTGTTGGGCGGAGGAAGTTGGGGAACAGCCATTGTTAAAATGCTTACCGAACAACTTAGAAATAACACCGGTAAAATAAATAAACTACAATGGTGGTTGCGTAAACAAGAAACCGTTGATTATGTTAATACCAATCGCCATAACCCAAATTATATTAGCTCTGTAGAAATACACCCCGAGTTGGTTGAAGTAACCAGCGATATTAAACACGTGGTAAACACTGCTGATATTATGGTATTGGCTGTGCCATCGGCCTTTTTAAAAGAGGCATTAAGCACGCTTACACCCAAAGATTTTGAAGGAAAATTTATTGTATCGGCTATTAAAGGTTTGTTGCCGCACAGCAAACAAATTGTAGCCGATTTTATGATGAACGAATTTAAAGTCCCTCACCAAAACCTTCTGGTTATTTCAGGCCCGTGCCATGCCGAAGAAGTTGCTGCAGAAAAATTATCCTACCTAACCATTGCCGGAAAGAACGAAGCTGTGACCAGTTACTTTGCATCGTTGTTGGCTTGCCGTTACATACGCACCATTATTTCCGAGGATTTAACCGGAACAGAATATGGTGCAGTACTAAAAAATATTTATGCAGTAGCCAGTGGTATTTGTCATGGTATAGGTTATGGTGATAATTTTCAGGCGGTATTAATTAGTAATGCCATTAGAGAGATGGAAGCCTTTTTATACAAAGTGCATGCACATCCACGCGAAATAAACCACTCGGCCTATTTGGGCGATTTGTTGGTAACAGCCTACTCGCAACACAGCCGTAACCGCACGTTTGGTAACATGTTGGGCAAGGGTTATTCGGTTAAATCAGCCCAACTAGAAATGAATATGATTGCCGAAGGTTATTATGCTACCAAGAGTATGTTTGAGTTAAATGCCGAGCAATTACACATTGATATGCCAATAGCCGAAGCTGTATACAACATTATATACAATAATAAACCTGCTAAAGCAGAAATAGAAAAGTTGAGTACAAAACTAATTTAACATATTATGCCCAATCAAGTAGAAGAATTTAATGCATACAGGGCCAAAATGAATGAGAAAATTTTGGCACAAGATAACTTGGTGCTAAAACGTTTGTTTAACCTGGATACCAATACTTACGATGAAGGAGCACTATCAACCCAAACCAAAGAAATGTTGGGTTTAGTGGCTAGTATGGTTTTACGTTGTGATGATTGTATAAAATACCACTTGGGTAAATGCAAAGAGCAAGGTGTAACCACCGCGCAGGTATACGAGATTTTTGCCGTAGCTAATATTGTTGGTGGAACCATTGTAATACCGCACACCAGAAGGGCTGCGGAGTATTGGGAAGAATTAGAAAACGTATAAACTATAGCACAAAAAAAGCGATTGAAATTTCAATCGCTTTTTTATTTAATAGCCTAATTTTTAGTTTTGAGGAGCAGGTGTTGTGGTAGTTTCTTTTTTAGTACTGCAGCAAGATTTTTTCTTGCTTGTACCACATTCTTTTTTGTCGCTTGGTGCGCAATGCTTTTTCTCTGCTTTCTCTGCAGGAAGTGCATCTTCCATCACAACAGGTGTTGTGCTAGCTGGTTTAGTTTCGTTGCTAACTACCTTTGCTTTTGGAGCTTCTTTTTTAGGAGCAACAGTTTGTGCATTTACGCCAACATATCCTAAACCTAAAAAGGCTGCTAATACCAATAGTTTTTTCATATTACTCTATATTAATGTGTTAAACAAACTTAACGATTTTATTCATAAAAAGTGCAGTGCAATTGTTAAAGTTCAGCTAAAACGGTTTGTCCGCCCTTAACCTTTTGGTTTAACGCTACACTTACCTTGGTTCCTACCGGAAGAAAAATATCAACACGTGAGCCAAATTTAATAAAGCCCATTTCACCGGTTTGTGCCACGTATTCGCCTTCTTTTACGTACCAAACAATCCTTTTAGCCAATGCTCCGGCAATTTGTCTAAACAATACCTCAACTCCGTTTTTATGTTCAATTACGGTTGTGGTACGCTCGTTTTCAGTTGACGATTTTGGATGCCAAGCCACCAAATACAATCCCGGATGGTATTTAAAGTATTTAACCAAGCCACCAATTGGGTTGCGGTTAACGTGCACATTAAAAGGCGACATAAACACTGAAATTTGTAAACGTTTGCCTTTAAAATATTCGGCTTCTTCCACCTCTTCAATCACCACTACTTTACCATCTGCTGGCGAAACAACCAGGTTTTCGCCAATAGTAGGAGTAAAGCTTGGATTACGGAAAAACTGTAACACAATTACCAGTAAAACTACCGAAATAGCGATAACAATGTTTTGTACCAATACAAACTCGGGTAACAAAAACTGGATGCCTGCATTTATTGCAAATAACACCAGTAAGGTGATTAAAATTGTGGCTTTGCCTTCTTTGTGTAACATAAATTCTTAATAATAAATATGCCACAATTTGTAAGGATAAAAGTTACCCATCACAAATTGTGGCGCAGTAAAAATACCAATTATAGTCCAAACTTACCGCGTAGTTTTTCTACTTCGGCAACTTTTCCAATAGCTACTACATAAGCAGCAATACGCATGCTGATGTTGTATTTTTGTGAAGCAGCATAAACCGCTTCAAATGCAGTTTTCATTACCCTGTCTGCTCTGCGGTTAACGCGCTCTTCGGTCCAGAAGTAACCCAAGCGATTTTGAACCCACTCGAAGTAACTTACGGTAACACCACCTGCGTTAGCCAAAATATCAGGTACAACCATGATACCTTTTTTGTTCAAAATTTCATCAGCATTTGCAACTGTAGGTCCGTTAGCACCTTCAACAATTACTTTTGCTTTAATTCTGTCAGCATTGTCAGCGGTAATTTGGTTTTCCATAGCAGCAGGAACCAAAACAGTTACGTCTAATTCTAACAATTGCTCATTAGTAATGCGTTCTGCTTTAAATCCTTCTAATGTACCACCGTTGTTATCGCGGTATGCAATTGCAGCTTCAATATCAATACCCTCAGGATTGTAATATCCACCAGTAACATCACTAATGGCAAGCACTTTCATGCCTTGCATAGCTAATAGTTTGGCAGAAATAGAACCTACGTTACCAAAACCTTGAACGGCACAAGTGCAACCAATTGGGCTGATACCTAACTTAGATAAAGCACTGCGGGTTGATACCATTACACCACGACCTGTTGCTTCAACACGTCCTAATGAACCACCTAAAACCAGTGGTTTACCTGTAACAACTGCAGGAGAAGAGTAACCAACTAATTTAGAATACTCATCCATAATCCAAGCCATTTCTTGTTGGCCTGTACCCATATCAGGAGCAGGAATATCTTTATCCGGTCCAAATACATCAACCATTAAATCGGTATATGCGCGGGTTAAACGCTCTAATTCGCCTTTACTTAATTTACGTGGATCACATTTAATACCGCCTTTACCACCACCGTATGGAATACCAACTACGGCACACTTCCATGTCATCCATGCTGCTAAAGCTTTAACCTCATCAAGGTTAACATCCATGCTGTAGCGGATACCACCTTTTGATGGGCCGAGGTTTGCGTTATGTACTACGCGGAAACCTTCAAATACTTGAACGGTTCCGTTATCCATAGTAACGGGTATTGAAACGATAACAGATTTTTGTGGCGATTTTAATACGTTGTAAGATCCTTCATCTAATCCTAAAATACGTGCGGCTTCGTCAAAGCGTGACATCATCGACTCAAACGGATTGTCGTTGCTGTGTGTTGCTGTTTTTTGTGACATGTGATTGTGTTTTAAAGCACGGCAAATGTAATATTTGCCACGTTTTTACCAAATTACATTTTACATTGATGCAATATCAAACCTAACTAGGCTGCTAAATGCCGAAACACGGTTGTTTAACTCTTCGTCAGTTAGGTCCATAATACGCTCTGTACCAAATTTTTCAACACAAAAACTTGCCATTGCCGAGCCATAAATGATGGCATTCTTCATGTTGGCAAAACTTATATCGTTTGTTTTGGCCAAATAACCAATAAAGCCACCCGCAAATGTATCGCCTGCTCCTGTTGGGTCAAACACATCTTCTAATGGTAAAGCCGGTGCAAAAAACACTTCACTACCGTGAAATAACAATGCGCCATTCTCGCCTTTTTTAATGATTAGATATTTTGGCCCCATGGCTTGAATTTTAGCGGCAGCTTTTACCAAAGAATATTCGCCTGAAAGCTGACGAGCTTCTTCATCGTTAATGGTTAATACATCAACCATGGCAATGGTTTTTTTCAAATCGTCTAATGCAATTTCCATCCAAAAGTTCATCGTGTCCATTACAATTAGTTTTGGGCGTTTGGTTAAGCGGTTCATTACCGTTTGTTGAACAGCAGGAGTTAAATTGCCCAACATCAAATATTCGCAATCTTGGTACGAATCAGGAATAATAGGATCAAAGTTGCCCAACACATTTAATTCTGTAACCAAAGTGTCGCGCGTATTCATATCCGTGTGGTATTTGCCACTCCAAAAAAACGATTTTTCGCCTTGTTTAATTTGTAAACCCTCGGTGTCTACACCTTTATTTTGCAGGGTTTGAATAAATTCATTCGGAAAATCCTCACCTACTACAGCTACCAATTTTGATTGTTTTGTGAAATAACTTGCAGCTAAGCTAATGTAAGAAGCAGCACCACCGATAATTTTATCGGTTTTTCCGAAGGGGGTTTCAATGGCATCAAATGCCACACTACCAACAACTAATAAACTCATGTAAAATATTTTTAATTTTTTTTGCAGCAAATATTGCATTTTTAATTTTAACAAACTAACATTGCATCCCGTTTCAGTAACAAAGTTACTAATGGGAACTAACCAAATTCCTTGATAGCTCAGCTGGTTAGAGCGACTGACTGTTAATCAGTAGGTCCCTGGTTCGAGTCCAGGTCAGGGAGCAAATTTAAAAGACCGCATTGCGGTCTTTTTTTATGCAATAAACTTTCTGGACGAGAAGTTTATCCCATGCAATAGCTGTGCGAAGTATGAGCAACAGATATGCCATCGGGAAGTCCAGGTCAGGGAGCGATGAAGCAGAAACGCAAGCGTTACGCTTCATCGTTATAAAGTGTAAAACGAGGCAACGAGTTTTTCTACTTTATAACGACAAAATTACTAAGCCAACTCCGGGTGGCTTTTTTGTTTTAAGCCGTAAAAATTTATGATTAAAACAAAAAATCTACCATTCGGAAAGGTTTATTGTGTTAGACTTATAAGAAATGTTTGAAGGACTCCCTATGACCTATGATGATTTTACGTAACAATCAAGGTGACTGTTTGGAGGTTGGGTTTGGTAAGCAATCCCGAAGCGCAGCGGCTAGGATTGCACTGCAAAAACAGGCTCTGTAGATTGTAGTAAAATCATCATTAGCCTTGAATTTTTTGCTAACTTTTTTGCTCAATTTATTTATGTTTTCAGCGGCATCGCTGAATGTAAACATTTGTTTCAAGACAACTGCGTAGCAATCAACGAGACCAAAAAACAATAGCAACTACGAGTTAAAAAGTTAGGCGGTTTGGGGTGCAACCTCAAGTTCTTGTCTAGATTCAATCATTCATTACAAATGACCTATAATCTCTTTTAAATAATCTTAAACTACTCCGTATTGGTTCCTAGATACCTTTAGCATCGACAACCATTGTTTAATACCTCTCTTTTGTCTATGTTTGAGTTACGGAGAAAAACATGTCACATTACTAGTTTACGACATATAATTGGTCTGGTATAAATTACTTTTTAACCCGACAATCAATACAATTTAACCACCCATGTAATATTACACAGTGGCTTAGTTATTAAGTATTTACTTGTGGTTATTAAATTAATATTTATGCATACTCCATTTAATAAAGTATTGTACATCGGGTTTTTATTATTAGGCATTTACCAAGCTTTGGTTTCTAATGATTACATGCAGGCTGCCGCTTCAATGGGTATAGGACTTGCTTTTGATCCATTTAATCCGGAACAAAAATGGAACGAAAGGCCAATGTGGCAAAAGGTGGTTTTGATTTTACATTTAGCAATGGTTGTTGCAATGTTCGGTTTTGGAATTGGGCTGAACGATAAATAACAATACCGAGTTTTTTGTGAAAGAGGTTTACATTTAAAAGAGTTGCGTTTCACTCAACAAACCAATTAAAATAGGTATTGTTACAAATGACTCATGTACTCGTTTAAAATAATTTTAAACCATTCGGTATATAAGTGTGGCGATTGTTTGGCATCATTTACCACTTCTTGCAATGGCATCCATTTGTAGCTATTTACTTCTTGCGGGTTGATGTTGGGTGTGCCGTTGTATGTGCCGGTAAAAATAAAATCAAGTTCGTGTTCGGTTAAGCCGTTATCAAATGGTGCTTTGTATAAAAACCTGAATTTTTCGGTTAACTCACAATCAAGCCCCATTTCTTCCATAAGCCTGCGGTGTGCAGCATCTATGGTTTGTTCGTTTGCACGTGGGTGGCTGCAACAGGTATTGGTCCACAAACCACCGCTGTGGTATTTATCTAAAGCACGTTGTTGCAACAATAATTCACCATTATTATTAAATATAAAAACGCTGAAAGCACGGTGCAATAAAGCTTTCTGATGGGCTTCGTATTTTTCCATCAATCCAACTTCGTTGTTGTGTTCATCAACCAATATTACATACTCTTGCATGCGTGCTTGTTTATTGTTGTAAAGTTAGCTTTTCTGTTTTGCTAACTTCGCTACTGTTTAGTAAAAATTTTGTGATACGTTGTTTTAAATCTACATCATTTAACGTCTTTACTTCTTTTAACAACAACGCTTTATCGCCAGATAAATTAGAGTGATAATCTAGAAACTTTGGCGAACTGCTTTGAATAGAGAACCGTAAAAACCTCAACTCAATATTTGAAGGCTCTTTTTGTAATGCTTGCTCCAAAATTTCTTTACCTGTTTTAAAGTAATTTAATTTTTTGTATGGCCCGAAAACATGTTTGGCCATAACCATAGTCACTGCGCCTTTGTATCCCCAAAAAGTATTGTTATTACTTGAGTTTAATTTTTCTAACAAGTCGGCTGCAGCTTGTTGGTTATAAACAGCTTTTTCGTATATATTTCTAACCTCTGTAATAGATAAATTAGCATTGGTAAACGAACTTAAAATCAATAGTGATAAAACCCATTTATACATTAAAGTAAATTAAAGCTGTGTCGTAAATATGAGCCAAAAAACAACGCGTATTTCTGGTTATCGGGTATGCGAACACGTTCTTCCAAAATGCGATTAACCGGCATGTTCATTATTTTTTTAAATAGGTTGTGGTAGTATATGTATGCTACATAAACGCCAAATCTTGCATCCTTAGGTAACTTCTTAATTCCTTCGTAACCGGCAGCAAAATCTTTCATAATGTCGGCTTCAATTTCGCGTTTGGTTTCATCGTTAAAAGTTTGGGTGAGCAATTGCGGGAAGTACATTCTACCTAAGCCGTCAACATCTGCTTTAAAATCACGCAAGAAATTAATTTTCTGGAACGCAGAGCCCAACTTCATGGCATTGTATTTTAACTCATCATATTTGGTTTGATTACCTTCAACAAAAACTTTTAAGCACATTAATCCAACTACCTCAGCAGAACCAAGAATGTACTCTTCGTACCCTTTTTGATCATAAGTATGCTCGGTTAAATCCATTTCCATACTGCGTAAAAAAGTATCAATTAACTCGTGGTCTATGTGGTAATCGTTTACTACTTTTTGAAAGTTATTTAATATCGGATTTAAACTGATGCCTTGATTAATGGCCTTGTAGGTATCAACTTTAAAATCATCCAACAAAATCTTTTTATCGTATTGATGAAAGGTATCTACAATTTCATCCGCAAAACGAACAAAACCATAAATGGCGTAAATCGGGTTATGAAACTTTTTAGCAAGAAATCTAACCCCAAGAGAAAACGAGGTACTGTAAGAGTTAGTTACCATTTTACTGGTCCTCTCTGAAATGTCGTCAAATAATGCTTTCATATGTTAGTGTGATTTAACAAGTTTATAATCTTTGGCAATAAGGTTGGCGGCTACTTTACCGCTGATAATACTTGGCGGAAGTCCCGGCCCCGGAACGGTTAATTGTCCTGCGTAATACAAGTTTTTAACTTTTTTACTTTTGATGCGCGGTTTTAGAATAGCGGTTTGGTCGAGTGTATTGGCTAAACCGTAAGCATTACCCTTAAATGCGTGGTAATCGCTTACAAAATCAGAAAAAGCATAGCTTTTACGGTACACCACATGCATCATGATTTCGGTATTGGTATGCTTTTCCAATCGTTGCATAATAATTTTAAAGTAACGTTCGCGTACCTCTTCATTATCAACCATACCCGGAGCTACCGGTATTAGCATGAATAAGTTTTCATAACCATCAGGTGCAACAGTATTATCTGTTACACTTGGTGCTGATACATAAAACAACGGTTCTGTTGGCCATTGTGGTTCAGTATAAATTTCGTGTGCATGGCGGGTAAAGTCAGCATCAAAAAATAAATTATGATGAAGCAATCCCGGAATGCGCTTGTTTACACCAATGTAATATAACAAGCAAGATGGTGCCAATTTACGTTGGTCCCAGTAGCTATCTGTGTAAGTTTGGTCTGCTTCTTGTAACAACTTTTGCTCTATGTGGTGATAGTCGCCTGCACCAACAATAACATCAGCAACAAATTCACCCTGTTTGGTAACTACTTTTTTAGCATAACCATTTTGTGTTTCTACCTTTAAAACTTCGTGGTTGGTTTTGATATCAACACCCTGTTTTAATGCAATGGTTTTAAATGCCTCAATAACCTTAAACATGCCGCCCATTGGATACCAAGTTCCCAAACTCATATCGGCATAATTCATTAGGCTGTATAAGGCCGGTGTGTTTTTTGATAATGCACCTAAAAACAAAATAGGAAATTCGAGCAATTCAATTAAAAACGGATGAGAAACGAAAGTACGCACATGCTTTTTGATGCTGGTAAACACATCCATTTTAATCAACCCTTTTAAAAGTCGTGCATCAGCAAACTCCAATAAACTGACACTTGGTTTATATACCAAATCGTTGATACCAACCTCATACTTATATTGCGCTTCTTTTAAAAATGTTCTCAGTTTAATTGCACTGCCCGGTTCGTAACGTTCAAATAATTGTTCCAACTCCTGCATGTTGGCCGGAATTTGAACTGCTTCACCATTTTTATCAAACACTTGATAACTTGGGTCAAGTCTTTTTAGCTCATAAAAATCTGACGTAGTATGTCCGAAGTCGTTGTAAAATTTTTCGAACACATCAGGCATCCAATACCAACTTGGCCCCATATCAAACATAAACCCTTGTGCTTCAAACTTGCGCGCACGGCCACCAATCTCGCTATTTTTTTCGAGCAAAGTAACCTTCAACCCCTTTTGGGTCAGGTAGCTTGCAGCGCTTAAGCCTGCTACTCCGGAGCCGATTACTATTGCAGTTTTTGCAGTCATGATTTATGTTTTAGTTTTATGGTTGTTATAAAAACACCTGTTATGGTAAATTGTTTAAGATTTTCTGACATTTATCACTAAAACTCTACTATAAATCCAAATGTTGGTAAAAACGTATCGTTAAAGTTAGGTATTATTTTGGGGATTCCGTTACTACCATCAGGTTTTATTGCCTGACCATCTGTAGTGGCCCATCCCGAATTATCGGAGGTTCGCTCAAAAGCATATTGTGGTATAGCCGGATTTTTTGAACGTAGTACATTTTGAATGTCCAAGAAAACATCAAGTGTAATGCGTTTAAAGTTCCATTTTTTATCAACCCGGATATCTGTTTGGTTGAATGCACCTAAACGAATGGTGTTTAACAAAGAATAATCTAGTGTACCCGATCCGGTTAGCAGATAATTTTGGCGCGATTGTGTAAGCTCAAATGGGGTATATGGATTGCCTCCTGAAAAACGGTGTTTTAAGCCAACCTCCCAACCTTTTTTAAACTTGTAACCTGCAATGGCCGAAACTAAATGTCTATTATCCCAAGCTGAGGCAACATATTTGTTGTTTACACCGCTAAACTGGCTGTAAAAAAACGTATACGAAAATGTGGTGTAAAACCTTTTGGTTAATTTTTGTTGAACAAAAAACTCAAAACCATATGCTCTTCCTTTACCGGTACTGTTCACGTTTTCGTTGCCAATTGCGCCAAACTCAGTACCTTGATTAGCCAATGAAATGCCATCTCTAACCGATACGGGATAGTTAAAATATTGCTTGTAAAATCCTTCTAATGTAATACGAGTGGTTGTGGTTGGTAAGTATTCAATTCCGGCCACATAATGATCTACACCAATGTATTTGTTGTCTTTGTTCTGGAAATTTCCAACATTGTCCTTGTAACCTAAAACAGTGTAAATTGGTAAACGGTAATACCTGCCCACACTCGCATTAATGTTAAAGTTTGATGTTAGGGCATAAGATGATGATAGGCGCGGAGAAAGGGTTTCCCAAAGTTTATTTCCGCTGTTTAAAAAAGTATTTCCATCGCTGCGCACACCAAAAGAAAGATTAAGTCTATCTCCTAAAAATCGTCTGCTTACATCACCGAAAATACCATATTTAAAAAACTCAATGTTGGTGTTGAGAGGCACATTAAAGTCAATACCTGTGGCAGGGTTTCTGAACACAGCGAAACCTTCGTTGTTAAATTTTACGTATTGAAACATACCTCCATAACTGTACTTCCACTTGCCGCTGTATTTATTGATATCAAACCTTAGTTTGTTTTCAATTTCTTGTGATTTAATTTTTAACGTTCGTGTACTTTCATCTTTGGTTTTGGCATCTGTAAATCGGTCGAGCTTGTTTTCAAACATGTTGCGGCTTACGGCTATGTTTATAAAACCATTGTTAATTCTGCGTTTAAGCGTGCTTCCAATGGTGTAATTCCATTGGTTAATAAACGGGTTCGCACGTAAAATGTATTCCGACTCGGGTGTTGAGTTCTTTGGAACTGTAAAGCTAAATTCATCAATAGCACCAACACCTAAAGTGGTAAGTACGGTTTTATTATCAATTTTTGTGGTGGTTTTATATTGAAAATCCCAATAGTTTGGTCGGATTGGAAGATCCAATGCCGTAAATAAAAACTGTAAATAACTTCTGCGTGCCGATGCCAAAAACGTTGTTTTTTTGGTCAAAGGTCCGTCTAAAGTTAAACCAAATTCTGATGCACTAAGCCTCGCATTACCTTGCAACCTTTCGCTGTTTCCGTCTCTTTGTTTAAAACTTAAAACAGATGATAAAGCATTATCTACATTAGCTTTAAAACTGCTCGAGCTTAAGGTTACATCTTCAATAAAACTTACATTTAAAATACCTTGTGGTCCACCGCTTGCACCTTGTGTACTGAAGTGGTTGATTACCGGAATTTCAATACCATCAATATAAAAAACATTTTCGCTTGGTCCGCCACCACGTATTACAATATCGTTACGAAATGCGCCACCACCCGTATTTCCGCCAACACCGGGTAAGGCTTGTATAACACGACTGATATCAAAGTTTCCACCCGGGTTACTTCTAATTTCTTCGGCAGTTAAGTTTTGAACCGACAAAGGGGTTTCTGTTTTTTTACCGAATGTTCTACTTTGTACCACTACTTCATTTAAACCCTTACTCTCAGGTTCAATTTCAATGTTAAAGGTTTGTACATTGCCGGATGTTACCACAATGTTAAATAATGTTTTAGATTGATAACCCACGTATTGAACTTTGATGTTATATGAGCCTGGCGTGATTCCGGTAATTTTAAATTTTCCTTCCAAATCAGTTTGCGCACCAAACGATGTTCCTTCCAAAATAACAGTAGCCCCTGTTAATAATTCTTGCGTGTTTTTATCTTTAACAATACCCGTTACTGTACCTTTTGATTGGGCTGAGGCCAAATTGCTAAGACCTAAAACCAAAATAAGCAATGTAAGTAGTTTCTTCATTTTAGTACAAATTTGTACTAATGAAAACCAAAGTGGTTCGATATTGTTTTAGTGATTAGAAAATTTTTTGTAATCATGTCTAATATACCTGTAATTGCCCAACTAATAACTCGTTTTCAGGACTTTGAAAAGGAGGTTAAAGAACCTACCATTGAAGGTTTTAGCTATTGGTTGCAGCAACAAAAAAATGCGCCCAACCTAAAACACCATTTACAAATGGGTACTAAGGATGATTATGCTAACGAAGGTGTGAATAACACGGATTCTGCTATTGGTATTTTATTGGGCATGCTAAATAAATACGCGAAGCACTACAGTAAAATTGCGTTAGATAATTTGCCACTCAATACTATAGATGAGTTTGGTTATTTGGCACATTTATCAACCCACCAAAAAATTACTAAAACGGAATTAATCTCTCAGGGGTTGGATGGAAAAACAACAGGCACGGATATTATTAGGCGTTTGGTTAAAAACGGATTAGCCAAAGAAATCATCAACCCAAAAGATAAAAGGAGTAAACTGTTACAAATAACAGAAAAGGGAAAAAGGATTATATATCAGGCTTATGTTAAAATGAGTGCCGTATCCATAAAGGTGACGGGTAATTTGAACAAAACAGAAAAACAACAGTTACTGCAATTGCTCAGTAAGTTAGAGTTATATCACAAGTACAACGAAAAAAGTATAACCACTGAATTGGAATTGTTAAACTCAGGCAGATAAATTTTTATCTACCTTAAATTAGTGTTTACTTCGCAATGGTCTTAATCATTTAACCATGAATGTAATTGTAATAGGTGCAGGAATAGCGGGTTTAGCAAGTGCAGTTAGGTTAGCTGCTGCCGGACATCAAGTTACCGTGTTTGAAAGAAATGTGTATCCCGGAGGTAAGTTAAGTGAGATAAATATAAATGGTTTTAGGTTTGATGCAGGCCCATCATTGTTTACTTTACCCAACTTAGTTACTGACTTATTTAAAATTGTAGGAAAAAATCCTACTGATTATTTTAATTATAAACAAATCGAAAAGGCGTGTAATTATTTTTATGAAGATGGAACAACTTTTACAGCCTATCATAACAAACAAAAATTTGCAGACGAACTCACACAAAAATTAGGTTTAAAATCAACCAAACCCATATTTAAATATTTAAACAAATCAGCTAAAAAGTATGAATTAACAGCACCTTTGTTTATAGAAAAATCGTTGCATAAATTAAGTACGTATACCAATTTTAGAACCTTAAAAGCAGTTTCAAATTTGGCTACTTATCAGCTTACCAGAACCATTAACGATGTAAACGAAAGTGCTTTTAATGATGATCGTTTGGTGCAGTACTTTAATCGTTTTGCTACTTACAACGGAAGTAGCCCATACAAAGCACCGGGCATGCTAACCATGATACCTCATTTAGAACATAATATTGGTACATTTTTTCCGGAAGGTGGGATGATTGCCATCACCAATAGCATATATAAATTAGCGCAAGAATTGGGTGTTAAATTTGGTTTTAACAGTGATGTTCAGGAAATAAAGGCAGAAGGTGGCAAAGGTAAAAGGCAAGTTAAAGGTGTGGTAGTTAATGGTAACTTTCATCAAGCTGATGTGGTGATTAGTAATGCAGATATTCACCCAACCTACACTAGGTTACTTAAAAATGAACCTCAGCCGGAGAAATTATTGACACAAGAAAAATCATCATCGGCACTTATTTTTTATTGGGGAATTAACAAGCTGTTTCCGCAACTTGATTTGCATAATATTTTATTCAGCAGCGACTACAAAACAGAGTTTAAACACATTTTTAGTTATAAGAGTATTTACTACGATCCAACCATATACATTAATATTACCAGTAAATACAAGCCTGATGATGCACCTGCAGGATGTGAAAATTGGTTTGTAATGATTAATACTCCGGCTAACAGCACACAAAATTGGGATGCATATATTGCCCAAGCAAGGAAACAAATCATTACCAAAATAAACCGTTTGCTCAAAACAAAAATTGAAGAACATATTGTGGTAGAAGAGCAGCTTAATCCGTTAACAATAGAAAGTAAAACATCATCGTTTGGCGGTTCGCTTTATGGTAACTCAAGTAATAACATGTATGCAGCATTTTTGCGTCATAAAAATTTTAGCAGCAGCATAAAAGGTTTGTATTTCTGCGGAGGAAGTGTTCATCCTGGTGGTGGAATTCCGCTTTGTTTAAACAGTGCAAAAATAGTATCAGAAATTATTAACGAAGATTATTCATGAACCTCAAAGCACCATTTATAGGCATTGTCGTACTTATTATTTTACATGCAGTAGGATTAATTGGCACTGCTTTTTTTGATGAAGATTTGATGAAACTTACACCTATTAATCTTTTGATAAGTATAGGTGTGGTGTTGTGGTTTCATGAAAGTTACAGTAAACCATTTTTACTTTACTTAGCTATTGTTTATGTATGTGGTTATTTGATTGAACTTGCCGGAATTACGACAGGCAAAATATTCGGGCAATATTTTTATGGTAATAATTTAGGAATTAAACTGGCAGATGTACCTTTAATAATAGGCATAAATTGGGTAATGCTAAGTTATGGCAGTATGAGTATTATTGGGCGATTAAGTGATAAATTTAGTGTACTTAAACATCAGTTTATAGCTCCTGCGGTTGGTGCTTTTTTAATGGTATTTGCTGATTTTTGGATTGAGCAACTCTGCCAACGGTTAGACTTCTGGTATTGGAGAGGTAATGTAGTTCCTATTCAAAACTACACTGCTTGGTTTTTATTTTCGTTTTCGTTTAACTTTTTGTTTGTAAGGTTACAATTGCAAAGTAAAAATATAGTGGCTGTATGGCTTTACGTATTGCAACTGTTGTTTTTTATAGGCTTAAATATCTCGTTAAACTAAATGCTTTACTTGTTGTTATAATAATTATGATACTTGTTAATATTTTAATTGTACTAGGTACCTTCTTTTTTATGGAGTTTATGGCCTGGTTTTCGCACAAATTTGTGATGCATGGTTTTTTGTGGTACTTACACAAAGATCATCATCAGGTTGAGCCCGGATTTTTTGAAAAAAACGATGCTTTCTTTTTAATTTATGCCATACCAAGCGCCTACTGTTACATGACAGGTTTAATGGCAGGTGGCGATTTTAGGTTGTACATTGGTATTGGTATTTCGCTTTACGGATTGGCGTATTTTATGGTGCATGATATCATCATTCATCAACGCTTTAAAATATTTACGCATTGGAATAACAGATATGTTAGAGCTATTAGAAGAGCGCATAAAATGCACCACAAACATTTGGGTAAAGAGCATGGCGAAAACTTCGGAATGCTGATCGTACCATTAAAATATTGGAAAGATCCTAACACCAGTAAATAAACCGATTATGACATTGTACGCGTGGCTAATGGTGGTCTCTTTTGCAGGACCATTTTTTTTGAGTTTTGATAAGAAAGTAGCTTTTTATAAAAGTTGGTTACCATTGTTTGCGGGCATTTTTTTAAATGGTTTGATTTTTATTTTGTGGGATGGCTGGTTTGCCAGAACCGGAGTTTGGGGCTTTAACAACGATTATGTTTGGTCGCTTAGGTTAAATGATCTACCGCTGGAAGAATGGTCGTTCTTTTTTGTGGTGCCTTATGCTAGTGTATTTATTTATGCTTGTTTAAAAGCCTATATCAAAAAAGAACCTTTTGCCAGACATAAGCACAATATTACTTTATTGTTTTTAGTACTTACTTTTATATTGGCGCTTTTTAACTCTGATAAAACTTACACATTTTACAATTGCTTAATAGCATCGGTACTTTTATTAATACATTACCTGTTTATTAAAAGCAGTTGGATGGGTTACTTTTGGTTGGCCTACTTCGTACACTTAATACCTTTTTTTATTGTAAACGGGGTGCTTACCGGAGCTGTAACCCCTAAGCCGGTTGTATGGTATAACAATGCCGAAATTTTAGGTATTCGTTTATACACCATTCCTGCAGAGGATACCGTTTATGCGTTAACCTGTTTGTTGCTTCCTATTACAGTAATGGAATTTATACTATCTAAAACTGCAAGTAAATAGGCATTATTGGCGTTGCTGCTTTAAACTGAACCAACAAAACAATTAGAACAGTGAATCCTGCAACATACACCCATAAAGGAATGTTGTTAAACTTCGCAATTACATCATCAGCTAGTGTATCTCTTAGGCTGTGTAGCAAATATCCAAAAAACATCATGCCAATTAACGGAGCATAGTTTTGGTAAATTTGTGGTATGATTCCTAAATCAAAGTTGTCTGTTATTTGATGAATCATATCAAAAGCAACGGCTATGTTTTCTGATTTAAAAAATATCCAGGTAAAGCACACAAAATGGAAAGTGATGAACACACCCAAGTGTTTTTGTACAGCATTTGGAATAAAGTTGAATGCATTTTTAAAATACGTCATTCTTAACTTATCTATTGCCAAAGCTAATCCATGTAATGCGCCCCAAATAACAAAAGTAAAATTAGCTCCGTGCCACAAACCACCAATAAGCATGGTAATAAATAAATTGATGTATTGACGTACTTTCCCTAACCTGTTTCCTCCAAGTGGAATGTATAAATAATCGCGAAGCCAACTGCTTAAACTAATGTGCCACCTGCGCCAAAATTCAGTAATATTTTTACTTTGGTAAGGTGATAAAAAGTTGATGTTAATATCAAACCCAAGCCATTTACCCAAGCCAATGGCCATATCACTATAACCACTAAAATCGCAGTAAATTACCAATGCGTAACCATACACAGCCAACACACTTTCTACACCACTATAACGCATAGGTGCATCAAATACATGTTGTACCAGGTTAACGTAAATAAAGTCGCTTACAATTACCTTTTTAATTAACCCTGATGCAATAAGGTAAGCGCCTTTTGCCAACTGTGTATTGTTAACCAGGTATGGTTTATGTATTTGCGGAATAAAATCAGATGCGCGAACAATTGGTCCCATTACCAACTTGGGGAAGAAAGACAAGAAGAACAAATAATCCCAGAAACTGCGTACAGGTTTAAACTCGCCACGGTAAACATCAACTGTATAACTAATATTTTCGAACGTGTAAAATGATATACCTATGGGTAATAATAAACTTAAAGGTGTAATGTTAGTAAAACCTAAATCGTTGCTAATGCCAATAAAAAAATCGCTGTATTTGAAGTAAAAAAGTAATCCTAAATTAATAACAATGCTAAAGGTAAGTATCAGTTTTTTTTGTGCTTGATGGGCAGTTTTGTAGATAAGGTTTGATAAATTAAAATCAACCACAGCCGCAATAATTACTAACCCAACATAATAGCCGCAAGCCTTGTAAAAAAAGTATAACGAGAAAAGCGTGAACACAATGGTGCGCAGTTTGGTATTTTTGTGTAACAACAAATACGCGCCCATAAATGCCAATAAAAAATACAGGAAAAACCCGGTGTTAAATAGTATGGGTTCATCCGGGTTATAAAGTAGTTGAGCTAATATTTTTTCTAGAAAACTACTCATTTGTTTATTACATATTTTCTAAGTGCATCAAACAATAACATACCTTGCAGTTCGTAACCACCTTTGCTAAAATGAATATGATCTTTTGCAGCATAGCCTTTTTTTACCCAGTTTCGCATGCTTCTATCGCCACCCATAGCACGGTATAAATCCCAACACATCACATTTTCTTTGTTGCAAAAATTAAGCATAGCTTGTCTTAATACTTCCACCTTTGGGTTGTTTACATAAACAACAGTTCTGCGAGTTCTCCATTTACCTTTTACTTTTTTACGCGTGGTTACTGACTTACGTAAATAATTATCAGCAGGTGTGGTATATATAACCTTTGCATTACCGGTTTCTTTTAGTTTGTAGTGGAAGTTTGCTAATTGCATATAAAAACTATCTGCAGCAATATCACTCACACTTTCGTTGGTTCCCATCGACACAATAATTAAATCTGGTTGCAAAGATTTAAGTTGATCAAAGAATAAATTGGAGTTGATATAGTTGTTAAATGTCGCACCATTTGCACCAATGGTATAATAAAGTATGCCCGGATTTCCATTGCTGGATACAACTCCGTTTAGGGTAATGTTACTTTTAGTATTGATGTGAAAACTATTGCCAAGTACTTTGTTGTAAGTAGTAATATAATAGTTTGAAGACTGCTGTGTGCTGTAATTATTGGCATCGTAATCGTGGTTAACGCTTAATGGATTATCATCTTGTGATTGAAAAAGCATGCTTACATATTGTGGCATGGTGTCTTTTTTTATATTAAAAACGACCATACTACCTGCAGGAATTTGAGCGTTGTAAGCTGCTATGCCAACATCGCAGGCTGTTTTACATTTTGTAATTTTATTGGCAACAAACGGTGCAGCAGCAACAGTACTAAACGTTGACGGACCATTGGTTTTTATTTGCCGGTAAGGAAAAAGTAAACCAACCCCGGCATTGCCATATTGTTCTTGTAATAAGTTGCGCAGTTTGCCACTAAACCAATCTGCTTGAATGTGCGAGTCGCCAATATGCACAATTTTAAATACTTTATTGTAGGTGTCAACGGTAATAGTTTGCGGTTGATAAATCACATTGTCATCATGCATAAGCACGGGTTGTGCAAACGCAACTACTTGCAGTAAAAGTATACTAACGATTAGGATAAGCTTGTTCATATTCATTAAGTATCGCGTTGCTGATTAATCGCCCAATTTTCGCTGAACCACTTTGGTTAAAGTGTGTGTAATCACTTCCGGCCAATATTGGTTTTTTTTCAGCCCATGTTTTCATGCTGTTATATCCACCCATGGCTTCATACAAATTAAAAAATGCACAACCATATTTTTGTGCCGCTGCTTGTTGTGCTATGAGTAGGTTTTCAACTCCATCTCCGGTTCGGTATTCACCATCAATTTTAAATGCTTTATCGGCAGTGCTTACAATTAAAATACTGGTACGCGGAAATGCTTTGCGCAAATGCTTCAAGCTTTTTTCCAATTGTTTTTGGTAATAGGTAAAATTGGTAATGCTATCGCTGTACAACAAATTTGGTCCGTAGTGTAAAACCAATAAATCGTATGGACGTAACGAATCAATTAACTTTAACATTTTTGAATTAAGCCTTGTTAACTCTGTTCCGCTTGTTCCCCTAAACGAAAGGTTATCTAGAATAACTCCGGTTTTACTTTCTGATGCAAATCCGAAAATAGGAGTGGTGCTTTGGTTTGTATTTAACGTAACCTCTTTTAGGTTTGAATCAGCATTAAGTTTGGCAATGTTAAACGTGGTATTACCCACTAATTTAATTTCTTCGTCATTGCAGTTTAAATGAAGTTCGCCACTACCATACAAAATGCTAAAATTATACAAGCTGTTTAGGTGATAGCCGCCACCGGGTTTTATTCTTACAGAAGCATTGTCTTTAGCGAAAAAGGTATGTCCACTTAAGCCAATGATTAGTTTTTGTTTGTTGTTGTTGTAATTTACATCTTCCCAGTTTTCGTTGGCCACAGCCTTTACTGTTTGCCTAAAATGGGCAACCACACTGGTAACCGGAATGAATCCCACGCCATTTCCTCCAAACTTATTTTGTAAAATATTACGAATGGTTTGTGTAATTAAATCTCCCTCAATCATACTATCACCAAAATAACCAATGCGTACTTTTCTGTTTTTGGCTTTAGCTTGTTCGTGTAAGGCGGCTAAAAAAGCATCCATTCCATTAATACTTCCGGTTGTATCAGGGTGCTCAATACCTACATCATTCCTTATCAATTTAGCAACGGCCTTGTTGGTTTCTATGGTGTCTTTTACCAATTCTTTTAAAGGCTTATTTTGTTTTTTAACCTTGTAAGTATACTTATGTACGGTTGTTTTTTCAGTTTCTAAATCAGCAAAAATATTTACAGCGGTAAGGTTGTTTTTGGTCCAGAATTTTTTGGGAACAACAACACTTACCAAAAGCAAAACCACACATGTAAAAGCTACAATTAAAAATGGTTTGTTATGGTTGTTGGGTTGATCCATTTAAAGTGTTAAGCTCTGTTAAATTGTATTTAATAATTTGTGTTCTAATTTTTGCTTTCCATGCAGTTGGCGAAGTACTGTAGCCACTTTTAGCCATTACATTTAGCCACGCATTATAATCAAAATTACCTTTTAATGTGGGATAAAATTTTCTTCTGGTGAGGTATATACAAAAGTCATAAAAACTGGCGGTATCAGCTTCGTAATCGCGATAGCGGGTTTTAATCCCTTTTATGGTTCGTAGTTGTTTACCAGATTTTAATCCAAAATGATTGTTTAATATGCGAGCATTTCGGCTGGTTCCCGCTCCACTTTCTGTAATAGCCACAGCCAAAATCAGAGCCGGAGGAACACCAAAAGAATCGGCAAGTGTAATGCACAAACCGGAGTATTTACGAATATAGTTTTGAGTCAAATTTTGTTGGGCCAAAAGCGTGTTTTGACCACCCGATGCGCTAGCAATAAAAATTACAAACAATAATTGCATGTGTTTAGGCATAGATGTAATTCTTTTTTTAGTTGTTTAAGCTTATACCCTTTTGCATACTGTTTATGTAAACCTTAAAACAATAAATTATAATTGTTTATTATCGTGGAGCAATTTAGTACACATGTTGTTGCCCGAAATAAAAATTTATTCAAAAAACACCCCTGCTCAGCTTATCGAAGATTATAGTAGAAAGATACTTTTCTGCAATCAGGCTTTTGTTAGACTTTTTGATATTGACAAGCTTCCTGAAGAGTTAGTTGGTACCAATTGTATTGATTTATTAATATCCGTATCAAACAACATTGCTGAAATTGAAGATTTAAGTACTTTTGTAGCTACAAGCCTTGCAAATAGGTTGCCGGCAAAAGTTGATAACATTAAAATTAATGCAACAACTATTATCTCAATTTCATACCGTTCGGTTAAAATAAAAGAAAACTTACCGGCCCATATTTGGGAGTATACCGTTACTAGCTAATTGTTTGAGCTGTTTTTAGTTACCAAAATTTTATCAATGCGTTGTCCATCCTTATCGATTACTTCAAGCGTATACTCTCCAATTAACACCTTATCGCCAACTTCTGGTAAATCATCACTCATATAAATAATTAAACCAGCAACCGTGGTATAACTGTCTCGGTTTTCTTCATCAAGATATAAGTCAAAATATTTTGCAAAATCAATGGCAGCATACTGTCCGTCCACTAGCCAGCTGTTATCATCACGAACAATAATTTTGTATTCATCCTGATCCATTTCGGTTACATCGCCAATCAATGCATCCACCACATCATCCATGGTTACAATACCTTGTGTTGTTCCGTATTCATCAATAACAATTCCGTAATGCATTTTTTCGCGTTTAAAAATTTCAAGCACGTTATAAGCATACATGTTTTCGTTTAAAAATAGCGGTTCTTTTGCATGATTCATAATGCTAAACTCATCGTCTTTATTGCGGGTAAATAGATCCTTTAGCAACACCAAACCAATTACATTATCTAAGTTTTTGTCGCTACATACCGGATATGCCGAGTGTTTTTCTTCATTAATCTTTGCCCTTATGGTTTCCCATGAATCATTCACATCAAAAAAAACAATATCAGTACGGTGCGTATAAAGTGTGTTTACTTTTCTATCACCCAATTCAAAAACACGCTCTACAATGTTTTGTTCAATATCTTGTATCTCGCCACCTTCGGCACTTTCTTTAATAATTGATTTAATCTCTTCTTCAGAAACCCTGCTTTCGCTTATTTTTTTGATGCCAAAAATATGTTGCAACAAATCATTAGAAATGGTTAGCAACCAAACAAATGGAGAGGTGATTTTTGCCAATATTTGCATGGGTTTAGCCATGGTAATAATGATGGGCTCCGGAAAAGTCATACCTAAACGTTTAGGAAACAATTCGCCCAAAACAATAGATAAGTAAGTAATGAAAACAACTATAACCACAACAGCTAAACTTTCGGCATAGGGTTCGATAAGCGGTATTTGAATTAATAAATCTTTTACATCATTAGTTAGGTTTTCGCCACTATACACACCTAGTAAAATACCAATTAATGTAATGCCTATTTGTACTGTAGATAAGAATTTAGTTGGATTTTCTGATAACTCAAGCGCTGATTTTGCGCCTGAACTTCCTCGTTTTTTTGCACTTTCCAGCTTAAATTTTTTTGACGAGACCAACGATAGTTCCGACATGGCAAATATGCCATTAAGCAACACTAAACTTATTATAATAAGTAACTCCATATGGATTTATATGGAACGAATTTAGTTAAACATTCCTATTTTATTGAGCTGTATTTTGACTATAGTCAATAAAAAAGCCATTCAACGTAAAGTCGAATGGCTTTTATTTCACCTGGCCGGGTGGTTATTAAAATCTTTCGAAAGCGTTGAAAAAGAATGAAGCTTCAATAGCAGCATTCTCATCGCTGTCGCTACCGTGAATTGCATTTGCATCAATAGATTTTGCGTACAAATTACGGATAGTTCCTGCTTCTGCTTTAGTTGGATCGGTTGCACCGATAACCTCGCGAAAATCAGCAACTGCGTTATCTTTTTCTAATACAGCAGCCACAATCGGACCCGAAATCATAAAGTCAACTAAATCTTTAAAGAAAGGACGCTCACGGTGAACTGCATAAAACTCACCGGCTTTTTCAGCGCTTAAGCGTGTGTATTTCATGGCAACAATTTTGTATCCTTTGCCAATAATGTGATCAATAATTTTGCCTGTGTGACCGTTTGCAACTGCATCCGGTTTAATCATGGTAAACGTTAATTTTCCGCTCATTTTGTTTGTGTTAAAATTTTTTCAGGCCGCAAAAATAGAACAATCAATCCCATAAAAACTAATAATTTTACATGATTTAGGATGAATAGTTTTATTACCGTATTGGTGTAATTATCAATCAAACTAAAAAAAGTGCGCGATATGGCTAAATTTGCCCCGTGAAAAACTCAAATCCTCTTCGTAAAACTATCGGAATTATTGGTGGTGGCCAACTTGGCCGCATGATGATAGAAGAATCGCTTCGCTTAAATAACGACTTTAACATATTAGATGCTGCAGATTGCTCTTGTGCTGCATTGGCTAAAAACCACATTATAGGTAAACTTACTGATGCTGAGGCCATTAAAAAGTTGGCAGAAATTAGCGATGTGCTCACTTTTGAAATTGAACACATTAATGTGCAAGCACTTATTAAGTTGGAAGAAGCCGGAAAAGAGATTATTCCTTCGCCCAAAGTATTGCAAATTATACAAGATAAAGGAGTACAAAAACAGTTTTTTGATAAACACAACATACCTACTGCTCCTTTTGTGTTGGTTGATTCTGCCGAGGATTGGGTAAGTGCCATTAATAAATTTGGTGGCGAAAAATTGGTAGCCAAAACACGTAAAGATGGATACGATGGTAAAGGTGTTACCATTTTTAAAACAACAGATATTTTAGCTGATGTTAGAAATATTCCGTTTAGTACCCCAAGTTTAATAGAAGCTTTTATTCCTTGCCAAAAAGAAATTTCGGTAATGGTAGCACGCGATACACAAGGTAATATTAAAACATGGCCGGTAGTTGAAATGGAATTTGACCCTATTGCCAATTTGGTAACGTTTCTGGATTGCCCGGCAAGTTTATCTCCGGAAAAAGAACATGAGGCCAGGGAAATTGCGCTGCATACCATTGAAAAACTAAATGGAGTGGGTGTTTATGCTGTAGAAATGTTTTTAACTCAGGATAATCAAATATTGGTGAACGAAGTTGCGCCTCGACCACACAATTCAGGCCATCATACCATTGAAGCTTGTTACACTTCTCAGTTCGAACAATTGGTTCGTATTTTAATAGGATTGCCATTGGGCAGTACAGAATTAATTCAGCCAGGTGTAATGATGAATTTGTTGGGTGCTGATGATTTTAGTGGTACTTATCGCTTGAAGGGGCTTGAAGAAATAAGTGCAATGGAAGGTGTTTATGTGCATTTGTACGGAAAAAAAGAAAGCAAGCCTATGCGTAAAATGGGGCATGTAACGGTAACTGCACCAACCTTGCAGCAAGCAAAAGATATAGCAAAACAAGTAAGCAAATTGGTTAAGTTTGTGGCTGATTAATACAAAATGGAAAGTATGAAAACAGTAGGAATTATAATGGGCAGCGACAGTGATTTTGAGGTAATGCAGGAGGCGGCCAAAATATTAAATCACTTTAAAGTTGATTATGAAATTACGGTTGTATCAGCACATCGCACTCCTGAGCGTATGTTTGATTATGCCAAAACTGCAAGAGACCGAGGCTTAAAGGTTATTATTGCAGGTGCCGGTGGAGCAGCGCATTTGCCGGGTATGGTTGCATCTATTACTACCTTACCCGTAATTGGTGTGCCGGTTAAATTAAAAGCTTTGGATGGAATGGACTCATTATTGTCTATCGTTCAAATGCCTGGTGGTGTTCCGGTTGCAACTGTAGCGATTAATAATGCAAAAAATGCAGGTTTACTTGCTGTGCAGATTTTAGCAACACACCACAACGAATTAGCCGTGGCCATGCAAGCTTATAAAAACAAGATGAAAGAAGAAGTGCTAGAGAAAGCGGAAAAGGTAGAACATGGCAGAAAAAAGATTGGATTTTAAATAAATAAAAAGGCTGTTTCAATATTTTTGAAACAGCCTTTTTTGATATAACGTCATTGGTTTATTTATTCAATTTCGCTAACCTTTATTGCATTTGTTCTTGGTCTGTCTTTTATAGGCATACTTGCTGTATTGATAACCAAGTCGCCCGGTTTAACTAAGCCATTTGCTTTTAAAATATCATTTACATCTTGTATAGATTGGTCGGTGCTTTCAAAGTTCTTGTAATAAAATGCCCTTACACCCCAAACCAAACTGAGTGTATTTAACAAGCGTTGATTTCCGGTAAAAATATAAATAGCCGCTTTAGGTCTGAACGATGATATTTTATAAGCTGTGTAACCACTAAACGTCATACTCACTATTGCAGATGCTTTTAAGTGGTCTGATATTCTTACAGCTGTAAAACAAATTTCATCACTTAAAAAAGTAGGGGAGTCATCTATTGGGCGCCTGCCTTTAAAAAATGGTGCGTTGGTTTTTTCAGCTTCGGCAATGGTGCGTTGCATGTGTTTAATGGCCAAAACCGGAAATGCACCAATCGAAGTTTCGGCACTGAGCATTACGGCATCTGCACCATCCATTACTGCATTGGCAATATCGTTAACTTCGGCACGTGTTGGCGATGAATTGGTAATCATGCTTTCCATCATCTGTGTGGCAATAATTACCGGCTTACCGGCTTCAATACATTTTTTTACAATACGTTTTTGTATAACGGGTACTTGTTCCATAGGCAACTCAACACCCAAATCACCCCTGGCAACCATTACAGCATCGGTAACTGCAATAATTTCGTCTAAGTTATCAAGTGCTTCTGGTTTTTCAATTTTTGCAACCACACGAGGTTTCCATTCAGATTTTTCAATAATTTCTTTTAGTTCTAAAATGTCCTCTGCCTTTCTAACAAAACTTAATCCAATCCAATCCACTTTTTGTTCTAAACCAAATATCAAATCGTTGCGGTCTTTTTCTGTCATGGCCGGGATAGATAATTTAGTATGTGGTAAGTTAAATCCTTTTTTCGATGAAAGATAACCACCAAAGTTTACCTTACATTTTATTTCATCCTCGCCATTGGTTTCTACTACTTCAATTTCAATTTTTCCATCATCAAGCAAAACCAATTCTCCGGGTTTAACATCTTTAGCTAGGGTTTCAAACTTCACCGATATTTTTTCTGATGTACCTATAACTGGCTTAGTTGTAACTGTAATTATACTACCGGTTTTCAGTTCAACTTTATTGTCCTGCATTTCTCCAACACGCAATTTCGGCCCTTGTAAATCAAGCAACATACTCACGTGCGTATGTAAATCTTCGTTAACTTGTTTAATGTTATCAATTACTTTTTTGTGATCGTCATATGTTCCGTGCGAAAAATTTAACCGACATACATCAACTCCTTCTTGAATTATGGTTTTAAGCATTTCGTAGCTCGATGTTGCCGGACCAATTGTAGCAACAATTTTTGTACGGTTAAAATTTAATATTTTCATTTTTATTAGTAAGTGCTTTTATAATTAAGTAACTGCAACCAAAGGTATGATTAAATGTTTAAGTATAAGGGTTAATAAATTGTTTTTATGGAATGCCTATATATAAATTAGGTTTTGTTTCGATTTAAGTTTATTAGTTTCAACTTCAAAAATTATTTGTATCGGTTGAATGGTTTTGACATTGTTTTTTAATGTTTCTTCTTCAAAAAAATCAGTTGCACCTTTTATTAACAGCAGGTAATCAAAGTTCTTTAATTCGGGTATCAAAAAAGAAGACTCATCCTTGTTGCTGATTAACACGTATTGAGTATGATTTTCTTCGTCATCAAAAACAAACCGAGCGAACGCGTACGTTTTCAGATTGATTTCTAATTCGTAATCATCTGCGCGAATAAATTTATAAGGGTATACTTTGTTCAGAAGCCAAGCTAAGCGGTGAGGCTTTTCTTGCGATACCATTGCGTAAAGCAAAAAATCATACTCAAACGTTATATCAAGTTCAAACTTTTTGATGTTGCGAATTTACATACGCAAACCCATAACATACTTAAGGTTTACCTTCTAAATTTATGCACAAACATCAAAAAATAGGTTGCGTTTGCTTTTTAGTTAAAAAAAACACTTTATTTGCACATTCGAAACTAAAATAAAATACTAAAATGTCAGACGTAGCATCAAGAGTAAAAGCTATCATTATAGATAAGCTTGGCGTTGAAGAAAGTGAAATTACTAACGAAGCTAACTTTACCAACGATTTGGGAGCTGATTCACTAGACACCGTTGAATTAATCATGGAATTCGAAAAAGAATTCAATATTGCAATTCCGGACGATCAAGCCGAAAAAATTGGTACTGTAGGTCAAGCGGTTGCTTACATTGAGCAAAACGCAAAAGCTTAATTTTATTTAAACAAACGTATTTAAATGACATCCCGAAGAGTAGTTGTTACAGGAATTGGAGCGTTAACGCCTATTGGTAACAATGTTCAGGATTATTGGACAGCACTGTCAAACGGTGTGAGCGGGGCAGCCCCAATCACCCGTTTTGACGCATCCAAATTCAAAACACAGTTCGCCTGCGAAGTAAAAAACTTCGATGTTACTAACTTTATCGATCGCAAGGAAGCGCGTAGAATGGATCCGTATACCCAATACGCCATGGTTACCGCTGAAGAAGCTTTGGTTGACGCAGGAATTGATTTAGAAAAAATCAATAAAGATCGTGTGGGTGTTATTTGGGCTTCAGGAATTGGTGGATTAAGTACGTTTCATGCCGAGGTTATGGCCTTTGGTAAAGGTGATGGAACACCCCGTTTCAGCCCATTTTTTATCCCGATGATGATTGCTGATATCGCATCAGGCTTAATTTCAATTAAATACGGTTTCAGGGGTCCCAACTTTGCCGTAGTTTCAGCTTGTGCAAGTTCTACCAACGCTATAAGTGATGCCTTCATGTATATAAAAGCAGGTAAGGCAGATATGGTCGTAACAGGTGGTTCTGAAGCAAGTGTTAGCGAACCTGCAATTGGTGGATTTAACTCTATGAAAGCGCTATCAGAGCGCAACGACAGTCCTCAAACAGCATCTCGCCCTTATGATTTGAATCGTGATGGTTTTGTATTAGGCGAAGGTGCGGGTGCTTTGATATTAGAAGATTTGGAACATGCCAAAGCGCGTGGTGCCAAAATTTATGCTGAGCTTGTTGGTTGTGGTGCAAGTGCTGATGCTTATCATATGACTGCCCCACATCCTGAAGGTTTAGGTGCAAGTTTAGTTATGAAAATGGCACTTGAAGAAGCTGGTGTTAAACCTGAAGAGGTACAATATATCAATACACATGGCACGTCTACTCCTTTGGGTGATGCCCAGGAAATAAAAGCCATACAAAATGTTTTTGGTGATGCTGCTTATCAGCTAAATATCAGTTCAACAAAATCAATGACCGGACATCTGCTTGGTGGTACTGGTGCAATTGAGGCAATTGCTTGTTTAATGGCTATTGAGAAAGGAATTATTCCTCCAACAATTAACCACGTTACTCCTGATCCAGAGATAGATTCTAAACTTAATTTAACATTTAATACTGCTCAACAAAGAGAAGTTAAGATGGCATTGAGTAACACATTTGGATTCGGTGGACATAACGCTTCGGTTTTGTTCCGCAAATACGAAGGTTAAAGTAATAGTTAGCATTTTGATTTTAAGAACAATCATAGGCATCTATTATTCTATTTTTTCTAATCAAAAAGAATTTTACAAAAGCGTAAAGCGAATAACAGGGGTTTATCCTGGTGCAATTACCTGTTACATTCAAGCATTACGACATCATTCTGCTTCAAACACCGTTCATAAAAACGGCTCTCGAGATAGCAATGAGCGTCTAGAATATTTAGGCGATTCTGTTTTAAATACGGTAGTCGCAGAGCTGTTGTTTAATAGATTCCCGTATAAGAACGAAGGCTTTTTAACCGAAATGCGTAGTAAAATTGTGAGTCGTGAAAGCCTAAATGATTTGGCTATAAAAATTGGTTTAAGTCATATTGTGCAATACGATAAACGGGCTATCGGTTTACATACAAAAAATAGCATTTTTGGTAATGCATTAGAAGCGTTTATTGGTGCAATTTTTCTAGATGGAGGATTTGAATTGGCAAAAAAATTCATTCTTAAGAAGCTCATTACGCACCTTGACCTTGATACTTTACAACACATTGAAAAAAATCATAAAGGCAGGCTCATAGAGTGGAGCCAAAAGCAAGGCTCAACGATAGAATTCGATACAGAAGAAGACAATAGCCGTAAGCAACGGATTTTTAGTATTAGAGTTGTTGTTAACGGAGATATTGTAGGTGCGGCTGAACACATCTCTAAAAAGAAGGCAGAGCAACTTGCAGCCGAAAAAGCCTGCGAAACTCTTGGAATTAAGCTCTAAACTATTTTCCCTCTTTCAAGTTTTTACTATTAGTACTTTTTGGTTTTTGTTTCACAAAGCCTTAATCATCATTAAAAAATATTAATTCGAGAAAAGACAAAATGAACTTGTTTTTGAATAATATTTGAATAAATTTGATATTACAAATTTTGCGCAAAATAAATTAGAGCTTTATGAATATACTTCTACAAAAATTCAAAACGACAGCCTTAATGCTAGGCTTTTCTGTAATGTTAACTATGCTAGGTTTGCAAGTACATGCCCAGATTATTGTTCAAGTGGGTACCGGAACTAATACACAAGGTTTAACCGGTCACACCCCTTATTCTACAAATTGGGAAGATGCCAAAGTTCATTACTTGATAACAAAAGCCGAGTTGAATGCACTGGGTTTAACTGCAGGTCAACTTACGTCTTTAGCATTTAATGTAACCGCCACATCCGCGCAAACTATTAGTGGTTTTACAATAAAGATGGCTCATACAACTGCTACTGCACTAAACGGTTATTTGGCAGAAACATTTACCACTTGTTATACCTCTCCAACCACGTTCAATCCGGGTATTGGTTGGGATACATACATATTTACAACGCCTTTTTTATATAATGATCAATCAAACATTGTGATTGAGGTTTGTTACGATAATCCTGCATACAATGGAAATAAAACCGTTCAATCAACCACCACCACTTTTAACTCTGTATACGGAACATATCAAGATGGTGGCGCAGGATGTGCTCCTGGTTCATTGTTAAACGTGGCAGGCTCATCAACAAATAGACCAAATATGCGTTTAGGGTATCTTCCTCCATCCCCGGTTGGCAATCCATTTTTGGCTCCCCCGATATCGAGTTTTGCATATGATGCAGGTATAGACACGGTATGGTTAAACAGCCCCTATGCTTTTATTAATAATTCAACAGGCGATAGTGCCTCATATTGGCGAGTAGAGGGCGAGCCAGGCGCAG